>Ga0074044_10000399_pt1 | contig 43223 bp, 37 predicted proteins | sample BogForMeECP23OM1_FD_94443 | JGI IMG/M metagenome (GOLD analysis project Ga0074044, IMG submission 94443) | Bog forest soil microbial communities from Calvert Island, British Columbia, Canada - Bog Forest MetaG ECP23OM1 | ecosystem: Environmental > Terrestrial > Soil > Wetlands ...
ACCGTTTTCGAGGAGAGCGGCGCCTCCAAATGTGTTTACATCACAAGTCCGTATCCAGCGCAATTAGAGTTTGCCAGGAACCGACTCTAAGGTAAGGGTGGCACGTTCCAGTTAACGCGGCAGCCGATAAGGTGGGACGGGTTTCCTGTGGATCGGTGTGCCGGAAGTTCGCTCGGCTGGGCGAGGGGGCTGTGCTTGCGAGAGAGTAGTGGCGCATGCACGCGGATAAGAGTGTCCGCGCCACACGAGCCTACGGCATTCTGGTCAGGCCGGGCAATGTCTTGACCAGATCGTTATAGATGACCATTACTGCGAAGAGGACGAGAAAGACGAAGGCGGCCTGGTAGATGCGTTCCTTGATGGGCAGGCTGATTTCTTTCTGCATCAGGCTTTCGATGAAGAGGAGCAGGATAACGCCGCCATCGAGGATGGGAATGGGGAGCAGGTTCATGATGCCGAGGTTGAGGCTGATGGCGGCGGTGATGAGGAGGAGCGGGGTCCAGCCTTCCTCGCGGGCGGCCGCGCCGACGGCGCTGCCGATTCCGATTGGACCATCGACCTGACGCATGGATACTTTGCGCTGCACCATCTTTCGCAGCAGTTCGAGAATGAGGAACGAGCTTTTCTTGTTATCGGATAAAGAGCGCTTCAGCGCTTGGGGGAAATCGAGTTTGACGACCTTGGTGGGAACGCTGGCAACACCGATGCGGTAACGGGAATCAGGCGCCTTGCTGTCGAGAACGGGCTTGACGGTGAAGTTCAGTTTCTGGCCGTTGCGCAGGACGACGATCTGCAGAGGCTGATCCTTGGTGTGAGTGAGCGTCTGGATGAGCGCGGCAAGATGAGGAACATCCTGGCCGTTGACGGTGAGGATCTGATCTCCGACCCTGATCCCCGCCTGAGCTGCAGGCATGCCCGGCTCTACCGTGGTCAACACTACGCTCGATTCTTTCGGTACCCAACCCACGTCGCCGTATTCGTTCGGGCCCATAGGCTCGGGCACGAGTACTTTGTCCATGACTTTGCCGTCGCGCTCGATGCCGAACTTCAAAGGCTGATTCGGGCTGAGGGCGGACTTGACGTCAACCTGCTCCCAGTTCGGATTCTGGATGCCATCGACGGAGACAATTTTGTCACCGCTCTGAATGCCGGCTTTTTCGGCGGGCGTGTCAGGATTCACCCATCCGACAACGGTCGGCTCATCGATCACGGCGGGGTATTCGTAATGCACCATGTAGACGCCGGTAAGGAGAGCGACGGCCAGCATGATGTTCATGAAAGGGCCGGCGAGGGCGACGATAAAGCGTTGCCAGCGGGGGTGGGAGAGGAATTCACCGGGATCGCCGGTGCGGTCGTCCATGGGGTTTTCACCCGACATCTTGACGTAACCGCCGAGTGGAATCGCGCTGATGCGATAGTCGGTTTCGCCGCGGGTAAAGCCCAAAAGGCGCTTGCCGAAACCGATGGAAAATACTTCCACGCGGACACCAAAATACTTAGCGGCAGCGTAGTGGCCGAACTCATGAATGAGGATCATGAATCCGAGCACAATACCCATATCAAAAACGGTATGAAGGATGGACAGAATTTGCGGCATATAATTTCCCAGAATACCCCTAAATTGGTATTACGAAATGGCCCGGATGGGCGATCCCTTTTGGCGGCGCTTCTTTACAATTTCTCTTGCCAAAAGGCGGGCCTCGGTATCCAGAGCAAGCACCTTTTGTATAGATTCCAAATGTTGGGCCGGCGTTGCAGCGATTACGTCTTCGATGGTGCGGGGGATATCCTCGAATCCGATTTCTTCGTCCAAGAAGGCGGCTACGGCGACCTCGTCGGCGGCGTTGAGGGCGATCGTCTTTGATCCGCCAGAACCAGACCCTCCAGAGCCGGACCCTCCGGCGCCTATCTCGTCATAAGCCAAGCTTTCGTAGGCTAAGCGCAGACAAGGGAATTTACTCATATCCGGGGGGCAGAAATCCAGATGCCTTAAGTCGCTGATCGAAAAGCGCAGGTCGGACGGGATGCGATCGGGGTAGGTGAGGGCGTAGAGAATGGGCAGGCGCATGTCGGTGACCGAAATCTGGGCAAGGATGCTGCCATCGACGAATTCGACCATGGAATGGATCGTAGACTGCGGGTGAACCATGACCCGGACGCGCTCGGGCGGAAGATGGAAGAGGCGGCAAGCCTCGATGACCTCGAAGCCCTTGTTCATTAAGGTGGCGGAGTCGATGGTGATGCGTTTGCCCATTTTCCAGGTGGGATGATTGAGCGCCTGCTCGACCGTAATGGAGGCAAACTCCGACTTGGGGGTGTGCAGAAACGGACCACCGGAGGCGGTCAGCCAGATGCGCTCGACCTCGTTGACCTTGTCATCGACTCGGCCTCCGCGCAGGCACTGGTGGACAGCGTTATGTTCGCTGTCGATGGGGAGCAGAGGCTTGCCTTGCCGGCGCGCCTCGGCTGTGATGAGTTCGCCGGCTACGACGAGACATTCTTTATTGGCGAGGCCTACGGACTTGCCGGCGCGCACGGCTTCGTAAGTCGCCTCCAGGCCGGAGACGCCGACGATGGCGCTGACTACGAAATCGACTTCGGGGTGGGTGGCGACGCGGACGGTGCCTGAGGCTCCGTGCAGGACCTCGATCTCGGAGAGACCGGCGCAGCGCAGTTTGCCGCGGAGGACTTCGGCATCCTGCTCCTGGGCCACCGAAATTACTCGGGGTTTCCAGCGCACTGCTTGCTCAAAGGCAAGGTCGGCATTGTTTCCGGCGGCGAGGGTGGTGATTTGAAAGCGGTCGGGATAGCTCTCGATTACGCTCAAAGTGCTGCGGCCGATCGAACCGGTGGAGCCTAGGATGGCTATGTGTTTCATGCGATCTTCTTATTGTAAGGGAGGAGCATCTAGTCGACACCGAGCGCTCCGGGATGGAAGGTTTACTCTCTTTCTCTCAGGGGCGCCCTCCTATGATCGCGGCCATGATGCGGGGGTTGCGACGACCGTGCATCACCCCGACGACCCACAAGGGTTTTTCCTCCGGTGCGTATGCGATCAAGTATTCATGGACCAGAGTGAACCGCAAAGGCCGCGAACTGAGGTCGGAGCGGCGGTGACCACGGGTGGGGAAAAGGCACAAGCCCGCGAATCGTCCCAAAAATCTCCGCCATTATCCGGTCGGCTGCATCCGGGTTGCGCTGTGCGATGAAATCGCGTATTTCATCGAGGCCGGTAAACGCTTCGGGGTGAAGGGCATAGCCGCTGCTCATGGCTGGCGGTTTCGCTGTGCTTCGGTTTTCGCTTGCAGGCGAACAAAGGCTTCCTCACCGTCGACAGGCTTCACTCTTCCGTTCCTCAGTTCGTCATAGCGGTCGTTGAGCATTTCCTGCGTCTGTGCCAATTCGTCGAGATATGCGGTGAATGCGTCCTGCAAAAGTTCATCGGTTCCGCGTCCGCTCTGCGCCGCGAGGTCGTTGAGCTTCTTTTCAACGTCGGGGGTGAAATGGACTTCCATGGGCTTCAATATAGGGAAAAGGCTTGGCTGTGGCAAGCTACCGCTCAGCCGCGGCCTTTCCTGCGATAAGGATTCCAGGGACTCAGCAAGAATGCAGATGCAACAGCGATCCAAATTACGCAAGATATATCGGTTTCTGCCTTGGTGATTAGCGCTACCACGTTGCCGACAACTGAGAGCGCGGCCATCACTGCGGTTGCTTTCCGATATCTGTCTTGCCAGCGTCCTGTGCGCTGACGGACGAGGGCCTTTCTTCCTTCCCCGGACGAGTTCTTAGGCAGAGCGCGCTTATCGACAAGCCAAAGGACAAACGCTGCCAAGCCGACAACCGCGGCCATGAAAACAAATATCGTTAGAATTTGGGATGCGGTGCCCACACCTTCGTCCTTTTTCCCTACTGCATCATCCGCCAAGCGCTGTAGGCCCATACCACCGGGACGGCGAAGAGCATGGCGTCGATGCGATCGAGCATGCCTCCGTGGCCGGGGAGGATGGTGCCGGAATCTTTGACTTTGGCTCCGCGTTTGATGAGGGACTCGACCAGGTCGCCAAGCTGGGCTGCCAGATTGACGATCGCGGAGAGCAGAATGATGGGCCAGAGTTGCGGCTCCTGCAAGCCGAACATGCCATCGCGGCGTTCGATCAGTCCCATGCGAAGAAGAGCTGAGCTGATTGCGGGAGCGTGCTGAATCCAGAGTGTGCCGATGATGACGCTGGCCAGGATCGATGCCACGGCGCCTTCCCAGGTTTTCTTCGGGCTGATCTCTGGCGACATGCGGTGACGGCCTACGGACTTGCCTACGAAATAGGCGAAGATGTCTCCGGCCCAGACGGCTAGCAGGGTGTAGATGGTCCAGATAGCGCCAGCGGGCTGCTGGCGGATCTGGACGAGCAGCGCCATGGGGATGGCGATGTAGGCGAAGGCGAAGGAAGATGCCGCGGCGGCCGGATAGCCGGTGGTCAAGTCGGAGCGCCGCATGGCGGCAGTTAGAAACACAAACGGGGCTAGCGCGGCGGCGACCGCCAGTCCGTAGAGCATGGCTGTCGTCTCAACCAGCGGCGTGCGGTTGGTGGAGGCGACGATGATCCATACGAAGAAAAGCGCTATGTAGGAGTATGTCGCCAGAGGCAAGGGTTGGACTGCATAGTTTGTGGTTAATTTCAGGAATTCACCGACGGCCAGCAGAGCTACTATGCCAGCAACGATTGCGAGCAAGTAAAGAGGCGCCTTGAGCACCAACAGCAGAACGAGAGGAATCAGAACCACGGCGGTGGCGATGCGCTTGATCATGGGGAGGAATTAAGTGACGCCTGACAGGCGGTGGCGAAAATCGTTGGACCCGCATGAGCCAACGCGCTGATTAGCGTTCGCGTTCAACGCTTGGCCTCGGCGGGGCGAGGAAGCTGATGTTTGGGAGGATGGCTGTGGTCGTGCCCCAAGCCACCGTAACGGCGTTCGCGTTTCTGATACTCCTCTATGCCCTCGAGGAGCTGCACGCCGCGAAAATCGGGCCATAAGGTTTGGGTTACGTAGATTTCGGCGTAGGCGAGCTGCCAAAGGAGGAAGTTGCTGAGGCGCATTTCTCCGCTGGTGCGGATGACCAGGTCGGGATCGGGAAGGCCGCGGGTGTAGAGATGATCGCTGATGGCCTGTTCATCGACAGCGATGTGCTCGAGGCCACCGTTGCGGGCGGCAGCTTCGGCGAGGGAGCGGAAGGCGTCGACGATTTCGCTGCGCGCGCTGTAATTCAGGGCCAGGGTGAGGAGCATGCCGGTGTTTTTGGAGGTAGCATTGCTGGCTTCTTCCATTTCACGCTGCACGGATTCGGGCAGTTCACGCTGGCGACCGATGTACTGCAGGCGGATATTATTTTCGTTGAGGGTATTGATTTCCGCTTTGAGAAAGCGGCAAAGGAGGCGCATCAGAAAATCCACTTCGGTTTTGGGGCGTTTTTTCCAGTTCTCTTCGGAGAAGGCGTAGAGGGTGAGAGCGGGAATTCCGATGCGAGCGGCGGTTTCAACGGTGGAGCGCACGGAGGCTACGCCGGCGCGATGACCGGCAACGCGAGGCATGTGGCGGCGACGCGCCCAGCGGCCGTTTCCGTCCATGATGATGGCGATATGCTGGGGGAGACGCGCGAGATCGAGCCGCAGGTAAACTTCAGTTTCCTTCTTATTGCGGTCCATCCCAGCCGGAACCGTATGTCGCAAGCGGAACTCTCCGAGTCGAAGCTAACACACGAAATCCTGTGTGTGCAATGTGATACGAGGGCCGCGGGCGGTAATTAGTTTCTATTGTGCCTCTTCGGGAAAGATGGGCAGGATGAGCCGCTCGGTATGGCGAATCACTGTCATCTCGCACCGCGCACCGACTTGGGCATCGGTCAGCAAGCGATGGAGGTCATCGACTCCGGCGACTGGTTTGTCGCCGAGGGCCACGATGACGTCGCCCTCGCGTAAGCCGGCGGTGCGGGCCGGACTGCGATCCTCGAGGCCGACGACGACCACGCCGGTCTCGCGCGCGAGTCCATAGAAGCGCACTACACGGCGATGAATGGGGACGGTCTGGGCGGAGACACCGATGTAGCTGCGTCGAATTCGGCCATCGCGCAGCAAGCGGCTGGCGACGAATTTCGCGGTGTTGATGCCGATGGCGAAACAGATTCCCTGCGCCGGCAGAATGGTTGCGGTGTTCACTCCGATGACGTGTCCGCGCGAGTCGACCAGAGGTCCGCCGGAATTTCCCGGGTTCAAGGCAGCGTCGGTCTGAATGACATCCTCGATCAGCCGTCCGGAGTAGGAGCGCAGCGAACGGCCGAGGGCGCTGATGACGCCGGCGGTGACGGTCGACTGGAATCCGTAGGGATTGCCGATGGCGATGGCCATCTGTCCGGGGCGCAGTTGCTGCGAATCGCCGAGGGGAGCAGCCTGCAATCCGGGAGCATCGATGCGAATGACCGCAAGGTCGGTAGCGGGATCGTCGCCGATGGTGAGAGCCGAAGCCCTGCGGCCATCCGCGAGGGTCACGTCGATTCGCGTAGCGTCGTGCACGACGTGGCTGTTGGTGAGAATCAATCCATCGGGGGTGAAGACGAAGCCGGAACCGCCGCCGCGACGCTCCCGCGGTGCGTCCGCCGAGGGGCTGCGGCCCTGACGCTGACGACCTTTTTCAATGTGGCGGACTTCGACGTTCACCACCGACGGACTGATGCGCTCGACGGCGGCGGTGACGGCGCGGGAATAAGAGTCGAGCACCCCGGCGTCCGAAGATTCGGCTGCAGAGGTTGAGCCGCGCAGAGATTCTTCGGGTAAGACTCCTTCAAAACGCGTGGGCGCCGATGATGGCGAAAAAAGAGGTTCTACGAAAGCACGATCGAGGTCCATGGTGCATAGATGAATTTCGATGCGAGTTGGATTCTGCGGTCAGGCTCGGCCAACGCCGTAGGCATCGAGGACATCGCGCAGAGTCACGACACCTTCCAACTTGTGCACATCGCCGCGGTTTACCACGGGGAGAATCTCCAGTTGATTCGCGCCCATGCGTTCGAGCGCCAAATCGAGCGCCTGGTCGGGATGGACGTGGGGGAAGATTATGGGATCCACCAGATCACCGACCTGCTTATCGGCGTTTTCCGCATTTTCGGCGGCTGCTTGCTCGAGTTTGGAGAGATTGATGACTCCAATTACGCCTCGTTTGTCGGTGACAAGCCAGGTGCGTAAGGCGCTGGACCGTACGCGCCCGAGCGCTTCGTTTACCGTCATTTCGGCGGGGAGCGATTCTCCGGCGCCGTGCATCACTTTCACGACCTGGCGCCGACCGTGGCGCGAGCGGCCCTCCGCGGATGGAAGATGGATGCCATCCTGAATGGCCAAGCCTTCGTAGATGGGCTCTCGCTGCAAGCGCGAGGCAACGAACAGGCTCACCAAATTTGCGATCATCAAGGGGACAATGACGGCATAGTCCTGGGTCATTTCGAAGATCATGAGGACGGATGTCATTGGGGTGCGGACTACGCCCGCGAACACAGCGCCCATCCCGACCAAGGCGTAGGCGCCGGGCGTAGCAGTATAGAGAGGAAAGAAGTGGTGGGCGACGGTTCCGACCGTGCCTCCCAACATCGCACCTATGAACAAGGAAGGTCCGAAGATGCCGCCGGCGTTGCCGGTGGCATAGGCGGTAGTGACGGCAAGAAGCTTCAGCACCACGAGCAGCGCCATCAACTGGAAAGCCATGCGTCCGTTGAGAGCCTCGCCGACGTAGCCGTAACCGACGCCCAAGACCTGGGGCACAAACCAGCCCATCAGGCCGACGAAGAGACCTCCAACGGCGGGCTGGAACCAGACGGTTTTTGCCGGGAAGCGGAGGAAGCGAGCGCGGATGCCGAGCAGGATTTTCGTAAACACGGCCGAGACGACGCCTCCGGCAACGCCGAGCACCAGATAGACGGCGAACTCCAGGGGATGAACTAGCTGGTATTGCGGCACTTTGAACAGAGGATGATCGCCGAGGAAAACGCGGAGGACCATCCAAGCGGTTGCCGAAGCCAGCACGACCGCGCCCATGACAGGCGCGTAAAGATCGCCGGTAATTTCCTCGAGCGAAAAAAGGACGGCGGCGAGCGGCGTATTGAAGGCTGCGGCAATGGCAGCGGCGGCTCCTACGGGGATCAGTTTTTTAACCTGCTCGGCGCGCAGGCCGAGCAGTCGTCCGAGGACAGAACCGATGCCCGCGCCAACCTGCACAGACGGACCTTCGCGGCCGAGGGGTATTCCAGAGGCGAGAGTTGCGGAGGTACAGAAGAACTTACCGAGCACGGTGCGGAGGGTGATGCGGCCTTCGCGCGCGAAAAGAGCGGCCTTCGTCTGGGGCACGCCGCTGCCGCGGGCGTTCGGGAAATAGCGATAGAGAAGATAGCCGACGCTGAGCGAACCGACAACTGGGAAGAGGACGCGCCGCCAGCGGGCGCCACCGACGGGATAGAGCCGCATCCCCAGGTGTTCGGTGAGCAGGATGAAGGCGACGACGGCGAGCCCAGTCAGGGCGCCGATCACGAGGGAGAGAATGAGAAATATTTGTCCTTCGCGCTGCCGCAGCTCGGAGACGCTGCGACGAAGACGTTTTCTCCAGCTGACTGCGATTGGCGTCGCGGCGGGTTCGGTCATCAGTTGAGGGATCCCTCTAAAATCATACCGTATTGGGTGACGGCACCCGTGATTGTGTCGGGGAGAAAAATGGGCGAGCGGGCGCGTAGAAGTTGTGGCCGCCACGCGGAGTGATTAAGTTCGCCCGGTTTCGACGAAGATCGTTCCTGTAGAAATCCTAGTCTAACTTGACGATCCAGACGTCGCTTCGTGGGTCGTTTCCCCAAAAAGTGCCAAGTTGCAGATCCCAGCTGGAAGAGAAGCTGAAGAAGCGCCCGTCGAGCGAGATGTTGCCATAGGGCTGGCTCCAGTAGAACTTCGGGTTCCAGACGGCACGGTTATGGACGAACCGCCAGATCGTCGACGCCACGCCATCCGTCTCGATGCAGAATACCTCGCCGTCATAGGGCTGCCGGACCTGCTGATTCCCGGTGGGACTATAAGTTGCTCCGCAGACAGGAACGTTGCCACTCAAAGCGCCGTTACTCCAGCCAAAGGTCTTTTCCATTCCCGTGTAGTAAGGCTGCGGCAGGGGATTGATGAGTTGCGTCAGGTCGGTAAGGTCGGCCAGTGGCCGTGAGAAGGTGTTTAGCTCATCGAGAACTCCAGGGGCGTTGATGTAGGAGTTATAGCCGGTGGCGGCATATCCGCTGCAATGAGGCCCAGGGCCTTCGAAGGGACAAGCTTGGACGTTCAGAGATGTAACATCCCAGACATAGAAGCCGAACTGATCGACGCCGATTTTCACGTACTGTCCATTGCCGGAAATCTTGGCATGGTTCACGCTGAATGTATCCGGGATATTGACCTGTCCCGTGGGCCCCCAAGTTCCGCCGACTTGTCCGGTCTGCGTGTTATACCAGCGGCAGCCGAGTTGCTGGTCGTACACAATCACAAAAGGGCGGTGGCCGGCGGACCTGCCGCCAGCGGAAATTTGGATGCGACCGTCGTTGTTGGAGAGCGTCGTATCGGAGCTTGACTGTTTGGGACCGGCCACCAGCGGAGGCTGGGTTGCACAGTTGGTGGTATCGAAAAGCGGAGTCGCCTTTCCGGTGGAGAAGCGATAGGTAGTGATGGTAAGTGGCGCTTTCAGGGCGGTGCCGTACATGAGGTCGGGATCGACAAAGCTGAAGGTGGGACCTTCGCGCAAGGGGATGGCCAGCGCTCCACCGGCACCCGCGCCGGGAAGCGCGCTGATGGTCATGGTGTCAGGGTCGAAGCCAAACGCAAGATTAGCGGCGTCACCTCCGCCGACAACGTAGAACTTCTTTTCGTCCATACTCCATTCGTTCACATCCGAGTCAGGATTCAGAAAAAATTGCCCAGGCAGTTTCGGATTCGTATTCTCATCGGTAATTCGGACCATGCTGCCGCCGAGGTCAGGATCCTGAAAGACGATATTCACCGGTGGCGGTGTCATGGGAGTCTTGGCATAGAACGCACGGTTGGTGATTGCGTTGGAGTAGGGAGCAACACCCTGGGCGAACAGGCCGGCGGAGACAATCGGAATTACGAAGAGGAAGAAGAGCAAACGGTGGAGCATGACGTCCTCCTGAGGGTGACGTTCTTCCGGCGCCAAGTGGGACAATTGTGCTGCCAGTTCATGGCCGCGTCAATGTGCAAGACTTTTCATCCGGAACGTGCACTCGCCTGAGTGGCATAGCGGCAGGTATTTCGTCAAGGAGTTCGGATTTGGATCGTTCAGCTGCCGAATCTTTCGGCGGCGCGGGCTTTGGCCTTGGCGGCTTCTTCTTCGCGGTTCTTGGGTGGCGCGGTGGTATCGAGCGAATGGAGAAGTCTCGCCGATATGGAGGCTATCTCGTCGACGGCACCGAGGAACGCGGCTTCATTGGCCTTCGAGGGCTTGTTGAAGCCGGTGATTTTCCGGACGAACTGCAGCGAGGCTGCGTGGACCTCGTCGTCGGTGACGGGTGGTTCGAAGTTGAAGAGGGTTTTGATATTGCGGCACATAGGCGGTGAACCTTCCCGGCAGTAGTTAAAACCTGCTGACATTTTCTCATTTCACAGCGGCGGGACAGAAGTTGCAATTCTATTGGTACCATGGTACGTTGGTACCACAATGAACAAGGCGTCGTAGATGAAAGGCGGGTCAACGAATCGCAGCTTCTAATTGAACGGGTTCAGACCGGCGTCCGCATGGAGAAGCGGCTGCTGAAAGTGCTGAAGGGGTTCGCCGAATATCACGATCTGACGCTTGGCGACTTGCTGGAGGGGATTGTGCTGCACGCCTTTGACGGCAAGACTCCGTTCAGCAGCGAGTCGCTCAAGCGCATCCAGGACCTGAAGAAGTTCTACGGACTTGATCTTGATTCGAGCGCCAGCCATAGGCTCCGGGAGATCAAGCGCGCGGCGGCGGGCCAGCAAGCGACGGCGGAGAAGCGCAAATGACTGGCGAGGAGCTGATCCGGCAATTCGAGGAGGGCGAGATGCGCGCCGAGACTTTTCATCACGCCGATCACGTCCGGCTGGGATTCGAATATTTGTGCCGGTACCCTGCTCTCGAAGCGCTGCAACGCTTCTCGGAGGCGTTGCGACGCTTCACGGCCGCCCAGGGAAAAGCGCAGCGTTATCATGAGACGATCACGTGGGCCTACCTGCTGCTGATACGGGAGCGGGTGGCGCGCGCCGGCATGGTCCTGAGCTGGGAAGAATTTGCCCAGCGCAATCCCGACCTGCTGCAGTGGAAAGAGGGCGTGTTATCGGCTCTTTACCGCCGGGAGACGCTCGACTCCGAGCTGGCGCGTCACGTCTTTGTTATGCCTGACGTTATGTCCGAGCGATTGGAGACTTCCTGGCCGGCGGGCAGGTGACGTCGGACATCTGAGACGTTCGTCACAGCCGGGATGTTCACTAGTCCTTGAAGCGAGGCCGCTTTCGGCGTTAGTATTCGGTTTCGCCCTTATTACGATTGCTTCGAGGACTCATGCCGCAAAATTACGTTCCGATCTTTCTTTTTCTTGCCGTGGTCGGCATTCTCATTCCCTTGACGCTGCTGATCGCGAGGATCATTCGCACGCAAAGTCCCAACCGGGTGAAATTGATGCCGTACGAGTGTGGCATTGATCCCTATGACAATGCTCGCGGGCGGTACACGGTGCGTTATTACATCATCGCCATTTTGTTCGTGGTGTTCGATGTGGAGACGGTTTTTCTGTTTCCGTGGGCGGTGAAGTTCAAGGCGCTGGGCGGGTTCGGGCTGATGGAAATGCTGATCTTCCTCGGCATTCTGATCGTGGGATACATCTGGATATGGAAGAAGGGCGCACTGGAATGGGTGTAGGGACTTCGGGGTCCAATCGTCCGGACCTTGAACCGTGCGGTTGCGGAGGAGAGCTTCGGTGCGAGCCGCTGGACGCGGGGGAACCTGTTCTTTCCGACACGGATTGTGGTGAGTGCGCTGCGCGTCAGCCGGGTAAAGCGGCGTCTATTCGGCAGCACCGAGGAGAGCATCTCGACTCCGCAGGTTGCATCGGTCAGGATCTCCACAGGAATATTCTGGTCAGAGATTGTGATTGAGTCGACTGGTGGCACGGATCCGATCACCAGTCATGGCCATCGCAAGGCGGACGCGGTGCGCATCCGTGACCTGATCGAGGGCTATCAGGGGGAACGGCGCTAATGGCTGCAGGACAATCCTGAACGAGATTGTGACGCCGGTCACATACGGTGGGGGTACCGGATGTTAAAAGTGAAAGTTTCCTAATACTAGTGCGATCTGGCAGCGATCTTTGTAACCATCATTCGTAGCGAAATTTCTTAGACAGATACTGCATGGCCGAGGAAGTCAAAACGCCTGCTTCACCGCCGCCGCCGGAAGGGGAGAAGAAGCCGACGGCGGAAAAGAGTGTCTCGCCCGCGCCGACTGCTGCAACTCCGGTCGCCGCTCCGCCGTCTCCAAGTCCGCCAACCAAGCCTGCTGCGAAGCCGGCCGCTCCGAAGGCCGCTGTCCCTGCGCCGGTGCCCTGGACCTCGCCGTTGGTGGAAAAGTACCGGAGCCAGTATGGATCAGGTCTGGAGGCTCTGACTTATCTGGGGCAAAACTACTTCAGCGTGGATCGCTCGCTGATCCCCAACTTTCTGCGACTGCTGCGCGACGAAGAGCAGTTCGACTACTGCGTGGATATCACGGCAGCGCATTACCCGAAGCGGGAAAAGCAATTTGACGTGCTGTGGATTCTCTATTCTTTCACGCGCAACGAACGTATCCGGGTGAAGACACAGATTGCGGACGGCGCTTCGATCGATTCTAGTGTTGGAATATGGGCGACCGCGAATTGGCTGGAGCGCGAAGTTTACGACATGTTCGGGATCAAGTTTGACGGGCATCCGGATATGAAGCGCATCTTGCTGCCCGAGGATTGGAAGGGCCATCCGCTGCGTAAAGATTACGGAATTTTGCAGCAGGATCAAGAATGGGTGCAGATCAACCTGGGAATCGAGAGCGGACAATGAACGATTCGAACGTGGTCTCCAGCCGCGCGGCCTCGCATCTCGAACTGGAAACTCCCGAGAAGCCCTATCTTGATTCGAACGAACTGATCATTAATATGGGGCCGCAGCATCCGGCAACGCATGGGGTGTTGCGCGTCATCCTGAAGCTGGACGGGGAAAAGGTTCTGGGCACGGAGTGCGTGATCGGATATCTGCATCGGGGGGTGGAGAAAATCGCCGAGAACCGCACCTACACGATGTTCAATCCGTACGTCGATCGGATGGACTACTGCGCGGCGGTGTCGAACGGATTGGGATACTGCGAAGCGGTGGAGAAGTTGTTGAATGTGGAAGCGCCGGCGCGCGCGCAATATATCCGGGTGATCCTGACGGAACTGAATCGCATCGCCAGTCACCAGCTCTGGCTGGGTACGCACGCGCTTGATATCGGAGCGATGACGCCGTTGTTTTACACCTTCCGCGATCGGGAAGAGATCCTGAAGATTTTCGAAAGGTATTGCGGGGCGCGACTGACGACGCACGCTTTCCGCATCGGCGGGTGCCAGTACGAGACGTATGCGGGCTTCGAAAAAGAGGTCACGAACTTCCTGAGCTTCTTCGCGCCGAAGATCGACGAATACGAGACGTTGCTGACCACCAACCGCATCTGGCTGGAGAGGACGAAGAACGTCGGCGTAATTTCGGCGGCGGACGCCATCGCACTCGGCGTGACCGGACCGGTGCTGCGGGCGAGCGGGGTGAAGTGGGATTTGCGGAAAGCCCAACCCTACGCGAACTACTCCAAGTTCGATTTCGAAATTCCGATTGGCACGAACGGCGACACTTACGACCGGTACCTGGTGCGCATGGCGGAGATGCGACAGTCGATGCGCATCATCGAGCAGGCGGTCAACGGCATTCCGGAAGGCCCAATCATGGGTAAGGTGCCGAAGGTGATCAAGCCGCCGGTGGGCGAAATTTATCATTCGATCGAAGCGCCGAAGGGCGAGCTGGGATATTTCATCGTCAGCGACGGATCGACACAGCCTTACCGCTTGCGCGTCCGCCCGCCATCGTTTGTCAATCTGCAGGCGCTTGACGTGATGGTGCGGGGCTTGCTGGTCGCCGACGTGGTCGCCGTGATTGGCACGATTGACATCGTGCTCGGCGAGGTGGACCGCTGATGCTCAATCAGTTCATGTCCTACCTGGGCAGCAACGTCACTCCGGGTTCGGCTAACAACCAATTGTGGGCGCTGATTTATGTGTTGATCATTTTCGCGGGCGTATCGGTGGCCGTGATTTGCATGAACTGGATCGAGCGCAAGGCATTGGCGCACTTCCAGATTCGCCTGGGACCGATGCGCGTGGGTCCGCATGGATTACTGCAACCGTTCGCCGACGCGCTCAAGCTGATGCTGAAAGAAGACATTATTCCGAGCGAGGCGGACCAGTTTGTTTTCTGGGTAGCGCCGCTGATTGGGTTGCTGGCGGCGTTCACAGTTTATACGGTGATTCCGTTTGGCCCGTCGCAGGCGGTAAGCGACATGAATATCGGCATCCTTTTTATGCTCGGGGTGTCGTCGCTCGGAGTGCTAGGAATCGTGGTTGCGGGCTGGGCCTCGAACTCGCACTATCCGCTAATCGGCGCGCTGCGGTCGAGCGCACAGATGGTGTCCTATGAAGTTGCCATGGGACTGGCGATCGTGTCGGCGATCCTGATGACGAGCATGAACGCGAGCGGCACGGGCACGCTGAGCATGATTGAGATCGTTCGAGCGCAGCAGCAGCAGGGCGTCTGGTTCATCTTCAAGTTCTTCCCGCTGGGCTTCGTCGCGTTTGCGATTTTCGCCATCGCCATGGTGGCGGAGACGAATCGCGCTCCTTTTGACATGGCCGAAGCAGAATCTGAACTGACCGCCGGTTTTCACACGGAATACAGCGGGCTGCGTTGGTCGCTCTTTATGCTCGCCGAATATGCGGCCATGATTGCGGTTTCATCGATCGCGGTCACGCTCTGGCTGGGCGGCTGGATGCGCCCGTTTCCCAATCTGCTGCACGCGCCGGCGTGGGACTTTATCTTCTCTTTGTTTCCGGGGCTCACCTTCGGAGGTCTGGCCCTAATTGCCGTGATCGGCACGGTGCGGATGCCGCCGCACTCTTTCTTCAAAGTGCAGCGGATCGGGTTGGCGGTGTTTGCGGCGGTGCTGGGGTTGATCGGGTTGCTGCTGCTGGTGATTGCGGTGGCTGGCCGTACGGCGGATACGAGCCTGGCGTCGAGATTCGATGAGGGCATCGGCTACGTTTACTGGTTTGTGCTAAAGGTGGCTGTCTTCATGTATCTGTTCATCTGGTATCGCGCGACCTGGCCGCGTTACCGCTTCGATCAGTTGATGAGGATCGGATGGAAGGTGATGCTGCCGATTTCGCTCGGCGTGCTGATTCTGACGGCGGTCGTGGGGCTTATTTTTTCATGAATCCTGCAATGAACCCGGGGGTGGTGGGAAATATGGCGCCAGTCGCGACGCCATGGTTTTTCTACGTGCTGGCCGGACTGGCGGTGGCGAGCGGCCTGGCAGTGATCACGCGACGGAATGCGGTGCACGCGGCGCTGGCGCTGATCGTGACCTTGCTTTCGGTGGCGGGACTCTACCTGATGTTGTATGCACCGTTCGTCGCTGGCGTGCAGATCATCGTTTACGCTGGCGGAATCATGGTGCTGTTCCTGTTCGTGATCATGCTGGTGAACATCGAACGCGCCTCGAAGGAGCGCAGGTTCAATCGTATGTGGCCGGTAGGGTTGGTGGCGTCGTGCGCGTTGATGGGGTTGTTGATCTCGGCATTCATCAAGGGAAGGGCGCTGTTTCCAGATCGAATGGTAGCGCTGCCGGAAGCGTCCAATACGCAGCAGGTCGCAGCCATGCTCTACGGAGAAGCGGGCAAGATGGGCGCGTACACGTTCGCCTTCGAGATCGCCTCGTTGCTGTTGCTGGTGGCGATTCTGGGCGCGGTCATTATGACGAAGAAGAAGATCTAACAGTTCGTCGTTCGCTGATCGCTGTACGCAAGACCAACAGTAGCAGCGAACAGCGAATAGCGAAGGACGAATTGACGGTTTTTATGGTTCCTATCACTACACTTCACTATCTCGTGGTGGCGGCGGCGCTGTTCGCGCTGGGAGTGATTGGAGTGCTAACCCGCCGCAACGTGGTGATTGTGCTGATGGCGATCGAGTTGATCCTCAATGCGGTGAACCTGAACCTGGTGGCGTTCTCCCGCATGTGGGGAAACCTGCATGGACAGTTGTTTGCAATTTTTATCGTGGTCGATGCCGCCGCGGAAGCTGCGGTAGGCCTTGGAATTCTGATCGCCTTCTTCCGGAACAAAGAGACGATCAACATAGATGAGATTGACTTGTTGAAGTGGTAGAAGGGCAGACGAAAAGCGAACGACCGGCGAAGACTAACGACATGTTCTTAAACCACATCTACCTGATCCCGCTCTTCCCGGCCTTCGGGGCGGCGATGATGTTTTTCTTCGGGCGGCGATTGCAGAAGAAGACGGTCAACGCGGTTTGCGTGGGCGCGGTCGTGGTTGCGTTCCTTTTCGCCTGCTTCACGGTGGTTGAGTACACGCACCTGGCTCACGGCACGGGGAAGCCGTTTCAGAAGATTGTTTACACCTGGCTGGGCAGCGGCGACGGGAATCTCAATATCGTAAAAAAGGATGGGACACTCGCTCCGTTCAATGTTGACGCGGGCTTCCTGCTCGATCCTCTCTCTTCGATCTGGCTGCTGTTTGTGACCGGCGTGGGCATGCTGATCCACATTTACTCGACCGGATACATGGCGCACGAAGGCGGCTATTACCGTTTTTTTGGATACCTGAACCTGTTCATGTTCGCGATGCTCACGCTCATCCTGGCGAATAACTACATGCTTTTATTTGTGGGATGGGAAGGGGTGGGCTTGTGCTCTTACTTGCTGATCGGATTTTACTTTCATCGTAATTCCGCATCGACAGCGGCTAACAAGGCGTTCATCGTTAACCGTATCGGCGATGCGGGATTCATTCTGGGCGCGCTGACGCTGGTGTGGTATCTGGGGTCGTTTCGCTTCATCGACATCAACGCGGCGGCGCGCAGCGGACACTTCGCGATTGGCGATCCTGTTCTAACGGCAGCGGCGCTGCTGCTCTTCGTAGGAGCGTGCGGCAAGTCGGCGCAGCTTCCTCTCTATGTATGGCTGCCCGACGCGATGGAAGGTCCGACGCCGGTTTCGGCATTGATCCATGCGGCGACCATGGTAACGGCGGGCGTTTATATGGTGGCGCGGTCGAATGCCGTGTTCGTGCTGGCGCCGAACGCGATGAAGACGGTGGCCATTGTCGGAGCGCTCACAGCGGTGTTTGCCGCTTCGATTGGGCTCGTGCAGAACGATATCAAGCGTGTGCTGGCCTACTCGACTGTTTCGCAATTGGGATACATGTTCCTTGCCCTTGGCGTGGGCGCCTTTGCGGCGGGCGTTTTCCACGTGTTTACGCATGCGTTCTTCAAGGCGCTGCTCTTCCTTGGATCAGGCTCGGTGATTCATGCCATGAGCGGCGAGCAGGACATGCGCAACATGGGCGATCTGCAAAGACGCATTCCGACGACCTATAAAACGATGTTGATCGGAACGCTGGCGATCGCTGGAATCTTCCCGTTTGCCGGCTTCTTCTCGAAAGACGAGATTCTTTGGCAGACATGGACCAAGGAAAGCGACGCATATCGCATTTTGTGGCTCATCGGGTATGGCACGGCGCTGATGACGGCCTTTTATATGTTCCGGCTGATGTATCTGACGTTTTATAGTCCATCGCGCATGAGCCATGAGGCGGAGCATCACGTGCACGAATCGCCGAAGTCAATGACGGTGCCGCTGGTGATCCTGGCGATCTGTTCGATTGGCGCAGGATGGCTGAGCTGGCCGCATAGTCTAGGCGGGTCGGCGCGCTTCGAGAAATTCCTGGAGCCGGTGTTCGCGCGCGAAGCAGTTGTCCTGGTCGAGGAAGGGAAGTCGGCGCAGCTAGCGGCGGGCGAGAAAGAAGCGGAGCACACGGATAAGACGGAGTATGCGCTGATGTTCCTATCGCTGGCGGCGGCGGGCGTGGGTTGGGGAATGGCTCGACGCTCGTATAAGAATGCAGGCCAGGGATATGTCGAGCCGATTGCAGCCGCGGCGCCACCGCTTTACCGGCTGCTCTACAACAAGTGGTTCGTCGATGAAGGGTACGACTACGTCTTTACCGGACGGCGGAAGATTGGCGACGTGCGTCTCGGAGTTATGGGTGCAGGCGAAGCATCGTCGTGGTTCGATGCCAAGATTATCGACGGTGCGGTCAACGATGCGGGTTGGCTGACTCGCGCTGTGGCCACGCTTTCGACCTGGTGGGACAAGTGGATCATCGATGGCATCGGCGTGAATGGGCCGGCGATTCTGGCCCGAATGCTGTCGTATCCTGCGCGCCTGTTCGAATGGGGACTGATGCAGTGGTACGCGCTGGTGATGGTCGCTGGTTTGTTGGGGTTCGCGTTTTATTACGTGTATCACTGAAAGGCGGTTCTTAGCTGTTGGCTCGTGGCTTTAGCACAAGCCATAAGCCAGGAGCTAACAGCCAAGAGCTCTTATGCAGAATCACATCCTGTCCGTCATTCTCTTTACGCCGCTGGTGGGCGCGTTCATTCTTCTGTTCGTTCCGAAGGAGAATAAAGACGCGATCCGCTGGATGGCGAACATCTTCGCCCTCGTTGGCTTCCTGATATCGCTGCCGCTGGTGCCGATGTTCTGGGCGCAGCGGTTCGAGGTGACGCCTTCGCATTTCAAATTCCTTGAAGGCACGGCGAACAACTGGATTCCATCGATTGGCGCGGGTTATAACCTCGGTATCGACGGCATTTCGTTTCTGCTGATCATGCTGACGACGCTGCTGGGGTGGATCTCGATCCTATGCTCGTGGACTGCGATCGAGAACCGGGTCAAGGAATATTACGTGTGGTTCCTGGTGTTGCAGACGGGAATGCTGGGCGTCTTCATGGCGCTCGATTTTTTCCTCTTCTTTGTTTTCTGGGAAGCGATGCTGGTGCCGATGTATCTGCTAATCGGCATCTGGGGCGGCCCGCGCAAACTTTACGCGGCCATCAAGTTCTTCCTGTACACCTTGCTCGGCTCGGTGTTGATGCTGCTGGGCATTCTGTATCTTTATTTCCACCATCACGCAGTTACCGGCGTCTTTACCTTCAGCATTCCCGAGCTTTATAAAACCGCGCCGCTCATTCCTTTTAACATCGCCATCTGGCTGTTCGTGGCCTTCTTCATAGGATTCGCGATCAAGGTTCCGATGTTTCCCTTCCACACGTGGCTGCCGGATGCGCACGTGGAAGCGCCCACGGCGGGCTCGGTTATTCTGGCGGGCGTTTTGCTGAAGATGGGAACTTACGGATTCGTACGGTTCTCGCTGCCATTCTTTCCCGGAGTGGTGTCGCACCCTAAAGTACAAGGCTGGGTGATCGGACTGTCTCTGGTGGGCATCGTGTATGGAGCGCTGGTTTCGTTGATGCAGAAAGACATGAAGAAGCTGGTGGCTTACTCGTCGGTCAGCCATCTTGGCTTCTGCACGCTGGGAATCTTCGCGCTGAATTCGGCAGGTTTGACGGGTTCGGTGCTGCAGCAGATCAATCACGGCATCTCGACGGGTGCGCTCTTCCTGATTGTCGGCATTCTGTATGAACGGCGACACACGCGCGAGATCGCGGAATATGGCGGCATCTCGAACGTGATGCCTATCTACGCAACGATCACCATGATCATGTTCCTCTCGTCGATGGGCCTGCCGTTGTTGAACGGCTTCGTCGGCGAGTTCACGATACTGCAGGGCGCTTTCGTCGCTAACTGGAGATGGGCGGCATGGGCGGCTCCGGGCGTGGTGTTAGCAGCGGCCTACTTATTATGGCTGTATCAGCGGGTCTTCTTTGGGACGGTGACGAATCCGAAGAATGAAAAGCTGCATGATCTTACGCCGCGCGAAATTCTTACGTTTGCTCCGCTGATCATCATGGCGTTGTGGATTGGACTTTATCCCAAGCCGTTTTTCCAGATTCTGGAGCAACCGGTGAATCAACTGGTGCAGACGATTCATGACGGTTCGAATCTCAACGCTCCGGCGAACGCGCAGATTGCTCCCGCGCCCGCAGTTGTTGTAACCAACGTCGTGACGAAAGCGAGCAATTGAGTGCCAGGCCTTTCATCCACGGAATACCGGTTGATGCTGCCGATGGTGGAACTTACTATTTTTGCGCTCGGCATTTTGCTGATCGATCTGATGATTCCGGCGGGATGGAAATGGATCAATGCCGTAGGCGCTTTTGTCGGCGTGGCATTTTCGGCGCTGTGCGTGTGGGAGATTCAACGGGCTCTGCCCCGAGGTGCGATCGGTTTTTATAATTCGCTGCTGGTCGACCGCTTCGCTATTTATTTCTGGTACCTGTTTCTTGCCGGAGCGGCGATTTCGATCCTGATGTCGGTGCACTATCTGGATCTCGAAGACGAGAATCACGGCGAATATTACTCGTTGCTGCTGATGGCGGTCGTGGGCATGATGTGCATGGCGGCGGGCATCGACATCGTGTTGCTCTTCATCGGGCTGGAGTTGATGGCGATCTCGACGTATGTGCTGGTGGGTTTCTTGCGGCGCGACCGGCGCTCGAACGAAGCGGCCTTGAAGTACTTGCTGCTGGGGGCATTTTCGTCGGGTATTTTTGCCTACGGGTTGTCGCTGTTCTACGGAATTTCCGGCAGCACCAATCTGGCCATCATTCAACGGGCGGTAGCGGCGCAAAGTGCGCACAATCCGGTGGTGATCATCGCGCTGCTGACGACCATGGTCGGATTACTGTTCAAGATCGCCGCGGTGCCCTTTCATCAATGGGCGCCGGACGCTTACGAAGGCGCGCCCACATCCATTACCGGCTTCATGTCAGTGGCGGTGAAGGCGGCAGCCTGGGCGTTGCTGCTGCGCATTCTGGTGTTTGGACTCTACCCGCTGCGCTCGATTTATATTCCGGTGATTGTGTTCGTCTCGGTCGCCACCATGACAGGGGGCAACTTCGCCGCGCTCACGCAGACGAATACAAAACGGCTGTTGGCGTATTCCTCGATTGCGCATGTCGGCTATATGCTGCTGGCTCTTGTGGCCCTGGGAACATCGCCGATCGGCAGCCCTGGATTTAACGACGGGTTCAAGGGAATCCTGATCTATCTGCTGGTCTACACCTTCATGAACCTGGGCGCGTTCGCGGTGATCGCCTCTCTGCGGCAGCGCAACGTGATTGGCGATGAAATCGACGACATGGCCGGACTGTACCAGCGAGCTCCGGTCGAAGCGGTGCTGATGCTACTGTTCTTGTTGTCGCTGGCGGGTATTCCTCCGGCAGCCGGATTCCTGGGTAAGTACTACATCTTTCTCAGCCTGATTGAAAGCAAACATTACGCGCTGGCTTCTCTGGGCGTGGTCTATTCGCTCTTCGGACTTTATTACTACCTGAAGATGGCAAACTCGATGCTGATGAGCGCTCCGATGGAGGAAGGGCGGATGCCTGTCAGCTTCGGGATGCGCTGCGCCGTGGGCGTGGCGGCGCTGGCGACGATTGTGATTGGAGTATTTCCGGAGCCTTTCATCCGCGGCGTGAACTGGTCGCTGAATATTGCGCAGTCTCCGCATGTGGCGGCGATGGTGAAGTAGGGGTAGCTTTCAGGCGTCGCTATCAACTCCCGCTGCTTGCGCTTGGTTTAGAATTCCTCTGCATGCCGGAAGAACCCAACCTCGAACCGGTCCGGACGCCGCGAAAAAAAGCCATGGTTGTTTCGCTGGCTCGCTACTCCGAAATGGGGTTTATTATTCCGGCGGCGATTTTGCTGGGGTTTTTTTTAGGCAAGCTGGCCGACTACTGGCTGCACACTAAATGGCTTTATCTGGTCGGGCTGTTGTTTGGCGCGGTGGTGGGATTCGGACAGATGATTCGCATGGCGCTCGGGGCGTCCAGAGAAAAATGAAGAGAGAGAAGTGATACTGGCGATGTGGCGCGACCATCGGCGCGAGTCTGCCGTAGTTCGAAATGGGCTGAAGCTTGGGGTTCGATAAGGCGTTCGAGGAAGCATGACTCATGAAGCATGATGGATGAGCGCATTATTCCTCGCGTCCTGCGCAACATGCTCGTGGTCAGCGTCCTGCTTCTCGGACCGGCTTTCTGGTTCTACCGCTGGGCGGGGGCGATCGGGTTTGCGCTGGGAGCGGCGGTTTCGTACGTCAATTTCCGCTCGCTGACGCGCGGTGTCGAATTACTGACCGATCGCATCGTCGACCAGAATAGTCGCGAGAAAGGGGGATGGATCGTCCTGCGTTTCGTGGTGCGCTACCTGTTGGTCGGAGGCGTTGCCTATGCTATATTCAAAGGTTCTTCCCTCGCGTTCCGCGGTTTTCTGTGGGGTTTGTGCGTGCCGGTGGCGGCCCTGATGGCGGAAGCAGGGTGGCAAGGATTGACGGCATTCCGGCGGGATTCGTAAGCCCCTTTTTGATAAGCCGAGAATAGGTACTCATAGATTTGGCATCAGTAATCAAACTTTAAAGTGATCAAAAGTTAAAAATGGAACAACTGGTTTTTACCGCATTCCTGAATCGTCTGTTTGGCAAGCCGGTGCTGGCGTTGCTGACCGCGCTGCACCTACACGTTAAGCATCCAGCGACTCCGATCTCTAACAGTTTCGCGATGGAACTGCTGGTCGTGCTGCTGCTGACCATCTTCTTTATCGCCGTGCGTGTGCGACTTTCAGTGGAGCGTCCGGGCGGCCTGCAGCACACGATGGAAGGGATTCAGGGATTCGTCGTCAACATGGCCGATGAGGTGGTCGGCCATCATGGCCATAAATACGTTCCCTACCTGGTCACGCTGGGCATGTTCATTTTGTGCTGCAACCTCATTGGACTGGTGCCGGGTTTGGAATCGCCGACAGCGGTACCGATTGTGCCGCTGGGGTGCGCGCTGCTCACCTGGTTTTACTATCACTATCAGGGCGTGCGGACCAACGGGCCGGTGGGATATCTGAAACACTTCATCGGGCCGCAGGATAAAGACATGCCGCTGGTGATGCGTCTATTCCTGCCCTTACTGCTGTTTCCGATTGAAGTTTTCAGTCACGCGGCGCGGGTGATGTCGCTCACCATCCGTCTTTTTGCCAACATGTTTGCCGGAGAAATGGTCACGCTGGTATTTTTCTCGCTCATCCCGCTGGGGATTCCAGTGGTGTTCGAGGGGTTGCATATCGGCGTATCGTTTATCCAGACGTATATTTTCATTTTGCTGGCCTGCGTTTATCTGGGCGAGGCGACAGGGCAGGAACACTAAAGAAGGTCTCAGGTTTTCAGGTGTCGTGTCTCAGGGAGAAGCAGGGACAAGAGTTTCCCGAGACCTGGGACCGGTTTGTTTTGGCAGTTGCTGTTCAGCGTGAGGGCGTCGGCTAGAAAGCACGGCGTCAACCACCCACTGGCGGCAAATCATAAGGAGAACCAATGCGTAAATTTGTGATGCTGATGTTCGTAATGATGATGGCGTCGGTGATGGCGGTGCCGGCGTTTGCGCAAGGCGGAGCAACGGCTACCGGCACGAACTGGGTGGCACTGACCTCGGGCTTTGCAATTGCACTGGCGGCCGGACTGGCGGCCCTGGGACAGGGAAAAGTTGCGGGAGCCGCTTGCGAGGCGCTGGGGCGCAATCCGGCGGCGCGTCCTGGAATCATGGTCGCGCAAATCCTCGGCCTCGCGTTTATCGAGTCCCTGGTGTTGTTCACGCTGGTGATTATTTTCGTAAAGGTAGCGTAGGAAGAGTTTTCGGTTGGTGAATTGGAAAGGCCCCGGAGTGCTTCGGGGCCTTTTGTTATGGCGGCAAAAGGAGGTGAGATCCTGACTGCTTTATGTGAGTTTTCGTTCGCCGTCCCAGTTGAAGGTATTGGCCGGGACTTTTTGCAGGGCCTCGACGAGGATGCGGCGCAGGCGATAGCGGCTGTCAAGATCCATGCTGACGAATTCGAAGCCGATTTCATTGACGCGGGCGCGGCGCAGAAGAACCTCTCCGCGAATTTTCTTCACGCCGAGCGATATTTCGACATGAGCTTCGGAACCGACGCGGAGATTGTCGTTTCGCGTCCCCATACCGCCGCCAAGACTCATCTCGCGCATCACGATGTTCGACTTTCCCCAGGAACTGGAAAGAGTAGCGGAGAGGCTGCGGGGCAAGACGATCCGTTCATAGCGGCGTTGACGTACCCAGGGGCATCCGGGGCCAGGTTCGAGCGGGGCGATGGTGAGGTCGCTGGTTTCGAGGCCACTCTCGGCCAGAGCCTGGGTGCCGTAACGGGGATCGATCTTGGCCAAGGCTTGAATGGCGGCGATTCTCAATTCGCGGTGCTGGCTGTGGCCGAAAAGTTTTTTGGCTTCGACGACGGTGCGCAGGACGGGGACAGCATCGACTTCGCGCAGGCGGCCGAGAGATTCGATGGCCTTCAATTGCACAAACGGAGGACGATCATGCGCCTCACCGGCGGTTGCGAGAGCGATCAAGCTGGTACTGGCGCTGCGGTCCTGGCTCATGCCGATCTCATCGATGGCTTCGGGCAGAATGAGCGGATCGAGCAGTTCGAGAAGTTCGAGCAAAGTGCGGCCGCGATCGGGGGCGGCGCCATAGGCGATCTGGCGAACGATGACGTCCTGATAAAACCGGTTGAACTCACCCATGCGCGAGGGGAGCAACTCGAGGAGTGGATTTACCGACAGGCGGCTGAGGAGACCGACGGTGGAGGCGGCCTGGCGGGGCTGGCCGGAGCGGAGAATCTCGGCGAGATCGTCGATCGCAGGTTGTCCCAGTTCGGCGACGAGTTCGACAATACGATCGCATTCGACGCGCTTGTGAGCGCGGAAGAAGCGGTCGGCAAGATGTTCGACGGAATTCCTGGGAAGCTGCTGCAGGACATGGATCAGGTCGTCGGGCAGGTGATCGGCATTGATGGCTTCTTCCATCATCTCAGGCAAGCGATTTTCGATGCCGACGCGCGAGCGGAGGTCATGGGCCAGCGCTGGCCGTTCCAGCATGATCCTTTGCAGCGAGAAGCACATTTCAGCGACGGCTTTGTATTTCTTGGCGCCGCAGGCCTCCTGGCCGAAGCGAGTGAAGGCGGCGGACATAAGGCTCTGAATCTCGGAATCGGTTTCCTTGGCCAGTTTGTCGGCCATCAAAGCGATCGTGCTGGGCATGACATCCTCGGGCGCGAGGGCGTAGAGGTCGGCGAGTTGACTGAGGCCGGTAGCCGTCTTGCGGCGAGGCTCGGCATCGGCGGCGCCGAGGCCGCCGCAGTAATTGAAAAGAATCTGGGCGGCGAGTTCGTTGTCGTCACGTTCGAAGAGCAGTTCGACAAACTGGCGAATGTTACGCGGCGGCACGCAGGTCGCTTCCGAAGAAAGCAGAACGCTCTTCTTGCCCGCTTCGGGAATTTCAGCCCAGAACATGCGGTCGAGAATGTCGGCGTGGGATTCAACCAGAACTCCGGCTTTGGATAATTTGTCTTCCTGGACCCGCAGGATCTGGCGCAGGGTATCCATCTGCCGGCTCATGTGCTCCATCATCTCGTGGACGGCGTTGACTTTGACGTCGCCACGTTGATAACGATCGAGCGCGAATTTGATGGCCATGCTCTCCGCCGCCTTCATCAGGAGGGGTGTGTCATTGGCGGCGCCGTTGGGGTTCTGAGAGGCCTGTGCGGCCAGACTTTCGAGCAACTGCGCGAGATTGACTTTAGCGCCCTCGGGAGCGTTGCCGAGTTCGGCCTTGAGATTTTCCTCGGAAGAATTCGGATTTTCCATCGCCTGCCCAAAATGGGTGAGCAGGCGAATCGTTTGGATGACTTCTTCCTCCTGCAGAGGAACGACGCCGCCGCTCCAGGATGTTGAAGATTGTCCAGCCGGGGCACCGGTTCCTTGCCCTGTGGCGGAAATGGCGCCGGGGATGGCGACGGTGGGAACGCTTCCGAGAGGAGCCCCGCCGCCGGCACCGCCACTACTGGCACCCTGAGCGGCCGCTATCAACTGCAAGAGTTTTTGTGGATCGTTCAGCCACTGCTTGAATTCGGGGCCGAGAGATTGAGCGGCGAGTTGGGCCGCCATGGAAATTTCGCCGGTGGCGGGATCGGCGGCCACGAACTTTACTTCGTTGATGCGGATGGAAGAATCTTTGTTATCTCCAAGGGTTTCTTTGATCTGCTTGGCGAAGTCCTGCGCCTTGGTGCCGCCCATGGCAAAAGCGCGGACCAGGCGGGTAAAGTCTTCGAGCGTGACCTGGCTGGAGAATAAAATACTGGAGAGTCCGGCGGCATTCAGCAAATGCGCGAAGCTGCGTTCGGCTTGTCCGGCTTCGAGCGGGATGCCATCGAGAAGAAGTTTATTGTCGGAGACGCCGAGCAGAAAACCTGTATCGCCACTCTTGGGCAGCGCCTCCTGCAGTTCTTTCCACGTGATCTCGAACTGCGCCTCGGTGCGCTTATGGGTCACGCCATAAAGGCGGGTGTACTTGACCAGAATATTGAGGGAGTGCAGGAACGACCTTGCGGAAGCACTGCGGCTGGCGTCGGTTTGGACCACGTTGGCGATAGCCGTCTCCTGTATTGATCAGGTATGGCAATTAGACTAAGCGGGAAAGTGACCTAATGCACGATTACGTAGGTAATTGAGCCATCGGGGCGGCAATTTGCACGGAGGGACAGCCCCTTTCGGATGGGGACGGTACACTGGTTCTCAGTTTTTCCGGAACCAGCTAACGGTGCACGGCCGGGAAGGCTTTTGTGCGCCGTTTCGAAAGGTTCGGCCAGACGAGTAGAACAGGAAATTGTGATGAAGGTTGGGGTACTTTTTTTCGGCGTGCTGAAGGACTTGTTAGGACGCTCGAGCGAAACGATCGACCTGCCAGACGGGGCGCGGGTGCGAGAGGTGGTCCTCTATTATGCGCACAGCGCGCCGCGGTTGGGACAGCTGCTGCCGTCTGTGGCAATTTCCGTGAATCAAAGTTATGCCGGAATGGACCACAGGCTCGGTGAGGGCGATGAGGTGGCGCTGCTTCCGCCGGTGAGCGGGGGAATGACAGAGATGGGCGAGGTGGAGGATGAGGGCGGGCGCGAGGTTCGGATTGTCCGGGAAAGGATTGATGCGGAGGAAATCGTACAACGTCTACGGCGACCGGGCGATGGAGCGCTTGTAACCTTCGACGGCGTGGTGCGAAATAACTCGCGTGGCCGGCGCACGCTCTATCTGGATTACGAAGCGTATGAAGCCATGGCTTTGCAGCAGATGAAAAGTTTGGCGAAAGAGGCGCGGGCGCGTTTCGCGGTGCGGGATGTCTCAATCTTCCATCGCTTAGGGCGGCTGGAGATTGGCGAGACGAGTGTATTGGTCGTAGTGGCTGCGGCGCACCGGGGCGCGGCATTTGACGCCTGCCGGTGGATTATCGATACGCTGAAGAAGACGGTGCCGATCTGGAAGAAGGAATTCTTTGAAGATGGAGCGGTGTGGGCGGATGGCGAGGCTTTTCCCGAAGAAATCAGACGACTGGGAGGCACGGGCGGCGAGCAGGGCGCATCAAAGTGAGTGACTCCGGCATGAAGCGAATAGCGAATCAGAGAGTGGCTCAACTCGTCACGCGCATTTCGGTTGCCTGCATCCTCGCTGGTATCAGCATTTGTAACCACCTCCCGCTGATGGCGGAGGAACCTGAAACCACACTCAAAGTCGACGTGAAACTGGTCAATGTATTTGTGACCGTGACCGATGTGCGCGGCGCTCCGGTGACGAATCTGACGAAAGATAATTTTGTGCTGAAGGAAGACGGCAAAGAGCAGAAGATTGCGATTTTCAGCAAAGAGTCGGCGCTGCCGCTATCGATTGTGCTGGCCGTCGATACGAGTTTGAGTACAAGAAAGGATCTGCCGCTGGAATTGGTTTCGGCGCGGAAGTTTGCGCATGCCATGGTGCGGCCGCAGGATGGGCTCGCTGTGTTCAAGTTCAGCGAAGAGGTGAGCCAGATGGTGCCGTTTACCTCGGACCTGAAAAAGATCGATGCCGGAATCGAAAAGGGGCGGAACGGTTCGGCGACGGCGCTCTACGACGCTATTTTTCTGGGATCGCAGGCGCTCAGCCATCGGCAGGGAAGAAAGGTGATGGTGGTCATCACTGACGGCGGCGACACCATGAGCCAGGTCAGCTATAAAGAGGCGTTGCGCGCCGCGCAGGAATCGGAAGCGATTATCTATAGCATCATCGACGTGCCGATCGAGGCCAGCGCCGGGCGAGACACGGGGGGCGAGCACGCTCTGATTCAGATCTCAGCGGATACCGGCGGTAAGTATTACTACGCCACGTCGCTTGGGCAACTGGACGAAGCCTTCCAGAAGATCAGCGACGAATTGCGAACGCAATATCTGCTGGCCTATTACCCGTCGCAACATTATTCGGAGTCGGAATTTCGTCAGCTGAAAGTGGACTTGGCGAATCCTCCGGCGGGAGGTCCCTTCCAGTCGCACTATAGAGCTGGGTACTACACGCACAAGGGAACCTTCTAGCCAGATCATTCTTCCGGAAATCACACATCTGGGCCACAACTCTACTGAAAACCATATACCGTTTCTACGGTAAGGCCTAATCAGGCTCCACTAAACAGAAATTGATGTATTGTTTTCAATACAATACAGAAAACTGTCTTTGTGTGCTGTCTTGGATTGTTAATTGCAAACTATTCTGCTCTAGGGTTCCTGTGTTCTGAGCCCTGTTTCATCCAGCACAACGCTTTTTTTTAGTACCAGGTTCGAAAAGGTCGTCGATCAAAAGGCGATCGACCAATTTTTGTGGTTTCTGGTCCCTGAGGAGGGAGATTTATGGTTAAGGCTCGGGTGCTGTTTGGCATTTTGACCCTTGTGTTGGTCATGGCGCTGATGGTGTCAGGCGCATTCGCCCAGGAAACGACGGGCGGATTGTCGGGTTATGTGAAAGATCCGTCGGCTGCTGTGGTTTCGGGCGCACGTGTGGAGTTGACGGGTTCGTCGCTGGTCGGCAAGAAAGAAGCGAACACTGACAATGCCGGATACTACCGGTTCGCCAACCTGCCTCCCGGAACCTACACTCTGACGATTACCGCCAAAGGCTTCACGACCGTGAAGCGCGAGGGCATCACCATCGAAGTCGGCCACCTTCCTACGATTGACTTCAAGCTGGAAGTGGGCACCAGTTCGACGGTAGTTGAAGTGACCGCTGCCGCGCCCGAGATCGACGTGACGACGACGCGAACCATGACGAATATCACGGAACAGCAGATTGACTCCGTGCCGCATGGAACGTCGTTCCAGTCGGTGATTCAGTTTGCGCCATCGGCGCGTAATGAACCGTTGGCGGGCAGCACCGGCAACGAGATGAACTCCAGCGGCGGCAACGGCACCGGCGGACAATCCCCGGGCAGCGGCGGAAACGGCCAAGGTTTTGGCTATTCGGTAGCTGGCGGAGCCGACTCCGAGAACTCCTACCTGGTAGAAGGTCAGGAAACGGCCGACTCGATCGGTGGCTTCTCGCACACCAACGTACCCTTCGATTTCATTCAGGAAGTTCAGGTTAAGAGCTCTGGTATTGAAGCCGAGCACGGTGGCTCCCTGGGTGGCGTGGTCAACGTCATCATGAAGAAGGGCAGCAACAATTGGCACGGGAGCCTGGACACGCAACTTCAATTCGGGGGATGGAATGGTTCCCCGACTGCGTTCGACAGGTACGATCCGGTTTTTACGCCCTCGATCATCGGGAGCGTCACTCCCTTCTACCAGGACGCCTTTTATCAGGAGTACCAGCCAAAGAAAGATAAGTTCAGCGACATCTTCCCGGGTGCCACGGTTGGCGGAGCCATCTTAAAGGACAAAGTTTGGTTCTTCGCCGGGTTTAACCCGGATTGGACCGATCGCGAGCGGACGATAATCCAAACCGACGGTAGCCCATTTTCACCTAGCCGGAACCAGCAGACCTACTACACCTACGGTCGCTTGGACGTAGCGGTGACACAAAAAATCAGAGCTTTTGGTTCCTGGCTCTATCAGTATCAGCGAGTACAGGGTGAGGATCTGCCCTTTCAAGATGACGTGTTTGGCCAGCTCAATACGAGCGCTTCGATTCCCTCTTACGCATTCTCACATGCCCTTGGTTATGCGGCGCCCAACCTTACCACGAACGTTGGTGCTGATTTCACTCTGACGCAGCGCCTGGTAGCCACGGTGCGATGGGGCTATGCGTTCCAGAACTATCACGACTTCGGCTTTCCTACCACCGGCAACATCAATTTCTACGAGACGAGCGGTATCGGCAGTTTTGAGAACTGCGCCATCGTGGCGCCGGCCACAAGCTGCACGCCCACTGTTCCGATAGCCAGTACTTCCCCCCTTTATCAGAACCAGGGCTACTTTAATATTGCCAATAACATCAACACAACAACTTACGACGCGACCCACCGCAATCAAGTGGACGCGGATTTGGCGTGGTTCAAGAGCGGATGGTGGGGCACCCACAACATCAAGGGCGGCTACCAGTTAACCCGGACGAGCAACTCCATCTTCCAGCACTTCAACGCGCCAAACGTGAACGTCTATGCGGGTTCGAACAACTTCTACACGCCTCAAGGACCCTATGGGCAAGCTAACTGCGCTCAGTTCACCAACCCCGTGACCGACGGTGGCGCGGGATATGCGGGCTGTGCTGGGCTTTATGGCTATGCCAGCATTCAGGACTACGGTTCCTATGGCCAAGCGACCAGCAACAATAATGCGTTATTTATCCAGGATGCCTGGACGGTCGGCCGTGGTGTCACGATCAACGCCGGGATTCGGGTAGAAAAAGAGTATCTGCCGGCCGAAGATCAGCCGCAGGGTGGTATTTCCAAGCCGATCAACTTCGGCTGGGGCGATAAGATTGCTCCCCGTGTCGGCGCGGCTTGGGACGTTTTCAGGGATGGCAGGATGAAGATATTCGGCGCTTACGGCGTGTTTAACGACACCATGAAGCTGAACCTGGCCATCAGTTCGTTTGGCGGCCAATACTGGCAGAACTGCTACTACGCGATGAATACGGACCAGATCCAGACTCTGGATCCGATATTTGGCGCTGCCGATCGTTATTGCAACGGTCCCAACGGTGGTTCGCAGGCCCTTTTCCCGGGCGGCGTCGGCGTGACTCCTCCCGGATTCGTCTTCCTGGAAAACCAGAACTTCCGGACATTTCCCACTAGCTGCTCGACTTGTACGGCCACGGAAGAAGGCGTTGCACCTGGTCTGAAGCCCTATCGCCAGCACGAAGATGTGCTCGGGGTCGACTACCAGTTGCGCCGAAACCTGGCGCTGGAAGTGCGCTGGGATCGTCGGCGTCTCGACCATGTCATTGAAGATTCCGCGATCTTCAATCCCGATATTGGCGAAACATTCGTGGTCGTGAATCCCGGTCAGGGAGTGAACAAGACTTTCGACGGCTTCTGGAACTTCCTGTACGGGACGCCCAGCGGTTGCGGTGTCCCGGGAAATGCCGCGGGGCCCTGCCCACCGAACAACATCCCGTCGGCTCGCAGCTATGATGGCATGGAAGTCAGGCTGACCAAGGTAGCGAGCGCGCATTGGTACGGGATGTTCTCCTACACTTACAGCCACTTCCGTGGCAACTACACGGGACTGACGAGCACCGACATCGGCGACGGTGGCGGCGGCCGCAACGCTCCCAACAACAGCCGCGCCTTCGACGAGCCGTTTTTCTCGTGGGGAGCGAATGGACAGTCCTCAAGCGGCGATCTGCCGACGGACCGTCCCAATGCTCTCAAGGGGTATGCGTACTACGAGTTAGGACACCGGAAGTTCGTCAGCGACATTGGTCTCTTCCAGTTTGCGTATAGCGGGACTCCACAAACCACGATTGCGGACGTAGGCTATTCATTTGCTCCGCCCGCTGGTGCATTCCCAACCTACCTAGGTGGCCGCGGCAAGTGGATCAACGTCACTCAGGACCAGTCCAGTGGTGTGATTACGGCCGGCAATCCGCAGGTCTACCGTTCACCGTGGTATACCGAGACGGACTTCCAGCTCCAGGAAAGCTACAAGGTTGCCGAGAGCAAGGTTCTCAGCTACGCGATCACGATTCCGAACCTGTTGAATCAGCGCGCGACCACCGCCTACTACCCGTTCCTGGAGAGCCAGTATTATCCGCAATTCATGACACCGGGCGGCCAGACGCTCTATCAGGCTAACAGCGTGCCCGCCTATTACGCGTTTGAGACGGGCTACGACTACAAGGCTCTGCTCAACTCAATGGGTGGCCAGACTGCGAGTGGGACGGCGACCATCAACAGCCAGTATGGCAAGCCTTATCTCGAACAGATCGCCCGCACCATCCGCATGCAGGTGAAGTTCACCTTCTAGTCGGATCAGAACCGATTCCAGGGAGCCGGATTTTTCCGGCTCCTTTTTTTGTTGGGCCTAGGGGTGGAGCGACGGGCGTTTCGGGAGTCTGCCGTGAGCGAAGTTGAAGGGTCCAGTTGGCTCGTGGCTGACTAGCGGTGGAGAAAAACTCGTACATCGCGCCGGGGAAGTGGGCGCATCTAGTAGACTGTCTATTCGATTTCAGTACAAGATTCTAAAGACCCTTAGGCCTGGAAACGCTCCCAGGCGCTAGTTGAGGTTTTGCTCCGAGGAGAGTGGCGCTTTGTCCGATTGCTCTGGCTTGCCTGTTTTTCGTTCTCTAGCTCGTGTTGTTTATCTTCGCCGCCATTTATTTCATTATTGTTCGTTCGGCCGGTCTCTGCGCATGGCGATCAGCGGGAGCGTGAGAATGACGACGCTGCTCGCTGCCGTTACCTTGTTGCTGCTGACGGCGTCTTCGTGGGCACAGCAGGAAGAGATGATGGAGCATCCGACGACGGGCACGATCCAGGGCACATTGCGGGATGAGGACGGCAATATTGTCGGGAGCTCTCGAATCTTCTATAGCTCGTCAGTGACCGACACTCGAGGTTCGGTGCGCGGCAACAAGGATGGCACGTATGTGACCGAACAATTGCCGCCGGGGCCTTACGTGGTGCGGGTCGAAGGCCGGGACAAGCGTCCGTTGGAGCGCACGGTGACCGTGGAGGCGGGAGCGGTGACGAAGGCGGATTTCAGCCTGGAGGCGATCAATCCCGGGCCGGCGCGACTGGAAAACCAGTACAGCGGGGACGTTCCCGACACACTTCCGATCAACGGGCGGAATTATCTGGGCCCGGGAGAAGTCGATCCGGGGGTGCAGGTGGTGGATGGCGCGGCGCTCGATCCGGGGAAGAGCGGATTCCAGACGCTTTCGATCAACAGTGTGACCGGGCGAACCACGCACTACGACATGGATGAAGTCGAGGTCATGGACGAGACCAAGGGTCTCGCGATCATGAGTTTGCCGAGCGAGGCGGTCCGCTCGGTAGTGGTGTCGGAGGTGACGCCGGAAGTGTTTCAGTCACTGAATGCGACTGGCGCGGTGCGGGTTTCGACGCAATTCGCCAGTGATATTCCTGGCGGAGGAAAATGGCACGGCAATCTGTTTGGCAATCTTCGTGACCAGGTGCTTGGCACATCGGGGTTTCCGTCTGGCCCCTCGGATTACAGCCGGCAGCAGTTTGGATTTGGCGCGGGCGGCGCGGTGATCAAGGACAAGGCGTTTCTGTTCGTCGGCGGAGAGCGCACGAAGCAGGACGGCCTGATGCCGGGGCAGTATGGCTTCCCATGCACGGGTCCGTATGTTGCCGGGTTGTGCGATACGAGCCGCTCGGGCCTGATCGGCCTGCAGAGCGCCTATTTTCGCGAGAACATGCTGAGCGCGCGCCTGGATTACAACTTCAATGAAAATATGAAGGGCTTCCTGCGCTACAGCTACGATAACGCGAACCTGATCGGGCCATCGAGCAGCCAGTCGAATTATCGCAATCAGTTTAATGTTCCGGCGCTGGTGGTTGGCCTGGACTGGAACCACGGCCGTTTTGTGAACAGCGCGCGCTTCGGCATCCAGAAGATGGTGAATGCGGTGAACCCGGCGCCGGGCGCTTCGACGATTTTCCAATCAGCTCCTTTCAATATTCAGATCGGGCCGTACGCTCTGGGGCCGACTTCGGCGGGGCCGCGGCAGACGATTCAGCGCGATCTTTTCGGGCGCTACGATGGCAGCATAAGTCCCGACCGTTACAACACGGTGCGTTTCGGAGGGGCGATTCATCGCATCGCGCAGGGAGATTATTTCGCGCCGGGAACTTACGGTCCGTCGGTGACGAGTTCGGATGGAATGGCGGTGATCAACGCGATCAACAGCGACTCCAGCCTGGTGCCGATGATTCCTGGTGACCCGCGGGGCGCGGCGGATAATCCGTTGAATTATCCGGTGGGCACGTTCGCGATTTTCAACGGCCTGGGGAACTTCAGCGAGAATTCGGCGTTTAACCGCTCGAACGGCGGACACTTCGACACCCGCATCGAGGGTTATGTCGGCGACACCTACAAGGCGCGGCCCAGCCTGAACATCAGCATCGGGGTGAATTACGTTCGCGATACCGGACGCACGGACAGCGATCTTGCGCCGATACCGTGTTCGGCTTTGAACCCAGGACTCGGAATACCGTGTACGACCGGCTTGATCCTCAATGAATTTGCCTTAGTGCCGGTGAACAGTCTGTTTCCGCAACCGAATGTAGGGCAGCGCATTAACCAGCCGAACTTGAATTTCTCTCCGCAGGTCGGCCTGGCCTGGGATCCGGGACACAGCGGGCGCACCGTGGTACGCGTGAGCGGCGGGTTGTTCTACGACAATTTTCTGCTGCAGAATACGTATCAGGACCGCATCAATCGCCTCTCGAACGGACAATACAATCGCAGTTTGACGCTTTGCCCAACCGGGTCGGTGCTGTTTCCGAATGGCTCGCTGGTGAGTTCGGTGGATGGGCTGGACATTGCCTCGCAGATTTGCGGGCAGCCGATTGGTGCGGTTTCTGGCGCGCTGCAAGATCTGCAGAAGGAGTTTCTGGCAGCGCAATCAGCGGTGACGGGCGGACCGAACGTTTACTCGTTGGCGAACAGCCTGGCGAATTTTGGCGGCATGCTGGCGCCTGGCTTCAAGACACCGCGGGTGGTGCACATGTCGGTGGGCTTTCAGCATCAGGTGGGAGAGCGCAGCAATTTCTCTCTCGATTATGTGCGTGAGATGGGCACACAATTTCCGCTGGGGATTGACACGAATCATGTTGGCGCAGCGAACTATCTGACCGACGGAAGCAATCCGCAATCGAACCTGAACACCTATGCGTCGGAGTTATCGGCGATCACCGCGACGGTAGCGCCGGCGGGGTGCCCGGCGGCAACGTTTTCAGGCGGCGGGGTGGGCAGTTCGCAGGCGGCGGTGAACTGTTATCTGACCAACGTCCCGACCGCGAGCATCACCGATTTCGCGCGGAACGGACTCGATTCATCGAATGCATTCTGCGGACCGTTCCCGTGCTCGGTTCTGGGCAAACAGCAGGCTTCTTTCGGCGGAATCAATCCCGCCGTCGGCTCGAACGTGATGTACTTTCCGAGCGGAACTTCGAAGTACTCGGCCTTACGCCTGACCTACAGCACGTCGAGCGGAGAGAATCCGATGCGGCGGGTGCAGCATTACACCGGGGCCATCTCGTATACGCTCTCCCGCTATCGCACGAATATAGCGGAACCGGACGGCAGCGGCGGAGATTATTCGGAGCTAAACCGGGCGGAAAATTACTACTCGCCGCATCGCGGATACTGGGGTGATTCGGGGCTGGACCGCACGCACCAATTCACCCTGAGTCCAACGGTGGAGTTATCGCATGCGGTGCATGTTTCGTGGATAACGCATATCGCTTCGCCACTACCGCTGAGCGCGAATATTCCGCAGCAGAATGGCGGAGGCGTGGCCGGCGAAATCTTCCGCAGCGATGTTACCGGCGACGGAACCGTGGGCGACCTGATTCCCGGCACAATTATCGGCAGCACAGGAAAGTATTCGAATACCGATTTGACCAACGTGATCAAGGCTTACAACAGGAATGTCGCCGGGCAGAGAACTCCTGCGGGCGATGTGCTGGTGGGCGCGGGATTGTTCAGCGTAACGCAATTGCACGCGCTCGGAGCTTATCTGCCGGTGATCCAGGGCTTGCCGGAGCATGCGGCGCAGGCCACCTGGCTGAAGACGATGGACTTGAGGGTGAGCCGCCCCTTTCAGGTGCGGGAACGGTTCAAGGTGGAGCCGGATATTTCCATCTTCAACTTGTTCAACTTCGCCAATTTCGGAGGGCCCGGCGGGCAGCTGAGCGGCGTGCTTGATGGCGCGCCTGGCAGTTCGCTCAATAATGCGAGCAGCGGAGGATTCTGCGGCAACTCGATCAACTTCTGCACCTCGCGCCTGGATCGTGTGCTGCCCGGGTCGGGAACCTACGCGAATGGGGCTCCGCGCGCGATCGAGTTTGGGGTGCGGGTTACGTTCTAATTAAAAAGGGGTTAAGGAAAAGGGCCCGGCTAGCAGAAGGCTCGCCGGGCCCGAATCCGTTTTGAGAACGGTTAGAGCTACTGTTCCCAGGACGTTTTGCTGCTGCCCTTCTGAACCGGACCACTTGGTGCCCCGTTAGTGAGCAGGCCGGAGTTGAGAAGAATATTACCGCTGCCTTCATTCACGTACAGAGCCCAAGTTGCGCTGTTCAGGTCGAGGACGTAAAAGCCGGTTTCATAAGGCCCTCCTCCAGCCGAAACCAAAGAGGCATCATGTACCACGACCTCCACTACGGACTTGGAGTCTGGCGGATTTACGGCGGCGGTGATGTCTGAGCCCGACACCGTCGCATTCGACCCGTTGCAGCCGGTATAGACGTGGGTACCCTGAGCCAATTGCCCGGACATGGTTACGATCATGCCATCGCAGTAATCGTCGCCATTGCTCGTGGCGAACGTGAAGCTGTAGACCCCCGGTATACCGGAGAAGCTATAAACTTGCGGATGCGCCTTGGCCGCCGCCGCCGCGGATTGCAGCCCTTGCTTCGCAAGTTCGGGTGCTCCCACGGTCAGCGTTCCCGAATTGAGGACGGCTCCGTTTGCATACAGTGCCCAGGTGAGATGGACTTCGTCAATAACCCAGAAGCCTGTGTTACTGAAGAGGGGGTAAAGAAAATCCTCGTCGGAGACTGCGATGGCCGTTCCACCGGCTGCCGCCTCTGGCGTGATCAGGACCTTTCCGTCCACGCCGGACAGGATGCTGCTGTCGCCTCCGCAATCGTTGTTCAGGTGATAGCCGGTGGCTAAATGCTTGGAGTTGGTATTAAGTTCGATGCCATCGCAATAGCCGGTAAACGTGTAGCTTTTGTATGCAATCGCATTCGCGCCGATCGTGCAGCACAGAACTAGGCCAATGGCCAGTAACATCTTCTTCATGGTTTTCTCCTGGAAGTTAGGGTTGATTGTTTGTCGAGCGGAATAGTCGAGTTACTATCACTCTCCTGGTGGTTTATGTTGGACGATAACCAAGCCGAACAACTGAAAGTTGCTGACTTATGCGGGCTCGGGGAGAAACCCGGTCGTGAAGTGCATCATGGGGCAGGAGAATTTCAGTGTCAAGAAAAAATCGTAGTTCAACAAAACAAAGGCCGGACAAGTGCAACTCCTTGCAACTATAGTGCAGGCGGGAGCGGGTTTTGTTTTCGCCAATAGCCTGACTTCCGGCTCTGGGTAAGGCTTTTCAGCGATTGCTCATCGAGGACGAGGGACGATTCATCGCACACAGAATGGCTGATGGTCTGGCTCGAGATCGGGTCCCAAGAACGAGATCAGGCAGCTCTAGCCGGCGGGTTGCGAACCGCAACCGGTCGTTCGTGGAATTCTCTGGCCGCCGCGATGCCGAGTGCGTTGAAAAGGATCATCACGACAACCTGGATGATGGCGAACGGCGGCTCCGACCCCTTCAGCGCGAGCGCATGCAGAGACGACACTATTCCGGAGATCATTCCGAACGCGGCGACCAAGCCAGAAGGGATTCCAACCGGGCTGATGGCTGAGTGAGTAGGCTTCCCGATCACCTGGAAGAAAGTAGAAGGGTGTCATTCCGAAGATCATGGTGCCGAAGATCATGGTGCGCCTCCGGCGGAACCGGGGGATTTCACCGCAGCGCCACGGCAATGGCTACAACGCGGCAGCTCGGTTCAGGCATCCCACGATGAAGTGCGTTCCGGCGGAGCAGAAACTGGCTCGCATTTTCCTTTTTTTGGCGCGGCAATTATAATCGCGGTTCGCCTTAAACCCGTGCGAGCGTAGATACTTAACGAGCCCCGACCAGGAGGCTGCATGGTTCCTGGCGCGGCTGGCCTCCAGCGAGACCCTGGTGCCCAGTCCGATCTTGTGTTTCGGTCAGTCGTGTCGTGCTGCATTTCTGGAGGCGTTATAACGAACATGAAAAAATTGGTTCCGGTCGCTTTGGCGGTTCTCTTTCTTGTAGGTGTCAGTTCCGCTCAGAGCCTTCCTGCAATTGATGTTTTCGGCGGCTATTCCTATCTGAGCTTTAATATGCCGGCGAGCGCGGATACGATTTCGCAGCAACTGGGTATGCAGGGCTGGCAAGTGTCGGCGTCGGTTGCGGTGTTTCGCCACATTGCGGTGGAGGCCAACTTCAGCGACCACAAGCTTAGCGATTGCGGCGGCACGACTGGCTTGAATTGCAGCAGCTTCGCCTATCTGTTTGGGCCGCGTTACAATCTCGGTGACCGCAACAAGAAGCTCAACGGCTATCTGCACGCGTTGATTGGAGAGGACAATGCCACGCTGCCACTCTCCGCTATCGCGACATCCGACACGTCCACGGCTTTTGCCGGCGGCGGCGGCGTGCAGTATTGGGTGAGCCGTCGCATCGGTGTCCAGGGTGGAGGCGATTACTTCTACACGCATCACCTGAACGTCGACGGCGTCACCGGACAAAGCAACTTCATGGCGTCTGCCGGAGTCGTCTTCCGTTTCGGGCAACTCCCGCCGCCGCCGCCGCCGGCGCAGCCTTCGCCTGAAAACCCGAAGCCTGCGAAACAGCATAGGTCCATCCTTCATCCCCTGCACAAAGCTCCCGCCAGCACCACACCCAGCGCGCAGCCCACGACGATCGCGGGAGCGGGCGTAGTGAACGTTCCGGGCAAAGGCATCAGGATTACTGCGCTGGGCGCGATCTTTGCTCCCGAGGAGTTCGACGGAGCGAAGGTGGTTGAGGTTTCACCGGGAGGCGTGGCCGAAATGGCGTCGTTGAAGCCGGGCGATCTGATCAAGTCGGTAGATGGCAAGGCGGTAAGGACGCCGATGGAACTGGCGGCCGAACTCTCGGATAAAACCGGCAAAGTACGCATCGGCATGCAGCGCGGCGACTTCGCGACGGAAACGATCATCCTGCTGGGACACTGACGGCTGGGACCGTGAGGGCTGAAACATTGAGGACGGCGAAAGTGCCGTCCTGAAAAGGGGATGTGTGTAACGGGGCGGCGAGATTTGCTCCGTTCCTTCGCCTGGGGTATCGATAAACTGGCGCGCCCGGAGAGATTCGAACTCCCGACCTACAGCTCCGGAGGCTGCCGCTCTATCCAGCTGAGCTACGGGCGCGTATGGCAAGTGTACATCGTGGGCGCGGTGTGTCTCAACGATTGACTAGACGCTCGATCGACTCGACGCTAGCTGCGTCTCCTGCGGACGGCTCAACACCCGCCAACTTTCCAGAAGCGTTCGTCCTGATAGTCGAGACGCAGCAGGCGATTGCGGGGGTCGTGACGCTTGCCGCAGTTGGGGCAGGCCAGGAAGCTGCGGAGATGCATTCCCTGTCCATCATAATCTTCGGAGACGGCAAAGGTGGTCTGGCAACTGCAGGGGATGAGGAAGAGACGGAGTTTTTGACTCGGCTCTTTCTTGGGTTCGGGTTGCTTCTTCATTCGGCTTCCTGCGCTATGAAGGCTTTACGGGGCAGAGCCCCGTCACCACACGAGCTCAGGCGTGCAATCCATCAGCTCAGCCTTCCACGGCTGCCAGCGAACCTTTCTTGCGTCTATTCGATTGCAAGATCTTCTTGCGCAGGCGGAGTGATTTCGGCGTGACCTCGACGAACTCATCGTCGGCGATGAACTCGATGGCCTGCTCCAGATTGAGATTGCGATAGGGCACGAGGCGGATGGCCTCGTCGGAGGTCGAGGCGCGCATGTTGGTCAGCTTCTTCTCGCGTACGATGTTGACGTCGAGATCGGTGTCTTTCGCGTTTTCGCCGATGATCATGCCTTCGTAAACCTCGACGCCGGGACCGGCAAAAAGTACGCCGCGCTCCTGCAGATTATAGAGCGCGTAGGAGGTCGTCGTGCCGGGACGATCGGCAATGAGCGCGCCAGTCGGGCGATGAGGGATTTCTCCCTGCCACTCGATGTATCCGGCAAACAGCGCATTCATGACAATGGTGCCGCGTGTGTCGGTAAGCAGCGTGCTGCGCAGTCCGATCAGGCCGCGACTGGGCACGCGGAATTCGACGCGGACGCGGCCATAGCCGTGATTGTGCATGTTGGCGACTTCGCCTTTGCGGGAGCCTACGTGTTCCATCACTACGCCGACAAATTCCTCGGGAATATCGACGGTGAGATGTTCGACGGGCTCCATCAGTTTGCCGTCGATGTGCCTGGTGACGATCTCGGGCTTGCCAACCATGAGTTCATAACCTTCGCGGCGCATCATTTCGATGAGAATGGAAAGCTGCAGCTCGCCGCGGCCGAGAACTTTAAAGGAGTCAGTGCTGCCGGTTTCTTCCATGCGCAGGGAGACGTTGGTGAGCAGCTCTTTGTCGAGGCGCTCGCGGAGATTGCGGGAGGTGACATAGTTGCCTTCGCGTCCGCAGAAGGGAGAAGTGTTGATGGTGAAGAGCATGGCAATGGTCGGCTCATCGATGATGATCGGCGGCAGCGGCGCGGGATTCTCGGCGCTGGTAATCGTCTCTCCGATGGTGATGCCTTCGACGCCAGCGACGGCAATGATGTCGCCGAGCGAGGTTTCCGTGATGTCGGTGCGCTTGAGGCCGCTGAAGCTGAAGAGCTTGGTGATTTTTGTCTTGTGGAAGGAGCCGTCGCGCTTGGCGATAGCGACGTCTTCTCCAGTTTTCATGGTGCCGGAAAAAACGCGGGCGATGGCGAGGCGTCCGAGGTAGTCGCTGTAATCGAGATTTGCGACGAGGATTTGCAGCGGTCCGTCTTTGTCACCCTGGGGAGCGGGAATGGTGTCGATGATGGCGTCAAACAAAGGACGCAGGTCCTCGCCGGCCGCTCCCTGATGCTGGGCTGCGGTGCCTGCCTTGGCATTGGTATAGAGGACGGGAAAGTCGAGTTGCTCTTCCTTGGCGTCGAGATCGATAAAAAGATCGTAAACTTCGTTCAAGACTTCCTGCGGACGCGCGTCGGGACGGTCAATCTTGTTAATGACGAGAATCGGCTTGAGGTTGGCTTCGAGCGCCTTACTGAGGACGTAACGAGTCTGCGGGAGCGGGCCTTCGCTGGCGTCGACGAGAAGCATGACGCCATCGACCATCTTGAGGGCACGCTCGACTTCGCCGCCAAAATCGGAGTGTCCGGGCGTGTCGACGATGTTGATTTTCACGCCGCCGTAGAAGACGGCCGTGTTCTTGGCGAGGATGGTGATGCCGCGCTCGCGTTCGAGATCGTTGGAGTCCATGACGCGCTCGGCGACGGTCTCGTTGTCGCGGAAGGTGCCGCTCTGGCGGAGCATGGCGTCGACCAGCGTGGTCTTGCCGTGGTCGACGTGGGCGATGATAGCGATGTTGCGGATGCTCGGGTTCAGATCGAAAACTCCTCAGAATTTCAGCAGCTTAGCGGCAAGAGTGGAACTCGTCCACCCCAGCAAGCCAAAACCGGGCTTGCCGGGGGCCCCGGTCGTGCCCTTCCGAAAGGCGCCGTGCGTCCAGTTTTTCCGCAGCCTGTAAGGCCGCGCCCCACCCAAAACTGATTGGTAAAGGGCATGGTCTGACGTCGGCGTGGCCAAAATCTATTTATGAAACACACTCTACTACTACTACTTTACTATGGCGGATCGATTCGCAGGCGAATTGAAACGCACGGCAAACGGACAACCCTCGAATGAACGTCTTCCGTTTCAGATGTCCGCTCCGGATCGTCCGCTCTTAATCGTATTGTGATCATCGTGTTTCCATGCATAGTGCAGGGGGTCCTTCGACTCCGCAGAACGACTCGCTTGCGCGAATCGTTCTGCTCCGCCTCAGGATGACAACTTGAAGTGAGCTGATTGCCGTCGGCGCCAGATCAGGCACGCGGACGGCGATTTCGACGCGGCTGTTGACATGCCTGGATGTTCCCGGGGGGCGTCTCCGAATCCGGTTTGTGATGGTTATTGGTGTTCAGGAAGCCAAGGTTGGTGGACGCGACCTGCATGGCGTAGAACAGCGCAGAGGCTTCTTTGGGCTCGATGCGGCGATGGAGCATCATCTCGCAAACTTCCGAGATAGCCGATTGAATGGAGGCGGCATCTTCGAGTTGAGGGAGGTAGACGTGAACGGAGGGGAAGGTGTAGGAATTATCGATGTCGATGGGCGCTGGGCCCATCACTTTGTGAAACTGACAAAACCGGTGACCCGGAAGAGCGGGACTGGTGCAGGGGTCTCCATTTGTTTTTCGCTGTTCGCAGATCTTGGCTGGCTGTTTGACGGAAGAATCTGAAGAGGAATCTGAAGAAGAAGACATTATGACGGCTCCTAGGGCGATGGTCGTGGTTGGTGATGGTTTGGTTGCTATTTTTTGGCGGTTGGAGTTTGTTAAGGTTTGGTATCCCTCCCCCCCGCTCGCCCCTATTTCCCCTCATTTTTTTCCCATCACCTTCCTACCTACAAAATACAAATTATTTTACATTCCTTAATCTAATTTTTGATATTAATTGTTAAT
>Ga0074044_10000400_pt1 | contig 43203 bp, 43 predicted proteins | sample BogForMeECP23OM1_FD_94443 | JGI IMG/M metagenome (GOLD analysis project Ga0074044, IMG submission 94443) | Bog forest soil microbial communities from Calvert Island, British Columbia, Canada - Bog Forest MetaG ECP23OM1 | ecosystem: Environmental > Terrestrial > Soil > Wetlands ...
AGGGTCGGCTGCAAGGTGCTCAACCGCATGACCGCTCTCGGCATGCCCGTCTCTCGAAGGCTCGCCTGAAACCTCCGGGAGGGCCACCGCTGCCCCCCGATCTCAGGTTGTGCACCAACGCCGTCCAGATCGCGATCGGCTGAGCGGCCGTCAGATTGGTGGGCCTTCTCCCAGTTGCGGTCCTTGCCGACGCCGCTGAGGCGCCTCGCGACCTCCGTCGACGAGACCTAGCGGGGCGTCGCTTGATCGCCTGCACCTCGTCGACGACGGCGAGACGCCAGCGGGTCTTGCCGGGCCAATCGAGCCTGGGCAACGCGGCGGGGCTGGTCATGACGAGATCGATACCGGCGAGGTCCTCGGCCGAAGTCGACTTCAGCGGCTAGGCCGGAGGGATTGATCTAGCTCAATGCGCCAGACATCTCCTCATGGCCTGCTTCCCATTGTCCATGGAGGGTTGCGCGATGACATCCCTGCCGCATCCCGTTGAGAGCGCCAGGCTTGACGAAACGCATCTGCTGCAACGGCGGATGACCGTCCTTCGGCTCGATGTCGAGGCATGGCCTAATATGGAACCCGCGATGTTCGTCGAACTGGAAAAATCATGCTCCGCTTGCGCAAGCCGTAACCAGTGCGCCTACGATCTCCTGGCCCATCTCGAAGAACCGACGTGGTCTGACTGGCGGGATTATTGTCTCAACGCAGCAAAGCTAAGAATGCTGGTTGCGCTGCAGGGCTTTCTGAAAAGGAACCTCCCGATTGAACGGCAAAAGCTGTGGATGATCGCCCAATTGTTCGATCGCCCGGTCGTGAGGGAGATGCGGGTCATTGCGACGCTGGAAGAGGCTGCACGCGCAGGCGCACCTATGCAGCCATAGCCGCCAGAGGACAAGGGGCAGGGGCAGGGGACTCAGCTTCTTTCGCGTCGACGAACGCCCGCTCCTAGCGCATCCCGGCGCGCGCATGCGGCTTCGAGCTCCGCCATCGCGCCAAAGAGCGTCTCGAGCTGCGCTGACGTCGCGATGGCAACGCTCGCCCCGCGCGCTTCGGCTTGACGTCGATTAAGCCAAGCAACCGTATCGCTCGCGCACGGGCGTGCGCGACACTCCGAAGCGCTCGGTCAATGCGGTCTCGTCCAGACGGAAGCCGGGCGGAAAATCGCCGGACAACACCGAATCGGCGATCGACTCGGCAAGCCGCTCGGCTTGCGTCGCAGGCTGGAACTCGCAGTCTTTCACGGTTCCGCCGGCTCCAGCTTAGCCCGTTTCTTGCGCAGCGTTAGCACGCAATTTCGGCGCACAAAGCTACACTATGGGCATACAGAAATTCGCCTTCGCATACATAATATTGGCCGCGTGTGCAATCGACCTACGTGGGTCCGAGCTGAACCCTTGCGCGCTGCTGATCATCGACATGCAGCGCGAGCATGGCGGCATTGTCGGCTGGGTCGCGGCTTCCGGCGAACTCCTCGAGGCCCTGGAAGCGTGAACCGACTTTCGGTCGAGAACGACAAGGAGCGGAGCGATGTCAAGTCAGGCGGGAACGGCGAAGCCTACCGAACGCTTCGCTGGCGCCGAGAATCTTCGGCGGTCGGATTCTTCTTGTGGGGGCTTAAGGGCGATCGGCCTCGAGGGCCGCGCGTCGACAGGAGCGTACCTATGGGAGTGATCAACGAGCGCTTGCTGGCCTGGGTCCGCCAGATGCGGCGGCTCTGCATGCCTGACAGCGTCCACTGGGTCGACGGCTCGGTCGAGGAATACGACCGGCTGTGCGCGCAGATGGTCGAGTGCGGCACGTTCATCCGCCTTAATTCGGAGAAACGCCCCAACTCCTATCTCGCCCGCTCGCACCCGTCCGATGTGGGGCGGGTCGAGGAGCGAACCTTCGTCTGCTCGCTCAGCAAGGATGACGCCGGCCCTACCAACAATTGGGCGCCGCCGGGGGAAATGCGCGCCAAGCTGCATTCCCTCTTCGACGGCTGCATGCGCGTCCGCACCATGTATGTCATTCCGTTCAGCATGGGGCCGCTTGGCTCGCCGATCGCGAAGATCGGCGTGCAGATCACCGACAGCCCTTACGTCGTGGTCAATACCCGGATCATGACCCGCATGGGGCGCGCCGTGCTCGACGCGCTCGGCGACGGCGCGTTCATCCCCTGCATGCATTCGGTCGGCGCGCCGTATTCGGAGGCGCCCTGGCCGTGCGAGGCTGACATCAGCCGCAAATATATCGTGCACTTCCCGGAGACCTACGAGATCTGGTCGTACGGTTCGGGCTACGGCGGCAATGCGCTACTCGGCAAGAAGTGTCTTGCGCTGCGCATCGCCTCGGTGATGGCCCGCCACGAAGGCTGGCTTGCCGAGCATATGCTGATCATGGGCGTCCATTCGCCGACGGGCGAGAAGACTTATTTGGGCGCCGCGTTCCCGAGCGCCTGCGGCAAGACGAACCTCGCCATGCTGGCGCCACCGAAAGAGCTGGAAGGCTGGAAGGTGACCACGGTCGGCGACGACATCGCGTGGATCAAGATGGACGAGCGCGGTCGGTTGCGCGCGATCAATCCCGAGGCCGGGTTCTTCGGCGTGGCGCCTGGGACGAATGAGCAGTCCAACCCCAACGCGATGGCGGCCTGCGCCAAGAACGCGATCTTCACCAACACGGCGCTAACCGACGACGGCGACGTCTGGTGGGAGGGGATGACGGAGGCGCCGCCCGCGCATCTGATCGACTGGACTGGCGCGGACTGGACGCCCGGCTGCGGCCGTCCCGCGGCGCACCCGAACGCGCGCTTCACCGCGCCGGCCTCGCAGTGCCCATCGATCGATCCCGACTGGGAGAACCCGGCCGGCGTGCCGATCAGCGGCTTCGTGTTCGGAGGCCGGATGCGCAAGAACATGCCCCTCGTGTTCCAGGCGTTCAACTGGAGCCACGGCGTGTATCTCGCGGCCACGATGGCTTCCGAGGCGACCGCGGCGGCGATCGGCGTGACCGCGGCGCGGCGCGACCCCATGGCGATGCTGCCGTTCTGCGGCTACAACATGGCCGACTACTTCACCCACTGGCTCGACGTGGGGCGGCAGGTCGCCAACCCGCCGCGCATCTTCCGCGTCAACTGGTTCCGCCGCGACGACGAGGGCGCCTTCCTCTGGCCCGGCTTCGGCCACAACATGCGCGTGCTGAGGTGGATCGTCGACCGTCTGCACGGGCGCGGCTACGCAGTGGAAAGTCCGATCGGCTGGATGCCGCGCTTCGAGGACATCGACTGGCGCGGCCTCGAATTCGACCGCGAAACGTTCTACGACCTCATGGCGGTCAGCCGGGATGCGGGCGCCGAGGAGGCGCATCTTCACGAGGAGCTGTTCGATCGCTTCTTCCACCGGCTTCCCAAGGAGTTCATCTACGAGCGCGAGCTCTTGCGTTCGCGTCTCTGGCGCTCACCTGTACGCTGGGAGCTCGCGCGCGAGGCCTGAAGAGGTTACGCCGACAGCGCAGTTTACTTCCACGCCGCGTTCGCTCGGCTATGCTCGGCGAGTTCTCCGCCGCCGCAGCGTCCATGCTGGCCCGCGACGCGTGGGAGAACGGTCCGCCCCGGAATGAGGACCGATTCGGCTCGATGGTCATTCTCGTTGCCAATCGATTGGCACAGAGGGCGGCCTGAGACCTCCCTCTCGGCTACTGGCGCAGCTGCGGGCGCGGCAGTCGTCACTGCGCCGCCCGGCTGCGGCAACAGGTCGTGCTGAATGATCGCGGCTTTGCCTTCGTCGGTCGAGACGAGCGGCTGCGCGCCTGCCGGCGCTGAGCCGGCAGTCCCATGATAAATGGACCCGTTCGGCATGACGTAATTGACCGGAGCGCCCGAGCGGGCCGCTGCAGCCGTGACCGCGGCAAACGTGGCCGCACGAAGAGCGGCTGGCGCGCTACCCTCATTGTGATTGGTCGCGTTCGCCAGCTCATCCCCGACCGCGCCATAGATTCCGTTGTGTAGCCCATCGTACATACGGGCAACCGTAGCGAGGGCCTCCGGCGTGCCGCCGTTGGCGAGGAACGCTTGGGCGATCCGCGGATCGGAGAGGCCCGACGCGAAGACTTGAGCGAGGCCGCCTTGCGCTGCAGCCGTGCGAGCGGCTTGTGCGAGCGCGGCGGCGCGGACCTGCTGCCGAGGCGACATTATTCAGCGCGTCGCCGAGGCCGGCGTTCTGGGCCGGACGCCCGTCAACCCCGTTACCAACGATCTGCATGGCGCTTTCCTCTACCGTGGTTGTCGAGGCCAAGCGGCTCAACAATGTCGAACCGCAGCCCGCGAGAGCCTAGCGCCTGCCAGCGCGCGAAAGCCTGACCGAGGGAGGCCAATGGGAAAAGGGCCGCGAGGGCGGGCAAGGCCACCTCGGTATTGCTTAGGGGCATCGCAGCCCCGTCGCTTGGCCCATCGGCCGTCATTGGGTGCAATAGCGGGGCTACGGCTGCCGTAAAACACAAACCTGGGCTGAATCTAAATTCTGATGTTTATTTTCGAGGGGGGTTGCAGCCCTGAGGTTTTCAGAATCAGGAATTTTAGTCCGAGCAGGTCGGCGCCGGCTGGGCCACATGGTCGGGTGTGTACGCCACCGGCGCCCTCGGTCGCTCGGCCATAGTCCTCTGTCTGTTGGGCAGAGCCCTCTGTTGGGCAGAGCTCTCTGGGCGACGGCTGAACGTATCAGACACTTCCTTCGGAGGGTCGCCTTCAATTGCAGCGCCTCAGCCGATCGGCTCAAGCGGGCCGCGCGGCGCGCGATTCGAGAGGGGGTAAACGTCCAAAGGTTGCCAACCCGGTTGCCAACAGACAGCGCCGCTAGCTCCATCAGGACGTTGCGTAGTTAATTTTGCCGCGCAACGCCTTGATGTTATTCTGTAAATTTTGGTGAGCGCGCCGGGTCTCGAACCCGGAACCCTCTGATTAAAAGTCAGATGCTCTACCTATTGAGCTACGCGCTCGCCTCGCTGCGGCGGCCCCGTGCGTACAACTTCGTGCGCGAAGGGTCAATTGCAAGCAGCCCAGGCCTTGGGGCTTGGCGCAGAAAAGGGCCGCCTTCCGGCGGCCCTCCCTTCCCCGCCCGCGCGCTCTTCGGCTTTAGGCGAACGCCGTCCAACGGTCCCTGCGCGAGGGCGGCGTCCGCCCACGCAGAGCGCGGCGAGGCCGAGCCCCATCAGCCAAGTCGCCGCCTCCGGAATGCTCGTGAGGGCCGGACCGCCAACGATTTCGCCCGGATTGTAGCTTCCCGCCGGATTGAACGACGAGAGGTAGTAGATAATTGCTTGGCTGTAGAGGTTGTAGTCGTAGTCGCCGGCCGCGAACAGAAGGCCTGCGGAGTCGACCCGGACGCCCGAGGGGAACACGACATTGTCGTAGGTCCACAAGCCGTCGTTGTATGCGCCGGGCTGGTTCGGGTTCGTCACGAGGTTCGTGATCGCGCCCCATTCGGCCCGCTCACGGTCCCGCTGATCCCGGTCACGTCGTAGCCGCCGGCCGAATCGAGCGTGTTGGCGATCGTGAGATCGCCGGACACGCTGAATCTCGCGTCGGTTGTCTCAAAACTGAACGCCAGCGTCGTCGCCTGCGCCTCGGAAGGGGCCAGCGCCAGGGCGGCGGCGGCGGCCCACATCAGTTTGCGATACATGTTCATCCCCTGGTTGCCCATCCGGATGTTTGCTCGGGAAGCGCCCCTTGCGGCGCGGACCCCTCATCCGGCCCCCACCCTCTCCGGCCGCGGGGCGTCGCGAGGACGCCCGTCTAACGGCGCGCTATGGGGAGAAGGGTTAGAGAACCGGTCGGAGGCTTGCGGCCCGGGCGGCCCTGAGGCGGGCGAAGTCGTCGCCGGCGTGATGGGAGGAGCGCGTCAGCGGCGACGAGGCCACGAGCAGGAAGCCCTTGGCCGCGCCGATCGCGGCATATTCGGCGAATTCCTCCGGCGGGACGAAGCGCTCGACCGTATGGTGCTTCGGCGTCGGCTGCAGATATTGGCCTATGGTGAGGAAATCGACCTCGACCGAGCGCATGTCGTCCATCATCTGCAGGATTTCGTTGCGCGTCTCGCCGAGGCCCACCATCACGCCCGACTTGGTGAACAGGGCCGGGCCGAGCTCCTTTGCGCGCTGCAACAGCCTCAGCGAATGGAAGTAGCGCGCGCCGGGGCGGACGGTAAGGTATTTCGACGGAACCGTCTCGAGATTGTGGTTGAACACGTCGGGCTTCGCCGCGACCACGACCTCGAGCGCGCCTGCTTTGCGCAGAAAATCGGGCGTCAGCACTTCGATCGTCGTTCCGGGCGCGGCGACGCGAATGGCGGCGATCGTGCGGGCGAAATGCTCCGCCCCGCCGTCGGCCAGGTCGTCGCGGTCGACCGAGGTCACCACCACATGGTTGAGTCCGAGCTTGGCGACGGCGTCGGCGACGCGGGCGGGCTCGTCTCGATCGAGCGCGTCCGGCAGGCCGGTGCGCACGTTGCAGAAGGCGCAGGCGCGGGTGCAGGTCTCGCCCATGATCATGAAGGTCGCGTGGCGCTTGTCCCAGCACTCGCCGATATTGGGACAATTCGCCTCCTCGCAGACGGTTGTCAGCTTGTGCTCGCGCACGAGCGCGCGCGTCTCCGCATAGACCGGCGAGCCCGGCGCCTTCACCCGGATCCAGGCCGGCTTGCGTGCGACCGGCTGGTCGGGCCGGTGCGCCTTCTCGGGATGGCGGGGCCGCGCGGGTCTCAGATCTTCCGCGACCGTGTCGATGAGCCGGGTCATTGCGCTGGAGCTTGTAGGAGCGAGAAACACCGCAGTCAAACGCTAGCCTCCGCGGCAGGTCGACGCCGGCGCCCCGTGTTTCACCGGGCGTGGAGCTTGCTCGGCAGAGGACTCGCGGTGACGAACGCTGCGCCGTCAGGCCGCCCGCCCGACCTCCTTTCCGTGTCTCGGGGTCTACCAGCGGGGGCCGAGCCAGCGAGGGCCGGCCCTTCCCTCCAGCGCCCGCCAGACCGCGAGAACGATGATCGAGCCCACAAGCGCAGCGATGAACTGCTGCAACGAACCGCGCGGGAAAACATGCGCCATCGTAGCGATTTCCGAGCCGAGCCACGAGCCGACGATTCCGACCAGCACATTGGTCAGGATGCCGTGGCGCCACCCGAGGATCATGCCCGCGATCCACCCCGCGAGTCCGCCAATGATGATCAGCGAAAAGAAATGGACGTTCGGCGTTCCGAAGAGCGCGACCGGTTCATTCATCGAAGGACACTCCCAAAGAGCGCCTCGGCGGCTCTGCGCTCGGGCGCTTGCGCCGCCCCGCCCCACCCGACCATCCGACGCGACGGCGGCGCGGCGGCGAAACCCGCTCGACCAGACCGTGCTTCCAACCGCGCGCCCACATCTCGTGAACCGCCCGGACGGCACGGTCGGATCGCCTCACGCGCTCACGTTCTGCGAGCAAAACGCGCCGTTTCGGTTAGAGTTCCATGGCCCACGGCAGCGGCGGGAAGCCGTCCGCGCGGAGGCGCTGGTCCTTGGGCTCGCCGCGTCGCGACCGTCCGAGTCCTCGGGCGGGCGGCGCCGCAATGCGCGGCGCCGACAGTCGGCGCCGTCGATTGGGGCCGATCGCGCCTCACGACCTGCTCGGGCGCGCGGTTCGATGCTGTCCTCGCCGATCGTGTTGGCAGCGGGCCAGTTTGACCAAGGCAGCCCGGGAGCGGGCGATTCGGAGAATTCTTGTCCTCATGCATATCGCTGCGTGGGGAGACTAGTCGGGCGCCAGTCCTTCGGCCCTGCGTTTGGCCCATGGGTTCGGAGTGCCCGGGCGTCCTCAGGCATATTTGCCGCCCTCGTATCGTTTTAGCCATTCGCCCGATTCATGCTCGATCCAGGCGACAGCCTCCGCCCTCTTGGTGAACCCGTCGATCTGGGGTTGGGGCCCATGCGGCAGCATGACGCGCACGCACCATCCCTTTCCCTTCTTCATCTGGACCGGCTCGAAAATCACTTTGGGCTTGGTGGTCGTCATTGTGGAATTATGGAGCGCTTACCCCCGGATTGCCAGAGGGAAAATCGCCGCCGCGCTCGAAAGGAGGAGGACGCCCGTCTCCCGACTGGCAGTGGAGCGCGGCTGCAACGACTGCCGCCTCCTCAGGAGCGACGACATCGCGCCCCCTTTTGCGTTATTGTCGCGGACCCATGCGAAACGGAAGCGTCGCTCCTGCGGCGCGGCGATTGAAGGAGCGGCCCCGTGGCGACGAGCGTTCGACAGTTCCTGTGCCTGACCGATAATTACGGCGTGCTGCTGCACGATTCTTCGACCGGATCGACCGCCTCGATCGACGCGCCCGAGGCCGGACCCATCTTGGCGGCGCTCAATGAGACGGGATGGACGCTGACCCATCTCCTGATCACCCACCACCACGCCGACCATGTGCAGGCGGCGCCGGAGCTCAAGGCGCGGTTTCCCTCGCTGAAGAGCATCGGCCCGGCGAAGGACGCGGCGCGCATCGGCTTCCTCGATTCGCTCGTCAGCGAGGGGGACGAGGTTCTGGTCGGCTCGCTCGGGGCGAGGGTGATCGAGACGCCGGGCCATACGCTCGGCCATATCGCCTATCATTTCGACGAGGACGCGCTCGCGTTCTGCGGCGACACGCTCTTTTCGCTCGGCTGCGGGCGGGCGTTCGAAGCGCCCTACGAGGTGCTGTGGGGCTCCCTCCTCAAGCTCGCCGCCCTGCCCGGCGAGACGGAGGTCTATTGCGGGCATGAATACACCCAGGCCAACGCGCGCTTCGCGCTGACCATCGAGCCGGACAATCCGGCCCTGAAGGCGCGGGCCGAGGAGGTGGCGCGGCTGCGCGCCGGGAAGCGCCCGACCTTGCCGACGACGATTGCGGCCGAGCTCGCGGAAAACCCCTTCCTGCGCGCGGACAAGCCCTCCGTCCAGGCGGCGGTCGGGATGACCGGCGCGGATGCGGCGGAAGTGTTCGCAGAAATCCGCGCCCGCAAGGACCGGTTCTGAGGCCCAGGCGGATAGGAATCGACGGTCCTCATCCTGCGGCCGCCTGTCGACGGATGCCCCGGGAATTGCGCCACAAGCAATTGATCCGATTTCCGGCTCTCTCCGCTCGGATACCGAATTCGCGCAAGTCGACTTCGCAGTGCTTTCATGGGTTTGCGCGGCGAGCTGGAACTAAGACGAAAGCTTGTGGCGGAGGCTGGGCGAGGAGGCGGGAAGTTGAATGCGCTCGCCCGGCTCCTTCTTTGTGCTCTGACTTCGTGCCCCTTCGCGTCCTTCGTGGTGAAGCTCTGCTACAACAAAGTCATCCAAGCACCAAGAAGGGATAGGTTTTCCGGCATTCGGCCGCCGCCTCTGTGGCAGCCGAATCGCGGCTTCCAAACGTCGGATTTGAGCGCCGGTCCGGCGTCGGAGCCCAATCTCCCTGTTATGCGCGGCTTTCCGCCTGTTCTCTCCCTGTTAGGGCCGAATTATCTCCCTGTTACGGTCCCGTTCCGCGTGCGCGGCCAATTTTAGCCAACATATTGTTATTCATAAGGATTCTCCCGTGGAACCGGTCCGGGAGACCGCCGATTCTCCCTGTTTTCCGCCTGATAGCAGGGAGAATCAGGGAGAATCAAGGTACAAAGCCCCCGCTCCTCCCCGGCATGCCACTCGCCCTTCGCACGCCAAGCTACGGCATGACGTAGGTCGCTCTGCCCCGCCCCGTCAGGGCTGCGGGAATCGCGCCCGGCTCGTTGACCGAGAAGACGACGATCGGGATGCCGTTGTCGCGGCAGAGCGCGAAGGCGGCGGTGTCCATGATCTGCAGCTTGCGGGCGATCGCCTCGTCGTGGCTCAGCCTGTCGAAGCGAGTGGCCGTCAGGTCCTTCTTGGGGTCGGCCGTGTAGATGCCGTCGACCCCTGTCGCCTTCATCACCGCATCGCACGAGAGTTCGCAGGCGCGCAGCGCAGCGCCGGTGTCGGTGGTGAAGAAGGGATTGCCGGTGCCGCCGGCCAGCATGATGACGCGGCGTTTGACGAGATGGGCGAGCGCCGCCTGGCGCGAATAGGGCTGGCAGAGCGAGGGCATGGCGACCGCCGAGAGGACGCGCGCCGGCTGGCCGATCTGCTCGAGCGCGCCTTCCATCGCCAACGCGTTCATCACCGTCGCCAGCATGCCGATCGAGTCGGCGCGGGCGCGCTCGATGCCCTTGTCCGCGCCCTGCAGGCCGCGGAAGAAGTTGCCGCCGCCGACGACGACCGCCACCTGTACGCCGAGATCGGCCGCGGCCTTGAGGTCGCCCGCCATCCGCGCGACCGTCGGCGCATGCAGTCCGAACGGATCCGGTCCCATCAGGGCCTCGCCGGAGAGCTTGACCACGACGCGGCCGAACAGGGGTTTCAACGTCATGGGGCTCGCTCCGCACCTGTTTCGCGCGCCCCGCGATGCGCGCGTCAAAGCAAAAAAAAGCGGCCCGCGGGCCGCTTTGAAACTTCAGCTTTCTTCGGCCGGCTTTTCGACGCCTTCGCCGAGGGCGTAGCGCACGAAGCCGGTAATCGCGATCGGCGCGCCGGCCGTCTTCTCGGCCTCCTTGATCGCCTGGGCGACGCTCTTCGCCGGATCGTGGACATAGGCCTGATCGAGCAGGCACACTTCCTTGTAGAAGGTCTTGAGGCCGGACTCGACGATCTTCTCGATGACGTTGGCGGGCTTGCCGGCGTTCTTCTCTGCGAGCACCGAGCGCTCGCGCGCGACCGTCGCCGCATCGACGCCCTCGGCGTTGAGCGCGACCGGGCTCGCGGCGGCGACATGCATCGCGACTTGCCGGCCGAGCGCGACAAGCGCGTCGCGATTGCCCGTCGACTCGAGCCCCACGATGACGCCGATGCGCCCGAGGCCCTCAACGATCTGGCTGTGCACGTAATGGCCGACCGCGCCCTCGGAGACGCGCAGGCCCTGGACGCGGCGCAAGGTCATGTTCTCGCCGATCGTGGCGATGGCGTTGGCGATCGCCTCGGACACCGTTCCCCCGCCCATGTAATGCGCGCCGAGCACCGTCTCGGCGTCGACATCGGGCGCCTTGTCAAGCGCGACAGCGAGGATCCCGCGCACGAGCCCCTGAAAGTCGTCGTTGCGGGCGACGAAATCGGTTTCGGAATTGACCTCGACGACGACGCCGACGTTGTCCTCGACCGCGACGCCGACGAGGCCGTCGGCGGCGATGCGCCCGCTTTTCTTGGCCGCCTTGGCGAGGCCCTTCTTGCGCAGCCAGTCGACGGCGGCCTCAATGTCGCCGTTCGTCTCGCTCAGCGCGTTCTTGCAATCCATCATGCCCGCGCCGGTCTTCTCGCGCAGATCCTTGACCAGCCCAGCGGCGATCGCAGCCATCGAATTCCCTCACGCTCTCTTGAGCCTGCGCCGCGAAAGGCGGCGCAGCGTTTCTCTCCGGACGCACGCTCGGCCAGGGTCGCCTTGCATCCGGGCCGAGCCGTTCGAACCTCCCGATGACCAGACGTCTACTCGGCGGCCATCAGCGCGCGCGCCTGCTCGTTCCACTTGTCGCGGGCGATGCGGCCATTGAACCTCAGATCGGCGTCGAGCTTGGCGGCTTCGTCGTCCGTCATCGCGGCGAGCTGCCAGTAATGGAACACCCCATGCTCGTTGAGCTTCTTGACGATTTGTGGACCGACGCCGGTGAGCTTGGCCAGATCGTCCGGCGCGCCGCGCGGCGCGGCCAGCAATTCGAAATGGTCGGTCGTCGACTCGATCTCGGCCTCGGCCGGCGCCTCCCGCAGCGGCTCGGCGATCGGCGCCTCGGCCGCGCCGAGGTCCACGCCCGCCGCGCCCTGGCCGCGGCCGATGCCGTCGATGGCGGCGCGCGCCACGAGGTCGCAATAGAGCTGGATGGCCCGGCCCGCGTCGTCGTTGGCCGGGATGGGGAAGGCGATGCCATCGGGATCGCAGTTGGTGTCGAGAATCGCCGCCACCGGGATCTTGAGGCGGTTGGCCTCCTTGATCGCCAGCGCTTCCTTGTTCGTGTCGATGACGAACACGAGGTCCGGAACGCCGCCCATGTCCTTGATGCCGCCGAGCGCCGTCTCGAGCTTGTCTCGCTCGCGCGACACCATCAGGCGCTCCTTCTTGGTGAGGCCCTTGGCCCCCTCGTTCAGCATCTCGTCGAGCTTGCGCAGGCGAGAGATCGAGGCGGAAATCGTCTTCCAGTTCGTCAGCATGCCGCCGAGCCAGCGCGCGTTGACGAAATACTGGGCCGAGCGCTTGGCGGCTGCGGCGATCTCCTCGGACGCCTGACGCTTGGTGCCGACGAACAGCACCCGTCCGCCTTTGGCGACGGTGTCGGAAACGGCTTTCAGGGCCTGGTGCAGAAGCGGCACCGTCTGGGCGAGGTCGATGATGTGGATGGAGTTGCGCGTGCCGTAGATGTAGGGCGCCATCTTCGGGTTCCAGCGATGCGACTGGTGACCGAAGTGCGCGCCCGCCTCGAGTAGCTGGCGCATTGTGAAATCAGGCAATGCCATAGAATCTGTCCTTGTCCGGTTGAGCCTCGGCGGATCGTGAAACGGCGAAGCAAGCCTCGCCACCGGAGCGGAACCTTGAACAGGAGCCGCATTAATCCGCCTGTGGAATGGCGCGGCATATAAGCGAGCGAACGCCGAAAGGCAAGCGGGCGACTAGCAAGGTCTAAGCTCCGGTTGGCGCCCGTACGCGCGAGTGATCAGAAAAGCCAAGCGACCGGCGGGAATACGCAAGATTGAGGACGGGACGACGCGCCGTCGGCGGTCGTCATACTGTCATATCCTTTGGACAAGGCTCGGCTCGCGCTTCATTCGGGCGGACGCTCAATTCGATTGCCTCGGCGTCGGGCCTGGGTCTATGCGTCCGCTTGACCGCACGCGTCTTGTCGTCTCGCGCCAAACGGAAAAGCCTATGCTGAACACGATCGCGTCCGCCGGGCGGCGGGTCCTGCCGAACCAATGGGACCTGATCGCCTTCGCCGCCATCATGGCGGTCCTGACGGCGATCGCGCAGAGCTATCACGGTATTTCGGCGCCCTTGCCCGCCCCGAACGTGCCGGTCATCTCGCTCCACTATTCGAACCTGCCCTATTACGCGCTGCGCACGGCCTTGCGCATGTTCGCCGCGCTCTTCTTCTCTCTCGTCTTCACCTTTACCTATGCAACTCTGGCGGCGAAGAGCCGGCGATGGGAGATGGTGCTGATCCCCGTGCTCGACATTCTGCAGTCAGTGCCGATCCTGGGCTTTCTGTCCTTCACCGTGACGTTCTTTCTCGGCCTCTTTCCCGGCAATACACTGGGCGCGGAACTTGCGGCGATCTTCGCCATCTTCACCAGCCAGGCCTGGAACATGGCCTTCACCCTTTATCAGTCGCTGCGCACCGTGCCTCGCGACCTCGACGAGGTTGCGCGCGGCTTCCGCCTGACCGGCTGGCAGAAATTCTGGCAGCTCGAGGCGCCCTTCGCGATGCCGGGCCTGATCTGGAACACGATGATGTCGATGTCGGGCGGCTGGTTCTTCGTCGTCGCTTCGGAAGCGATCACGGTCGGCGACACGACGATCACTCTGCCCGGCATCGGCTCCTACATCGCCAAGGCGAACGACGAGGGGAACTGGTCGGCGATCGGCGCTGCGATCCTCACCATGGCCATCGTCATTCTCCTTTACGATCAGCTGCTGTTCCGGCCGATCGTTGCCTGGGCGGACAAGTTCAAGGTCGAGCTGTCAGTCGGCCAAGAGGTTTCGACCTCGTGGGTGCTGAACCTTTTGCAGCGCACCTATTGGGTGCGCCTGGCATCCCAACCGGTTTTTGCGATTCTGCGCAGCATCAGCCTTCTGCCGATCCGCTTCCCGCGCATTGTCCCGACGCTGGCGAAAAGCTCGTCGGAGGGGCAGCCGTCCCGGATTCTCGACGCGATATGGATCCTCGCTGTTCTGGCCGTCGCCGTATGGGCGGGGTGGCGCACAATTCAGTACATCGGAACGGAAGTCAGCTGGGACGAAGTGGCTCACGTTTTCGTTCTGACGTGCTACACGCTCATCCGCGTCTTCCTGCTCATCGTCTTGGCGAGTCTGGTCTGGGTGCCGATTAGCGTGTGGATCGGTCTCAGGCCGCGCTGGGCCGAGGCGGTCCAGCCGATCGCACAGTTCCTTGCCGCCTTTCCGGTCAACCTGCTGTTCGGCGCCACGGTAAGCCTGATTCTCGCCTACAATCTCAATACCAACATCTGGCTGAGCTTCCTCATCATCTTCGGCACGCAGTGGTACATCGTGTTCAACACGATCGGCGGCGCCGCGGCCTTTCCCAACGACCTCACGGAGGCGGCGAAGAACTTCCACATCAAGGGCTGGCGATGGTGGGTGCAGGTCATGCTGCCCGGCATCGCCCCCTATTACCTGACCGGCGCCATCACCGCTTCGGGCGGCTCATGGAACGCCTCGATCGTCGCCGAATACGTCAAGTGGAAGGACCATACGGTCGAAGCCCAGGGCGTCGGGTCCTACATCGCAGAGGCGACCAACAAGGGCGATTTCCCGAAGATCGTGCTCGGGGTCGCGATGATGTCGCTCTTCGTCACCTTCTTCAACCGATTGTTCTGGCGCCAGCTTTACGCTTATGCGGAGCGGCGGCTGAGCCTCTGACTCCATCGCCCATTGAGGAATTCCCCATGCTGGATCCTGCGACCACCACGCTCTTGAACGTCGAGAACGTGACCCAAGTCTTCGCCACAGGCTCGGGCGAAAGCCGCAAGCCGGTTCTCGAGAACGTCTCGATGAGCCTGAAGACCGGCGAATTCGTCGCCTTGCTCGGCCGGTCAGGCTCGGGCAAGTCGACGCTGTTGCGCATCATCGCAGGCCTCGCGCGCCCGACCGAGGGAAAGGTGACCATATCCGGTCAGCCGGTGACCGGTCCCGCCGAAGACGTCGCGATGGTGTTCCAGAGCTTTGCGCTATTTCCCTGGCTCGACGTGCTCGACAACGTCGAGATCGGCCCCCGCGCCAACGGCGTGCCGCTGGAGGAGACGCGCCAGCGGGCGCTGAAGGCCATCGACACGATTGGCCTCGACGGGTTCGAATCCGCATACCCCAAAGAGCTTTCGGGCGGCATGCGCCAGCGCGTCGGCTTCGCACGCGCCCTCGTCATGCAGCCGAAAATCCTCTTAATGGACGAACCTTTTTCCGCGCTCGACGTTCTAACTGCCGAAACTTTACGCACCGACCTCCTCGACCTCTGGCAGGAGGGCCGCATCCCGATCAAATCGATCCTCATGGTCACCCACAACATCGAGGAAGCGGTGCTGATGAGCGATCGCATCCTGGTTCTCTCCTCCAATCCCGGCCGCATCGCCTCGGAAATCCAGAATACGATCCCACATCCGCGCGATCGGCTCGACCCGCCGTTCCGCGCCCTCGTCGACCAGATTTACGCGCTGATGACCCAGCGGCCCGCCAAACCGGCGGCGCGCGAGGCCGCGGCGGCTGGGCTCGCCCTCTCCTTGCCGGACGTCTCGACCAACTCCCTCGCCGGCATGCTCGAGGAGATCGCGGCGCCCCCCTACGACGGCAAAGCCGATCTGCCGCATCTCGCCGACTCGCTCGGCTTCGAGATTGACGATCTGTTCCCCCTCGGCGAGACGCTGCAGCTTCTGAAACTGGCCGATTTCGAGGAGGCCGACATCAAGTTGACGCCCCTCGGCAAGCGCTTCGTCGACATGGACGTCGACCAGCGAAAGAAGGTGATCGGCGAGCAAGCACTGGCGAACATCCCCCTCGCTTCCCATATCAAAAGGGTGCTCGACGAACGCCCGAGTCACCGTGCGCCCGCCTCCCGCTTCCGCGAGGAGCTCGAAGACTACATGTCCGAGGACTACGCCGATCGGACGCTGCGCACGGTGATCGGCCTCGGCCGTTACGGCGAACTGTTCGCCTACGACGAGGATGCTCAAACTTTCAGCTATGAGAACCCGGAATAGGCACGGGCGGCCCAAGCTGCTCCTTTGGTTTGACATGTTCGCGTCGCTGCGCTTCGGTACGGATTTTGCACCGCGGATTACCGGCTCGGCCGAAGGGAGACGCTAGATGACCCAGACGACCGCCACCCTCAAGGTCGGCGACAAAACGGTCGAGTCGCCGGTGAAGGCCGGACCCACCGCCACCCTCAAGGTCGGCGACAAGACGGTCGAGTTGCCGGTGAAGGCCGGCACCGTCGGCCCGTCGGTCGTGGACATCAGCAAACTCTACGCGCAGACGGGCATGTTCACCTACGATCCGGGCTTCACCTCGACGGCGAGCACGGAATCGAAGATCACCTACATTGACGGCGACGCCGGGGTGCTGCTCTATCGCGGGTATCCGATCGATCAGCTCGCCGAGCACGGCGATTTTCTCGAAACCTGCTATCTCCTGCTGTACGGCGAGCTGCCGACCGCCTCGCAGAAGGCCGACTTCGACTATCGCGTCACCCGGCACACCATGGTGCACGAGCAGATGACGCGGTTCTTCAATGGTTTCCGCCGCGACGCGCATCCGATGTCGGTGATGGTGGCTTGCGTCGGCGCGCTGGCGGCCTTCTACCACGACTCGACCGACATCAACGATCCCTGGCAGCGCGAGGTCGCTTCGATCCGCATGATCGCCAAAATGCCGACGCTGGCGGCGATGGCCTACAAATATGCGATTGGCCAGCCGTTCGTCTATCCGAAGAATGACCTCGACTACTGCTCGAACTTCCTGCGCATGTGCTTCTCGGTGCCGTGCGAGGAATACAAGGTCAACCCCGTGTTGTCGCGCGCGCTCGACCGCATCTTCATCCTGCACGCCGACCACGAGCAGAACGCCTCGACTTCGACTGTGCGTCTCGCCGGATCGTCAGGCGCGAACCCGTTCGCCTGCATCGCCGCCGGCATCGCCTGCCTGTGGGGTCCCGCGCATGGCGGCGCCAACGAGGCGGCGCTCAAGATGCTCGGCGAGATCGGCCGTGTCGAGAACATTCCGAAATACATCGCCAGAGCGAAGGACAAGAACGATCCGTTCCGCATGATGGGCTTTGGCCACCGGGTCTACAAGAACTACGATCCGCGCGCGAAGATCATGCAGAAGACCGCGCACGAGGTTCTCAACGAGCTCGGCATCAAGGACGACCCGCTGCTCGACGTTGCCATGGAGCTCGAGCGCATCGCGCTCTCCGACGAGTACTTCATCGAGAAGAAGCTCTACCCGAACATCGACTTCTACTCGGGCATCACTTTGAAGGCGATGGGCTTCCCCGTGGCGATGTTCACGGTTCTGTTCGCGGTCGCGCGCACCGTGGGCTGGATCGCGCAGTGGAAGGAAATGTTCGACGATCCGGAACAGAAGATCGGCCGTCCGCGCCAGCTCTACACCGGAGCGAAGCAGCGCGAGTACCGGCCGATCGGCAACCGCGGAGCTTAGTCAGCCCTCGCTGCCGCCGCTCGCCGCCGGGCGCGTTCGGCCGCGATCACGACCAACCCGCGGTCGCCGACCTCGTGCGTCATGGCAAACGTCATCGCGGTCACTTTCCAGCGGCCGTCGATCCTGCTCAGCCTCCGGCGATAGGTCCCGATCGGCCGCCACAATGCGCCGCCGATCCAGTGGCGGCCGTCCACGAACGCGGTTGCGGTCGCCCTGTCGCCCTCGACCTTCGCCTCGACGTCCCTGAGCTCGTGCCGCGTCGCGTCGAATCCCGGCACGAGGCCGCGCCAGGCATCCATCAGCGCGCCGGGCGTCGTGCGCTGCGGCTCGCCGCCCCAGAGGCTCGTGTAATCGATCACGACCTCCGGCGCGAAGGCAGCTTCGGCGAGATCGTAGCGCGCGAGGTCGACCGCGAGGATCGACGATACGAGCGCGATGACCTTCGCGCTTTCGGGGTCTCCGGCGGGCGATGTGTCGTCCGGCATGGCGCGCTCCGTGATGCTCGCCTCGATGATGGGCTCGCCGCGCAGGAACGCAAGGCGAAACCGTCGCCGCGCCCATGGCGGGTCCAGGGCGGCGCCATGGAGCAGAGGAATTCCCTGCGGCAGCGAATTTGCAGGGAATTCGGCCTTTTTCGGGAAAATTGGCACCGAAAAGGCCTTTGATTTGAGGGCCTTGCAGCAAAATTCCCTGCGCGGGCGAGCAGGGAATTTTTTTGCGCCGAGCAGGGAATATGCAGGGAAATTTTGCAGGCCAGCAGGGAATTTTTTTCGTCGCGAACCGTCACGCCCCGTCCTTATGGCGCAGACCTTCCGATGATCCGCCGGCGTTCTTCGACGATCGGCGCCAGCCGCGAGCGCACAGCCCGCACGACAGCTTCGGGCGCTCTCTCGGGACTGCCCGCGTCGAACGGCGGCGCGGGCGCGTATTCGAGATTAAGCTGGATCGCCTCCGCGACCTCCCGCCCCGCCAATTCGGCGACGAGCGCCAGCGCGAAATCGATGCCGGCGGTCACCCCGCCGCCGGTCATCAGCTTGCCGTCGCGCACGACGCGCTCCCGGACCGGGATCGCGCCGAGGTTTTGCAAGAGATCGTGCGACGCCCAGTGGGTCGTCGCCCGCTTGCCTTTCAGAAGCCCGGCGGCGCCGAGCAGCAGCGCGCCCGTACAGACCGAAGTCGCGAAGCGCGCCGCCTCGGCCTGGCGGCGGACGAAGCGAATCGTCTCTTCGTCGGTCAGGAGCGCGTTAATGCCCGCGCCGCCGGGGACGCACAGCACGTCGGTTTGCGGACAAGACTCGAATGTCGCGTCGGGCGTAAGAACGAGCTTCGTCGAGGACAGGATCGGGTCGAGCGTCTTCCAGACGAGGCGCACCCGCGCCCGCGGCCAGGACGCAAACACCTCGTAAGGCCCCGTCAGATCGAGCTGCTGGACGTTGGGAAAGACAAGAAGACAGATTTCGATTGGCGGCGGGTTTTCAGACATCGCTCCTCGCCCTCGTTTCCGATCCGCTCGGATCTAACGAGGCTCGTCCATGATCGTCGACGAAGTCGGACCCTCGCAGAGCGGCGCTGCAGGATCAAGGTCAGGACAGGGGTCATGTGCCGTCGCTCTGCCGGCTTATCGCCCTTCCGCTTCGTCCCTGACGACGATCTCGGTGCGCTTAGCGCCGATCGCGGCGGCGAGCCAGCGCAGCCGGTCGACCACGACTTCGCTGTCCGGCGCGCGGGCCGCCGCCGCCACCTCGAGCCGCGCGCATTCCGGCTCGAGACGCAGCCGGGCGCTGGCGAGCACGGCGGGGACGACGCCGGAAAACCGGTAGGCCAGCTGGATCGTTCGTCCGAGGATCTGCGCCTGCCGTTGGCGAGCGGGAGAAAGCAGGCCGATCGCCGGGCTGAGCCATCTTGCATCCGGGCGGCCGGCATAGCGCGCATGAATTGCGGCGGCGATGAAGACCCTTTCAGCATGATCGACGCCGATGAACGGCAAGCTCAACAGGCGTCGAAAACTCTCTTCGGCTCTGAGGTCCGGCGCGTCTCTCCATGCGATGTCGGACAATGCGCAAACCGCCACGCGCAGGCGCGTCTCCGCCGGCGTCTCGCCCGGAAAGAGCTCCGCCGTCCAAGTGGCCAGAGCGGGGGCGAAATCGGGCACCCGGGCCAGCGGAAGGCCGATCAGCTGCGCGCCCTCGACCAGCGGGTCGAGATACTGTTCCGCCTTGCTGAGCTGCGAATAAAGCAGACCTTCGCGCAGCCCGAGCGCCGAGAACACGACCCGCTCCGGCGCGAGGTGTTTCAGCACCCGATCCAACACCATCGCCGCAGCCGGCAGGGTCCGCGCCCGACGTATGGAGACGCCCGGCGTCGCCGCAAGCTTGGCCGGCGAAAGACGCGACAACGATTTCGCGAAGTCGCGCGCGACCGAGGCTTCCACCGTATAGCCGTGCACGACCCTGACCGGAGCGCCGACGGCTTCGATGTGGGCCTTGGCGAGCGCGCGCCAGCCGCCGCCGACCGGATAGAAAACCGGGCGCCCCAGCGCTCGAATGAGGCCGTTGCGCAGGACCTCGTCAATCCGGCGCTTGGCTGCCGAATGCCCGCCGGCGAGCATCGCCTCGACCGGCAACGCGCCGAGCGGCAGGCTGACCCAGTTTTCACCGACACGGTCGTCGATCGCCTCCGCCACCTCGAGACTGCCGCCGCCCATGTCGCCGACAGTTCCGATCGGGCGAAAAAATCCCGAGATGACGCCCAGGGTCCCATAATGCGCCTCTTCGGCACCCGACAGGATGCGAACGGCGAGCCCTGTTTCCGTGGAGATTCTGGCCGCGAGCACAGGTCCGTTCGCGGCGCGGCGGATCGCCTCGGTCGCGGTGACGTCGAGCCTGCTGACGCCCATCGCATCGGCGATGGCGCGAAACCGTCGTACAGCCTCGACGGTTCGCCGAAATCCGTCGGGCGCAATGTCGCCGGTCTGCGCAAGGCCCTCGGCGAGGCGGCAGAGCGACTTCTCGTTGAATCGCGGCATCGGCGCTCGGCCGAGCTGGTCGTAGACCATGAGCCGCACCGAATTCGATCCGATGTCGATGATGGCGTAGTGCGGCCGCTCGGCGCGTCCGATGCGCGTGGGATCAAGTTCAAGCGGCCGCAACGGCCCTCGGGGCGTGTCCATCGCGCTTCCTCCTGCTGAAGCCCGATCATGCGCAACGGCGCCGATCTTGGCCAGCCGGTTCAGGTCAGCCCCGGTAGCCGGGCAGATCCTGCGCCTCGGAGTGGCGCGCCAGCTTCATCGCCAGTTCGGCGGCGAGACCGAATTCCAGCTCGATCAGGCGGCGGCTCATGAAGGTGCGAAAATAGTCGCCCCACATGAACTCCTGAAACGGCGTATCGTGGTCTTCGAACGCCTTGCCGCGAAGGCGCCGCGCCAGCGTGCGCCAGACATTATCGGTGAGGTCGGCGATCGATGAGGGAATGGCCGCATAGGGTCTGCGATTGCCGTCGGCGTCGATGGGCCAGCAATAGCCCTTCGACTCCATCATGCGCCAGAACGCCTTCGTCTCCAGGCCGGACCAGTCCGCGAGTTTATCGCCGAGAACGACTTCCGATATTTTCAGCGACCAGAACGCCCGCGCCAGATGGTGGTGGTCGACGATGTAGATCTGCTTTCCGGGACCCAGAACGTAGGGAATGGCCTTGCGCTGGAGGTAGGCTTCGCGCTCGGACGGCTTCATCGCGGCGATCTTCGCCGCGCGTTCCTCGACCTCGGCGAGCCCCAATGTCAGTTGGGTCGGCTTCAGGTCGGCGATCGAAACTTTGGCTCCTGCCATGCACGCGTCCCGGGTGTTGAAGCAATAGATGGTTCAGAGAGGTCAACATGACGCGTGACCCGCACTCGTGGCCTCCGTGCTAGCGGATCAGGCGCTTGGTCGTCCACCGTCGGTGCACCTCGTCCGCCACGGCGCTATCAGGAAATACGACAGTAAGTGCTGTAACGGCTCAGATTGCGACACGAGGCCGGAGCCCATACGCCATCTCTGCCTACCCTTGCCTATATCTCAAAATTGAGATACAGTCAATCGTGCCTTGGCTAGTCGAGATCCTCAACGAAACCGTTGCCGCGGAGTCGCTGCCCTTCCGGCCGACATGCAAGCGCATTTTCTGCGGATCGCTGAGCGGATCGCCTCGGGCGGGCTGGAAAGCCTGAGCGGGCCGCACGTCAAGCATCTTGAGGGGAGGCTCTCGGAGTTGCGGCTGACAGGCCGCGATGGAATTGCGCGGGCCCTTTACGTTACAGCGATCGGCCGAAGGGTTGTCGTGGTTCGCGCGTTCGTGAAGAAGACGCAAAAGACGCCGCGCGCCGAGATTGAACTCGCGCTGCGGCGAGCCAAGGAGATCACATGACAATCCCGTTCGAGAGACTCAAGGCTCGCCTCCTTGCCAATCCAGAAGTCAAGGTCGAGTATGATGCCCTCGCTCCGGAGTTCGAGATTGCCGCCGAGTTGCTCAGGGCCCGCCTTCGAGCAGGGCTCTCGCAAGCCGAGTTGGCTGCTCGGATGCGCACCAGCCAGTCTACGATCGCCAGACTTGAAAGTGGTCAAACGCTGCCGAGCACCAAAACACTCTTGCGCTATGCCGAGGCGACCGGCAGCAAGTTCCACGTACGGCTATCGGCGGCCTGATGCGGCGTTTGCGCTCCCGATCGGCAACGATGTCGTGCAAAATCGTAAGATGGCGCGCCGCGATGCAGGCCCGGTCATGAGCGCTCCGCTCGCCTCCCCTTCCCTCGTCGCGCTTCTCGCGACCGGATTTCTCCTCGGCTGGTCAGTCGCCTGGCAGCCGGGGCCGATCTTCCCATCGAACACGCGGACACTCCGGGGGTAACGGCCGCTGCGCGCCCAACCGACAGTGGTCTCCAAGGATAACAAGCATGTCGCCTGAAGAATTTCGTCGCTATGGCCACCGCCTGATCGACTGGCTGGCCGACTATCATGTAAGCATAGCGGATCGACCCGTGATGGCGGCGACCCGGCCGGGCGAGGTTCGTGACGCGCTGCCGACTGCGCCGCCGAACGACCCGGAGGACTTTGCCGCGGTCATCGAGGATCTCGACCGGGTCGTCCTGCCGGGGCTGTCGCTTTGGCAGCATCCACGCTTCTTCGGCTATTTCCCTGCCAATGCATCGCCGGCGGGCATTCTCGGCGATCTCGTCAGCACCGGACTGGGGGTGCTCGGGCTCTCCTGGCAGTCGAGCCCGGCGATCACGGAAATCGAAGAGGTGGTCACCGATTGGCTGCGGCAAATGCTTGGGCTGTCGACGGCCTGGAGCGGGGTGATTCAGGACACCGCATCCACCAGCACATTGGTGGCGCTGATTTGCGCGCGCGAGCGGGCGACCGGGTTTGCGCTGGCGCGCGGCGGACTGCAGGGCGAGACGCGCAAACCCTGCATTTATGTGTCGGCGCACGCGCATAGCTCCGTGGAAAAAGGCGCGCTGCTGGCCGGCTTCGGCCGGGACAACATGCGGTCGGTTCCGGTCGATCGCAATTTCGCCATGCGCGCGGACGCGCTGGCGCAAATGGTGGCGGAGGACTTGGCCAAAGGCGATCGGCCCTGCGCCATCGTGGCCACGGTTGGCACCACCGCGACCACGGCGATCGATCGAGTCGCGGCCATCGCCGCAGTGGCGAAGCGATACGACGTCTGGCTGCATGTCGATGCTGCGATGGCCGGCAGCGCGATGATCCTGCCGGAGTGTCGGTGGATGTGGGAGGGGATCGAAGGCGCCGACAGTCTGGTGGTCAATACGCACAAATGGCTGGGAGCGCCGTTCGACTGTTCGGTCTACTATGTCCGCGACCCCGAACATTTGATGCGGGTGATGTCGACCAATCCGAGCTACCTGCAATCCGGGGTGGACGGGCAAGTCAAGAATCTGCGCGACTGGGGTATTCCCCTGGGCCGCCGCTTCCGAGCGATGAAGCTCTGGTTCCTGATCCGCGAACAGGGCGTGACCGGACTGCAGAAGCGACTGCGGCGGGACATCGCCAACGCGAGCCGTTTGGCCGAGCAAATCTCTGCGACTCCGGGCTGGCGGGTGCTGGCACCCGTCTACCTGCAAACAATTTGCGTCCGCCACGAACCGGCCGGCTCCGACGGGACGGCGTTGGATGGCGAGGCGCTGGATGCGCACACGACCGCCTGGGTCGACGCGGTGAACCGTTCAGGCGCGGCCTATATCACCCCCGCCGTCATCGACGGGCGTTGGATCGCCCGCATATCGGTCGGCGCACTGACGACGGAAGCCGCGGACGTGGCCGCGGTCTGGGCGGCGATTCAATCGGCCGCCGAAGCCGCGTCGCCTGCTGTCGATCCGAGGCTTAGTTAGTTAGCTTGGGCGGTTCGGCCAAGCGCTGGTGGGCGATTTTCGTCGATCTCGCGACCGGCCTTCTGCTGCATTATTTCGCGATTTCGCCGTCGCAGCGACCGGACGGCGGGGCGAGGCCTTGTTCTCGCTCGCGGATGTTCGCGGTCTCAAATCGCGATCAGCCGAAGGCCGCTATCACCGTCTCGATGGGCAGAAACAGCGCGCGGCTGTCCGCCGGATATTCGATGAACTCCGCGCATGCCATATAGAATCGCTTGGCCTGGTCGTCCTTGGCATGCACCAGCACGGCGCCGATGCCGATGCTCTTCGAAGCGATGGCGATACGTCGAAGCGCATCCGACAGGATAGAGGCGCCCACGCCGCGACCGGCATAGTCGCGGCTGACCGCCAGACGTCCGATCACGGAAACCGGAACCATGTTGGGTGCATTGCGCCGCACCTTGCCCGGAGCAGCCGCTCGTTCCACAGAACCCGCGGAAATGCAGAAGTACGCGACGACCCGATTCCCATCGCAGACGACATAGGTGCGAGAGAACCTGCTCTCATTCCTCAAGGCGTGGCGTGTCAGCCAGTCGTTGAGGACCACCTCGCCGCAGTCGAAGCTGGATAGGTCATGATCCGCCGTCAAAGGAACCGGAGCCGATAGCTTCGCTTGCCGGCGTTGCGGATCAGGCGTTACGTTTCCCACGCTGGGGCTCGACGCAACAAGGCTCGCAGTTTGGGCCCCGGCGCTGGGGGATTGTCGAGCGCATGCACGAAAGCGTCGTAGCGCTCCGGATCGAGCACAAACAGGCGCTGGTCCAGGAGAACGTCGATCGCGACCTTCCGGGCGCTTTCGATCATGAATTCGGTTCGCGTCTTGCCGAGGACGGCGGCCGCGTCGTCGATAAGTTGCCGGGTCTGAGTCTCGATGCGCAGATTGACGCTGCCCTTGGCGCCGACAGCCGGAAGGCGTTCCGCAACCGCCAATGCCCCGGCGACCGGTCTGTCCGAAGAAGTTGAGCGGCCCTTTGTCATGGGGTTGATATGGGGCGCTGTATCCACATTGTCAATACAAACCTACTGCCACAAAGCGGCGACTCCCGATGTCTCGGAGCAACCCGACGCTTGCTTGGCCAAGGTGACAGTCCGGCGCGCCTGCCGCATGATCCGCCAAACTTCATCAAAGGGGAAACGCGGTCATGGGAAACAGGCTGAAGTTCTACGGCTGGGGCTTCGAGAACACCGACCTGACCGAGCCCGAGCGGGACCATCTGTTCCGCTTCGTCGCCGATCGCCTCGACGTGGAGCCTCGCCTCGCGCCGCCGCCGCGGGAGGCGGACATCGCCCTCGGCGCGCCGCGCGTCGCCCCGCCGGCGGCGCTCGCGGGCGTCCTGACGCACGATCCCTACGAGCGGCTTTTGCATACCTACGGCAAGTCCTATCCGGAGACCGTCCGCGCCTTCGCGCGCGACTTCGCCAGCGCGCCCGACCTCGTCGCCCTGCCCGAGACCGAATCCGACGTCGCCGCGCTGCTCGATTGGGCGAGCGGCGCGAAGGTCGCCGTCATTCCTTTCGGCTGCGGCTCTTCGGTGGTCGGCGGCGTCGAGCCGGCGGTGGGCGGCGCTTACGCGGGCGCGGTCAGCCTGGACCTGCGCCGCCTCGACCGGGTGCTGGAGATCGACCAGACGAGCCGGGCGGCGCGTATCCAGAGCGGGATCCGCGGACCGGCGATCGAGGCCGCGTTGAAGCCGCACGGCCTCGCCATAAGGCACTATCCGCAAAGCTTCGAGTTCTCGACCCTCGGCGGCTGGATCGCGACGCGCTCCGGCGGGCACTTCGCCACGCTCTACACCCACATCGACGATTTCGTCGAAAGCGTCCGCACGATCGCGCCCGCGGGCGCGATGGAATCGCGCCGCCTGCCCGGCTCGGGCGCCGGCCCAAGCCCGGACCGGATGATCATCGGCTCCGAGGGCGCGCTCGGAATCATCACCGAGGCGTGGATGCGGCTGCAGGGGCGACCGCGCTTTCGCGGCGACGCCGTGTTCGGCTTCCCCGACTTTTTCGCCGCGGCGAGGGCCGTGCGCGCAGTCGCGCAGGCGGGACTCTATCCCTCGAACCTGCGCGTCATCGACAATGACGAGGCCGGCGCCTATGGCGTGAACGCCTACGAGGAGAGCCTGCTGGTCCTTGCGTTCGAGTCGGCCGATCATTCGGTCGACGCCTGGATGGCGCGCACGATCGAGCTCCTTGAGGACAACGGCGGCCGTCGCCATACGGACGAGGGCGCGGCGCAGCGCTGGCGCACGGCCTTTATCCGCATGCCCTACGCGCGCGAACTGACCGTGCCGATGGGCCTGATCAACGACACGTTCGAGAGCGCCATCACCTGGGACCGGTTCGAGGCCTTTCACGGCGCCGTCCGCAAGGCGACCGCCGATGCGCTGAGGGAGGCGACGGGACACTCCGGGACCGTCTCGACCCGCTTCACCCATGTCTATCCGGACGGCCCGGCGGTCTATTACACGTTCAACGTCCGCGGCGCGCCCGGCCGGTTGATCGAGCAATGGCGGCACATCAAGACGCGCGCCTCCGACGCGCTGATCGCGGCCGGCGGCACGATCACCCACCACCATGCGGTGGGGCGCGATCACATGGCCTGGTACCGCATGCAGCGCCCCGCCCTGTTCGGCAAGGCGCTCGAGGCGGCCAAGCGCGCGCTCGACCCGGCGGCGATTCTCAACCCGGGGGTGCTGGTCCCCTAGCAGTCCAAATCACGCTTGGCGCCCGATCCAGTACGTCGCCGAAGCGCGGGAAGCCGACCTTCACGGTTCGTCCGGGAAGGGGCGACGTCCGAAACCCTTCACCGGAGCAGGCATCGAGGCGGAATAGGGGAGATTGGCCGTTAACGATAAATGACCCAACGGGAGGGTTAACCATGAAATCGTTGTCGTTTGCGCAGCAGGTGCCCATTACGCGCCAGGTCACCGTCTTGCGTGATGCAGCACAGGCTAATCCGGCGCTCGCGGCGCAAACCTCTGGAATATGGACTGGGCTTCAGCAGAGCGAGGCCAAGCTGATTGCACTGATGAATGGTCAGCAGCCGCCCGACAGTGCTCCAGGCAAGTTCGAACAAGGACCGCTGCTTTACATGTTGCACCATCCACCAGATTGGCTCGCTCCTGTCCTCGACCCCTTGCTCAAATTGTTGGACGTACCGCCGACCAAGATCACCGATGCCGATATCCAGAGATGGGAGAAAACGATCGAAGGGCCAGGCGTTGTGGCTAGTGACGGAACTCTTGTGTCCGATGTGAAGTACGCCACTTTCGATCCCGATTGGATCCTGTCGGTGTTCGACTACCTCTACTACTACATTTTTTTCCCTGATCAGAAGGTTGCATTCCGGACAACCCCCGCGAGGTTGAAACCCAAGGGCGATTCTCTTACGGTCGCAATACTCGGCGATTGGGGCACCGGGGTTTGGCAGGATGGGTCTCAGCCCGCCTGCCCGTCCCAGCTGGTGATGCAGAACCTGCAGAAATCTTCGCCGGACATAGCAATCCACCTGGGCGATGTCTATTATACGGGCGCTCTAGGGGGAGAGCTTCTTCCCCCCGAGGAGGCGGATAACTTTGTGAAGCTTTGGCCAAGCTTCCCGTTGAGTTTGACCCTGAACTCGAATCACGAAATGTATGACGGCGGCAATGGGTACTTCAAAGTCGCATTGGAGTCGGGGACGTTCAAAAACCAGGCGAAAACCAGCTATTTTTCCATCGAGTTTGGCAACTGGGTAATATTCGGTCTCGATTCGGCATATTATGACACCAGCATACTGGTCATGGATGGCGCTATCAAGGATTCGGACCAGCTCAACTTCATCTCGACGTTCGATTTGACGGACAAGAAGGTGATGGTGTTGACACATCACAATGGCCTCTCAACCGACGGAACAGTCATCACATCACTGTGGAATGACGTGTATGCCGCGCTTGGCAACCGTAACCCGGATTACTGGTATTGGGGCCATATTCACGATGGCGTCGTCTATGCGCAGCAGACTGCGACAGGCAATATTCTGGCGCGCTGCGCGGGTCACGGGGCGCTGCCCTTTGGCGATGCCTATGGGCTGCACGATAAACAGGGCAATCCGGTTCCGTCGGTGGTCTACTATGCGCATACGCGGCTTTCCAGCGACGATCCTCGGCAGAAGAACCGAGTCCTAAACGGGTATGCCGTGCTGAAGTTCACCACGGATTCGGTCACTGAGACATTCTATGACCAGACGGGCTCCAAAGCATGGACAAGTGCCCCGAGCTCGTGAGGTGAATCGAAGAGACATTGGACCTTGTCATTGATCTAATTCAATGGCCATAGGCATGCCGGAACAGCAGGATGCTTTATGTTTTCCAGAACCTGGGTAACAGCCATGGGCTGCAGTCGCTTAGCAAAGATCCTGAACCGCACCGCCGACGCAGGCTTCGCTGCTAATCGAGAGGGAATGATCCGCGCTTGGAATTGTAGCGCAGAGCGGTTGTTCGGCTACAGCGCTTCGGAAGCGCTGAACATGCCCTGCGCCGAACTGTTGTCATGTCAGACGGCCGCCCACGCCTGCACCGCCTGCACTGATCGCCCAGTGCCTGGCGGGGTCCACCGTTCCGAACTACGACGTCAAGGCGAAAGTGTCGTCCGGCGCATGGATTTGGATCAACGTCTCGATTCTGGTTTACTGTGACGACGACGCCAACAAGGACCCTCTCATTGTGCACCTCGCTCGCGACATCACACTCCAGAAGGAAGCGGAGCACTTGAACCAGCAGATCGTCGAGTTGGTCAGACAGATCGCCCAAACGCCCCGGATTGAGGCGCGGCCCGCGCCGATCGTGCCGCTGAGCGGTCAAGAAAGCAGTATCCTGCAAGATATCGGCGCGGGAAAAGACCCGACGACGGTCGCCCGCGAGCGGCAAATCGCGCCCGGCACACTGCGCAACCATCTTCACCGGGTCAATCAGAAGCTCGGCACCCGCACTCGGCTGGAGGCGGTCATCGAGGCCAAGCGGCGCGGGATCATCTGACCGAGTCGGGCCGATGCAGTATCGGCGCGCCTTCTTTGCCGCGGACCGGCACGAGAGCGCGCATCAGTTCGAGCGACCAGATCGGCAACCCTTCGGCGCCCGCATCGCGCGCGGCACGAATGGCGGCCGAATTGTAGCAGAGCAGCAACAGCCGCGGATCGAGCATGCAGTCGAGTAGCAGGGCCCTGCCGAAGCGCTGTTCGACCGTGGCGGCCATCCGCCAGCCGACCGTGTACCAGGGACCTTGCCTACCGAAGAACTCCATTGCGATGCGCTGGGATTGCTCCAGCGTGAGCCGTTCGTGGACGACATCGAGCAAGAGCTTTTCGATCGCCTTCAGGTCTCTGCCGAACTGGGCCATGCTGCGGTTCCACAATTCGCGCTCGGCCACGCCGTCGAAGTGACGCGGGTGCACGTCCGGGCCACCCGCCGCGGCGAGCACCGCGTAGCCCTCGCGGAAGTCACGCATTAACCCGACGGCACGCCGGACCGGCGGCGGCAGGTCCTGCCGCAAATCGTCCTCGCACTCGAAGGGGAAGAGACCGATGTGATGTAATTCGTGCGCGATCAGCGCCTCGACTTGCGGCATCAGCAAGGTCGGATCGAGATGCAGGAAAACCATAGCATCGTCGCTCGATCCGTGGACGAAACTGTTCGGCGTCGGCTTGATCACAGGGAAAAGCCTGGCGTGGATGCGCGCGCTCGCCGGCAGATACTCGAGCGCGCGCGAAGCGATCGCTGAAAGCGGCAGCTGACTCCAAGCCGCCAGAGCTTGTTTCAGGGCGGGCAATTGCCGCCTCGTTTCGGACGACAGCAGGAAGGCCCTGAATTCGGCGTCGGCGAACGGCCGGCCAACGGAGGCCTCGCGCTCCTTAAGCCGGATATAGGGCTCGGTTGCAAACATTCGCGCCCAATCGTCTTCGTCAGCCGGCGCGGCGCCCGCGAGTTTGCACACGATGCTCAGTGCGGCCTCGGCCTGCTCGCCGCAGAAGCGCAAAGACACCCGATCACCAAGTGCCTCGCTTGCCATCTCATTTGGCACAGCGGACATCCGTCCCTAGAGCTTCGTTTCGCGCCGCTTGTCAGCCGTGCAGCCGATAGAAGGCGAGCGTCTCCGCCAAGCTCTGCTTCAGCGCGCAAATCACAGCCAGTCCAGGTGCATGCGAGCGTGGGCAGGACCCCAAGCAGATCGGCAACAGCTCGCAGTCGCGGCACGCGCTCGCGTAGGGGTCGAAATCAAAATATGGCACATCCGGCCCGTTGGTTTCCCGCATGGTCCGCTCGATGTCGTCGGGATAGATGCGACTGTACACAGACTCGTTAGTGCCTGTCGCCGGCACGCATTTGCCTATCCGCCCGACGGGGTCGATGGTGAAATTATGGCGCAGCGGCGCCGCGCACGGATATTTCCGTGGCCCCGGATCGCCATATACGCGGAAGCCCTGCTCGATCAGGAAACGACGGAAATCTGCTTCCTTATCGGCGAACTCGGTGCTCGAGAAGCAATCGTGCGGAATGCAATCCACGATGCCATCGCGGTTGTTGAGGAAGCCGAGCCGGAAATCGATGCGAGGATCGCAACACCCTTTCCGCTTGAACATCCGCACGACGTCATAGCCGGCGGATGGATTGTCGCGATCGACGTTGATCCTGATCGTCACGCTTCCGGTCGCATCCACCAGCGACTGCATGTACTCGACCAGAAACTCGTGATAGGCTTTGGCGCGCTCGAGCGTAATGCCTTTACGTCGCGCATAAGTCTCGACATCGCCGTCCAGCGGGATCTGGATCGCCCTGACTGCCAGTTTGGGCAGGCTGGCGATGATTTCGGGTGTGAGCAGCACGCCATTCGTCAGCATTTCTGCGTGATAGCGCATATTCCTATCGGCGCAAATGCGCTGAAACGCTTCCGTCATCGCAACGATGCGCTTGAAACGCAGCAGCGGCTCGCCCCCGAACCATTGCACGACCAGCGCCTTGCTGTCCTCGGACTTGCGCCGTACGAACTCCACGATGCCCCGCTCGATTTCCGGCCGCATCGTCTTGGACGGCGCAAAGTCCTGCTGGAAGCAGTAGCTGCAATGCAGATTGCAGGCCATAGTCGGGACGATCGTGAGGCGCAGAGTTTCCGTGCTCGCCTTGGCCGCCTGGAAGGCGGCCTGCTGGGCCGCAAGCTCGTCGTAGTCGGCCGGTACGACGAAGCCAAGCGCATAAAGGCAGCGCAGGAGAGACTCGTCCTCGCACGAACCCGATCGGCCGATTTCGTCTAGCGCGTCGTTGAACAGTCGCGCTTGCGCCGCATTCATCTCCAGCGAACATGCGACTACGCTGTTGAAGGCGAGATGCGTGCCTTCGTGCTCCACCTGCGCATTGAAGGCGGATGGTTTCAGCATCACGGCGGTCACGGCGCCCTCCTTCAGCTCAGGCGTAGCCCCGGGCGATAGTTGCTTGGGCAGAGCGGCGGCGGATGAAAGACCGTACCATAGGAAAAATAGGCGTCGCGGTAGCAGCGGCCTTTCTCCCACATGCAGGTCTCGAATTCAGGGCAGGATTCGCATGCCGTACCGACAAACTCCTCCGGCTCGGGATTGGTGAAGGCCTTCAGCTGCGCGCCGTGCCAAATCTCTTCGATCGACTGATAGCTGGCGTCTCCAACGAAGAAGGGTTCCGCCATCTTCATCTGCTCGCAAAGAAAGGCCTTGCCATTTGGCGAGATGCCGAGCGCCGACCAGCCGCCGCCGCATCCGATGCGCCCGTCCCAAATAGTGCGCGCGACGTCCGGATCGGGCTTCCCTGGGTTCGGCTGAACCTGCGCCAAATTCTCTACGACGCTGATATCGTCGTAGAGGCTGCGGATCTTGTCGAACTGAGCCTTGAGGGATGCGGCCGCGGCGTCATTGACGAAGAGATCGTCCGTATGTCGGTGGAACGAGCGGCCGTATCGGACGAAATGGAAGACCCGCGCCCCACGCTCATAGAACCGATCGACGATCTTCTCCGGCTGGTCGTAATTAAGGCCGGTGATAACTGACTTGACCTTGGGCATGATACCGAAAGCCAGGAAATTCTCAACCGTCTCCAAATTGCGGCCGACGTTCGACCGCTTGATGTTCAAGATGCGCCGGGAGACATCGTCGTCGACCGCATCAACGCTCAACTGCACCTGACGCTGGATCACGCCGCGAACCTTCTTGGTGAATCCCGAGTCCACCAAACGTTCCACGTAGTCCCTGCTGACATAGGCCTTGGTCGACAGCAGGAAGTGCATCTCGTTCTCGAGCAGGCATTCAAGAAGATCGATCCCGTCCCGACGGGCGAAGGTATCGCCGTTGTCGGGCGAGGCCAACCAAATGCCCAGACTGCGCATTTCGCGGATGATCTCCCGCCAGCGGGCGAGGGACATTTCCGTCATTTTGCAGCGATCGGCATAGCAATAAACACAGTCGGTCAAACAGCGATGAGTGAAGACAGTGTAGATGTTGATCGGCGTGTCGAGCCGCAGCGAGCTCTTGGGACTGCTCTTGCGGGCGGCGAAATCGGCAGGATCAATGATAAATTCGCGCGGATCGAATGCCTGCGCATCAGCGAGCGGACGATCGGAAACGTCGACCAGTCCGTCCTTCCCAAGACCAGTCTGTGAGGGAGACATACGGACGCGCGTGTCGACGCCCCGTAGGAGTTCGAGCAACAGCAGTTCGCACCGCGGGAAAAGTCTCTTGAATAAGTCGCTCAATTCGGACAAAGAACGTCGTCCGTCGAGCAGGGAGAGCACAAAGCCCTCGATGGGCTCCAAATAATAGATTTGAGTGTTGATGTAGTCGAGCGAATAGAGGATCGGCCGGGCGCCATCGACCTTGAGAATGAACTCACGCTTAATGGCGGGATATTGCTGGTCTGCAATGTAAAGCGTCCGCATGTTGATCATGGTGAGCTTCCGGACCGTGAACGACCGCAAAGGCCGACGATGCTGCGGGGGGTGCAAAATCGAGCTTCGATTCTCTCACCTCGCGGAGGCCGACGGCGATCTAGCCGCCGGCCAGTGCCACACGAGTTACCAGCAGATCATGCACGGACAGATTGTGCACTGCGAGCAGCCCCTCAAAGTCGGGGTGACCGGCCGACCGATCGTCAAATTCACGTCGAGCTGCTTCTCCTTGATCAGGTCTTGAATTTCCGCGACTAGCTTTTCGCGCTCGGCATCGGATGCCTTCTGTTTCTCAAGTGACATTTTGTCCTCCTCTGACAAACGTTCACTCGGTCACGTTAGAGGACGCGGCAAAATGCGTGCAATTGCACAAGCGTCCTAGACATGTGACAGGTGTAATGCACGGAAGCGCTCTCTCCGAGAGGACCTGGTGGGACACGATCTCATCCTCATCGAGGAGCTTGGCTGTCTCCCGTTCGGCCATTCCGGCGGGCAGTAGCGGTTCCATCTCATCAGCAGCGACGCCCGCTGATCATGGGTTTCCCGCGAATCAAGGGTTTCTCTGCCGTGTTGCGATAGTGGTGGGTGCGATCACGTCTTTGGCCTGTTTGCGCGGGATAAAGTGAGACCCGCTGACCCTGATGATGTCCGCGTCATCCCCGTCCCAATCGGAGCATCGCGCTCAAGAAGCGCCGACAACGCCTCCGACGTGGGGAAGGGTCCGCAATGTCTCGCATCACGTCATGTCTGGACGTATATAGTCCCCACCCGATTGCAACGGGTTTGGCGAACGCTGGTCCGAGGGTCATAACTTCTGACGTATATCCGGCTTCCTTATGCGACTTGAATCATCGCCTATTGCCAGCGCGGTCATCCCAATCGCGCTATTCCAGCAAATGTCCGCCTTGACCTCGGTGAGGTAAAGCCATATCGCTTGCTGAATGAACTTGGGCGGGAATCGATACCTGCTGTAGCTGATTTTGCGATCTTGTTCATCCGCGAGGGGCTACCCGGCCACCGAGAACGCCTAAAGGCTTGTCCGGCCCGTCGAAGCGGCGAAGTATAAGTCTGAAACCGGCCGTCATCTTACGGATGTCTGACAACATAGTGTGTTGACACAAGGACCACGTCGTTATTACCCGCCGAAGGATTTCTCGGACGCGTGGAGGCGTCTATGAATGAAGCAGGAACCAACGTGCTTCCGATCATTCCTAGAAAGCTCCTGCTCGGCAATCCATCAACCCTCGACCCAAAGCTTTCGCCTGACGGGTGCTTTCTCGCCTGGCTGGCCCCAGTTGGCGCGGTGATGAACATCTGGGTCGCTCCGACCGACGCGATTGCCTCGGCGCGGCCCCTGACAAATATGGGCGGCCGCCCGCCAATCTGGCACGCCTGGAGTGCCGACGGGCATTTCGTCCTGTTCCTGAAGGACGAGAACGGGGACGAGAATCACAACCTTTATGTCGTCGAGGCGGAATCCGGCGAACCGCGCGCAACCTGACCCCGCTGCCGAAAGTCTCAACCATCGTCCACCTGTGCTCGCCTGACCTGCCCGATCGGATTCTGATTGGCCTCAATGACCGCGATCCCCGCTGGCATGACGTTTGGTCGCTCGACTTGGCCACCGGCAAGCGACAGGTCATCTATGAGAACACCGAAGGCTTGGCCTGGTTTCTCTTCGACTGGCAGGGCCGCATGCGGATCGCTGGCCGTAACGAGGCGGCCAAGGGCGGGCAGCAGGTCTACCGAATGGAAACCGGTCGACCGGAGCCGTGGTGCCTCATTCCCTTTGACGACGCGTTCGGCACGAACGCGCTGCTTGTCGACCGGGCAGGTAGGCGTTTGTTCGCCCGCTCGTCGCTCGGTCGCGACAAGTCGGCGCTCGTCAGCATCGACATGAGGACGGGCGATGAGATCGTTCTGGCCGAGCATCCTAACGCCGACATCGGCGCAACGATCTCGGACGCGCGGACCTTCGAAATCCTCGCTGCCAGTGCCGTGCATTTGCGGCAGGACTGGATTGCGCTTGATGAGGGCGTTGAACGGACGATTGACATGATCCGCGGCTGCGCGCCCGAATGCGAATTCATTCATCTGAGCAGCAGCGACGATAACAGGCTTTGGACGATTGCCCTGCACGGTCCGCTACGCCCCGCGGATTATTTCCTGGTCGACCGCGAAGCTGGCGCGCTTCGCGAATTGTTCAGTTCTCGACCGGACCTGAAGCCCTACCGCCTGGCCGGCATGGAGCCAGCGATCGTCAAATCGCGCGATGGCCTCGACCTTGTCTGCTATCTGACTTTGCCGGCGGATGAGCCTGCGAACCGGCCTCGCGTGCCCTTGCCTACGGTCTTATGGGTCCACGGCGGTCCCTGGAGTCGTGATGCTTACGGCTATGACTGCGAACGACAGTGGCTCGCCAACCGCGGCTATGCGGTCTTGAGCGTGAACTATCGCGCCTCTGTGGGATTCGGGAAGGCGTTCGTCAATGCAGGCGACCGGGAGCACGCCGGCAAGATGCACGACGACCTGACGGACGCGGTCGAATGGGCGATCCAAGAAGGCATCGCCCAGCGCGACAAGGTTGCGATTATGGGTGGGTCCTATGGCGGCTATGCCTCCTTCGTCGGCGCGACTTTCACACCGAATGTCTTTTGTTGCTCGGTTCCGATCGTCGGCATCACCGATCTCATGACGTTGCTGGAGAACGCACCGCCCTATTGGGCGGATTTCATGGAGCAGCTTTACCGGCGCTTCGGCGACCCCCGCACCCAAGAGGGCAGAGAATTCTTGCGCTCGCGGTCACCCCTTTACAAAGCCGACCAGATCCGCAGGCCCATGCTGATCGGCCACGGCGCCAACGACGTGCGCTGCACCCGGGGACAGAGCGACGCCATCGTCGCCGCGATGCAAAAACTCAATCTGCCTGTCACCTATGTTGTTTTCCCCGACGAAGGCCATCGCTTTGCCCGACCGGAAAACAACCTCGCGTTCCACGCAATCGTCGAAGCGTTCCTTGCTCGTCACCTGGGCGGACGAGCCGAACCGGTTGGGGCGGACTTCGATGGGTCGAGCTGCCGGATCCTCGCCGGCGGCGACATCCTTGAGGCGGCGCCTGCCTGACCGAGTGTCTGTTGACCTCGCAGCTCTCGTTTGAATCGTACATTTGGCGGTAGGGGATCGCCGGCCGTTCGGAGGTCTTGGAGCGAGAGTTTGACGCCGTGATCGGTTAGCAGTTGGCGGGCATAAGCCTCAAGCGCGACCGCCCTGTCGCGGATCGTCTTTCGCAGTCAATCGATGGTGCCCTTCAGCGTTTTGTCGAATTGGCCGCCACCGCTCGCCCGCATTTTCGCGGAACCGCTATGGATTGCATCGCTGCAAAGCGCCCTCTCGATTGACGGACGACGATCGTGTTCCTCGTTCTCGCCGCCCAGGCCGTCATTCAAATCCATCGGCGCCAGAGCGGCAGGCACGTCTCCCACAGCCGTCGCTTGACACATGCGAGTTCTTGCCCCTCTCGTGATGGCTCTCGTTGGACCGAGCCGCTCATCCCCTCCGGGTCGTGGGCCTCGCCGAACGCCGGCTCAAAGATTTGGGGGCCGATCAATGCCGTGTTGCTCAGCCCGCTCTGCGGCGCGGTCAGGGCCTAAAGATTAGCGGAGTGTCCGCATCGGGTCGAACTGACGCGTTCGCAGCTTGTTTCAGGAACGGTCGCTCCTGGCGCCTTCCGTCCGTTCATCGGACAATATTGAAGGGCAGGAACGGGTCAAACTGAGCCCTCCGATGGAACGAACGTTCGGGTGCGAAGTGTCAGATTTGCACCCCTGGAGCCTTCTGAAAATCAATCCATTACTCGAGCAGAATGCTCATCTGCCGGAATGCGAGTCATGGCCGACAATCGCAGCAGGACGCAAAGTTAACGATCGTTTCCAATCTGTTATCTCCCTGTTACGTGCGAATTCGCTCCCTGTTACGCTCCTGTCATTTTCCTCAACCATACTCTGAAGTTAATTAGTCAGCTGACTGAAAGAAAAAGCTTTTTCTCGCCCGCGGCCGGGACCAAATGCGGGATTCCATCTGTTCTCTCCCTGTTAGCAGGGAGCTTGGGCCGCCGCGAACGCTCGATCAGCCGAAGCCCGACCCTTTCTACTTCTTCGGAAACTCGAGCCCCATCGCCCGGTAGCGCTCCGGATCATCGAGCCAGTTCTCGCGCACTTTCACATGCAGGAAGAGATGCACGTTCGCGCCGTGCGCCTCGGCGATATCCTTGCGCGCGGCGGTCCCGATCGCCTTGATCGTCCGGCCGCCCTCGCCGATCACGATCTTGCGGTGGCCTTCCCGCGTGACGAATATAGTCTGCTCGACGCGCGCCGTTCCGTTCGGCAAATCCTTCCAGCTGTCGGTTTCGACGGTCGCCTGGTAGGGCAGTTCGTCGTGCAGCCGCTCGAACAATTTTTCGCGCGTGATCTCGGCCGCGAGCGAGCGGATCGGCGCCTCGGCGATCTGGTCCTCGGGGTAGAGCCACGGTCCCTCCGGCGCCATGGCGGCGAGGCGCTCGACCAGCCGGTCGAGGCCGTCGCCGGTTAAGGCGCTGATCATGAAGGTCTCGTCGAAGCGTAGCGCCTCGTTGAGCCGGGCCGAGAGCGCGAGCAGCTTGGGGCGCTCGATTGCGTCGATCTTGTTGAGGACGAGGACTTTTGGCTTCCGGCTCTCCGCCAGGGTGTTCAGGATCTCCGCCGTCTCCTCGCTTACGGTCGGCGCCGCCGCCTCCTTGCGCGCGTCGACCAGGAGCGCGAGCGCGTCCGCGTCCGCCGCCGCGCGCCAGGCGCAGGCGACCATCGCCCGGTCGAGCCGCCGCTTCGGCGCGAACAGGCCCGGCGTGTCGACGAACACGATCTGCGCCTCGCCTCGCGTCAGCACGCCCCGCACGGTCGAACGGGTGGTCTGGGCCTTGCGCGTGACGATCGACACTTTCTCGCCGACGACGGCGTTGATGAGGGTCGACTTGCCGGCGTTCGGCGCGCTGATCAGGGCGACGAAGCCGCAGCGGGTCGCGCTCACGTGTCGCCCCATCGATCGAGAAAGGCCTGCGCGGCCGCCTGCTCGGCGGCGCGCTTCGAGTTCGCCTCGCCCGTTTCGGGCTCGTAGCCCGGCAGCACGACGCGCATGACGAAGAGGGGCGCGTGCGCCGGGCCGCTGCGCGCGACCTCCTCGTAACGCGGAGCGGTGAGCGCGCGCGCCTGCGCCCATTCCTGCACCGCGGTCTTGGCGTCGCGCGCGGGCGCGGCGTCGGCGGTGAACCGACCGCCCCAGGAGCGCAGGATGAGCGCGCGCGCGGCCTCGAATCCGCCGTCGACATAGACGGCGCCGATCAGCGATTCGCAGACGTCCGACAGGATCGCCGCCTTCTTGCGGCCCCCGCCCCTCGCTTCGCCGAGCCCGAGCACGACGTGCGGGCCGACGTCCCATTCGGTGGCGATCGCGGCGCAGGTCTCGCGGCGGACGAGCTTGGCGAGCCGCATGGAAAGCTCGCCCTCGCTCGCCTGCGGAAAGGAGCGATAGAGATGGTCGGCGGCCACGACGCCGAGCACCCGGTCGCCGAGGAATTCGAGCCGCTGATAGGAGTAGCCGCCCGTCGCCTGGGCCGACAGATGCGTCAGCGCCAGCCTGGCGAGCTCCGGATCGTTGAAGCGGTAGCCGAGCCTTGCCTCGAGATCGGCAAACTCAACCTTCACGCGCTTGTTCATGAACGAACCGATCGGCGACTTCGCGCGCGTACGCCCCCTCGGGAAGGCGCGACTCCTCCCCCCTTGTGGGGGAGGTTTGGGAGGGGGGTCACGCCATGCCGAAGTCGATTGCGGCCGCGGCCCTCCAGTGCGCTCATCCGTAAGTTGCGCGGTCCGCGCGACCCCCCACTCTGGTCCGCCCCCACAAGGGGGGCGGGAGCGCAGCGGCGGGCGCGTAGCGCTGCCCGTCAATGCACGCGCTGGAAGATGCGGCCCCAGCGCACGTCCCAGGGCCAGCGCCAGACCTCCCAGGCGGGCGTGTCCTCGCGGATCGAGAAGAAGATGATCTCGCCGCGTCCGATCAGGTTCTCGAACGGCACGTAGCCGACGCCGCCCTGGTCGGCGGGGATGCGCGAATCGCTCGAATTGTCGCGGTTGTCGCCCATCATGAAATAATGGCCGGGCGGAACGTCATAGACCTTGGTGTTGTCGAAGGTGCCTTCGTCGTCGTCGATCTGGATGATCTGATGCTTCACGCCGTTGGGCAGCGTCTCGATATAGCGTGGCGCCTCCTCGGGCTTGCCGAAGTGGTTGACGGTCGGATAGGGCGCGATCTGCTCGCGCGGGGCCATCTCGCCGTTGATGATGAGCCGGCCGTGGACGACCTGGATCTTGTCGCCCGGCAGGCCGATCAGCCGCTTGATGTAATCGGTCTGGCCGTCGCTCGGCAGCTTGAACACGATGATGTCGCCGCGCTTAGGCTGCGAGGCGAAGATGCGGCCCGGCATCGCCTGCGGGGCCAGGTCGAGGAAGCCCGGCAGCGAGAAGTGCGAATAGCCGTAGGCGTATTTCGACACGAACAGGTAGTCGCCGACGAGCAGCGTCGGCACGAGCGAGCCCGAGGGGATGTTGAACGGCTGGAAAAGAAGCGTGCGCACGACGAGCGCGATCAGCAGCGCCTCGATGATGACCTTGACGGTCTCCCACCAGCCCTCTTCCTTCTTGACGGGCGTCGCGCCGGCTTCCGCCGGCTTCACGCTCTTTTCACTCATCTGCGTCACGACGCCCTTCCTAGTGTTCTCGCGCCCGGCCTGCGCCGCTTCCTATACAGACGCCGTCCGGCCGAGCCAAGCGGCGAGGGCTCATGGCCCTCGAACTTGTCTGAACGATGGCTTTCGCTTCGGCTCAAGGCAAGAGAACGAGCGAGCCCGTCGTCTCGCGCGCCTCGAGCGCCCGGTGCGCCTCGGGAGCCTCGGCGAGCGGCAGGCGACGGCCGATGTGAATGGTCACGTCGCCTTCCCCGACCGCGCGGATGAGCTCGCGCGCCATCTTCTCGAACCGCGCCCGGTCGGCCATGAAGGTGAAGAGGGTCGGCCGGGTGGCGAACAGCGAGCCTTTGCGGCCGAGCAGCCCGAGGTCGAATCCCTCGATTCCCCCTGACGCCGAGCCGAAGCTCGCGAACATGCCGAACGGCCTCAGGCAGTCGAGCGAAGCCGGGAAGGTCGCCTTGCCGACGCCGTCGTAGACGACCGCGCATTTCTGGCCCTTGGTGATCTCCTCGACCCGCTTGGCGAAGTCCTCCTCGCGATAGAGGATCGTGTGCTGCGCCCCGGCCTTCTTCGCGATCTTGGCCTTGTCCGGCGAGCCGACGGTGCCGACCACTTTCGCGCCGAGCGCCCGGCCCCACTGGCAGAGGATCTGCCCGACGCCTCCGGCCGCCGCATGCACCAGGATCCAGTCGCCCTCCTTGACGCGATAGGTCTGGCGCAGAAGATATTGCGCGGTGAGACCCTTGAGCATCATCGCGGCGCCCGTCTCGTAGGAGATCGCGCGCGGCAGCTTGACGAGGAAGCGCGTCTCGATGTTGCGCTCCTCGGCGTAAGCGCCGAGCGATCCTGCATAGGCGACCCGGTCGCCCGGCTTGAAGTCCTCGACCCCCGGCCCGACCGCGACGATCTCGCCGGCGCCTTCGGAGCCTGGCGTGAAGGGCAAGGCCGTCGGGTAGAAGCCGGTGCGCTGATAGGTGTCGATGAAGTTGACGCCGACGGCGTGCTGGCGAAGGCGGACCTCGCCCCTGCCCGGCTTCGGCAGCTCGACCTCCTCGAGCTTGAGAACCTCCGGTCCGCCTGTCTCATGAATGCGAATCGCGCGCATTGGGTCCTCCCTCAATATCTGCCTTTGGCTGAGAATTGACGCGGATGGCGGTTCAGCGCAAGCTTTGCGGGCTTAAGCGTGCGGAGACGACGCGCCTTGCGCTTTCAAAGACGGGCCGCCGACATGTGGATGACGCGCGCGGGACGCTCCAATGTCTCGGAAAGGCCTTCCATTTCCTTCCATCTTTGACCGAGAATCTGGACTTTTCAATGGGTTGCGCGAGACTCGCGTCGGCAAATTCTTTTTTTGGGCCCCCTCCCGGCGGCGCCCGAAAGCGGCGCCGGCGAGAGACGGACGATCGGAAGGTAACACGGAATCCGATTTCCACGAAGAGATTGTCGCATTTTCTCGGCTTGCCGGCCAAGAGAGAAAAGCGCCCTGGCCCCTTGCGCCTCGGGACCGCGCCCCGTATAGCAACCGCGCTCTCCGGAGCCGCCCGGAGTCGGCGGCGGGTTATTCTTGCGCCCATCGTCTAGCGGTCCAGGACGTCGCCCTTTCACGGCGAAAACACGGGTTCGAGTCCCGTTGGGCGCGCCAATGATTTCAAAGTTTTAGCGGAGTATTGCTTTGCTTGGGGCGGTTCGTGCCCAACTTTTGCCCGATAAGCGGCGGCGGACGTGCATGAACATGGGCCGCCGGGTTACGGCGCACTCCTGTGGACAAGCACAGCCTTCCATCGCGCGCGACCTTCGGGCGGGCGTAGACCAACGTTTGCGCGGCTAGGTCGAGGGGCCGAAAACCGGGGTGCACCTCCCGGCTGCCGCGCGTCCTTCATGGTGTTTTCGCGAGGGCCGCGAATGTCAGTCGAAGGGGCGCCACAGGCCGAAGGCGCTCTGAACCACGACCAAGAACCCAAGGCCGAATCGGTCAAAGACGTCTTGGCCAAATCGTACTTTGACGAGCCGCGATGGTGGGGCGAGAATACTCTCGATTGGATTGCGTTCCGAAGGATCGGAGCGTTCACGGCTACCTCTGAGGACATTCTGCTCGAGAGATACCGAGCGACCCTCGGCCCGAAATATCGAGCGATCCTCGGCGTGAACGACGACGTACTGGTCAGTAGGAACCCGGTCGTTGAATTGTTGAAGGCCCTCAAGGCAGGCGGTATAGCGGCGATCGACGAGGACCACCAAGACATCAAGGCAGAGTCCTGCGACGGCGTGGGCTACGATCCGCGAACTTGGCCACCGGTGCGATTTCGTCGCGAGGATGTCCTCCGCTTGTGGCCGAGCCGTGAGAAGGCTGGGCCAAAGCAAATCTCAAGGCAGGAGGCGTTGGAGCAATATCGCAATGCGAGAGACAAAGACGGCAAGCGCCTCCGCCAGAATAAATATGGCTTCCAATTCGTGAAAACACTCCTCCCGGACCTTGTTGGCAAAGAAAAGATCGGGGAATTCTGCCGGGAAGCGTACCCCGCTCGCGGTCGGGGGCGCCCGAAAGGGAGCAAAAACTCCGCGCAACGCCAGCGCAGACGGCCCTGAACCGTAGGGCGTCCGGTCTCAGTGCGGGTGAGCTGCCTCCGCCCGCCCTGAGCTATTGTGCACGCCATTATGCCGGCGCAGTTTTCCACAGCCTTCGTCTCCACTCAGTAAGTCCCTGACACTAAACGCTAATCCTGGCATCGCAGGCCTGCGCCGAATTGTGCCGAGCGGTCGGCATAATTCGGCATAATTGGCATAATGACATGCATCTTGTGTGATAGTCCGTGACCGGGCACCTTCGAGCGTAGTCGTCGCAGGTTGCGACCCTGATTCGGAGGTTCACACATGAAGTCTGGGAATGCGCGCCCCGAGGTTAGCGGGAGGGCCCCAGCCGGCTTCTCGCTCGCCGAGCGGCTGGAGTACGGAAATTTCAGCGTCGCTGAAGCTTGCCTGCTTAAAAACCGCTGTAAGTGCGGGTTTTACTTGGACGTCAAGGCGGGTCTTGTCGCACTTGAAAAGATTGGTAAAAAGAGCGTCATCCGCGGCCCCGTTTTGCAGCGCTATCTCAAGGGGAGCGCGTGATGAACGAGGCGGAAATGAAGAGGGGGGCGGCCCTGCCAAGCCAGCCCCACCTCGCGGACTCGGGTTTGTTGGGCTCCTCAAAATCCGACGGCGAAATTAGCGAAACCTGTCGCAGAGCGCAAGATCCAAGCCGGAATTATCGCGTGGTTCTCGGGCGCGCGCCCGGAGACAGCCCCTGGCCCCGTCTTGCTGGCGCGATGCGCGCCGCGCTGCACGAACTCAGGGGGGATCATGACACGTCCCCCAGAGAACATTGAGGCAGAACAGCAATTCCTCGGCGCGCTTCTGATCAATAACGAGGTTTTCGGCGCGGTCTCCGCCTTTCGCGCTATACCCACCGCGTCGCCATCTCGAACTCGCGTCTGATCCGGCTCGACGAGGCGGGCGTGACCTTCAAATGGAACGACTACCGCATCAAAGGCCGCGACCGTCTCAAGAGCATGACCCTCGACGCCGCCGAGTTCATCCGCCGCTTTCTCCTGCACGGGCTGCCCAGCGGCTTC
>Ga0074044_10000401_pt1 | contig 43183 bp, 44 predicted proteins | sample BogForMeECP23OM1_FD_94443 | JGI IMG/M metagenome (GOLD analysis project Ga0074044, IMG submission 94443) | Bog forest soil microbial communities from Calvert Island, British Columbia, Canada - Bog Forest MetaG ECP23OM1 | ecosystem: Environmental > Terrestrial > Soil > Wetlands ...
CGGGGCTTGAATCATTTTTGCTACTTTTTCCAGCGCGCCGTGTCGCCCCTCCGAGGCTGGGTCTCGGGGTGCTTTCGCGACTAGATTTTGGTCTTATCCGGTGATCCGCGCTTCTAGGTGGCTACCTTATTCCACTTGTTACTCTGCTGATTCTCCCTGGCCGACAGTGAGATTCCTCTCTCATTGCCGTTTGCCGTTTTGTTTTGCGCTCGCACTCGGTTTCGCTTAGTTTAGGAGGCTGCGGATAAGCTAGTCGCGGGCGCGAGAAGCACACCTCGGGCGCTAAAGCGCGGACACATTTTCAGCGACTTAACGGCACGTGTAAACTCGTACCCTTCCCGTTCGTTGGGATGCCAGAGTTTTTCAGCGCTCTGGGAAGCTTCCCGTTGGGTGAAAAGTTGGAATTTTTCCGCAAACTGGAAGGGTTCCGGTGGCTGGTGTCCGATTCATCGTCCAAGCCGACTCCCAAGCAGACGCTGCTGCTGATCCTGCTGCCGATGTTGGGGACGGTTTTGTGTCTTCGGCTTTATCTCCACCTGGTGCGTGTGCAGCATGTTTATCCGGGGGGATATCTGGTTCATCATCTGTTTGTTGGGGTCCTGATCGAACTTCCGGCGGCGTTCATTATGGCTTTTGGGGTTCGTAATCGGATGCTGGCGTTACTGGCTCCGGCGGCTCTGGGGGTTGGCAGCGGGATGATTCTGGATGAGGTGACTTATCTAGTGGCTACGAACGCCACCGATCTTGATTATGTCTCCCGCGTTTCGCTGGGTGGTTCGATGGCGCTGGTTTTTCTGGCGGCTATCTTTTTGCTTGGGGCTTATTGGTCCCGGCGGGATTGAGGATGCACCGTTTCTGAGTGAGAGCCGTGCCCTCCGTGGCTAAAGCCATATTCAAAACAACGCAGTTACTGCAGCGCTAAACCGCTGCGCCACCCGAAGTCAACGAGATTCATTGGGCTCGGCGATTGAGGATGCCAGACTGGGCGGCTGAGAGCTGCACGTACGCAGGTGAGCACCTCTGCACGAAAAAGTTGTAAGCTACCGGCATGATTCTGGTCACCAACCACGGAGCAGTCCGGGAACTGCGGCTGAATCGTCCCCCGGTGAATGCGCTTAACCTGGAATTGATGGCGTCCCTGCGGCAGGCTGTCGAAGCTGCCCCACACGACGGCGTCCGGGCTTTGGTTCTTTCGGGTGCGCCGGGCAGGTTTTCCGCAGGTCTGGATGTGCCTTTGCTGCTTGGCTTGGATCGCGCCACCATCGCCGCGCTTTGGCGTGAACTTTATGCTCTGCTGAAGGCGCTTGCCAGTTCGCCGATCCCGATTGTTGCTGCCATCACGGGACATGCCCCGGCGGGGGGAACGGTCCTGCCTTTGTTCTGCGATTGGCGCGTGGCGGCACAAGGAGATTTCAAACTCGGGCTGAGCGAAGTGCAGGTGGGGATTACTTTGCCTCCGATCATTCTGTCTGCGCTGCGGCGGCAGGTTGGCCCGCGCCAGGCAGAACGGCTGGCGGTTATGGGGTTGCTGATCTCGCCACAGGAGGCTTTAGATATCGGCTTAGTGGACGAAGTGGTTACCGTCGAGCGCGTTGTGGGCCGCGCCTTGGAGTGGTCCGAAGCGGTACTGGCGCTTCCAGCGGAAGCGATGACAGTGACGCGCTGGAATGCCCGCGCCGACTTGGTCGGTCTCTTCGACAATATTGAGCGGGAACTCGCCGCCGTCACTGAAGGCTGGTGGAATCCTCAGACGCAACTTGCATTGCGCGCCATGGTGGAGCGTCTGGGGAAGAAGGCTGGATAGGGTGGTGTCCCGAATTCAATGGGAATCGTTATGACGATACGCATTCGGTTGGCCGAGGCTCGCGATATTCCGGCGCTCCGGGAGCTGATTGAGGCTTCGGTGCGGGGATTGCAGTTGGGAGATTATTCGGCGGCGCAATTAGAAAGCGCGTTGCGGACAGTGTATGGCGTCGACACGCAACTGATTGCGGACGGAACTTATTTTGCCGCGGAGGAGACGGAATCCTCGGGAGCGGCGCTGCTGGTGGGTTGCGGCGGGTGGAGCCGGCGGAAGACTCTGTATGGCGGCGATCGTTGGAAGGAACTGGTTGCGGGGCGCGAAGATTCGTTGCTGGATCCGGCGACGGAGGCGGCTAAGATTCGGGCATTTTTTGTTCATCCGGATTGGGCGCGGCGCGGGATTGGCGGGATGATTCTGGAAGCTTGTGAGACGGCGGCTTGGGCGGCGGGATTCCGGCGGCTGGAGATGGGAGCGACGCTGACGGGGGTTCCTTTTTATCGGAAGAAGGGGTATGTGGAGTTGGAGGCTGTGGAGGCGCCGTTGGGGGATGGGTTGACGCTGCCGATTGTGCGCATGGGGAAGGTACTAAGGTCAGAGGTTCGGGGTTAGATTACAGAGGCGAACCCGCCGGTGGTTTATAGGTTTTTACCTCTGCAACCTAACCCCGAACCTCTGACTTCAGGGGTCCTGTCCCATCTCTCGTCGTCTCCTGGGGGGAATCTGAAGAGTAACAAGTGGGATGGAAGTGCTGTCCTGGACATGCGGGTTGGTGAGTTCGTTCTTAATTTGTAGGTGAAGGCTACTTGGCGATGCCATCGAGGTATCGTTTCAGCAGGGCTTCTCCCTGACCTTCAAAATCCACGAACATGATGCCATTGCCGAACTGGGGATGGCGGGTGACAGTGAGGCCTCGGATGACGATGGGACAGTCGTCGAGCCAGAGGGTGGCATGAAGACGGCGGCCGACTGACATGGGAATCATCAGTTGGACGTAGCAGCCACCGAGACTGAGGTCGGTTGTTTCGAGGCGCAAGGGGACGTCGTCGCCGTCCAGGCGCATTTCGATTTGGACCTGGACGGTATAGCGAGCATGGAGGCGGCGATCGGGTCGGTGTAGAGCGGGGGTGGTGGGCGGGGCGTCGGGCGAATTCGGAGAGTACATGGATCGGCTCCGGGGGCGAGTGGCATCTAGCCGAACTTCGCGCGGCCGGACAGCCAAGGGTGGCTGTCCCTACGTGAGCGCTTGCTTGGCCCCTACGCTAATCATCGGCGTTGAGGGCGGGCGAGATTAGGGCGGGGCCTATCTTTTTTTCGCGAAGGAGGAGTTTTCCACGAACCTATGGCGTTACTCCCAGTTCGGTGTAGAGTTCGGCGGGGTTATAGAGGACTCCGTCTTTTACTACTAAGGCGGTCTTTCTGATGTCACTGATGTTGGCGGCGGGATTGCCGTCGACCAGGACCAGGTCGGCTAGTTTGCCGGGGGTTATGGAGCCCAGATCTTTGTCCAGGCTCATGATGCGGGCGGCGTTCATCGTGGCATTTTGCAGAACCTGGTTGGGCGGGATGCCGGCCTGGACGTCGAGTTCAAGTTCGCGGTGCAGGGCGAATCCGGCCATGGAGTCGGTGCCGGCTTCGATGGGAATTCCGGAGCGATAGAGAAGGCCGGCAAGATCCAACATTTTGGCGAAAGACTTTCGGTAGGTTTCGTCCATACCGGCTGGCGGAGTCAGGCCGCTCGAGAGCAGGCCGCGGCGAACCTCATTGGGCAGGCGGCTGGCGATGGGCTGGAAGCCGCGGGGAATTTGTCCAGCGCGGCTCAAGTACATGTCTTCGAAGATACTGAGCGTGAGATCGAGCTTGGTGTGGTGATCCTGAAGCAGCTTGATGAAGGAGTGCACCTGGGGCGAGGTGAGGTCGAGGTCGGCTCCGAGCTTGGCAGGCGCGGTGAGACGGACGGATGTATTCGTGTCTTTGACGTCGGGGAAGAAATTCAGCACGAGGAAGTTGATGTGCTGAATTTCGTCGTAGCCGAGCTTGACACATTGGGCGGCGGTCATTTCTGCGGGGATGTGTCCGCTGACGCGGAGACCGTTTTTGTGGGCTTCATCAGCGATGGCGGCTACGAGTTCGGGCTTGACCGAGCTGTAGACTTGATTTGCACGTAGCCGAGGCGCTTGTAGTTGTCGACGGCGGCGCGGGCTTCGGCAACGGTTGAGACCAGGACTTTGGTTGGTCCCTGGAACGGGCCGCGGCCGTCGATGATTCCGGCGAGGACGATGCGGGTGCCGATTTCTTTTCCGTCGGCGATGCGCTGGCGGCGGGCTAGCAAGGAGTCGGTGTCATTGGCCAGATCGCGGACGGTGGTGACTCCGGCGGCCAAGTTGAGGAGGCCGTCGTTGTCGGTGACGTGGGCGTGCATGTCCCAGAGGCCGGGGAGCAGGGTTTTGCCGGTGGCGTCGATGATTTCAGGCGCGGGACCTTTTCCAGCCATCAGCAAGGACGGTCCAACGCCGGCAATGCGATTGCCGGAGATGAGGACTTGCTGGTTGAGAACAATTTTCGCGGACTCGGCGTCAAAGATATTGGCATGGTCGAACAGAATTCCCTCGGGGTGATGGGATAGCTTGGCGGCGAGATCGGCGGCGCGGGACTCTTTGACTTTATCCTGGACGGCCAGCAAGGTTGGGGCGGCGGAATCCCAGCCTTCGGGGATGATTGTGCCCCAATTGTCTACGGTACCGAAGAACTTGTCGGAACCCTCGAGCCAGAAATAGGCGGGCGCGAAACCCAGGCCGGTGGCGGCGTAAAGGGCGACGTGTTTTTTGTGTCCGGCAGATTCGATGTCAAGCTCGGTCACGCGCTGGACGCGAGCCTCGCCTTCAGGGAGCAGGGCGATTTTCCCTCCGTTCTGGAGGGCGGCGTGCGCGAGCAGAGCGATCTCGGAGGGTCCGCCGTTCAGGGATGAGTAGAAAGCGGGGGCCGAGATTTTCTTTTCGCCTTGTTCGTCATCGTTTTTCCAGTGCGCGGTACCGGCTTCGAACGAATAATTCTCGGTGACAGGTGATTTCAGGTAATCGTTGCCGGTGATGACTTCCGACAATGGGATGCCACTCGGATCGAGCTTGAGGATGCTGGTGGTTTTGGGGCCGCGTCCACGGTCGTTGAATTGAAAGAAGACGTGGAGCGTGCCATCGGAGGCGGTCCAGACGGCTTGTTGCCCGGCGAGATTACCCATCATGATGAAGGAATAGCGGTCGGCGGTCGAGGGAATGTCGGCGGGGAGCGCGGGGACGGCGGAGGGCGGGGGTGTTTGCTGCGACCAGAGGATAGAGCCGAGAAGGATCGGCAGGATAGAGATGATGACGCTTGATTTCGTGGTGGTCATAAGGTGATCCTTTCGTGGAACGACTGCGGAGCCTTCCCGCCAGTAACGTGCCGGGCTTTCCTGTGCTGCCGCTTCTCGGCTGGAGGTATCGTCGTTCCAAGATCGTGCGCTACAGTATAATCTTCGCCTTGATTGGAATGGCATGACCGACACGAGGCAGATTACGACTGAAGAACCAGAGCCGGTGAGAACGGGGATGGACATTGGCGATATTATTAAGATCCTGCCCCATCGCTACCCATTTCTCTTGATCGACCGGGTGATCGAACTGGTGCGGATGAAGAGCATTGTCGCGTTGAAAAACGTGACCATCACCGAGCCTTTTTTTCAGGGACACTTTCCGGAGAAGCCGATCATGCCGGGCGTGCTGATTGTGGAAGCGATCGCGCAGGCGGGTGGGCTGCTGCTGCTGACGGAGGTCCCGAACCGCGACGAAATGCTGATGGTGTTTACAGGGATCGAGAAGGCACGATTCCGGCGTCCGGTGGTGCCGGGAGATCAGTTGCGGATTGAAGTGGTGGTGCGAGCCTGGCGAATGACGGCGGCTCGTCTGGAAGGCAAGGCGTATGTGGACGGCAAGGTGGCGGCCGAGGCTACGGTCACTTGCCGGCTGGTGCCCCGGAATGCGGGCGCTGGAGCGACGGATTCTGCGGGTGACGAAGCGTAAGGTCTGGGTCGTCCCTCCGGGACTTTGATCATTCGTCGATATTTTCCTAGCGCTGAAGCGCTGGGCTAAGCTGGCTCGCCCCTGCCGGGGCTGGATATGAGAGCAACTGCCATTTGACGATGTCCATCCATCCTACGGCGTTCGTCGATCCGAAAAGCAAGGTACATCCGTCGTGCAAGATTGGGCCTTATTGCGTGATTGGGCCGGAGGTGGAGATCGGCGAGGGTTGCCATCTGCTTTCGCACGTCGCGGTCGAAGGGCCAACGAAAATTGGCGCTGACAACCGCTTCTTCCCTTTCACTTCGATTGGCCTCGCGCCGCAGGATATCGGCTACGCAGGTGAACCGACACGGCTGGAAATCGGCAACCATAACATGATTCGCGAGTTTGTCACCATCAACCGCGGTACGGTGAAAGGCGGCGGATGCACCAGGCTCGGCCACCACAACCTGATCATGGCCTATACGCACATTGCGCACGATTGCCAGATTGGGAGCCACATCATCATGGCGAATGCGGCCACGCTGGGCGGGCACGTTATTGTGGAAGACTGGGCGACGGTTGGGGCGCTGTGTCCGGTGCATCATTTTGTGCGGATCGGAACGCATGCTTTTATTGGCGGTGGCACGACGATCACGCGCGATGTTCTTCCGTTTTCGAAGACTTCCGCCGAACGCGGGACGCGCGCTTATGGATTGAATGCAGTGGGGTTGGAGCGGCGGGGCTTCACGAAAGAACGGATTCGGAAGATTCATCATGCGTATAAGGTGCTGCTGGCTTCGAAGCTGAACACTTCGCAGGCGATTGAAAAGCTGAAGTCCGAGGCCGATCTTGGGGAAGATGTTGCGATGCTTATCGGATTCATCGAAGCATCGGAACGCGGAGTGATTAAGTAGTGGGTAGTGGAGAGAAACTCGGCCTCATCGCTGGCAATGGGAAGTTTCCTTTTCTGGTGCTGGACGCGGCGCGGGCGCAGGGGTTTGAGGTGGTCGTGGCGGCGATTCGCGAAGAGACTGCTCCCGAGATTGAATCGCACGGCGCTGCCTCCGTGCATTGGCTTTCTTTGGGCGAATTGTCGAAGCTTATCGATACGTTTAAAGCCGAGGGTATCACTCGCGCCGTCATGGCGGGGCAGGTAAAGCACAAGCAGATTTTTTCCGCCATCAAGCCGGACTGGCGGCTGGCGAAGCTGCTGCTCTCGCTCGGGACACGCAATACGGACTCGCTGCTGGGCGCGGTCGCGAAGGTTCTGGCGGGTGAGGGCATCATGCTTGAGAATTCGACCGCGCTGCTGGAACCGCTGCTGGCGAAAACGGGCGTGCTCACGAAGCGGGCTCCGAGTGCGCAGGAAAACAGAAATGTTGAATACGGACGTGCGGTGGCGCGGCAACTGGCGGAGTACGACATTGGACAAACGGTGGTGATCGCGGAAGCGGCGTGCGTGGCGGTCGAGGCGATGGAAGGTACGGACGCGACGATCGAGCGGGCGGGCGAACTGATGCGGTCTTTAGAAGGAAGATCGGAAGCAAAGGACGAGGCTTCAACGCTGAGCCGTGCGCTGACGGTGGTGAAGATTGCCAAGCCGAAACAGGATATGCGCTTCGACGTTCCAGTGATTGGCTTGAAGACGATCGAGACGATGATGCGCGCCGGGGCGAGTTGTCTGGCGGTGGACGCGGGACGATGTCTGCTGCTGGATGGCGAGGCGATGACGCGGGCAGCGGATGATGCAGGGATCGCGGTGTGCGCGGAGTGACAAGATATACGCACGCGTAATGAGACTGGAAGCGCCAACTGCATTAAAAAATGCAAAGGAGATCTATTTTATGTCCAGGCTTCGCGTCCACAGCTTTGCGATCTCCCTCGATGGCTACGGAGCCGGTCCCAAGCAGGATGCCGATAATCCACTTGGCGTCGGCGGAATGGCGCTGCACGAATGGGTCTTCGGTACACGCACCTTTCGACAGATGCATGGCAAGGACGGCGGCGCCGCGGGTATTGATGATGACTTTGTCGCACGCGGCTTCGACAATGTCGGGGCGTGGATCATCGGTCGAAATATGTTCGGACCGGTCCGAGGACGCTGGCCCGACGATGCTTGGAAGGGATGGTGGGGCGACAATCCGCCGTTCCACACCCCTGTTTTCGTGCTCACCCACCACCCGCGTGCATCGATCGATATGAGCGGAGGCACGACCTTCTACTTTGTTACCGATGGTATTCACGCCGCGCTGGAACGAGCTGTTGACGCTGCGAACGGTCAGGATGTCCGGCTCGGCGGCGGGGTTGCCACCATCCGGCAATACCTTCGCGCCAGGCTTATCGACGAGATGCACTTAGGCGAGTCGCCGATCTTGCTGGGTTCAGGAGAATGCCTTCTGGAAGGGATTGACGCGCCGCAGCTCGGCTATCAATGCACCGAACATGTTGCCACCGCCAACGCGACGCACTTCGTCATCACAAAACGCGCGTAGCTAATTCACGATCGTAGCTATTCACAATCAGTGCGCCGGCTGAAACTGTAAGATCATGGTAGAGGCTTTTATGTCTGAAGCGGCCCGCATCGCCGACCAACTTCGCCGCGCGTTCGATGGTGTGGCGTGGCACGGCGATTCTGTGTTTGAGATTCTGGAGGGCGTCACTGCGGCGCGGGCGACGGCGCGTCCGATTAAGGGTGCGCACACGATCTGGGAACTGGTGCTGCACATTGCGGCTTGGGATGGCGCGGTGCTGCGGCGGCTGGGCGGCGCTGCGGTGGAGCTCTCCGATGCGGAGAATTTTCCGCCGGTTACGGACGCGAGCGATGCTGCATGGCGCAGGGCGCTGGCAGAGGTGCGGCGCGTCCACGAGAAACTGGTCGCGGCCGTTGCTGCTCTCCCGGACTCACGGCTTGACGAGATCGTTCCGGGTAAAGAGGGCGCGCACTACACCTTCTACTACATGCTTCATGGCGTGGTGCAGCACGAACTGTATCATGCAGGACAGATCGCAATCCTAAAGAAAATGTAGGCGTCGAAACCGCCGCTGGTTTCACAGTTCGATTCCCGCCAATGTTTTTTCACTTCCCTGAAACTTTCCCTTCCTCCGTGGATACTCTCTGTGGACGCTCAATGACCGACTTTGAGGCGCTGTATCAGAAATACGCGCAGGACGTCTTCCGCTTCGCCCTGTTCCTTAGCGGGAATCGGGCGGATGCCGAGGACATTGCTTCGGAAACGTTTGTGCGCGCATGGAACGCTTCTGATGGAATCCGGCAGTCCACGGTAAAGGGATACTTGCTGGTGATTGCGCGCAATTGCTACTTGCAAGGGCTGCGGCGCAGCCGCCGGAACTTGTCGCTCGAAGATGACTTTGCCGACCGCCGGCAGGCACCCGACAACTCGGCCGAGCAGCGGGCCGAACTGGCACACGTTATGCGCGATCTGCAGCAACTGCCAGAGGTGGACCGTACGGCGCTGCTGATGTCGGCAGCGGAGGAAATGTCCTACGAACAGATCGCAGAAACGCTGGGCCTGTCGCTGGGCGCGGTGAAAACAAGAATCCATCGTGCCCGGCTCAAGCTGGAGCAGGCACGCAAGAACCGGAGGTGAACATGGAAATCACACGCAACATCATTCAGGATCTGCTTCCGCTCTATCTGGCGGGAGAAGTATGCCGGGAAACGCGCGCGCTGGTGGAAGAGTTCCTGTCGCACGACGCAACACTGGCTGCGGAAGTCGAGCGGCTGAAATCGGATTCTTTAAGCCAAATACTCACAGGAGGAACTAACATGTCACTACCGCAGGATCACGACGCTCAAACCCTGGAACGCACTCGAACGAAACTACAGCGAACGGCATGGATTCTGGCTTTGTCGATCGCTTTCACGCTGGCTCCGCTGTCGTTCACTTTTGACAAAGGTCATATCACATGGATGATGGTGCGCGACGTTCCGCGCATGGCCACGGCGTACTGGGCGGCGGCTATTGGCTTCTGGATCGCGTACTTTGTGACCCGGCACCGGCTGCGCTCGACGGGGCTATGATGTGGGGCTTTCCCTTCCGGCTCCGGAACTGCGACAATATTTTGCGTTAGGGGCAGTTCCGGAGCAACTATCTGAATAAAGAATTTCCCATCAATGTGGCGGTGATCGGCGTGGGCGTTTTCGGGCGCAATCACGCTCGTGTCTATCGGCAACTGCAGCAGGCGGGCAGCGTGCGGCTGGTGGGGGTGGTCGATCCGGATACGGCGCGGGCCGACGCGATTGCTCGCGAGTTCAGCTGCAAGACGTTTGGCTCGGTCGAGCAGATGCTGACTACGCACAGCGAGGTGCAAGCGGCATCGGTCGCGGTGCCGACGGTTCTGCATCTGGAGGTGGCGCGCAATCTGATGGAGGCGGGAGTTGACGTGCTCATCGAAAAACCCCTGGCTGCGACACTCGGCGAGGCGGATGAATTGATTCGCCTGGCGTCCGCGCACAAGCGGGTGGCGCAGGTTGGGCATCTGGAGCGCTTCAATCCTGCGGTGCGGGCTACGCTGCCGCTGATCAACCGTCCGATGTTTTTTGAAGTGCATCGGCTGAACGTGTTCTCTCCGCGGGCGCTGGATGTGGACGTGGTGCTGGACCTGATGATCCACGACCTCGACGTTGTGCTGACGTTCGTGAAGTCGGGAGTGAAGGAAATACGGGCGGTGGGGCTGCCAATTCTTTCGGGCAAGGTGGACATTGCGAATGTGCGCGTCGAGTTTGAATCGGGTTGCGTGGCCAACTTTACCGCCAGCCGGGTTTCGACGGAGCGCGTGCGCAAGCTGAGGTTTTTCCAGCCGGGGCAGTACATTTCGATCGATTATGGACGGCAGGATGTGCTGGTGTTCTCGGTCGGCAATGCGGTTGGACGCCCGGCGGGCGAGCCAAGCGTGAATCCGCAGATCTCGATGGCTAAGCCGCCAATCACGGCGGAGGAGCCGCTACTGGCGGAGATCAAGGCCTTTCTGCAGGCGGTGCGGGAGCGGTCGCGTCCGATAGTTCCACTAGAGGATGGGCGGAAAGCGCTGGAGCTTGGGCTGGCAATTCTGGCCGAGATTGGACGGCATGCGGGACGGATCGGGGTGGGGGAGAACTTAGAGGTCCGGTTGCAGAAGTGAAAGATATCGCCAACCCCGAGTTGTTCTGACCACAGACAGCCGCCCGGACTTCGCCCGGCTTGGACGGGCAGGGCGCCCGTCCCCACACGGGCATCCCCACACGATCGGATTACAGATAGCTATTGCTGAGGCGGCGGGCTCTGCTGGTCGCCACCGTTGGGTGGGCCGTGGTGACGGTTTTGTCCCCATTGCTCGCGCTTGGCCTGCATTTCGTCCCACTTCTTTTGCTGAGTCGAATCGAGGAGCGCTCGGATCTGCGTGTCGGTGGCCTTGTGGATGTCCATCATTTTGGCGCGGCGATCCTGTTGGGAGAGAGAGCTGTCCTGGTGCAGGCTTTCCATCTGTGAGTGTTCGGACTGAAGGATGTCCTGTACCTTGGCTTGCTGATCGGAAGTAAGGTTGAGTTTCTTGGTCAGTTCCTGTGTGCGCTGGGCGGGGTCGGGTGGGCCGTGGCGCCAGCCACCGTTACCCTGCGAGGCCTGATTGCCGGGCGGGCTGTCGGTGGATGGTTGGCCGGACGATTGGGCCGCCGCGAAAGGCGCGGCGATCGAGATGAGGCTGGCCGCGAGAAGAACGAGAAGACACTGCTTGAGCATTGGAGATCTCCTTTTCAAAGCGAACTTTCTACATCTATGAATGGAATTATGAGCCGGAAGTTGCGCGAAGAACAGGATTCGGACAAATCTTTGCGTAACTTTACAAAGCCGTAACGCCGATTTGGGATTTACTTGGCTGTCATTCCCTGCGCTGCCAGGCGCTGTTTGAGTTGGGCGGCAAACTGTTGGGTTTGCTCGTCGGAGAACTGCAGTTGACCGTCTAGGACCAGGCTCAACTGGTCGGCGCCGTCATCCTGGAAGAGTGCTTTCTGGAGGGTGGCGGAGTCCTGCGCGGCGGGTGGGAGTGTAGCTTTAAGGTCTGCGCCCTTTTGCAAGGCGGAGAGGACCGATGCGGCGATCTGCTCGCGCAGCCTAGCGCCGAGGTCACCCGAGCGGAGCGAGTCGCGGAGCAAGCCTTCGGCCTGGACGCGGGTAATTTCGGAAACGAGATGCAAGCCAGCGGCTGGTTCGACCGATGGAGTGAGCTTGATCTCGATGTCGGCGTCGCCGCTGGCCACTTCCATGGGGCTCTGCTGGCCCGGCAGGCAGACCCAGCGCTCGAAGTGTAACTTGGCCACTACCTGGCTGGCGGGCTCGAGCGGGGTTAGCGTGGCTTGTTGAACCTCAATGCGCTCGCCGCAACGGGGAGAGCGAGTGAGTTCGGAGCGGAGAATGCCGGTGATGTTTTGCTGCAGGTCGGAGAGATCGGCGACGAGCTTGAGACTGAAGAGGTTGTGGCCGTTTTCGGTGGAAGCGCGGGAGACGACGACACCCGACGCTGGGATGGAGATGGATTGGCCCGAGATGTTGATCGAGTTTGTGATTGCTGGAAGACTGAAGGTGAGGCCCTGGCCGGCTGGGTCAAAGAGGATGCTCATTTCCCTGCCGAGGACGAGTTGCTCGTTTTGGAAACTGAGCAGGGCTTTCTCGAGACCGGCGGCCGAACTGGAAACCTGTTCGGTGTCTAGCTTGGGGGTCTGGACGATCTGATGCAGCGTCTTTATCTGTTTATCGAGCTCGGAATCGGCTTTCTCCAGTTTCTTGGTGGTGTCCTGCAAACCGGATTTTTGCTTGGAAGAGAGCGAAGTGAGAAAATTCTGGTTGCTGCCACGAGCGTTTTCAATGGCCTGATCGAACGCGGTTACGCGATCCTTGGTTGCACGATCAAGGGGCGGTGAAGAGGCCGGGACTTTCTGCAGAGATTCGCGAAGAGCCTTCAGCTGATCGATAGCGGCCTGGGCGTATTGTGCGATCTTTACGAACGCGGCGCGCTGCTCAGCGGTGGCTTGGACGGCCATGGCGCGGTGAAAGTCCTTGAGATCGTCCTTTTCGCTGATGCCGTCGGGACGGCCCGCGCCGGTGCCTACGCCCGTGCCCATCATGCCGCGTCCGCCACCGCCGCCACCACTGTGCTGGGCGAGTATATTGCCCGGACCGATGAGCAGAGCGAGTCCGACAAAAAGCGTGGCTACACCGGGCACGGATAGCCGAAATGTAGATAGCCGAAACGCAGACAGACGAAGGGCGGAAACATCATGGGCGGATACGCCATGAAGGCGAGTTCCTTGGTGGAACATAGGCCAGATCTCCAAGAACATTTTACGGTTGGAACGAGATCGCACGACCAACAGAGCAACAAAAAGTTCTGATGCAGAGGGATTCAAATTGGTGATCCGATCCCGCTGGTCAGTAGTTCGGTCCGTAGTTCGGTAAGTGGGCCCGTTGCCCGTCCATTACTCAGGTACTCACTCGTCGGGCGCAAAAAATGCGACAATAGAAACGGCAGTCGCAACTCCCTAATTTACGTAACTTTACGCACAGAACTTTCCGTAATCTTACGCAACCCAAGGAGTCTGCCCGTGTCTCTAAGCATTATAGTCTCTGCCTGATGCCGGCCACCCAAATTCCGCCTCGCGATCCCTTGTCTCGCGATCCCTTGTCTAGAGGATCATCGACTCCGCCTGCCGACCAGCCGGAGCAGCGCGATTTGTTCGAAGCTGAGCACTGGGAAACGGCTTACCGCGGCTTCAATCCTGACGATGTTCCGCATCTTCTCATCCAGTTGCAGGACGATCTCTCGCGGGCGCGCAAGCGCGAAGCGATGTGGCTGTCCGTTATTGTGCATTTGTTCGCGATCATTCTGTTGTGGAACAGCGAGAAGTTGATGGGGTTGTTGCCGCACCGGACGCTGGATCTAGCGATTTCGACGAATGCAGACCAGTCGAAAGACGCGACGTTTTTAGAACTGCCGCCCGACGAGCAGAAGCTGACACGGCGTCCCGATGCGAAAGTAATCTCGGATAAAGACCGCATCGCGACCAGCAAAGCGCCGCAGATCAATCGGGAAGATTTGAAAAAGATACTGCAAAGCATGCATCCGGGGCAGCCGGGCGCGAACGTTCCGCAGCCCCCGGCGCCGGGCCAACCTCCGCAGAACCAAGTTGCGCAGAATCAGCAACCCTCGGCACCGCAGGAGAGTTCGGGATTCGCGCAGCAGCAGCAGAACGATCAGACCGCGCAGTTGCGACTGCCTCCGCAGAGCAGGCCGCAGCCGAATTTTAATGCTCAAATGACGGCGGGCTCGGCAATCGAGCAGGCGGCCCAGGCCGCCGCCGCCAACCGCGGGCACTACGGCGGCGCTGGGAACGCGGGCGATTACGGGTTGAGCCAGGGCCGGACCGGGGCGAAGGCATTGGATCAGGCGGAAATCCTGACCGATACGATGGGCGTGGACTTCGGTCCTTATCTGACGCGAATTACGCAAATCGTGCGTCTGAACTGGTATAGCCTGATGCCGCCGTCGGTATATCCGCCAATCTTGAAACAGGGGAAGCTTGCGATTGAATTTGTCATCCTGAAGGATGGCAAAGTAAGCAACATGGCGATTCGCACCTCGTCCGGCGATGTGCCGCTCGACCGGGCTGCGTGGGGGAGCATTACCGCGTCTACCCCGTTCCCCCCTCTGCCGAAAGAATTTCCCGGCCAGATTCTTGGCCTGCGTTTCTATTATTTTTACAACCTCGAACCCGGCGCCGATTTGAAGTAAGGCCAGCCCCTAAAGGGGCAGTCTGATTTTGTATGTTTACGGCATCGCTGAAGCAATGCCCTGATACGAAGCTCGAGTTCCTCCTCCGCCCCTCACTTCACATATTTGGGGGTCTCGCCCTTCGACCAGGGATCGTACGTGGCTACGAAACGCACACGCTCGGGCCGGGTCGGATGATCGAAGAACCACACTTCGATGAACGCATTCGGATCGGGATCGGCCAGGTTCCTCTCGCCACTTTTCTGGAAATAGTGGGCAGCGACCTGGTTCGGGTCGGACACAATTCCGTGGATCACTTCGAGGCCATAGCGGTCCGCCTCGTGCTCAAAATGGCGGCTCACGCCGTTGAACACAGGGGTTGCAAGGAATGCCAGCACCGTAATCACGAAGAGCAAGGCCGGCAGCGACGCCCAATCCTGCAGGTCGAGAATGCCCCACTGCGCGCCCCATCGCGCCAACATCCCGTTCGACAGCCGGTAGCCTAGATACAAAAGGAAAAGCAGAACGGCGGCGTCGATGGAAATTATTTTGGGGATGTGGTGCAAAACGTAGTGCCCCATCTCGTGCCCGAAAACAAACAGCGTTTCCGGGACGGTTGCCTTGGCAATCGTGTTGTCCCAAACCACGACACGCTTGGACGCGCCAAAGCCCGTGACATAAGCATTCAGACCGGTTTGCTTCGAGCTGGCATTCATGACGAACATGCGGTCGGCAGGGATTTCCATTCCACCGCGATGGACGACCTTCTGCATCTCCGAGAGCAAGACGGGCTGAACGGTTTCCAGCGGCTTGAAGGTGTAGAACAGGGGATCGATGACGATCGGCTGCAGAAAGAAGATCGCCAGCTGGATAGGAATGGACGCGAGCCAGAAGTAGAACCACCAGCGCCGCGGGCTGCGCCGAATGACGAAATAAAGGATCCCGACCAGCAGCGTTCCCACAATCAGCATAATGACCTGATTCAAGATCCAGTCCCGGGTCCACGCCCCCCAGGTTTGCACCGAGAGGCCATAGGCGCGCTCCAGCGATTGATCCCAGATATCCGAGGCAATTCCGAGGACGGCAATCGTCAGCAGGATCAGGGGTGCAAAAATAATCAGCTGCACAAAACGGCGCGACGAGACGCGTTCGGCCAAGTCGCGAAATGCGGGCGCCACTCGCCATCGCAAAATGACCAGCAACACCAGGAACCCGTAAAACGCACCGATGAAGATGTGGCGATAGCGGGCGTTCGAGTAGGCTTTAGCGCGGGCGTACTCCGCCGGAGGAGGCGCGTACTCGACAATCGTTTTCTGCGCGGGCTCAGCCGCTTTGGATTCCGCCGCTCCGGAAGAACCGCCGGCCGTTGTGGAGGCAGGCGCGGTGGAATTTGCGGGATTGGTTTGCCCGTAGAGGATCGTCGGCAGCGCGCTGGCAAAAAGACAGAACAGAAGAAGGAATCGCAGTTGTTTCATGTGGCCTAGCCCCCCAGGAGCCTGATTATTTCAGAACTTCCGCTAGAAAAGCGGGAAAGAAACAGTACAGTTGTGTGGCGTGTGGAGGGCACGCGGAATTTGCGTTTGCTGAGTGGTAGCCACGGGTTGCCTTCCGTCTGGCGCGACGCAATGCGACATTACTTCGGATAAGCTGCTCAGGTGCGCGAATCGGCTGAATTCGCTACCATAGGAATATTCTGAGTTCGATGCGCATCCAAATAAAACTATGAAGATTCAACGACTGTTGTCGCGCGTAATGCTGTTGTCAATGGTTTGGGCTGGTCTCGTTCTGCTTTGCTTCCCGGTACTTGCAGAGGATGTGCCGGAGGCGCTCCGTCCGCCGAAGGGGGCACAGGTTGCGATTGTGGTTTTCGAAGATCTGCAATGTCCTTCATGTGGTCTAAAGGCGCCGCTGCTGGTGCAGGCGTCGCGGACCTACAAGATTCCCCTGGTACAGCACGACTTCCCGTTGCCGGCGCACAACTGGTCGTTCGAAGCCGCCGTGCTGGCGCGTTACTTCGACACGCATTCCAAGGAGATCGGAAACGCGTTCCGGGAGTCGGTGTTCGCGCACCAACTGGAGATCGACCCGAAGAATTTGCGGGGATTTGCGGAAAAGTTTGCCGCCGATCACAAAATTGGTTTGCCGTTCGTAGTGGATCCCGATGGTAAGCTCGCGGGGCTGGTGAGGGCAGATAAGGACTTGGGCCTGAGTTTGCACATCGATCACACCCCGACGATCTGGCTGGTCAGCAACAAACATACCGGCAAGCCTTACGTCGAAGTAACGGACACCAACCAGCTCTATGTGATGATTGACGCTATGAAGAAGGAGTAAGAGAGGTCAGAGGTTGGATTGCAGAGGTTAAAACCTTACATTCACGGTGTGAGGATCATCACGTTCAAGATTGAAAATCAATCGCCTCACGAGGCGTGTCATGGTTAGTTCCGTGCGCACCGCGAAGGGGTTACCTCTGCAATTTGACCTCTGCCATTGTTCGGTGCTTACTCGGTCCAGCGGCGGAAAAGCAGGGCGCCGTTGGTGCCGCCGAAGCCGAACGAATTCGACATGGCGTATTCGAAGTCCATTTTTCGGGCGTGGTGGGGAACGAAATCCATGTTGTCGGTCTCGGGATCCTGATTGTCGAGGTTGATGGTTGGCGGCAGAATCTGATCACGCAGTGCCAGGACCGTTACACCCGCCTCCAGTCCACCCGCTCCGCCGAGCAGATGGCCGGTCATCGACTTCGTCGAACTGACCGGAACCTTCTTTCCAAATAGATTTCGGATAGCGTGCGCTTCGAGCGTGTCGCCGATGGGCGTCGAGGTGCCATGCGCGTTGAGGTAGCCGACAACGCTCGGATCGAGCTTCGCATCGCGCAGCGCGTTGCGCATGACGCGGAAACCGCCTTCATGCTCGGGGGCCGGTTGCGTCATGTGATACGCGTCCGCAGACATACCGTAGCCAACTAGTTCCGCCAGGATGGGAGCGCCCCGGCGGCGGGCGTGTTCGAGCTCTTCGAGGACGAGAATGCCGGCGCCTTCGCCCATCACAAAGCCGTCTCGATCCTTATCCCAGGGACGGCTGGCGCGAACAGGATCGTCGTTGCGCGTGGAAAGCGCGCGCATGGCGGCGAATCCGCCGACGCCCATGGGAGTAATGGCGGCTTCGGCGCCTCCGGCAATCATTACGTCGGCGTCGCAGTGCTGGATGATGCGGAAGGAATCGCCGATGGAGTGGGCGCTGGTAGTGCAGGCCGTGGCCGTCGCTTCATTCGGGCCCTTGGCGCCAAACCGCATGGAAACATGCCCGGCGGCGAGATTGACGATGGCGGCGGGAATAAAAAACGGCGAGATCTTGCGTGGTCCGCCCTCGAGGAGCGCGGTATGTTCACGCTCGATCACGTCGAATCCACCGATGCCCGAGCCAATATGCACGCCGACGTTCTCGGCGTTTTCCGGTGTGATCTGGAGCCGCGACATCCTGATCGCTTCCTCCGCGGCGGCGATCGCGAAGTGGATGAATCGGCCCATCTTCTTCACTTCTTTTTTCTCGATGAATTGGAAGGGGTCGAAGTTGCGAACTTCGGCTGCGATCTGGCAGGCAAAGGCGGACGCGTCGAACCCGGTAATGCGGTCGACGCCACTCTTGCCCGCGAGCAGAGCCTGCCACACCGCGTCGGTGGTGTTGCCCACCGAGCAGATCAGGCCGATACCGGTAATGACGACCCTGCGCGTCAAATTGAATCGCCGCCCTTCTTGCGGTTGTTGATGTAATCGATCGCATCCTGCACGGTGCGAAGTTTCTTCGCGTCCTCGTCGGGGATCTCGATGTCGAACGCTTCCTCTAGGGCCATGACCAATTCCACTCGCTCAAGGGAATTTCCGATGAGAGTGTCTGGAGTGTATTCCATAGATGCCTGCGGTTCAGCGCTTGCGGACGATCCCTCAGGGGCTAAAGCCCTCGTCTTCTGTTGGCTCGTAGCGGCACGGCTGAAGCCGTGCCCTTCCCGTTCATACTCCAGCGTAGTTCTTGGGACGGTCCTTCACGGGGCAGAGCCCCGTCACCACACGGACTTTTTTGTTTGTCAAATTACTTGCCCGCTTTCGCGTGCTTGCCGATGTAGTCAACGGCATCGGACACGGTGCGAATTTTCTCCGCATCCTCGTCCGGAATTTCGATATCGAAGGCCTCTTCGAAGGCCATCACAAGCTCGACGGTATCGAGCGAATCGGCGCCCAGGTCGTCCACGAATGAAGCGCTGGGCGTGACCTCGCCCTCGTCCACACCCAACTGCTCGACAATAATCTGTTTCACTTTTTCATCAACGGCTGCCATATTTTTCCTCGCTTCCAAGTCTGGGAATCGCGGGTCCGGGTTGCGGACGGGCGTTTGCTGAATTACGACTGCGTGCTGCTCAATCGATCGGATGAAGTCGAAACCAGTAGTCTAAAAGGGATCGGAAAAGTATGCAAAGGAAGTAAGGGAAGAACACCGGTCTGCTTGAACCTAGTAGGTGTGGAGATCACTACGGAATCCTAACTGGCGGCGGGGAGAGTGGTCAAACCTCGCGTCTCCTCTTGGAGGCTAAATTCCCCGTCATCCGAGCGAAGCGAAGGATCTGCATCTCGCGGCGAACAGCAGGTCCTTCGCTTCGCTCAGGATGACAATTCAGTTCAGCATGACTATTCATCAAAAAGGCGACAATGCATCCCGTCATTTCGAATACTCGTCCCGCAGCTGAGTCTGGCGGTCAGTCATCGGGATTGCGCGTCCTTGGATGAAGACTTGCTTCACATCGGTTTTCACATCCAGCGGATCGCCGTTCGCGATAACAACGTTGGCGGTTTTGCCGACATCGAGCGAGCCGAGTTGATCGGCAACGCCCCAGATTTCGGCGGCATTGAGCGTGATCGCCTTGAGCGCTTCGTGATAGGGAAGACCGAAGGCGGTGGCGAATCCGGCCTGATCGGGCAGGTTGCGCACGTTGTGCGCCGAGTACGAGGCAAAGACGATTTTGACGCCGCGCTGGTAGAGTCGTGCCGGAAGACTGTAGACCGCGTCGTAGCGCTCGTCTTCTTTCGGAGCTTCGTAGATAGGGCCGACGATTACCGGCACCTTGAGGTTGGCCACGTAGTCGAGGACGGGCTGTGAGTGGCTGATGTGGTTCAGCACGAACTTCAGCTTGAACTCGTTGGCAAGATTGACGGCAGTTTCAAGATCGCTCGGGCTTTCGGCCGCGAGCACGATTGTCTTCTTGCCCGCGAGATAGGGGAGCAGCGCTTCCGACTTGAGATCGTGCTTGGGGGCGAGCGGCTCAGACTTCTTGTCTTTATTATTTTGATTCTGGGCAGCGTCGGCTTTCTTGCGATCGTATTCCGCCCACTTCGTTTTGTAATCTTGCGCATCGATGAAGGCCTGGCGCAGTTGCGCAGCCAGCCCCATGCGAGTCGACGGGTACTTGCGCTTTTCGAAACCGCCTTTGTTACGGCGCTGATCACCGGTGAAGTTGAGAGGCATGGCATTGTCGCGGATCAGGAGCATCTCGGTGGCGTTGGCTCCGGCCAGTTGAATAAAAGAATCCTGGCCGGGCAGCGTGTCCGCGCCTTCCGGAGCGACGACAGCGTTGGTGATCCCGTTCATACGGGCCACCGGGATGAGGGCCGACTCCGCGTGGAACGCTTCGGCGGTGTGCATGTGCGGCATGATCTCGTCGCTCAGTTCGACCAGATCGTTGGTCATGGCTTCGGCGGAAATTTCCGTGAGGCCGAGATTGGTCTCGGAGTCGATCAGACCGGGATAGATGGTCATGCCGGTTGCGTCGATTACCTGGGCGTTGCTTGGGACATTGACTGCACTGGCTGCGCCTACTGCTGTGATCTTTCCGCCTTGCATTACTACTACGCCGTTTTCAATTACTCCGTGCGTGATCGTTAACAGCTTGCCGCCTTTTAGGGCTACGGGCTTGTCTTGGGTGAAGGCCGGCGTCGACAGGAGCAAGAGCAAGATCAAAACCAAGATCAAAGGCAAGGGGCGGGGGCGCCCGCTCCACACGGGCTGGTTTGCTGACGGCTGCATCACTCTCCCTCCTTGTAGTGCGTCGTTCCCAGGCCTGGTTGCGCTCGGTCGAAGTAGACTTCGCCATCGATTAGAACTTTTTCTGGCACTCCGTAGCTTGAGAGCGGATAACCATCCCAGATCACCAGGTCGGCATCTTTGCCGACATCGATCGAACCGACGCGATCATCTACGCCTACAATCCAGGCGGGATTCAGCGTGATCATCTTCAAGGCTTCTTCTTCGGTGGCGCCGCCGTAACGCATGGTCTTGGCGGCTTCCTGATTGAGACGGCGGTCGTAGTCTCCAGAATCGCTCTTGATCGCCACGCGCACGCCTTTACGCATGGCCATGACGGCGTTCCACGGGATCGCGTCCCACGCCTCCTGCTTATAGCCCCACCAATCGGAGAACGTGGCAATAGCGATATTGTTGGCCGCGAGCTGGTCGGCGACCTTGTACGCTTCGAGCGCATGGTGGAAGGCGCGAATCTTGTAGCCGAATTCCCTGGCCATCGCGATTTCGGTCAGCATTTCATCGGCGCGATAGATGTGGATCTGCACCATGAGTTTGCCACGCAGAACGTCGGCGAGAGCTTCGAGCTTCAGGTCGTGCTTGGGCAAGGTGGCGTCTTTGGCATCTTTATCGCCGCGTTTGACCTTCTCGTTGTAGTTATCCCACTCCCGCATGTAGTCCTGCGCCTGGACGAGGGCCTCGCGCTGCACAGCAAAATTGCCCATGCGGGTCGAGGGCAGTTGATCGCGGCCGCCGTAGACTCTTTTGGGATTCTCCCCGCTTGCGAACTTGATCGACCCGGGCGCATTTGGGAACAGCATTTCATCGCGCGAGGCCCCGTACTTGTGCTTGATGACGACTGCCTGCCCGCCGATCATGTTGGCCGATCCGTGCAGCAGCAGTGACGTGGTGACGCCGCCGGCCAGCGCGCGGTAGATCGCCTTGTCTTGATAATCGAAGGCATCTTTCATGAGCATGTGTGGCGTGATGGGGCTGGTGGCTTCATTGACGTCGTCATCGAGGGCGATATGCGAGTGCGAATCGACGATGCCGGGAGTTAGATACTTTCCTCCGGCGTCGATGACGATTGCGGCGGCGGGGGCGTTCACGTTTTCGCCGACTGCGGCGATCTTGCCGTCCTTGATATAGATTGAGCCGTTCTTGATATTGCCGTGCGTCACTGTCATCACGGTGGCGTTCCTGATCAGGACGTCATGATGGGCGGCGCCCGCGGATTGCCCGAAGGCTAATGCGGAGACCAGCATCACCGCCAGCCCGGAGCAGTGAAGCGCAAATGTCTTCATCGACGTTCGTCGCATGAGCGAAACTCCAGAGGAGAAGTTCGTTTGCAGAGAACTTCGGATTGTAGGAGGTAGCAGCGAAGAGGGTCAATGTGAAATCTGGAGTATCCGCGCAGTTCTTGCCGTTTGACCTTGTGGAAGCGGGCCTACTCCTCGCTTGGACGGGGCAAAGTCCCGTCACCACACTTGCTCACTTCGCCAAACTCATGTCACGATCTGGACGTGAAAATCCTGATCCTGCTTTTTGTTCCATGGGCGCTCGCGTTTTCCGCATTCGCCGGCGATTGCCCCAAGAATCAGCCGAAGACGGAGGCCGCGCTCATCGAGCTCGAACAGAACTGGGCCGCGGCCCTCAGCCGCAAAGACACGGACGCCGTGGCCTGCCTGGTGGCCGACGAATTCGAAGACGCCGACGTCGATGGCTCGCTGCATACCCGCAACCAGATGCTCGAGCACATTCCGAACCGGAAATCCGGCACAAATCAACTCTCGGAGATGCGCGCCCACGTCGAGGGCAACTCCGGATTTACGCGCGGACTCGCCACTCTGGTGGACGCTTCCGGCAAGGTCGTGGCCCGCGTCCGCTTCACCGACGTCTTCATCTACCGCGATGGCCGCTGGCAGGCGCTAGCTGGACAAGAGTCGCTTCTCAGCGAGGCCAAACGTTAAATGCGCGCCGTGGTGCAGCGCGTAAGCCGCGCCCGAGTTAAGGTCGACGGCGAGACCACGGGGGAGATCGGCCTTGGGCTGCTGGTGCTGCTCGGGGTGGGCGCGGGAGATACGCGAACTGACGCGGATTATCTTGCCGAGAAGACGATTGGGCTGCGTATTTTCGAGGATGCCGGTGGCAAGATGAATTTGTCGGTCGCCGAGGTTGGCGGCGCCGTGCTCGTGGTCTCGCAGTTCACCCTCTACGGAGATACGCGCCGCGGCAAGCGTCCATCGTTCGATGCGGCCGCTCCTCCCGAGCAGGCGCGCGAACTCTACGAATATTTTGTGGAGAAAGTCCGCGCCGCCGGCCTGCGCTGCGCCACTGGACGCTTCCAGGAAACCATGCAGGTGGAACTGGTCAACGAAGGGCCGGTCACGATTTTGCTGGATTCGGCGAAAGCATTCTGAGCGAAAAGTCGCCATTCCTCCATCGGTGTAGGTCGTAACAACTCCCAAACTTTGAAACCGGCGTTTGCTGACTATTTATCTGTTGACAACACTATACCTTGTAATACATAGTATACAGCATGAAAGGGCGCGACGCGCGCGAGCAAGAGACCGGAGACAAATGGGAAGTTCAACTTCGCAAGGGATGCCTTGAGCTCGCCATCCTGGCTGCATTGTGGGATGGAAGACGGTATGGGCTTGAGATTCTGCGACGGCTGGAGAGCGATTCCGATTTGATCGTCTCCGAGGGAACGGTTTATCCGCTGCTCAGCCGGTTGAAGCTGCTCGGGCTGGTGCGAAGCGAATGGGTAGCGTCCGATGCCGGGCATCCGCGGAAATACTATGCCCTCACGCCGGCCGGAAAACGGCGCGCCCTTGAGATGGCCCGGATCTGGGCGCAGTTCTCGTTCAGCATGAGCAAGCTGCTCGCTCCACTCTCGAAGGGCGAATGACGAAGGGAGAATCAATGACCATAGCCGGCGATGCGCAGCAGAGGGTCGAAGCATACCTGGGCAGGTTGCGCGGGCGACTGCGCGGTGTCAACGACGAAGAAATCCGTGAGATTGTCGAAGAGCTGCGCAGCCACATTATGGATAAGGCCGCCGCTTCCGGAGAAGCGAACGGAGGAATCACAGCTGGTGGAGTTGAGGCGGCGTTGGCCGCACTCGGTTCTCCGGAGGAGCTGGCCAGCCAGTACATGACCGATACCCTGCTGGCGCGGGCTGAGGTCAGCCGGTCCCCGGTGCAGATTCTCAGGAGCCTGTTCCGCTGGGCAAGCCTGAGCGTTGCCGGCTTTTTTGTGCTGCTCGGCTCCATCCTGGGGTATTTCTTCGGAGCTGTTTTCATGCTGGTCGCGGTGGCGAAATTATTCCACCCGCACACTGCGGGACTGTGGTTTATCCCAAACAGCGCGGGCGACTCCGAAATCTCGTTTCGAATGGGCTTCGGGAGTGTTCCGGTGGGCGGCAAGGACGTTCTCGGCTTGTGGATCGTACCGATCGGATGGACGGCGGGCTGCGGGCTGGTGATGTTGACCACGCACGTTGCGCTCTGGTTTGTGCGGCAATACCGGAGATCGCGTGTGCTCCCTTAAGGGTGATCCTGCCGGCGAAGCAACAACGGAAGGCGGAGCAAATGAACGGATCGACCAATGCAAGCGGGACGTTGACGCCCAGCGCGACTGAGTCCGGTCCACTGCTAGGAAGTCGACTGACCCCTGCTCAGCGATGGTTTTCCCTCGCGGAGTTTGTGCTCGGCGGCGCGATTGTTATCGGCCACAACGTCTATCACGTGATTCCCAATGAAGTGCCCATCCTCTTCGTGATCGGTCTGATTTCGCTGCGGGTGCGAGACGGCGGCTGGGGCGTCATTGGCCTGCGTTGGCCTGACTCGTGGAAGCGAACCGTGTTGTTCGCTCTCACAACGGCTGTCGTAAGACTCCTGCTCGGTTCATTCCTGGTTGATCCCCTGACCGCCCACTTCTGGCCAGCGGCAGTCGGGCCGAGCGGCTTTAACGAAATTACAGGCCATGCAATCGTCGCACTGCGCTGGCTTCTTATCGTCTGGACGTTTGCAGCGTCCGGAGAAGAGATCGGCTACCGCGGCTACCTGGTCACGCGCGCGGCGGATGTGGGCGGGCGTTCCAAAACTGCGTACTGGGTCGGCGTCTTGATGGTGTCCGTGCTCTTCGGAATCGGACACTACTACAAAGGCCCGTCGGGAATGGTGGACTCGGGCATGGCCGGCCTCGTTCTTGGAGTCGCTTATCTTCTTTCTGGACGCAACCTGTGGGTGTGCATTCTGGCGCACGGGTTCATTGACACCGTTGGAGTGGTCGCTCTGTTCTGCGGATGGGCAAATTAGGAGTGTCTTGTCTACATGCGCGCCGGCGGATTTTTCTGGAACTCGGCAGAAACACGCTGAAAGAGTATTCTCGAAGGAAACACGATAGAAGCGTTTCGGCTGAGGAACTCTGCTTATGGCTGTTGCTGATAGCGCGCAGTCGGGCTCCGATCACCTAGACCAAGATCACCTGGACCGGGAGCGCCGCAGTCCCGCGCTTCCCCCTCTCGCCGTGGGCTTTCTGATTGGACTCTGTACAGCCAAACTGCTGCTACACATCTTCACCAGCGTCCGCCACTACGGCTACTTTCGCGACGAGCTTTATTATCTCGACATGGCCCGTCATCTCGATTGGGGCTATGTCGATGCCGCGCCGCTCATAGCCGTATACGCCAAAATCGCGCTCTGGATGGGCGGTTCGCTGGCGGCGCTGCGCATCCTGCCCGCGCTTGCCGGGACGGCGCTCATCGCGCTCACCATGCTCATAGCCCGTGAACTGGGAGGCGGACGCTACGCCCAGTTCCTGGCGGGCCTTGCCATTCTGCTCACCCCCGCCGTGCTGGTAATGGACAATTTCCTCAGCATGAATGCCTTCGAGCCGCTGTTCTGGATGGGCTGCATTTGGGTCGTCGCTCGCATTTTGCGTACCGGAGACTCGCGGCTTTGGCTGTGGTTCGGGGTGCTCGCCGGACTTGGGCTTGAGAATAAACACTCCACGCTGTCTTTTGGATTCGCGGTCACCGTTGCTCTGCTCTTTACGCAGCATCGGCGCGAGTTCGCGCGGCCTTGGATATGGATCGCCGGCGCGATCGCGGTCGCGCTCTTTCTGCCTAATATTGTCTGGCAAATCCGGCATCACTTTCCGACCATCGAAGACCTGGCGAACGTCCGCCGTGAAGGCAAGAACGTCGTGCTCGGACCGCTCGCCTTCGTAAAGCAGCAGATTCTCGCCCTGCAACCGATCCTGTTGCCGGTGTGGCTTTCGGGCCTAGTCTGGTTTCTGCGCGACCGCCGGTGGCGCGTGCTTGGCCTGACCTTTGTCGTCTTCGTCGTATTGATGGAGGTCACGCACGGCAAAGACTACTACGTGTTCCCGATCTATCCCATGGTATTGGCCGGTGGCGCCGTCGTGTTTGAAATGTGGCTGGCGAACCGGGCCAACTGGACACGCGCGGCCATCGTTGCCGTCATCGTGCTTGCGTCGGTTCCCGTCATCCCGCTGGCGACATGGATGTTGCCGCCGGAGCGGCTTCTCGCCTATCAAAACGCTCTCGGTTTCAAGCCCGCCAAGTCCGAGGTGCACCACGAGTCGCTGTTGCCGCAAGCGGTTGCCGACCAGTTCGGATGGCCCGAGATGGTGAGTGAGGTCGCCGGTATCTACAACTCGTTGCCGCCGGACGAGCGCGTCCAGACCGGCATCTGGGCCGGCAACTACGGCGAAGCTGGGGCGATTGATCTGTTTGGTCCCAAGTTGGGCCTCCCTCGCGCTTACTCCCGCCACCAGAATCACTGGTACTGGGGTCCACCGCCTCAGGTCTACAAGAACCTGATCGTTATCGAGTGGGGCCTCGACGATGTGCGCGACAACTGCACGTCGTTCCAGGCGTTTGAGCACTATCAGCGCTTTGGCATGGGCGAGGAAAACACGCCGATCTATCTCTGCCGCGGAGTTCTCTTCGACATCCAGAAGATCTGGTGGCACTCGCATCACTGGAATTAGCGACTGGTCGGAATCGAGCTATGCGGAAAGAAGTCGCTCCCGGCCAGTTCCGTTTGACCGATTTCCACAGCGCACGATAGACTAAATGAGTTTGCCTGTACTTGCGGACCCGTTCTGGGGCCGCGCCGCGTTTCCGGTCAGAAGCCGCAGCGGGAAAACAGCAAGCACAAGATTGTATCTGCCGAGCTGCGCTCGGCTTGGACGGGGCAGAGCCCCGTCCCTACACGAGCATAAGGAGAGTCTATGTACGCGGTGATCCGCGCAGGTGGAAAGCAGTATCGGGTGGCTCCGGGCGATGTGATCCGGATGGAAACGCAGGAAGATAAGGAAGGCAAGGTCGAGTTTGGCGACGTGCTGGCGGTTTCAGCGGAGGCGGGCAGCGTTGTGCCTCCGGGGTCGGGAGCGCTGGTGACGGGCGAAGTCGTCGAGCAGGGACGCGGCGAAAAGATCCTGGTCTTTCACTACAAGCGCAAGAAGCAATACAAGAAGCTGCGGGGACACCGGCAGGACTATACCGCGGTCCGCATCACCGAGATTGCTTTTGCTGGGCAGTCATTCAAAGCGCCCGAGCTTCCTAAGAAAGAGAAGAAGGTGAAGCCGGCGCACGAGGGCGGCGCAGAAGTGAAAACTTCGAAGCGGCCGGGGAAAAAGGCGACGAAGCCCACAGCGCATGCGCACGGCAAGAAATCGGCGCCGAAGAAAGCAGCGGCGAAGAAAAAGAAGTAGCAGATCCTTCGCTTCAGGACGGCAGTTTTAGTTTGGGCGGCGAGAGATTGGAATTTACTGGCAACTGGCCACTGAGAACGGGAACTGATTTATGGCGCATAAAAAAGGACAAGGCACTTCACGAAACGGGCGCGACTCCAACGCGCAGCGGCTGGGGTTTAAGGCTTTCGGCGGACAACTGGTGCCCGGGGGCACAATTATCGTCCGCCAGCGCGGCACGCGGGTCAAGCCCGGACTGAACGTTGGCCGTGGCAAAGACGACACGCTCTTCGCCAAGATCACGGGACGCATCAAGTTCCTCGACAAGGGATCGATGGGGAAGTTTGTGATGGTCGAGCCCGAGGCTATCGAAGCGAAGTAGGGCCGTGATTTGTTGCAGAGGCGGGGCTTGCCCCGTCTTTTTGGACACGGCGGGAGACGCGGCAAGCCGCGTCTCTACGGGAAATTTTCCAGCCTCGGCTTCGCGTCGAGGCTTTTTCGCTGCGGCGAAACCTCTGAGTTGCTCCGCTGGACAGCCGAGGGCGGCTGTCCCTACGTGATTCACCTGCATGTTCATTGATGAAGCCAAAATTCGAGTCAAAGCTGGCGACGGCGGCAATGGCTGCATGGCGTTCCGGCGGGAGAAGTTCGTTCCGCGCGGCGGACCTTCGGGCGGCGATGGCGGCAAGGGCGGCGACATCTGGATGGAGTCGAGCGAGCGCCACAACACGCTGGTGCATTTCCGTTTCAATCCTGAATACAAGGCCGAGCGAGGACGGCACGGCGAGGGCGCGAAAAAAACTGGCCGCGACGGAGAAGGGATTGTCCTGAAGGTGCCGGTGGGCACGATCGTTTTCGACGAGGACACGGGCGAGAAAGTTCACGATTTTTCGCGCCCCGATGAACGCGTCGTGATCGCGCGCGGCGGGCGCGGCGGACGCGGCAACGCGCAGTTTGCCACTTCGACGCATCAGGCGCCGCGCGAGCATGAAGAGGGGCGTCCGGGCGAAGAACGCAACTTCCGCCTGGAGTTGAAGCTGCTCGCCGATGTGGGCCTCGTGGGATATCCAAATGTGGGCAAGTCGACGCTGATTTCGCGCATCTCGGCGGCGCGGCCGAAGGTGGCGGACTATCCTTTTACGACGCTTGAGCCGAATCTGGGCGTTGTGCTGGCGGGCGACAAGGGAAAAGAAGAGAGTTTTGTGGTCGCCGACATTCCGGGCTTGATCGAAGGAGCGCACGCCGGGTCGGGGCTCGGCACGCAATTTCTTCGACACATTGAGCGCACACGCTTGCTGGTGCACATGGTGGATGTCTCCGACAGCAGCGGGCGGGATGACGTGGTGAAGGACGTTGATGTGATCCGGGGCGAGCTGGCGAGTTTCGGAGCGGGCTTGGAAAAGAAGCCGACCCTGATGGTCGCATCCAAAATCGACGTGGCGAACCCGGAAAAGCTCAGGAAGCTGAAGCAGTGGGCGACGCGCAGGAAGCTGAAGCTTTATCCGATTTCGGCAGTGACCGGCGAGGGGATTGAGAAGCTGAAGTACGCTATGGCGAAGGAAGTGGATAAGGTACGAAAGACGCTGGCGCCATCCGAGGAGAATCGATTTTCGAAATCCAGCGCCTGATTGCGGGCTGTAGAGTCCAGCGGTGGCAGCAGGCAACTGCCGAGCTGCGCTCGGCTTGAACGGGCGAGGGCGCCTGTGACCACACGAGCAGGCGCTGGCCATAGCCCCGACCGTGCTAGAATTCCGACAGCTTTGGACTCTACATCCAGGACCCTATTGTGATCGATCTCGCACCCTCGATACTTTCGGCGGATTTCGCCCACTTGGCGGAAGATGTCGAGCGCGCAACGGCCGGCGGCGGCAGCGTGATCCATGTCGACGTCATGGACGGGCATTTTGTGCCCAATCTGACGCTGGGGCCTCCGATAGTGAAATCCTTGCGCCAGGCAACTCGCCTCCCGCTGGACTGCCATCTGATGATAGAAAACCCAGACCAGTTCATTTCCGAGTTTGCGGATGCGGGAGCGGACTGGATTTCGGTGCATCAGGAGGAGTGCCGGCATTTGAACCGGACGCTGCATCTTATTAAGAGCCATAACTGCCGGGCGGGGGTCGTGATCAATCCGGCGACGCCGGTGGAGACCCTCGGCGAGGTGCTCGACATTGTGCATCATGTGCTGGTGATGACGGTGAATCCAGGGTTTGGCGGGCAGAAGTTTCTCCCGGGAACGCTGCATAAAATAAAGAAGCTGGCCGAGATTCGGGCAGAGCGTGGATACCAGTACCGCATCGAAGTAGATGGCGGCGTTGGAATGGACACGGTGGCGGAGGTTGTGCGCGCCGGGGCGGAGATCTTGGTGGCGGGGAGTGCGGTGTTTGGCAAGGGCGATGCGAAAGTGAATGCGCAGGCGCTTCTCGAAGCGGCGCGGAGCGCGAGTTTGCAGCGGGCGTGAGAATGGCAGAGGTCAGTGGCCAGAAGTTAGTGCAGAGGTTCTTAATGCGTCGGAATTCCAGTTTTGTCCTGCTTGCGTTGCTGCTGGCGCTGACGGTGGCATGCACCAACAAGAAATCGGTGAATCCGCTGGCCAACGTCGGGTCGAAACAGCCCGACAAGGTGCTGTTTGATCGCGCCATGGATGCCATGAAGCACAACCGCTTCGACGTGGCGCGGATGACGCTGCAGACGCTGATCAACACTTATCCGGATTCGGAGTTTATCGCGCGCGCGAAGCTGGCGGTGGCGGATTCGTGGTATGCCGAGGGCGGTACGACGGCGATGCAGCAGGCCGAGATTGAATACAAGGATTTCCGCACGTTTTTCCCCAATATGCCGGAGGCCGCCGAGGCGCAGTTGAAGGTCGCGAACATCCACTACGAGCAGATGGAAAAACCGGACCGCGACTACACGCACGCCATGCGGGCGGAGGAGGAATACCGAGCGCTGATCCAGGAGTATCCCGACAGCAAGCTGGTTCCGCAGGCGAAACAGCGGTTGCGGGAAGTGCAGGAAGTGCTGGCGGACCGGGAGTTCGGCATCGGGCGGTTTTATTATCTGCGGATGTCGTATCCGGCCGCGATTGCGCGCCTGAAAACGCTGGTGGACCGCTATCCGTTGTATAGTGGCGCGGATCAGGCGCTCTATTTGCTCGGGCAATCGTACGAAGGCGAGATCGAAGTGATTCGGAGGAATGGACGCATAGGTGAAGTGGCTAAGGGGAAGATGATCGAGGAACTGACACTGGAGGCGTCCGAGGCCTACGGGAGGATCATCAAGCGGTATCCGGCAATGGACCGGGCGCTGGATGCGAAGGCGCGGCTGGAGGCGCTGCATCAGCCGGTGCCGCGGCCCACACGGGCGGCGCTCGAACTGAACAAGAAGGAAGTGGCGAGCCGGCAAGAAGCCGGCATCATGTCGACCATGCTGAATGGTTTCGAAAAACATCCGGACGTCGCCCACACCACCCGGATGGGCGAGCCGACGATGGTGGATCCTGCGCCGACCAATCCCGGTGAAGTGATAAGGAAGGTGGTGGGACTGGCGGGCGGTGACAATAAGGTCAGCGCGGAAACAATAACCCCTGGAACGGTGGCGCCGAACCGGGAAGCGCCGCGTTCGGATGCCCCAACGGCGGCGGTAGACCCGGCGTCGGCTCCGGAACGACCCGCGGCTGCGGCAGCCGAGTTGAAGCCGAACGTGGCGGATCCGAATGAACTGAAGCCGAACGTTGAGCCGGATCCAAACGCGCTTCCCCCGCTACAACAGAGCAATCAACTCGACAGTGGTGGGGCGCCGACGGCTGTTTCTTCGAGTGCGCCGGCGAAAACCGAAGAAATGGCGGATATTTCGTCGAGCAAGAAGAAAAAGAAGAAGGGTTTGGGGAAACTGAACCCGTTCTAGGAGCTCGCTGAAACCTCTGCAAGTGCCTGCGGGACGCTGCCAGCTGTCCGCAGTTAATCGTAGGGTCCCGCAGCAGCTTGAAGTTACCCATGGCGGCACGACCCACAGATGGCCCAATTTCCAACAGACTAGGAACCGTCGTAACCGGTTACCTCCGCAGGAATCGTTGACTTAGATTCGGGGACAGGGTAGTTTCGCGTTATCTCCCCTTATTTTGCCAAAGGACGACGCTTGGCGCGGAAAATACTGCTCGCCGATGACAGTGTGACAGCCCAGAACATGGGGCGAAAGATCCTGGCCGATGCCGGGTATGACGTCGTCACCGTCAACAACGGATCTGCCGCCCTCAAGCGGATCACCGAACTCAAACCGGATCTGATCGTGCTGGACGTGTACATGCCCGGCTACAGCGGGCTGGAAGTGTGCCAGCGGCTGAAGGATGCGGCTGAGACGGCGCGCATCCCCGTGCTGCTGACGGTGGGCAAGCTGGAACCTTTCAAGGCGGAAGAAGCGCGCCGGGTCAGGGCCGATGCTCACATCGTGAAGCCATTCGAAGCCAGCGAACTGCTGACTGCGATCACGCGACTCGAAGACCGCATGGTGCCGCAGAAGTCCCCGGAAGCCGACGTGTCGGCCGAGACCGGATGGACGAGCCGCCTGAGTTTTCCGTCGAAGAAAAAGAAAGACGTGACGGAACCGGAAGATGTTGCGGCAGAAGCGGGCTTCCGGGATTTCCGGAAGGGGAAGGGGAAGGGCAAGACTGGCGCGGGCGGAGCGCTCCCGATGAAGGCGACGTCGCTGGAACAGGATCCAGTGCCGGTTCCGGATATTCCGCGCGACATCACGCCGGAAGAACTGGACGCACTCAGTGAGTTGGCTGCGAAACTGGATGGGCCGGCCGCGGCGGATGAAAATACAGCGCCACCGGCGAAGTTTGAATCCCCGGCGCCGGTCGTTGAGCCCGCCGTCCAATCGGTTGCCGCCGCAATCGCAGTCGAGCCCGCGGCATTAGCCGTCGAAGAAAAGAACGAAGTCGAAATTCCAGCCGAAAAGGCCGAAACCGTCGAAAGCATGGAGCCGGTGCTCGAAGCTGCTGCGCTAGTCGTGGTGAATGCCGCGGACCTGGCGCAGGAACCAGCTCCCGTGGACAAGGACGACGAGCCGATTTTCGCGTCGACTGCGAGTGCGGTTGAGCAGGCGGCGGAAGAAGGGATGGCAGGCAAGCCTTCGGAAGCGGAAGAGCCGGCGCCGAGCGACTCGGAGCTGGCCGAAGCGTTGCGCTTGCTGACACCCGCCACCGGACATGCGGATGTCGCGACGATTCCATCGCACGGAACCCTGGTGGCCGCCGGGCAACTGCTGGCAGAAGAAGCGGCACGCCACGCGGCAGCTCCTCCCCGATGGGTAGCGGAGCCGGTAGCGTTGAGCTCGGAGGAAGCGGCGATTTCGCTGGAAGCGGAAATGTTTCGCACCTTCGCAGCCATGCCCATGACGATGCCCGTGCCCGCATCATCTCCGCGCGGCGATCTGGAAGCGGCACCGGTCACCGGAGTTTCAGCGATCGCGGCGGCGGTTGAGAACAGACTGGCAGAAGCAGGGCTGGCGGCCAGTTCGAAAGCTTTGCCAGACAGGGCTGCGAGTTGTTCAGAGACCACAGCCAACGAAGCCACGGCCAAGGGAACACCGGCAGAGGCGGTTGCGGCGGTTTCGGAGGCGGCAAGTCCGGTGGTTGATGCCGTCGAAGCCGAGAAGACAGAGCACAAGGATCCCCCGGTGCCGGTCGCGGAGCAAATTCCTGCGGAAGAGATCTTGGCAGCGGCCCAGGAGGCTCCAAAGGCCATGGCAGCGGCGGCGGCAGCAGACGGTGGCCCCGCCTCAGTGCCTGCAACGGACGCCAGCACGATTGCCAACATCGTCGACAGCATGCTGGCCGACCTTCGCCCGAAGCTCATGGAAGAGATTGCGAAAAAGATGGCAGGGAAGTAACGGAGTCGGGTCCCATAGGTGCGATCATCCTGCCACCCATCCTTCGCCAAAAAGCCACCCTCCGTGTAGTTTTGCCAGCAGAGGGATAATCCGGCTCAGGTGTACGTACAATGTTTCACGTGGAACGTTTTGTGCAGATATTATTGTGCGTACAAATGCATAGGTATAAGGGTTGGGTAAGAAAAGGGCGCCCAATCAGGTCTTGCTTGGCGGGGCTGCAAGTCTTTGATGATGGTCGGCCGCTGGTGTGGTTACAGGGCGACAGTCGGGCACTTGTTACACTGTAATTATTACAAACACGTTATTTCGTAGGGCGACCAACTAAGCCCAGTGGTGCTCAGGGTGCGCTCAAAGCCTGGGAGCCTGAGCCCTGGGCTTGCTCAGCGGTTTCGAGGAAGGCTTCAAGTGCCTTCCGATCCTCGGCGAGCATCCGGATGAACCTTATCCCATTTCCCACCTGGGGATCGCAGGTAACCACGTTGGCGGCGATCAAGACGGTGGTTTCGATGGAAAGCCGCAAATCCAAATTGGCCCCGATTGGGAATGGGAAAATTGTCTCGATGTAGCAGCCGCTCAAGCTCAGATCGGCAGTAGCGCCACGAATCGGGCTGCCGCTCGCGTCAGTCTGTATCTCAACCGGCACACTCACCTTTATGCGTGCGTGTTGGCGACGGTTATTCGAGTTGTTGCTCATGTTGTCGGCCTTCTTTGGCGGAGTGCATATCCAACTTTTTTATTGTTGCGTTTATTGTCGCGCGAACGGCGAAAACTGGATGTGACCCGCCTCACTCAGGACCGTCGTCATCAAGAACCAAAGTAATCAATGAGAATGTTACCAGCGGACGTGCACAAGGAATTTACGAAATCCGGTATCAGACAGCGATTCCTCTAGAGCCTGGTACGACCACGTCGTCAGTATAATTGGCAATTTATCGACATTTAAACGAAGTACGCTGGAAGTGGATAGCCGTCAGTTCGGGAGCATGTGCATAACGAATCGCGAGGACAGCTCCGGCAGTCAGTGTCGTCGCAGCGACGAATAGCAACGCCCGGTCCACCTCGGCGCGCGCTAGTGGGGCGAGGGCGCGTGCGCCCCCGGACGCCCCCCTGCGCCCAGCTCGCTAGCCGAGCACGCCCCTCGCACGAACCCGCTTCCGCGCTTCCCCGCCCCGCGCGCGCCCCGGCCCCTGGGTCCAAACCCGGTGGAGGGGGTGTAGCCGAATTTTTCCCGAAGTGTACTACCCCTCCGCACGTTTGACGGGGTATTGTACAGCGACGGCAAAATGCTCCCTCCCCCCTTTTCCACGGAATTTGGGACCCAGGGGCCGGGGCGCGCTCGCTAGCGGGTGGGGCGGGGTGAGCGAGCGGGGATCAGGAAGGGCGAGTGCTAGCGGGGCGGGGCGGTGAGAGGGGATTTGGGCTTAATGGAAAGTTATCCTGAATAATATTCGTTCGACCCAGGCCCTGCGATTGCACTCGCACCGTAGGTCTTCGATGCCCGCCGGATCAGGCGAGCAACTCGCGCAATGCTAGGAAAACGAAGATCGATCCTCTTGCCCTCACGCGTGACGTGCCGAAGCGTCACGAGCTGTGCCATCGAGAGGCCATGGGGAAGCGGGAGTCGCTGGAAGCCCATCTCCCTCAACAGCTTTCCTCTTAGCTTCAGCGAGCGGTAGACAGAGTTGAGCAACCAGCCGTCCACGTGCTTCAGGAGTGCTTCATCGTTCACTACTGGGTAAAAACTCATTAGGCCGTGATACCGAAGTAGTGGAGTCTGCCTAGCCATGTATTTCCGCAATTGTGACTCACTTAGCTCGCCGTAGAGATATCGTCTAACCTGCGCGAGCATAATCACGTAGTCCCAGTCAACATCCCCGATCCGCTCTTGGGCAAGTCTCCCCCTTTTAGGCTCTTGCAGAAGGTTGGAGAAAATCAAATACGACAACCAATCCTGAGAATTCTTCAGAGTTTCGGGCCGAAAGCTGATCAGATTCGAGCCGATCTTGTAACCTATAAAAGACACGGAGGTCTTCGCCCTAAATTCAGCCTGAAGGCCTTCCGGGCACAAGATGCTTATCCCCTCCGACTTGTTAAAGTTAAGTTGGACGCCCATTTCAGCGGCGGTCTCTTCGAGGGCGTTAACGGCGCGACATACGATGTCATAGCTATCACCCCAGATAAGTGTGTCGTCCGCATATCGAGCGAATCCCACACCCAAAGCTTCGAGCTTTCGATCGAGGGGATATGCAGCGACGTTAGCGAGAAATAGAGATACGGAAGTTCCCTGATGTATGCCCTTTTCCCGCGTCTCTTCCGAATCCCGAGCGTACTCGGAAGCTCGCAGCGCAGGTGCCGTCAAGAAAGCATCCACGACCCGGTACTCTCGATCGGTGATAAAGAAACGCTCATCTTTCAAAACGCGATGAATGTGATCGTGCGAGATCGAGTCGAAGAATTTTCGAAAATCAAATTCGGCGATGAAGATGCGGCTCTTCAGATTGAAATCAGAGGAGATATGTAGAACTGCGTCGTGAATAGTCAGGTCGCGTCTGTACGCATACGCGTGCGAACTGAGATGGCGGGCGTTTTTTTCAATCAGCCGCCTGAAGGTCAATGTGGAAACCGCACTATCGGCGACCTGGAACACCGCTACGTCGCGCAGTGTTCCGTCCGGCTTTCTCACCTGATAAATCACTGCAGGGCGGGGATGGTATCGACCAGATGCGAGGGCCTTATCTATAGCATAGGCGATGCCCGCGGAGTGAGCGCGGACGTAATAAGGGTTGAATCCCCTATCAGCAGACCAGTATTCCGGTACGTGGATATGCTTTGCTTGGAGAAGACCCGATCGCTTTTCCCTGCGCCGAACGGCGGCAGCAAGGTCGGACGCATACTTCTGATGTCGGCGGATCAGCTTATGCGCTTCGTCTCGGACGGCGTCAAAGATAACAGAATGTTTCAACTGAACATCGCCGCCCCGGGCAGGAAAATAGATTTACCTGCGTGCATCGGGCGACCCCTCTGCATCCAGACCCAGCGGCGAAAATCACCCTGGGGAAAGCCCGAGGCGGCTCGACCTCCTAGAGATCTGAATCGAATCGTATCACATCGATCATAGGGAGCGGCCTACTATAAGGTGGCATTTGGGCAGGCAACATTTCTGCTTGGATCGCAAGGTTGGATTCCTCAGAGTCTAAAGGGGCACTATTTCTGTCATGGAAATGTGATAACCATCCCTTAAGAAGAGAGTTATCGGGCCGAATTTGTAACAGCGGTCTGTCTTTTATTACAACAAGATAGTTCGTGGGAGACCCTACCGTAGTTTCTTGCTGTGCTGACACCATAGCTTCATGGACGTGAAATATCGTTCTTGCGAGCCCGTATGCTAGGTTCTGGCCACGTTCATTCAACTTCTGCATTGCGTGAATCGAGCCCGACCCAATGGCGTGCACGCCGGGACTAGACTCGGATTGAATTTGGCGCATGCCCTTCGCACAGAAAAACATCGTGTTCTCTCCGATAAAGCCTCCAACAATTGTCGAGACATTCAAAGGTGTGTTCCGAATTACTTGCATCCCAAACGCTTCGGCGGCGAGGTCAAACTTTGCAGGCGGAATGAACTTTTCATGCCAGTCGTCCAGTGATATTCCTAAGTCCGCCTTAAGCGCCTGATTGATTTTCGGTCTGTATACCTGCCATCGTGATTCGTCAATCGCCTCCATCATTTCTTCCCTATAAGGGTGACGCTCCTTTGTCGCAAATGATTCACAATGCTGAACCAAGCGACCAATAAATTCATGGCATTCTGAAATGGAGCCCCCTATCACAGCCGCACAGTTATATGGAGGCAATGGATATTGCTTGCCAGCTTGGTCGTTAGGCCCAACCGGAGACGGTCCGTGCGTCACCCTCATATCGGCACTGAGGATAATTGATGGACCAGTAAGCGTGAGGGCACCTATGCAAGCAGTCATCTTGGACCTCAGGCTGCCGAGCCAGAGCCTCCGAGAAAAATGCTCGCTCCAATGAGGTAGCCGAAGTCGTACCAACCACCAGAGTTGGGAAAATTGTAGATTCGAACATTTGTGAAGAGGCTGCAAACGAAGCTGAAAAAGATAAGAAAACCATGCAACAAGCCTGAGAAAAAGCCAGGCCGATCATAGGCCTCTGGCTTCGGCTGCGTTGCACAACTTGCCAGAGCGACGACAATTGCTATGACAATCAGCCCGAGTACGCGGCGATGTCTAAACCTAAAATGCCCTTTCATAAATGTCCCCTTCCTTTCAACATTCTGCGTGTCCAAGTATATAGCCACTCAGAATTTGTTAATGAGTTGAAGAAGTTTCACGAATGTGCCTGCCTTTACCGCCTTCCCTTTAGTGATTAATGTGACAGTGTCGCTGTGAATTCCGGCTGCGGCGTTTTGTGGGCATCGCGCGGGAGGAGCGAGTGCTGGGGACTGCGGTGGGCTGAAATCGGATTGGAAGCTTCACTTCTCAGGCCCTGGTTGTGTTGGTGAAGGCCTCTGGCGGAAGATCCACTAGCGACCGGAAGTCTGGATCATGCAAGAAGCAGTCGAAGCTCGCTCCGGACTGGGTCCACTTATTTCGAACTGTTTCTACATAGTCCGGTTCTCCGCGAAGCGCTTCTTTCAGCTTGTCTAGCGCTTGTCGACGATTCTCTGAGTCGCGATCCTGCGTCTTCCCGCTTGTGCGCAATTCTGCGCAATATTTTTGTGCATACGCGGACGCCATATTGAAGACGGAGTCAGACTCCGTCGGGAAGAGCTTGTGGTATTCCTCAGAGTAACGTATAGCATCGTCTTCCCTGTCCACGAACAAGCAAAAGAACCCGAGCCACTGTTTTATGTACGCAGGTGCTTCGGGTGTACGATCAAGCCTTTCCAATACCGCCACCGCTTCCTCGTAGCGCTCCATCATTGATAACGTGTCTGCGTACTTCACAGTAAAATCGACATGCAGAGGATTCATCGTAAGCGCTCGCACTATCCAAGTGCTCGCGCATTCAGCCTGACAGAATTTGTCTTCTTCCTTTTCAAAATATGTACGGTAGTACTGAAGGCTTGCCACCTTGGAAACAACGTCCCAATCCAAGTTCGCTCCGGTCTTCAGCGCGTCTGCGGCATCATCTAAGAATTTCTGGACGTCCGAAGAGTAAATCAGAGTTCTAAGCTTCTCAGCCTCGCTCTTTCGAAACTGAACGATTTCGTCAACATCATCAACACCGGAGAGGATACTAGCAGGTAGAGCTAGTGAGATCCGTTGTGTTATTTGTCCAGCCTGACCTGTCCCTTCGAACCGCGCTCGCTCAGCCCGACTCCTTGCGAGCATAACGTTGACGCCCAACTCACGGCCAAAGAACATCAAGAAGAAACCAAATGCGAAGTAGACAGTGGCGGCACTGGCTACATAGGCGAATTCACTGGGGCCGGGCCCTGCTGCGAAAACCGCCAATGTAGCCGTAATTGCCGACGTCTTGGTTATGGTAAGAGCGAGAATGCCGCCGATGAGGCCGTCCCGGATCTTGCCGAGTGTGCTGGCTTCCTCGCCATAGCTCGTGAAGAGGAAGCCTACGACGCAACCAACCATGAAAGATGCCAAGCTGATCGCAACAAGCAGGACCGTGCGCCGCAACGACCATTGCCCGGCAACCGACCACCAGATGATCGAAGTTATAATTGCGATCCAAGCAAGGTTCCTCCAGCGATTCTTCTCGGATTCCGTTGACATAGAGTGTTGTCTCCATTCAAGCGTGCGCAAAGTGATGATCGCAGGGAAGGACCGAAACCAACCAGCTAACCGGAGCTATAATCCTGCTCTGCGGCGATACAGCTGTCAAGCCAAACAACCCACGCGCCGTAGTGGCTAGAACCTGAAGGCCCGATAGGTATTCCGCATGCCCTTATTGAGGTGTACGATGATTCCCCAGCCCGCGCGGACTGCCTCGCTCGGGCGATACAAAGCAGCTGCGTTTCAGGGAAGAAGATATGACAGTTTGTATAGCCGCTCACGCTAGAGTCGTGTCCCGCCAGTGTATTGTCTGCTGTTTTGATACGCGCATCGAAACCGACGTAGCAGGTTCAGAAATAGGATTCAAGTTAAGGCCTCTCCCGAATGGATGGGGCGCGTTGTTTGCAGGCGGCGTTGCCCAAGCCGATGACCTAATTGCGAGGTACAGGCAGCACTTCACAGGATCGCCCCCAGCGGGCAGTGTGTTGTTGGACTGGTTACGCGAGCCTGCGTGGAATTACAAACAACAGCTCATTGACCAATATTTGCACACAACCTACGGAATATCTCGTCAAGAGTTTTATTCTGAGAAACGCGGGCACTTGGGTGACACGGTTGCCGATCAGACCCTTTATGCAATCGCAAGTATCAAGTCAGAGAGTGAATTGATTCTTTTCCGAATCACCGACGATGGCTCGGAAATTTATCAAGTGAGCGATGACTTTGATGTGAGCATGGAGCGGGATTTCTGCTCAATCGGATCGGGTGGAACCAACGCCGACTCGTGGCTGCACCTCAGAGAGCAGAATGCGTTGATGCGGCGAGATGACACAATCTATGCGCTATACGAAGCCAAGAAATTCAGCGAGATATCGCCAGCAGTCGGCAAGAAAACTTATATTGACGTGATTGACCACCTCGGCAAGATAACAACGCTCGGCGAGTCCCAGATGAAAGAACTGGAAAAACGATACAAGCGGTATGGGCCAAAGCGAATCAAAGAGAGAGAGTTCGCGCTGAATCTCGAAGGTTGTATGTCTGGCACATGGGGTCCGGCTTCTCGTGGCGGGCCGCCGAGTACATTCCTTTATGCGCCGGACCCAAAGCCTAAGACGTGACGCGGGCTTTGCGCTCTCGACATCTAGTGCCCGGACCGGGGGTTAGCAGAGCGCTCGAATCGAGCCAGCGCACGAATTCGTTGTAGGAGTTGCGCTTCACAGGAATACCGCGAGCCAGTTTTCGGATAAAGTTCTTTCGATCAAATCCGCTTTCGCGGGCGCATTTGTTAATGCCAATTTCCCGGATGGTGTTTTTCACGTCTTCACTCGCGACTACTCCTCTCGCTCTCCCGTACTCGGTCGCCTTGAACTCACTTACGCTTAGATCGTCGCCTTCCTCCCACTTGCGGTCGGTTACTTCGCGCTTGTTCCGCTGAGTGAGGCGACTCGCTATCGGGAGGTAGGCGGAACGCATCGTTCCCTATTTCAGCATCGACGCCTGAATCCTGCAGGGCTTTTTTTAAAGCCTCACATGTGGCCTTTGTGGCAGACTCTACAGCATCGCAGCAAAGCGTTACGCCCTCCACGAAAAAACAGGCAAGAACGACATTAGAATCGTTGACCCGAAGGCGCACGGCATCGGTTTTTTGTATCCGCCCAAGGACTCCCCGAAAGACTGGAAAGCAGACGTACCGCAATGGATCTACGAAATGTGGGACTACATTGTACGGGGCGCTCTAAGACTGAAACGCAAAAAACCATCCTGGCTCAATATCCCGCAGATGATGCGCCTTACCATCACGACGTACAACGTTTTGGAAATGCTTAGAGAATGGGAAATCGCCCGACCGTACAATTTTCTTCTCCTGCCGATGGTTGATCCAACGTTTGGCTATGCGTTTTCCAGGCGCGCGAACGAAAAGGTACTGCTCGTATGCGAGTTTTCATCCCAGCAAAAACGTTGGTTTGACATCAAATGCGTAAACATTCATAGCGGCAAGAAGTACAGAATGGTGGACTGCACCAAAGAAAACAATCCCCCATACAATGTGGTTTTTCCTTCGCAATTCGCACGCCTCTTGATCGAGTACCAGGAGCATCCCGAAGCAAAGAGCCTTGCGCCCGATGGTTCGCCATGCGAGGCGAAAACCCATGGGCTGCTACAGCGTGCCCATATCACTGCCGGAGAGTTTCGCTATGTGGGCAAGGAAAAAGGCAGCAACGTACCCGAAGTAAAGCAGCCGAAACCAGAGCACGTCTGTAGCGGATGCGGTAGACGCATCAGGGCTGAGCGAAACCACTGTGCGCACTGCGCCATTGAAGGCGCGACCGAACGCCTCGCGAATGCTGCGCGAATTGGGCGAATAGCTGCGCGCAGCCCCGAGGCTCGTGCCAAAAATGTGGCCTCGCGGCGACGGCACGCACAGGCGTGCTCGGAATGGGACGCATCGATGCAACCAGCTTGGCTTACAAGCGAAGTGTTTTCGCGACAAATCCAGCCGCTGCTTGCGGACATCCCCACATCTGCCATTCGATCACGGATTGGAGTTTCCCGCTGGTACGCGGGTCGGATTCGCGAAGGCTACCGACCGCATCCGAGGCACTGGCAGGCGCTGGCGCAATTAGTTGGTCGTGCGGGGGTACCGAATCGTCTTAATGCACGATGATCCGGTCAATGCGTGTAACACATTTTGCGTGATGCAAAAGAAAAAGCCGCCCAAAAACATCATCGGGCGGCGCTCTGTGATTTCCGTTTGCCGCAAACGCTCCACATCGCAGGTCAGCGCTCGTCACGGGTTGCTGCTGCGAATAGGCTCAAGTTTGAAGAAAACGCCGCAGCCCTGGCCTCCGCAGTCCGAATTATTGCCGCCGTTATCGGCCATGCCGTAGAGATTCCCGGCTGAATCAAAAAGCAGATTACCTGTGGGCGAAGCGCCGTCCGTGCCTCCGGTAAAGGTATAAAGGACGCTCTCGGTCCACGGGGCTTGCTCAGCGGGCGTTAGCTTGAAGACGACGCCGCACCCGATTTGTTCGGTGCCGGTGTAACAGTCGGGGTTCTGGGCGGCCAGGTCGCCACCGTTTCCGGCCTCGCCGTAAAGGTTCCCGGATGAGTCGAATAGCAGGGGGCCGTTGCCAAACGCACCGTCGCTGCCCCCGGTGAAGGTGTAGAGGGGCGTCTCGTTCCAGACCCCTTGCGTCTGCGTCAGCTCATACACCACGCCGCAGCCGGGACCTCCCTGGCAATTCGGTCCATTCGTATCGCCCCCCAAGTTTGTAGTGCCATAGACATTCCCCCCGGAGTCGAGCGTTACGCCGAATAAAGGAAAGCCGCCGTCGGCGCCGCCCGTAAAGGCATGAAGTACAGTTTCAGTCCACGGGCCGCTGGGAGTGGGCGTCAGTTGGTAGACGACACCACAGCCGGGGCCTCCCGCGCAATTGACGGAAAGGTCGCCGCCGTATTCCGCGATTCCGTAAAGATTGCCCTGGGAATCAACGGTTACGCCGGCGAGATAGGGGTGACCCCCGTCGCTGCCTTCGTTAAAGGAGTAAAGCACTGACTCGGTCCACGGGCCTCCGTTACCGGGAGTCAGCTTGAAGACGACGCCACAGCCGTACGTAAAGCAGCTAAGGTTGCCACCGAAGCCGGTCGTGCCATAGAGATTGCCCCTAGAGTCAAAGATGGGACTAGCCCCCGGTTCGCTTCCATCCGCTCCCCCGGTGAAGGTATAGAGCACCGTCTCCTCCCAGGGACCGTGCGCGGTGGGAGTCAGCTTAAAGACGACGCCGCATCCGGGGGGATAAATACCGCCAGCCTGACAATTTATGGGTTTATGGTCACCGCCGAACATCGTGGTGCCATAGAGATTGCCCGCGGAGTCCAGAATCACGCCGGGGTTGGGCACTCCTCCGTCCTCGCCGGCGGTGAAGGTATGGAGCACCGTCTCCTTCCACGACCCGTCTTTGTTGCGACTCAACTTAAAGACCACTCCGCATCCGGGGAAGCCCGTCCAAGGTTCGCATTTGGTGGATTGGTTGCCACCGACGTTGGCGGTACCGTAGAGATTGCCGGCGGAGTCAGCGACTATATTGTTTCCTCCAATACCACCGTCGTGGCCTCCGGTAAAAGTGTGGAGAACTATCTCTAAG
>Ga0074044_10000402_pt1 | contig 43140 bp, 51 predicted proteins | sample BogForMeECP23OM1_FD_94443 | JGI IMG/M metagenome (GOLD analysis project Ga0074044, IMG submission 94443) | Bog forest soil microbial communities from Calvert Island, British Columbia, Canada - Bog Forest MetaG ECP23OM1 | ecosystem: Environmental > Terrestrial > Soil > Wetlands ...
CCCGGTCTAAAATGTCAACCATCCGCCAATCCGCACATCCCTCACTACTCACTCTTCACCATTCACTTTTTCCCATCGGAAACAGACTCGGCTCGGCTGGCGGCGCGTCCGCAATGGCCTCCAACTCGGGATACTGCACGCGCAGCGGTTCGGGCACCTTCACTTTGGAACGTTTTAGAATGCTGATGAGTTGTAGGGCGTTGACGACGCCTTTGCCTTGGTAGTGGTTGTTGGTGATGACGAAGACCTCGCGGGACCGCTCCGCGACTTTGGCGACGCGCTTTGCCCACGGAGCCAGTTCTTCGGTGGAATAAAGATAGTTGTAGCGCTCGTGGGAAGGAACCGCGGGATCGTCGGAGAACCAGGTGTCGTAACGCCGGCCATGCAGCCGAACGTAGCCGATGGGAGAAGTGGTTTCGGCGCTCGGCTCGATCGAGCGGCCAATGATGGGCTGGTCGATGTTGCAGAAACCAGCCTTCGATTCTGCGAGCAGCGCGAAGGTTTCCGGCGTTTGCCAGGAAGCGTGCCGCACTTCGACGACCAGCGGGTAATCGGCAAAGCGTTTCAAAAGAACGGAGAGATGCGCGACCGTTTCGGGCGTGCGGTGAAACGAGAAAGGGAACTGGAGAAGGACGGCGCTGAGTTTCCCGGCGGCGTGGAGAACGTCGAAGCCGGCGCGGACCGCGCGCTCGTCTTCCTTCGTCGATGCGGCTAAGGCGAATGACGTGGCGCCGGCCGAATTTGCGGGATCCGCACTTTTACCAGTTGTCTCGTGCGTGAACCTTTGCCAGAGTTTCGCGGTGAAGACGAAGCGCGGGTTGGCCGCCACGCGCTCGATCCACAGCGCCGCATGATCTGGCCGAATGGGGTTGTAGAACGAGGAGTTGATCTCAATAGTGTCGAAGAATTCGGCGAGGTAGGTGGCTTCGTGGAAACCCTTTTGGCGGCGCGTTGGGTAGACGTAGCCGGTCCAGTCGGGGTACGACCAGCCGGCAGGACCAACGCGAATCACGCTTTTCGCTTCCGGTTTTGTGCGCGGAGACATGCTCGGAATGTTCTCGTAGGGGCACAACATGTTTACCCTGAGCCTCGAAGGGCTGTGCCCGCCGCTGATGAAGCAGGTTAGGGTGCAGCGACCGAGGCTGTCAATGCAGAGTGAGGTGCTTAATGGCATCGAATCTTAGGCAGTACAATTGCCGCGCACGGGGCGCGCTGGTATGCTGGGAACATGATGCGGTGGAAGAAAGAATTCCGCGTCGCCCGCCTCTTCTGCAAGAACTCCTACAGGTGCATCCATGAAACTTTCCATCAGCTACAAGAATGTCGAGCCGCACAAGCCCGCGGAAAAAGAAGTCGAGCGTTTCGCGAGCAAACTGAATCGCATTTTGAAATGTTATGAGCCGGACCTGGTGCTGCTGCACGGCGTTTTTTCCAAAAATTCGCATCGCGAGGAGCTTTCGTTTTCGCTTAATTTATCGTTGCCAACCGGGACGCTGCACGCGACCGGAACGGGCGAAAATGTGCGCGCCAGTTGCAAGCAGGCTTTTAGCGAATTGGAGGCGCAACTGAAGAAGCACCAGTCGCGCCTGCGCAAAGACTACGAGTGGAAGCGCAAACGTCCGCGCCCCGCGCGCCCTGCAGTCGAAGCGCTGTCGTGATGGGGCGCAGGCCCGCGCGGATGTTGGGGCGTCTAGCCATCTCAGTTTGAGAATGAGGGGCTTGCCTGTCGAGATACTGAGACGCGATCTGGCACATGCGGTCGAAGTTTGCGGCAAGCTGCAGGAAATTGGCGTGTTGAGACTCAATGACTGCAGTCCCTGGTGAATACGTAAGTAGCTGATATTGCAAGGTTTACTTCCTCGAAAAAACCAGCACAAGCAGACCAGCCCTGAAAGCTAACTTTCGGAGAGATACCGAAAACGGCGGAGCTTTTTTCGGGGTTTTGGAGATTGCATTGCCCTAATCACTTGCTTGCCTCTCGGATCCATGAATTCAGGCCCTAAGAGACGAAGGGACTCTACGAAGAGATGCGCCCGAAAATACTGATTGTCGACGACTCCGTTACCACGCTCTTGATGGAAGAGATGCTCCTGAAAAAGTACACCAACTTTGACGTGGTGCAAGCACGCAACGGGGAAGAGGCAGTGAAAGTGGCGCTAGAAGAACAGCCCAACCTGATTTTGATGGACGTGGTAATGCCGAAGATGGACGGATTTGCGGCCTGCCGCGAAATGCGGCGGCAGGAAAAGTTAAAGAGGGTACCGATTATCTTGGTGACGAGCCGCGGAGAGGCAGAAAACGTGGAGAAGGGATATGAAAGCGGCTGCAACGATTATTTGACGAAGCCGATCGAGAGCAACGAACTTGTGCAGATGGTGAATGGTTACCTGGGTGTCGAAGAAGGCCGCTAGTTGAGAGACGGTAGATGAGAGAAAAAACCATTACGCGACCGCAAATTGGCGGCAAAAGCGAGAGCACAGCGACCGCGGCTCTTGCGGAACAGTTGGAAACGCGATCTCGCGACTATTTGCGCCGCTGCTATGACACCGTGCCATCCGTGGAGCGGCACACGATTTGGAGCCGGCTGTACGCGGCGAGCGAGCGGCTAAGCATAGCAGTGCGCGAAGGCGATGTTGCCAATGCAGTGATTGAAATCGGCTCAAATCTTCTGGGATGCGAAGAGATTGTGATTGTCGAGCTGCACGCGGAAACAAAGCTGATGTCGTTTTTGGCTGCGGTGGGAATATCGACGACGCAACGCCGCGCGCTGGCGTCAAAGTTCGATCAGATCACGGCGGAGATCAAGCGAGGTCAAGCGCGAATTGTGGACAAGCGAATCGCGGGAGATCAATTCCTGGCAAGCATCGGAGTAAGCGCACTGGTCCCATTGTCGCAGGGCCAGAAGGCAGAAGGGGCCATTGTTTTTTTCAATCTTCTGCCGCAGAGGAAGTCGTTCGACTCGGGAGACCGGGAGTTGTTGGGCTTGCTTTCGGTCTACGTGGGGCCGAGCCTCTTCGGCATCTAGGAATTCGGAGAAGTAGAGAATGAGCGGCTTTGGAGTTTCGGTGAAGACAGAAATGAGGAGCAAGAATTTGCTGGCACCCGCTGAGGAGAGCGGAGGCGAAGCGGAGGTGAAGTCGGTCTTTCTTCATCCCGGGGAAATGTATGCATCGGTTGATCCTGCGAATATAACGATCATTCTTGGGTCGTGCGTGGCGGTTTGTCTTTTCAATGAGCGGTTGTCGGTGGGAGGCGCCACACATTATTTGTTGCCGACTCTTGGAGGCGAGGGATTGCCTTCACCGCGCTACGGAGATGTCGCGATAAGGCGGTTATTGCGGGAATTGCAGCAGCTGGGCAGCCGGAACAAAGATCTTCGCGCATACGTTTTTGGGGGCGCATCGATGCTGCAGGCTTTTCGGAGCGGCTCGAGCGAATTGATCGGCGACAAGAATGTGGAGTTAGCCCTTCAAGTGCTCTCTCGCGAATCCATTGTCATCGAGAGGCGAGATACGGGCGGAGAGAAAAGCCGGAAGATTACGATGCGGACCGATACCGGCGCGACCTCTCTCAAACTGATAGGAAATTAGGATGGAAATTCAGCGCGACATCATTTTGAACAGCTTTGTCGTGGAGACGGGCGAGGGCCTTGCGCGAATGGAGGAGGCCATTCTGGAATTGGAGTCCCGCCCGGACGACGGGGAATTGATCCAGACGATTTTTCGAGTGGTTCACACGATTAAGGGAAATGCGAGCATCCTGGAACTTCCCAAATTGCTGGCGTTCGCCCACACGTTCGAAAATCTCTTGGATGAGATTAGAAGCCGCAATTTGAGTGTGACGCCGGAAATCATAAACCTAATGCTGGCGTCGCTGGATATTCTGCGGGAGATGGCTGCGGGCGCTGCGGCGGGCCGGGATGAAACGAGCGCGGGCGCCAGGGAGCTGCTCAACAAAATTTCGAGATGCATCGAGGGCAGATCGCAATCCGGCCACGAGGGGGCGACGGCCACAGATGGAACCGCAGTCGGGTCCGGAGCATCAAGTACGCCGCATGCGAGCGATTCGCTGCGAAGTCTCCGCGTTGACGTCACAAAGCTGGATCGATTGTTGGATCTGACCGGTGAAATTGCGATCGCGCGCGGGCGAATTGCCCAGTTACTGGAGAACCCAGGCACCGCCGATCTTGAGGCGATCCGAGAAACGTCGCGCGCCGCGGATTCGCTACACACAGAACTTCAGGAGACCGTACTGAAGGCGCGGATGGTCTCGGTAGGCCCACTTTTCCGGCAGTTTTCGCGCACGGTGCGCGATTTGGCGAAGTCCCACGGCAAGCTTGCACGGCTTCAAATCGAAGGGGAAGAAGTGGAAGTGGATACGTCGGTGATCGAGCACTTAAAGGATCCAGTACTGCATATGATCCGGAATGCGATCGACCATGGAATCGAAGCGCCCGCGGTTCGCAAACGCCATGGCAAGCCCGCTTCGGGGACGGTCACGGTGCATGCAGCACACGAAGCGGGAAGCATCGTGATTGAAGTATCCGACGACGGGGCGGGGTTGAGCAGGGAACGCATATGCGATGTAGCCCGGAAGCGCGGGATAGCCGCGGAGCCTGAAAAAGTGGCGGACCAGGAACTCTTCCAATTGATTTTCGAGGCGGGTTTTTCCACGGCAAGTGCCGTTAGCGATCTCTCAGGCCGTGGGGTGGGGATGGATGTGGTGCGCCGAAACGTGCAAGCGCTGCGTGGAAACGTGTTTATTACCAGCGATCCCGGAGCCGGATCCACCGTTCATATTCGGCTTCCATTGACACTGGCCATTATCGAAGGATTCGGCGTCGGGGTCGGCGAAGACACCTATGTGATTCCCGTGGACCAGGTGATCGAGTGCGTGGAACTGCCAGCCAAGGAACAAAATTCAGGATGGGGGATGGGCGTGCTGGAGCTTCGCGGCGAGCCATTGCCGTATGTCCAATTGCGGGAACATTTCCAAACCGGCGGCGACCGCACAGCCCGTCAGAACGTGGTGGTGGTGCAGCACGATGCGAATCGAGCCGGGCTGGCCGTGGACCGGCTTTATGGAGCTACGCAAACGGTCATAAAGCCTTTGCCGCATGTGTTCAGAAATGTTCCGGGAGTGTCGGGCTCAGCCATCCTTGGAAATGGGCGGGTCGCGCTGATTCTGGATATTCCGGCGCTGATGCGCAGTTTTGAAGCAGAAGCGGCAAGGGTCGTTTGACCGGCGAGTTGCAAGGAAGTGCGCTCGAAGCCCTTCAGGAAGAGAAATTATAAGAAGTTTGGGGCGGTGGCGAAAAAGATCAGTGATTGTTCTTGAGGAGAAAATCATGTTCTTGGGAAATCTTAGGATCGGGACTCGACTGGGGCTGGCGTTTGGCAGCCTATTGATCATGGTGCTTGGCATCATCGGTCTCGCGGTTTTGCGCCTTGAATCGCAAGACGAGCTTCTGGGGCAGTTCGCCAACGATCGCGTGCAACAACTAGTGGTCACACACAAATGGGCCAACTCCCTCCTGGAGACCGGGAACTACATACGCAACATCTACCTGTTCGACCACGACAAGACGGGGGAACAACTCGCGCGTCTGAAAGATTTCAAGAAATTGCGCGCGGGTTACAGGGCCGATCTGGTGAAAAGCATCGACACCGAGCAAGGCAAAGAACTTGTAAAAAGTGTGATGGAAGCGCGCAACCGGTACGTTCCGCACGAGGACGAATTCATCCGGCTTTTGGAAACGAATCATCCGGACGAAGCGAAAAAGGAATTTCTGGAAAAAATCGTCCCGGAGCAGGCGACGTATCTGGATGAGCTCTACAAACTGATCGACTATGAAGTCGCACAAACAGCTGCGGATCGCGACGCGGCAAGAGAGGCGTACGTCCGAGGACGCGCTATCATCGTTTCCATCGGGGTTCTGCTCACGCTCTTCAGCGCTTTATTTGCCTTCTGGATTACGCGGAGTATCACCAATCCGCTCAAAGCAGCGGTGGAAATTGCTCAACAGGTTGCCAAGGGTGATTTGACGGGCATGCTGGAGGTTAAGTCAAAGGACGAGACCGGGCAGCTGCTTGAGTCCTTGAAGAACATGAAGGTGAGCTTGACGAATATCGTGGATGAGGTGCGCAACGGAGCCACAACGCTTGCTTCCGCAGCTGCGCAGGTTTCTGCTTCGGCCTCGTCACTTTCGCAGGGGTCTAGCGAACAGGCCGCCTCGGTGGAAGAGACGACTGCCAGCCTGGAAGAGATGAGTGCTTCGATCAATCAGAACGCGGAAAACAGCCGGCAGATGGAACAGATGTCCGCGAAGGGCGCGAAGGAGGCGGAGGAGAGCGGCCAGGCTGTGGCAGACACGGTGAATGCGATGGTGTCGATCGCGGAGAGAATCTCGATCATCGAGGAGATTGCTTATCAGACCAACTTGCTGGCGCTGAATGCGGCAATCGAAGCGGCTCGCGCCGGGGAACATGGGAGAGGATTTGCGGTGGTGGCCACGGAAGTACGCAAACTGGCGGAACGGAGCCAGGCTGCAGCGAAGGAGATAGCGGGCCAGGCGGGGGAGAGCGTAAAGGTGGCGGAGCGTTCCGGCGAGTTGCTCGGTGCGCTGGTGCCGGCCATCCGGAAGACGGCGGATTTGGTGCAGGAAGTTACAGCTGCGTCGCGCGAGCAAGCTTCCGGAGTCAACCAGATCAACAAAGCGATGTCGCAAGTCGACCAGGTCACCCAGCGGAATGCTTCTTCCGTGGAAGAACTTTCCAGTGCAGCTGAGGAGATGTCGTCGCAAGCAGAGGGTATGCAACAACTCATGGGGTTTTTCAAAGTGGAGGACGGGCGGCCGGACTCCGTGGCTGGAGGCACTCGGGGGCACGAGAGGTTGCACCCACGGGCCTACCGGCAGAACAGAACAGGGAGAGACGGAGGGTCCTCGGCAAATCAGGATCGCGCCAGTAAAGCCAGCGATAGCGAGGCGGAACGCGAATTCGTGCGGTTCTAACGGGAGAAGCCAATGGAATCCACGATTACAAGAGAAGCGGTGGAACAACAGCAGTACTTAACGTTCCAGATGTCGGAAGAGGAGTACGCCGTCGGAATCCCGCATGTGCGGGAAATTATCGAGTACAGCTCCGTGACGCGCGTGCCACGGGCGCCTGCGTGGATCCGCGGGGTGATCAACGTTCGCGGGAGCGTGGTACCGGTGGTGGACCTGGCGGTGAAGTTCGGAGTGGAGGCGCGGCCGGTAACCAAGACGACGTGCATCATTATTCTGGAGATCAAGCTGGATGGCGAGGACAGCATCATGGGAGTCATCGCCGATGCTGTGAATGAAGTGACCAGCTTCGCGGCGGAGGATATCGAGAAGGCGCCCCCGTTCGGGACGCGCGTGCGTGTCGAGTATCTGCTGGGGATGGCGAAGGTCGGCAAGAAGTTCGCGCTCATGCTGGACATTCACAAAGTGCTGTCGGGCGAAGAACTGGTGAGACTCGGGGAAGTGCCTTCGCAGGCCATCAAAACAGAAGCGGATCAAGCACAAAAAGCCCGGGCGGATGTTCCGACAAACGCCACCGTAAATTCCAAAACTGGCAAGTCGAAATCCTAAAACGCGGGATGAGCGGTGGGCCCTTGGCACGGTCAAACAAAAATACAAGTGCAAGCGAACGCGCGCCGCGAAGCTGCGTCTCCGAAAAATCGGACGCTGAGCCATTAGATGTATTCCTAGAATTTCAGCCGAAGACGATCACCGAGAGGGAGTTTCTGCGTTTTCAGGAGCTCATTCATCGCGTCTCGGGGATTTGGCTGACGCACGCCAAGTCAGCGCTGCTGGTGGGCCGGCTCTCCAAACGGTTACGTCATCTGGGGCTAACGACATTCAGCGAATACTATCGCGCGGTGACGACTGATCCGGAAGAGCAAACGTGCATGCTCGACGCGATCTCCACGAATGAGACGCGCTTTTTTCGTGAGCCCGGACAGTTTGAATTCCTTCGCCAGCGTGTTTTTCCCCAATGGCAGACGGATGCGGCGAGACGCGTACGCGCCCGAAGAATCAGAGCGTGGAGCGCCGGATGCTCGACGGGACAAGAGCCGTATTCGCTGGCGATGGCTTTGTGCCACCACTTTCCAGCGGCTGCAGGCTGGGAAATCGAAATTGTCGCAACGGATCTATCGAATCGCGCCCTGGACATCGCGCGTGGGGCCACCTGGGAATTGGGGGCCTGCAGCGAAATCCCGGAGGCTTATCTGAAGGCGTATATGTTGAGGGGCTGCGGGAGGCAGGAGGGCAAAATCAAAGCGGGTCCGGAGATTCGCGCTGTCGTGAGCTTTCTGAGGCTAAACCTGAACGATCAGGCCTACGCCATGAATGGGCTATTTGATTTGATCTTTTGCAGAAATGTACTGATCTACTTCGACCGAGAAGACCGGGAAAGAATTGTACGCCGCTTGTTGAGTTACCTCTCGCCGAGCGGCTACCTGTTTGTGGGGCACGCGGAGAGCTTGCACGCGATGCATGACGTGGTGCGCAGTGTCATCACCACAGTCTATGCTCCCATTGTCAAAGTGAACGCAGAGGCCGATGTTGCACGATAGCGCGGCGCCCCGAATCCAAGTTTTAGTTGTGGACGATTCGGCTGTGGTGCGCCAAGTCATGCAGGCAGTGCTGTCACAGGAAAGCGATATGGAGGTGACTGTCGCTGCGGACCCCATCATTGCGCTGCACAAGATGAAGCAGATTCGGCCTCACGTAATTATTTTGGACCTTGAGATGCCGCAAATGGATGGGCTGACGTTCTTGCGGAAAGTGATGGCGGAAGATCCCATCCCTACCCTGATCTGCTCGAGCGTGGCGGGACGCGGGACGGTGGCAGCGATCCGAGCGCTGGAAGAGGGGGCCATTGGGATTGTCACGAAACCAAAGCTCGGGGTGGGTAATTTTCTACACGAGTCGGCGGTGATGCTGATCGATACGGTACGATCCGCGGCCTCGGCGCGGATGCGGAGGCGAACTAGTTTGGCTGCGCCGCCATTGGAGCGAAAAACTGCTGGAAGCAAAACCAATGCAGCCAGCGCGGCGAGCAAAGAGGAGAGAATTGTCGTCATCGGAGCTTCAACGGGCGGAACGGAAGCGCTCGCACAAATTTTGGGCGCCTTGCCGGAGGAATCCCCAGGAATTGTGATTGTGCAGCACATGCCGGAGCAATTCACGGCGGCGTTTGCGAAGTGGCTGGATGCGAATTGCGCGATTCAGGTGAAGGAAGCAGCGGATGGAGACCGAGTGAAGAGCGGGTGGGCATTTGTGGCTCCGGGGAACCGGCATAGCACGATACGCCGCGTGTCCGGGCATCTCACGATTCAAGTTAAAGATGGACCCTTGGTTTCGAGGCATCGGCCAAGCGTGAATGCGTTGTTTCGTTCCGTAGCGCAGGCTGCAGGTGATTCGGCGCTGGGCGTGATACTGACTGGCATGGGAGATGATGGGGCCGAGGGACTATTCGAGATGCGCGCGGCGGGTGCGTTTACAATTGCGCAGAATGAGGCCAGCTGTGTTGTTTTTGGGATGCCGAAGGAAGCTATTCGACGTGGCGCGGCGGACAAAGTGCTAGCACTGGAAGCTATTCCGGCGGCGGTGGCAAGTTTTGGAATGCACGGCAAGAAATTGTTGTGAATCGGCGGCAATCAGCAAAACCAACGGAGAATGCCAGAGCTACCTCGCTGTTTTGCGCGATCAACGTTACAGAGAATTTCAGTAGTGAGTTACTTCGAGGGTGGGTGGATCGGCGTCTTGCGTTTCTCGGGCGTGGGAGTTCTTGCGGGGCGGTGCGCTGGGAAGCGCTGCAACCAGTCTGCGCGTGTATTCGTGCTGGGGCGAATTGAAGATGGCGTTCGGCGTGCCGCATTCTACGATCTGACCTTCATGAAGTATGCAGATGCGGTGGCACAGGGCCGCAACGGAGAGGAGGTCGTGCGAGATATAGAGGATGGCCGTGCCCATCTCGCGATTCAAGCGAGCGAATAAATTCAGGATTTCCGATTGAGTGATGGGATCGAGGGCGCTGGTCGCTTCATCGGCGAGAAGCAGCGCCGGGCGATGAAGGACGGCCATGGCGATGCAGACGCGCTGCCCTTGGCCAACGCTTAACTGCGACGGGCGACGACGGAGGAATTCTTTGTCGTGAGGCAGGCTGACGCTCGTCAGAGCTGCCTGAGTTGACGCTAAACCCTGTGCATTATTTCCGCGCTCGTGGGCCTTCCAGGTTTCTGTCAGCTGAGCCCCGATGGAGAGAGCGGGGTTCAGCGCCGCGAGCGGGCTCTGCAGAACAATGCTCATTTCTTTGCCGCGAATCGCTCGGAGTTCTTTTTCTGGACTCTTTAGAAGATCTCTCTCGCGGAACATAACTTCGCCTGTGACTCGGCCGCCCTTCAGCGGAAGGAGTCCCATAAGGGAGAGAGCCAGCGTGCTTTTTCCGGAACCGCTTTGCCCTACCAAACCGAGGATTTCCTGTCGCTCGATGCGCACGGAAATATTTCGGAGAACACCGGTTTTATTGTGGTAGTCCACCGAAAGATTGGCGGAGAGGAGCGGTTCCTGCATTTTCACTTACTCGCTCCCATCTCTGGGCCAGGTTTCAGGCGGAGCGTTTCGATGTTCCAGAAAGCCTGGGGATTGAGAGCTACAGGAGACGCGCCAGCAAGTTCTGAAGAGACGGCCGAGAGGGCGTTTTTGTTGACGAGATAGATGAAGGGTTGCTGTTCGGCGACGATTTGCTGGACGCGGTCGAACTTAGCTTTGCGGAGTTTCTCGTCGGGAGTGGATGCCTGTTCTTGCATGAGCTTGTCGATTTCCGCTTCCCAAGGAGTTGCCGGAGTTTTCTGATTCGGGTTCCACTGATGGTCTTCGCCGGAACTCAGCCAGACTGTCAATTGACCGTTGGGATCGAGATCGGTGTTCACTAGGCCGAGGAGGCAGGCGTCATAGTCGAACGTGCGGGAGATCCTTTCGATCAGAGAAGGAAAATCCAGCGTGACGACTTTCAGCGTAATGCCGATTTCCGAGAGGTCCTGCTGAATCATGGTGGCCATTTTTTCGCGCGCGGTATTTCCGGAATTGGTGATCACGGTGAATTCGACACGATTACCGGCGCTGTCTTTCAGGCTGCCATTTTCGAGTCGAAATCCCGCGTGCGAAAGAAGGAGGAGCGCGGCCTGAGGATCGTGCTTGGGAGCGGGAAGGGAAGCGTTGAACCAGAAATGATTGGACGGCGAGACGGGGCCGTAGGCGGGCGTGGCGTAGCCGTCGAAAACGACGCGTGCTAAGTCGGCGCGGTTGATGGACAGGGAGACGGCTTGGCGGAACGCTGTCGTCTGGAACCACTTTTTCTTGTAATCGGGCAAGGTGGACGAGGCAGTTTGATTGAACCAGAGTTCTTCGCCATCAAGGCCCGTGCCTGCGTTTCTGGCTACGCCGGGGGAATCTTTTTGAAGGCGATCGAACTGTTCGGCGTCGAGACGGTTGATCAGTTGGAGTTCACCGCGGCGGAAGCGCATCAGCTCGATGTCGCGGTTCCTCTGAATATCCAGGCGGACTGTTTCGATATAGGGAAGCGGGTGGCCTTCGGAATCCTGCTTCCAGTAATTGGGATTGCGGCGAAGAAGAACGTGAGAGCCCGCGACGTATTCGGAGACATAGTAAGGCCCGAGCACGCTCATCTCTTTTTTCGGAGACGTGGATGAAAGAATCGCAACCTGATCGAAGAGGCGCTCGAGACCGGCGACGAGGGTTGGAAACGAGACAACGGCAACATCCGGGGTGGGGGTTTGAACGTCGATCGCACTTTCTCCGGTTCGAAACGCGTCGCCAGTCGCTGAGTGGGTTTGCGGGTCCATGAGGAGTTTCATGGTGTAGGCGACGTCGGCGGAAGAGAAGGGAGAGCCATCGGAAAAATAGAGACCCTTGCGCAGATGGAAGGTGATTTTGCGGCCGTCACGCGAGACCTGCCAGGATTCAGCCAGAGCGGGTTCGAGAGCTTGGGTCTGTCGATTGACGCGAATTAGGACGCCGCCGGTTAGATAGCGGACGTTTTCCGAGGCTTCATCGTCCACGAGAATTGGGTTGAAAGTTTTTGGCTCGCCATGGAGGCAGAAATGCAATTCGGCTCCGGACTGGGCACGCCCGGACGAGGCCGAGAATACGAATGAGCACAGAGCAAGGGCTAGAACGGCAGATCGTCGAGAAAATCGCATCAGGCAAGCTCCTCCGAACCAGGAAAAATAAATTGGAAACAAATCACGGTGAGCACCAGGACAAATAACGGAACGAGCCGCCACGGGTTAGCCGCCATGGCGGAGAAATCTTCGGAACCACGCAGCAGATTTCCCCAGGATGGCAAGGGCTCCATCACTCCCAGTCCCAACATGCTCAACGTTGCTTCCGTGAGAATGAAGAGCGGAATCGATATCCAGAATTGCGCCAAGAATACTGGGCGAAGACAGGGGAGCACTTGGCGGAGCAATATTTGAGAGCGGCGGTAGCCGAGCGCTTGCGCGAGGAGGATGTGGTCTGAGTCCCGCAAATTCCGGGCCGCAGCCCAAACCACACGCAGCGACGTGGGCCATCCCAGAAGGCCTAACACCACGAATGTGGCGACGACGGAAAGGACGGGCGAGACATCGAGAGGCAACAAGGCGCGAAGCGCAATCAGCACGAAAAGCAACGGCAGCGACATGGAAAGGTCGGCGGACGCTAGAATAATTTTTTCGAGCCAGCCTCCGCTGAGTCCCGCAATTCCTCCGAGGACGGCGGCAAGGACGGTAGCAAGTAGCGCGGCGGCGGGCGCGAGCAGCAACGAAACGCGAGTCCCATAGATGAGACGAGTGAAAAGATCTCTTCCCAGCGCGTCTGTGCCTAGCAAATGCGCGGCGGAAGGCGCGGTATTGGTAATGTCGCGAAACTGGCGAGCATAGGAATAATGGGTAAAGCTCCCCGCGAATAGTCCCAATGCGAAAATGAGGACCAGAGTGCTGCGGCAGAGCAGGCGAAGCGTGCGCTGGGCTTTCACGGCCGCCTCTCGTGTAGCGTTCCCGCAAGGAAGTTGACTCCTACAGTTGCGAGAGTCACGAAGAGCGTGATGCTGGTGAGCAAAGGCAAATCGCGATTAAGGGCGGCCTGCCACGCCAATTGCCCCATCCCGGGAGAATCGGAAAGAGCTTCCAGGGGAATCGCTGCGCCGAGCGCCATGCTTGCGGAAACTCCGAAAAGAGCTAGGAGCGGGTGCCATGCCACGGGAATTACATGGTGAAAAAGGATTCGATTGCTGCTGAGGCCGCGTGCGCGGGCCGCGAGCACAAAGGGCTGCGCGTTAGCCTGAGCGAGGATGTTGTGCTGATAGCGAAAGAGTTTTGGAAGCAGGATTACTGCAATTCCCAGAAAGACAGGCGCGCGCAGATACAGACACAGAAGAGCTACAACCGCGGTGGGCAAGGCAATCAGGAGTCCGGTCATTGCGGTGGCCGAATATTCCAGCGCCCAAGTTTGAAAGCGAATAGTTAGCAGCGACAGAAGCGAAGCTGCCATCCATGCGGTGACCAAGCCGAAGAGAACCGCCCGCGCGGTGAGCGGAGCACGCTCCTTCAGAAGTCCAGCCACGGGCCGTTGAAGGAAGGCCGAGGTGCCCAGATTGCCGTGGAAGAGGCCGGCAATGTAGGAGCCATAATAGTGAAGAAGTCCGCCGCCCAATTGGTGTTCGCTGCGAATCGCATCTCGGGAGGACTGGGAAAGCCGGAAATCAAGATCGCGTTCGTCGATGCCGTAGCCCGGGGCGAAGCGAACCATAGTTGCGCAAAGCAGCGCTCCCACAATCGCGAGGGCGGTCAGCAGAAGGAGTTTCTGCGCGAATTTGACAATCCATTGGTTCATGGCTGCAGTGCAACGAGAAACCTTTCCGTCTCAAGTTCATCCGGGTGAAGGGGCCACTAACTGCGGCGTCGGCGCCAGACCTTTTTCTCGATAATGGGTTTCCTTAGCTTCATACATTGCGCGATCTGCTTCGGAAAGGAGTTCTTCGGCCGTGACTCCATCCTGCGGATAAAAGGCCGCTCCCACGCTGGCGGTGACAACCTTCTTGCCACAAACGGTCCGACCGGCATCCACGACCGCAAGCTCTACCCTGGGCAGCAGTTCCTTCACAGTCGCGGTGGTGAACTCCGGAAGAACCAGTATGAATTCGTCCCCGCCCAGACGCCCAACGAGGTCGTACTCCCGGCATACTGTCCGGAAATTCCTTGCGATCTCTTCCAAAAGTTTGTTTCCGACGAGATGTCCATAGTTGTCGTTTACGGTCTTGAATCCATTGAGGTCGCAAAGAAGGACTGCTAGAGGCTGCCCGCTGCGCTCGGAACGGGCCAACTCGCTATCCAAGTGCGCGCAAATCGATCGGGCATTGGGCAAACCGGTAAGGAAATCCGTGCTCGCCGAGTCTTGGGCTTTCTCAAATTGAAGTGAGTTTTCGACCGACAAGCCGAGTTTGGAACTTGCGGCTAGCAGCATGCGCAGGTGATCTTTGGTAAATGCCTGCTTCTCTTTCAGGTATAAGGTCAGGACTCCAGCTACCCCATCCCTGCCTTGGAGCGGAATGGACAACGTGGAGCGCAGGGCGGTTACGCGCGAGGGGTCACCCAGATGTTTTGATTCCGCCATAGGGTCACCGTTGATGATGGGTTTTTTGTGCTGCGCGACCCATCCGGAAATTCCCTGGCCGATGGGGATCTCCAAAGAACGGAAAAGATCGTAATCGACCCCATGGACATAACGCGGAGTCAGCTTTTGATCCTCACACACATAAAAGACGATGAGGTCATGGGGGACCATTTCCTTCAATCGAACCGCGACGACGGAGAGCGTCTCGCGCAAGCTCAAAGAATTGCCGAGAGTCTGGGCCAGTTCGAAGAGCAGCTGTGCTTCCTGGCGGGCAGAGACGATCGAGGCCAGAAAGGAAGTTGCTCGAACTTCGGCGGCGTTGGGCACTTCTGCAAATCCCGCCGACGGAGCGACCGATCGATTCTGGTTGGCCACAGAGGGAAAGGGACTCTTTGTGCTCTCGGACCGGCGCACTACTTGCTCGAGTTCGAGGTATCTTTTTTCGATCGCGGCGACGACTTGCGGATCAAAGCTTGTTTCCATTTCTGAAATCAGATGCTTCATGGCCTCATCTACAGATATCGCGCGGCGATACGGCCGTTCCGATGTGAGTGCGTCAAAACAGTCGACGACCGAAAGGATGCGTGCTCCGATCGGAATCACTTTTCCTCTCAAGCCGTATGGATATCCGCTGCCATCCCACTTTTCGTGGTGGGACCGAACAATGGGAACAACTGGGTAAGGAAATTGGACGCGGTCGAGAATTTCCGCGCCGACGATAGGATGGATCTTCATTCTATCGAATTCTTCGGGCGTGAGGCGTCCGGGTTTGGAGAGGATTTGCTCCGGAACGGCGAGCTTGCCTATGTCGTGGAGCATGGACGCTGCGCGCAAGGCGTTTAGTTCGGCTTCGCTGAGCCCCAAGTCTTTGCCAAGCTGGACGGCGTACGTTTGAACGCGCCGCAAATGATCATGGGTACTGTGGTCTTTGGCCTCGATGGCGAGGGACAGCGCCTCAATCGTTCGAAGATGGAGGTCTGCGATCTCCTCTGTATGTTTCTTCTCCGCCTCCAGACGGTCCAAATAGGTGCGGTAAGAACGGTACATCCAGTAGACAAGCGGCAGGACGAGAATTGCAAACTGCCAACCGAACGCACGATTGATCAAGCTGACAGACCCCGCGATCACCGCCCCCAACAAGTAGTAAGGAAACGACCACAGGTAACATTCCTTCCAGACCAGCAGAGGATTGCGCCGCTCCGTCAGGGCGATAATGCCCGACACAGACATCGTGTTGATTGCGAAATAAGTCGTGGAAGCCGCGACCAGCAACAGGGGCCAGCCAAGACCCAGACGCGCAGCGGAGCTGCTGTGAAATACAAGATTCGCCGCGGTGATGGAAATGGCCAGATTGGGAAAATTGAACAAAATCTGGATTAGCCGCGGCCGCGGTTTCGAGTGCCAAATCGACTGCGCCAGTCCCCCGAAACATCCCATCAGGAGGGTTTCTGGGTAAGAGAGATCCAGAATGCCCACCAGGACAAATAGGAAGTTGGGGGACATCGTCGCTTCAATGCCGGGGAGGCGCACTTTGAGTAACGAAGCAGCAAGAGCCACCACGAAAAAACAGGCAAACCGGAGTTCGCTCTGCGGATGCCAACGTAGAAGTGCATAGGGTAAAAGCGGAAGGCCGACCAGCGCCTGCAACAAAATGAACGATGCCGCAGGCCAACTAAGCCTTTGGCCCTTTTTCCCCGGAGTGGCCCAAATTTCCCGGTGTTTATTGGTAATAAATAGAAAGACATTGTGAAACGATGATTTCCAGGAACCACTCCCTGTGGGGCTCCCGCTGTTAAATCCAGGCAGGCGTTTAGGATTCAACGAACCATTACCATCCTTGGGGGCTTGTGTGGGCATACTTCCTTGGATCGGCAGCTTAGAATTCTAGTGGTCCTTTTTGGTACATATAGTGTCTGGAATACGCGGGGGAATGCCCATAGTACGAGTGGGGAGTCTTGTCCCAAGATTAACCCTGAAGTAGCCCCCTTTTGCCTCGAGTTATCCCCAGGAATGGAATGGGCAATCCTGCCTGTCCCCCACTGGAAACAACTGCGCCAACCTGGGAAATCCCTCCCCAATGCATGATGCGGTTGACGCAAAGCTAGTACTCGACCGCCCCGGCGTTGGTACTAGCTCTGTCCCACTCCTGTACCATCGACGGAATTAGCCTCCAAATCTTAAAACTTAGGCAGAGCTAAATGCCACCTTTTGAACCAGCTTCCTCGGGCCCTGTGTTTACCAGGAGACAGAGAAATATGGATCTCAGCCCCTACAAGAACCCAAAGAATAAGAATGGCGGACCGCTGAAGACGACCACGTGGGGCGCCTTAATCGCGTTCTCGCTTTTGCTGGCCGGTCTGGGATTGACCGGCCACCTCTCGCAACCTGTTGGGGGGCCGCAAGCCACTCAAACTACGGCAAATAAAGCGGCCGGTCGGGCTTCGGCTCAGCCAGCGGCTGCAAGGGGCGCTTACAGCGCGGTGTCTAATGAAGGTGCTTTCAGCGGCGCCTCGACGCTCCAGCCTCACTTTGAGATTCGCGAGAACAGCGCAATCGCCCACAGGTGGCCCGCTCTTGTCGACAGCAAACCGGCTCTGTCACAAACCGCCCCGGTTGGTCTGAAGGATCCAGCAGCTCCCCAGCAAGAACCTGTACCTGGCGTCGCGTCGACGGTTGCTGTGAATCCTCAAGCCCTGATCGCTGCCAAGATCGCTCCGGACCTGCAGGGGATTGACCCGGCAAAGCCAGTCGATGTCATCGTCCAGCTCAAGAGCTCAGCAGCCTCCTCGGATCTTACCGCTGACGGCGCAGCTCTGAAGTCCGAGCTCCCGCTCATCCACGCTCAGTTGGTGACGGTTCAGGGTTCCAATCTGAACAGCCTCGCTGCCGACTCTAACGTGGCGTACATCTCTCCGAACCGCAAGGTGCGCGGCGCGATGGACCCCGTCGTCACCGCCGTCAACGCGGACATTGCCTACTCGAACGGTTGGGATGGCAAGGGGATTGGCGTTGCCGTTATAGACAGCGGCGTAAACCAAGTCGATGACCTGAATTCTGATGGGAATGCAAGCCCATCACGTGTCGTTTATAGCCAAAGCTTTGTACCGGGCGATTCCTCCACGGCGGACGCTTACGGCCACGGAACGCACGTGTCGGGTATCGTCGCTGGAAACGCATATGATTCCACCAGCCTTCAGACCTACTCGAACGTGTATCGCGGCATCGCTCCGGAAGCCAACATCATCAGCCTGCGCGTACTGGACGGCACTGGCGCCAGCGTCGACAGCTCGGTGATCGCCGCTATTCAGCAAGCCATCGCTCTCCAGAGCACCTACAACATTCGCGTGATCAATCTGTCGCTATCTCGCGGTGTCTACGAGAGCTACACGCTCGATCCTCTCTGCCAGGCCGTGGAATCCGCGTGGCAAGCAGGCATCGTCGTAGTGGCCGCGGCAGGCAACATGGGTGAATACTACGCGGCTGGCACCCAGGGATACGCCACGATTGGCGCGCCTGGCAACGATCCTTATGTGATCACCGTTGGGGCAACCAACACACACGGAACGGGCTCGCAAGCCGCCCAGACAGTGACGAGCTATAGCTCGAAGGGCCCGACAGCATTCGATCACATCGTGAAGCCAGATCTGGTAGCCCCGGGCAATTCCGTCGTTTCGCTCTTAGCTTCGCAGAGCACCACTCTGATCACTGAGTATCCGTCACTCGCGGTTTTTCCCTGCAACGCTTCTGGGAGCAGTTGCGGTTCGCAGTACGGCACAGCGAACTACATGACGATGAGCGGCACGAGCATGGCGACGCCGGTGGTAAGCGGCGTTGTGGCCCTCCTTCTACAACAAAACCCGTCGCTGACTCCGGATCAAGTCATAGCCCGATTGATGGTGACGGCATGGGGCGGATTTAGCCAGTACACGACAGCGACAGACTTAGGAACAGGCGTAACCTATACAATCGAACAAGATATGTTCGCAGCGGGTGCTGGCGCTGTCGACGCTGCTGCCGCTCTCGGTAGCACAGACCTTGCTCCCCCAACTTTGGGTTCTGCAATGTCACCCACGGCAGTGTACAACTCAGCCACCAACACGGTATCCGTCACCGCGGCTCCCGGAACGGTTTGGACGAACCCGAACGTCTGGGGCAACTCCGTCATCTGGGGTAACTCCGTGGTCTGGGGTAACTCGGTGGTTTGGGGCAATTCGGTCGTTTGGGGTAACTCGGTTGTCTGGGGTAACTCCGTGGTTTGGGGTAACTCCGTCGTTTGGGGCAACTAATGCCGCGAGCAGCTAAGGTTTACATTTCGCTGGTATTGTGTTCTGGAGGCGCGGTCTTGCTAGTGGCAGCAGGATCGTGGTCTTCCGCGAGCCTCCCTCAATTCGTGGTGCTGCTCGGTTTTGCGGCCGCCTCTTCAACGCTTAAGATTCGCATCCCGGGCATCGAGAGCACCTTGTCGCCAAACTTTGTATTCCTCCTTCTCGCCATGCTGTGCTGCAGTTTTTCTGAAGTCGTGGCGATAGCACTTGTGGCGGCCCTGGTGCAATCACTGTGGGCGGCCAAACGAGCCCGCCTTATTCAAATGGCGTTTAGCGCCGCAGCCCTCGTGCTCAGCGCCAGCGTGGCCTTACTCTCTACGCGCTTTCTGCTGGGATCAAGCGCCTCGAATTCGCCGGTTGTTTCCGCAGTTCTCGCGGGCAGCCTGTATCTTCCTCTCAACACGGCCTTGGTCTCGACCGTCATCGGGCTTGTTGAGGGCAGGTCATGGGTCCACGTTGGAAGAATTTGTTACGAAAGCGTTTTCCCGTACTTCATGGGCGGCATCGTTTTCGCAGGACTTGTGAGCGGCGCATTCACTCGTTCCACAGTTTGGCAAGCCGCAACCGTGCTCTTCCCCGTGACCATACTCGGCTACCTTTATTCCTTGAGCCGGACGCCAACAGTTGCGGCTGTCGCGGTCCCGTCAGTTTCCGGGTCGGCTGAAGAGCGGGAGCTAGTCGAGGTTGGCTCGCCGCGTTCCCCCAGCCGTCGCTGATCCTACGCAGAACCTGCAAAACGTGCCTCGAATCCTGCGTGTTCCGTAGCACAAATTTTTCCTTGAAAGATTACTTCCAAGAGCAGCGAGCGCGTTCGGCGTTTGAGTTTTGAGATAAAGTAGCGGCCCCCAAAATTGAATGCGACGGAGTGTGCCGCTCGCAAGCCCGAGCTCAAATGGGCGAACAACAGAGGTCCGTGCATGGGGAGCTGTGACGGACAGGCGTGGGACGTGTTAGACTGGCGGTGTAGGATGCTGAACATCTCGCGGACGAAGAACCCACATACGTCCTAGTAAGTGTTGCTGCGGTGGATGCCCTCAGGGTCGTGCATGAGCGGGGCGAACTTACACGGCGTGTGTTCCAGTCGCGATGGTATCCTCGTTTGGAGCAAGAGGCGTTTGTGGAAAAAGGCGCCGCTCGTGGCGCTGGTGTAAAACGTGTCCTGGCAACTTCCCTGCAAGATGCCGCGGGATAAATAGTTTAGGGGCGTAGCTCAGTGGTAGAGCAGCGGCCTTTTAAGCCGAAGGTCGTGGGTTCGATCCCCACCGCCCCTACCAAACAAATCACCAGTAAAACAGCGGGCTCCGAACGTTTTTGCCGGAGCCCTTTTTCTTGTCCAAAAATGAACTGTAGTGAGGAATGTAGTGACTACCGACTCGCTTCCATTGTGACCACTTTCCGGCTTTCCGCTTCGTTGTAGTCCGTGACCTTCTGCATCGCTTCGCGAAGATCCTGCTCGGCCGTCACGTTGTACCTGGAAAACATCGAATCCGTTTTCCAGCCACCGACCATTTTGCAGACGTCCTTCGTGACTCCGCTTCGAATCAGATTTCGTGCAGCACTTCTGCGGAGGTCATGCAGTAGCGTTCCCGGACAGTCGGCTTTCTTGCAGGCAGTCGCCCATGACTTCCGGAATTCGACAACCGGCTCGCCTCCGCGATGGAACACGAGCGAGGACAGTGTCACTCCCGAAGATGTATTGATGGACCTTTCCTCTTTGCGGCGCTCGATTAGGTGAATGAGCTCACCCATGATTGGCACGAAGTAGGGTTTGCTGTTCTTGCTGCGCACACCTCGGAGATAGATATTGCCGTCACGCACGTCCGACCACTCGAGCGTAGCGATCGCGCTTTTTCGCCATCCTGTCACGTACGCGAACAGAGCAAAGTCCCGCAAGTCGTTAGGCAAATGACTCCGGAGTGTGTCGAACTGTCCCCGTGTGAGGAAGCCGCTCCGCGCTTCACCGTCCGGCAACTTTGGAAAACGAGGCACGACAAGGGGATCGAACCTCGCCTCCTCGCGCGCCGCGTTTTCCAATTCGAAGGCAGACGCGAGAATTTGTAACCGATGCTTGATCGTATTATTCGCAAGAGACTTTGATCGGCGCCCTTTCTTCTTGGTCCCCTGTGGCCTTCTCAGCTCCGTGACATAGGCAGTTACGGCCGCTGTGGTCAAGGCGTCTGCACATCGATCCGCGAGCTCCTTTCGGACCGTTCCGATCAGATTCATGTTCTTTGCGCTGTCTTTCTTACGCGCTTTGAAATCGTTCTCCAAGGCGTCGAGAAGTTGGCCTACTGTCTTGCGATCGGCCTTCGGCTTCTCCTCGATCCCAACCTCGCCACGCGCGAACTGCGTCCAAGCCGCCTTCTCGATGTTTTCCGCTTGGCGCTCATTCTCGACTTTTGTGGATTTCTGGATCCGCTTGCCTTTAAATACAAACCCGTACCACCAATATCGACTGCCGGCTTTTTTATAGACGCTCATGGCTTCTTTCCTCCTTTTTTTCGAGCAAGAGCAAGATTTTTCTTCGTTCGCCGATTTTCGCGCATGTACTTCGCCCGTCTCTGCTTTCTTCCGGGATCCGCGGCGAGGGCGGCGCTACGGCACTCATCGGAATGAAACCGTTGGTATGCAAGCTTGGCGTAGAACCATTTCGAGCATTCTTCGTGGGCACACCTGCGTATGCGGTCCAGCAAGCCGAGGGAAAAGAGTTCGAGCGCGGCGTTGAAAGCTGGAATTGGCTTGGCTTCGGCGGGCGACAGCGGCCTTTCCAGGTTGAGTTGGGATTTGATGTCGTAGTAGTTGCCGATTGAAGTAGCTACCCGTCTCCATCCGAAACCGGGCCGCGAGAACATATCGTTTAGAAACTTAACAATCTCGTCGCGGTAATTGCTTTCTCCGGTCCACTCCCTGAGGTGATGCCCTTCGAGGACGATCCATCTCTCGACGGGATCATCCGGAGGACGATCCGAGCCGTTAAGGTACTCCACAATAAAATCAGCTTGACGCCCAGGTTCGAACGCGTGACTTAAGGATTTGTCTTTTTTCGTCATCAGAAAGTAACTCCGCAGCGTGACTTAACGCTTGACGTGCTTTGTGGTCACGCCCCACAATGCCCGCATTGTCCCGCTGGATATCTGGGTTGTCAAGGGAAAAGGCGGGATAGATAGCAAGGCAAACAGAGTATTGGAGGGAAGATGCCGACGGCAAACAAAGCACAAGTGGACGCAGATGATCTGATCGACATTCCTGGCGGCGCCAAGATGGTCTTTGTCACGCCCAAGACAATTGCAAACTGGCTCAGCAAGGGAGTGCTCACGCGCTTCAAGGTCAACGGCGGACGCGTACTCATTTCGAAGAGGCAGCTCCTCGGGCTCGTCCAGAAAGAGGCTTAGCCATGAAACCGTTTTCCGAGGAAGAACTAGTCTCACTCTCCAAAAAGCAGCGGCGCGCGGCGGAGCGCGGCGCTGCGCGGGGCGCAGATAACTTGATGGACTTGATCGAATACCATTTCGCAAAACGGCCGCGCACTCTTCGCCGTCTTCGTCGCGACTACCTTCGCTTCTGCGTATATCTCTTCTTGGTCATTGATCGTGACTGGAAACGGCGTCTCCATTCTCGAAAATGTAAATAACCCCCCTCGCTGCTGCTCGCGCTAAAAGTTGCAAAAAAAAACGCTCGTACACACGACCGGACCTGTCATGGGGAAGAAATGAAGATTTCAAACTGGATAGAGGTCAGTGGCAAGAAGGCGTTGCGTGGAAAGTTCTCCGTGGAGTTACCCAGCGGGCTGATAATCCACAAAATTTGTTTTTTCGAGAAGGACGGCAAACGATGGGTCGCGCTCCCAAGTGAGCGGGCGGGTAGTGATGTCGCGGTGTTTACTCCTCTGATTGAATTCAGCTCACGCCAGGTGTTTGAAAATTTTCGCAAGCAGTGCGTTTTGGCGCTCGAAGCGGGGGGCCACGCATGACCTTCGAGTCGATCCTCGATCGCTTCCAAGCAAAGCGCGTTGGCGCGAACTTTATGGCGAAATGCCCCTCGCATGAGGACCGGAATCCCAGCCTCAGCATCTCCGAAGAGGGAGGGCAAATCCTGCTGCATTGCCACGCCGGCTGCGATACGCAAGACGTGCTGCGCGCTATGGGCTTGACCTACGCCGATTTGCACCGGAACGGTGCGACGGCCGCGAAGCCGAGCAATCCATGGACCGACAGCAAAATTGTCGCGAAGTACGACTACACAGACGAAGACGGCCGGGTACTTTTCCAGACAGTGCGTTTCGATCCGAAAGATTTTCGCCAGCGACGCCCGGGTCCGAACGGCGAGTGGATTAACGACCTCAAGGGCGTGCGGCTCGTGCCTTTCAATCTGCGTGGCGTGCTTCGCTCAGACTCAGACCACGTTCTCATCGTCGAAGGAGAAAAAGATGTCATCACGGCGTTCGAGATGGATTTCGTCGCAACATCCAGCCCGATGGGCGCCGGAAAGTGGCGTAACGAATACTCCGAATTCCTGCGCGGCAAAGACGTCACGATCGTTCCCGACAGCGACGAACCTGGCCGCAAGCATGCTGAACAAGTAGCCGCGTCACTCCAAGGCAAAGCCAAAACGGTCGCGATTTGTCATTTGCCCGAGGGCACCGGCAAGGATATTTCCGATTGGAAGCTATCGCGCGAAGCGCTAATCGAGCTAATCAAAAAAGCGCCGGCGTGGAAACCGGAAAGTGCGGAAGTGGAACTGTTCCACACGCCGGAAGAGTGCGAGAACGTTCCAGACGTCACCTTCAGTATCGCCGGCTTTCTGCAGGACGACGGGATGACGTTCATCGGAGGGCTCAGCGGTCATTCGAAAACTTGGATTGCCCTTTCGATCGTCAAAGCACTGCTCGTTGGCGAAGGCACAAAGCTATGGGGGTTGTTCCCGGTGAATCAAGCCGCGGCGCGCGTGATCTATTTGATTCCCGAAGTCGGACTATCGTCCTTCATGTCTCGCGCCCGCCGCATGGGATTGCTGCCATTCATCCGAGAGCGAAAGCTGCTCGTGCGCACGCTTTCCAGAGGACCGGCGCCGGATCTGGACGACCCTCGCATGCTCGCCGCTGTCAAAGACGGTCACGTCATCCTCGACACCGCCGCGCGATTCGCTGATGGTGAAGAAAATTCGGCTTCCGACAATGCACGTGGTCTCGCCGCCGATATCTTTGGACTGCTCACCGCCGGCGCCCGATCCATAATCTGCGCCCACCACTCTCCAAAGTCATTCCTCAAAGAAAACACCATGTCACTCGAAGGCATCCTCCGCGGCACCGGCGATATCGGCGCCATGGCCACAACCGTGTGGGGTGTTAAGCAGCTCGATGAACCGCAAAACGTAGTCCACATCGAGTGCGTCAAGGCACGAGACTTCACGCACTGCCAACCGTTCCAACTCCGCGGCCGTCCGTGCATCGATGAAACCGGAGACTTCGAACTCCATCGCGCACCAGGCGACTGCGGTTCTCTCGCCGATGAACAGCCGGACACCCACAAAGGCGGCGGCGCACCGCAAGCGCAACGAGACGCCCGGGCTTCCAACGTCGCCATTATGCGCGAGTGGCTCTCCGTCGAGCCAAATCTGACCTCCGCGCAAATCGTCCACAAGTTCAAGGTTGCTGGCGTCACAGTCGGAGACTCCGCCGTGCGTAAGTATCGAAGAGAGTTGGACTTATGAGTGTGACACGAGCTGGCGTCACAGTGGCGTCACAGGCTTCACGGAGTGTGACACGAGCTGGCGTCACAGTGAGCGTGCGCCGTTCAATGTTTTCAAGGACTTACGGGTGTGACGCGTGACGCCACCCCTAGATAAAGAGAGGTGGTGTCACAGTCCACGCCCTTGCCCTGGGGACCCCGTACTGGTGGTCCACCCCAGGGCAACGCAAGAGGGCGATGCCGGGAGTAAAAGTGAGACAGCCGCGTTGAGTACTAGGACGAAGCAAGCGCTTGCTATCGATATCACGGTCAATCGGATTCGCAACCCGATGCGCTGTGCCCGTAAGTGCATGAAGAGGCTGTAGCTTACGAGCAATTTAGTTTCATGCTGTAGTCGAAATTGTCACTCACGAATGCGGAGGAAGTAAGTGCAGGAAGAAAGCAAAACGCCGACTAAACCGAAGAAAAAGCACCAGTTAAGCGGATTTTGGGCGGCGAAAAGAGCGATCTCGAAGTTCGGAAGCAACGTGCTCGACGGTCGCTCTGCAATCGCCAAGCGTATACAGGAACTGCGCACGGCCTTAGTGAACGATCTTGGTGGCGAGCAAGCCATTTCGAGGCAACAGGACATCGTCATCGGCAACGTGCTCAAAGAGCATCTCCTCCTCGAATCGCTCGACGCGTTCATTTTCTCGATGCACTCGCCGGTCAACAAACGCTCGCGCCAGCTCTATCCCGTCGTGCGCGAGAGAAGCGTCATCGCCGATAGCTTGGTCAAGCACCTGGCTATGCTCGGGCTCGAACGAAAACTTCCGCCGGCAAAGCCGCTGGAACAATTCCTCGTCGAACACGAGAAAAAATCCAGACCACCGCAGGAAATGCCCAACGCCGAAGTACTTACCGACACAGGAAGCGCGATCGTCGAGGGAACAGAGGAAACCACGTGACAGCGATTCGCTTCACCGTCTACGGCCGTCCGGAACCGCAAGGCTCGACGCGCGCCTTTCTGCCGAAAGGGTGGAATCGTGCAGTCATCACCACGGATAACGCGAAGCTGAAACCTTGGCGTCAGCAACTCTCGGCCAGCGCGATCGGCGCGCTCGCGGAAAACGGCGGCGAGCTACTGGCGAAGCCGTCCGGTGTGCGGTTGGCCGTATGTTTCTATTTCGAGCGGCCGGCATCGGTTTCGAAACGGCGTGTACTGCCGTCAGTCAAACCCGACATCGACAAGCTTACCCGTGCGCTCATGGATGCTTTAACGGGAACGATTTTCGAGGACGATGCGCAAGTTACGGACATCGTTGTGGCCAAGCGCTACGGGATACCAGAACGCGCGGAAGTGCAGGTCGAAATCGTCGAGGACACGGCATACAAGCCAGAGATCGCCAAAGAACTGCCGCTGTTTGGAGAAGCATCGTGAACATCATCGAAACCATGTCCGACCCCGCGTTGTTTGGTGGCACGTTCTCAAAACGAACGTCATGGGGAGCGTGGAAGAGCTGCCTTTCGGCCGTGTTCGGCCTGGAGATGTCGGACGCGGCGCTGGAGATATACCGGCAATGCACCGGTCGAAGCAGTACGCCGTCGTCAGCCTTCAGCGAGGCGTGGCTCATTTGCGGAAGAAGGTCGGGCAAGTCTCAGATTGCAGCGTTGGTTGGTGTCTATCTGAGCTGCTTCCGCGATCACCGCTTGTACCGGGCACCCGGTGAAACGCTCGTGTTACCGATCATCAGTCCAGACCGAAAACAAGGGCAAGTCATTCTTAACTACATCGACGGCCTGCTCGATTCGACGGCGATGTTGCGTGCGATGGTGGTGAACCGCCTGAAGGAGTCCATCGAGCTTAAGAACGGAATAGAAATCCGCGTAGCCACGGCGTCGTTTCGGACAATTCGCGGTTACACGGCAATCAGCGCGATCGTCGACGAAGCGGCCTTTCTTCGGAGTGATGACAGCACCACTCCAGACAGCGAATTGATCGCGGCGTTGTTGCCTGCAATGTCCACGGTGCCGGGCGCGATCTTGTTGGCCATCTCCAGCCCGTACAGCCGGCGCGGAGAGGTTTGGAAGGCGTACAAAGCACATTATGCGAAGAATGATTCGCCTGTGTTGTGTTGGGTCGCACCAACTACCACGATGAACCCGAGCGTGAGCCGTGTGGTGATTGCCGCGGCTTATCTGCGCGACGCACAAGCGGCGAAATCGGAATTCGGTGCGCAGTTCCGGTCGGACCTGGAAAGCTTTGTGCCAATCGAAGTCGTCGAGGCGTGCGTTGTCAAGAACCGTCGCGAATTGCCGCCCAGTTCTGATGTGCACTATTACGGATTTGTGGATCCTAGCGGCGGTTCGAGCGACAGCTTCACGCTCAGCATTTGCCACGCGCAGAAGGACAAAGTTGTGTTGGATGCAGTGCGCGAGACCGTTCCTCCGTTCAGCCCGGAAACGGTAGCGGCCGATTACGCGATGTTGCTCAAAGCCTATAACGTGCGAGCTGTGGTGGGCGATGCTTACGGCGGAGAGTGGCCGCGGGAACAATTCCGCAAGCATCGGATCGAATATCGGGTGTCGGAGAAAAATCGAAGTGAGCTGTACTTGGAGACGCTACCGCTGTTGACGGCCGGTCGTGCAGAGCTGCTCGATCATCCGAAGCTGATTGCGCAGTTCTGTTCGCTCGAGCGAAGGACCGGCCGGTCTGGTCGCGACAGCGTCGATCACCCGCCGCACTCGCATGATGACCTGGCCAACGTCGTTGCTGGCGGCTTGGTGCAAGCTGCACCGACAACGAGCCACGTCCTGGGCGTTGTTGAGTACGGGAAGGCGGTCCAATCCGGTGCGTATCCGATGCCGGCGCCGCCACCGCCGCGGCCGATAGTGTCGAGCGACAAACCCGGACTGACATTGCGCGAACAACCGAAAGACAAAGAGATGTTTCTCGGGCCCGTCGACGGCGCTTGCCCGTTCTGCCGCGCGGTGTGTATCGCGAAGGTGGGCGGCAGATGGCGGTGCGGAACGTGTGGTGAAATGTTTGGGCCGGTTGTGGTCGGTGCCCGATTGACGCGGAAAGATGTGCTCCATTGAGTGCGCTTTTAGTCATCACCGCCGTTTTTCAATCTCCCGAACTTGAAAAGCGGTTGCTAGCCTCGCGACGGAAGCCGAAAGGCATGAAGCCATGGAATATGAACAGAAGACCCTGACCTGCGTTCAGTGCGGCGAGCATTTCCCCTTTTCCGTCTCCGGACAAAAATTCTTCGAACAAATGCGCTTCACCCCGCCCAAACGGTGCGTGCGCTGCAGGCGAAGCCGTGCCGAGGGGAAAACGGAATTTGCCGAGGTTAAGTGCACGGAGTGCGGCAACAACTTCGCACCTCGGTTTACGCCGAGACCTGGGCTGCCAGTGTTTTGCCGGGACTGCGTTCAAAAACAGCGTCGCGCCTCGTGCGCGGCCTGAAGTTTTTTGACAGGAGAAATAAAAATGCCAACAACGTTGCCTTACATCGGGTCTGGTGCTGGGAACGCAAGTGCGATGAATCCCCAAACGCCACTCGCGATCGAAGTCGCGGTGACTCCATCGCCCGACGGTAGCTTTCAGGTTTCTTGGAACGTCGTGCTCCTTCCCGTCGAAGGAGTTAGCACTTCCGTCCAGCAGCTCGCCGGCGGTTCGATGAAAATGCAGCCTACGGATCTCTACGCGAAATTGCTTTATAGCATTCGCGGCGGGCTTCTGGAGTCTTTGAAGAAACTCACGATGGGGCAAATCGTTCCGCTCGCGAGCTCGCTGCCAGCGAGCAATTCGTTCTACTGGTCGATCGCGCCGGACGTAGTCGCGGCTTTGCCGTCGAATCCGCAGAACGTCGGGTTGTAGTGAAGCCGAAAGGAAAGCGCCCATGACCGATACGGAAAAGATCAACAAATTCCTCGAGACGTGCGATCCCGGTATCGCGAAGGCGGTGAAGGACGGCGGCTTGATCTGTCGCGTCACCGAAATGGGAATCGGACTTTCCCTCCCCGACAGTGCCACCGTGCAAAAGCGTCGCCTCGCGAAAAATCACAACATCGAGATCGACACCGAGTCCGGGACCCATGAAGAGCAGCTCCAAAAGCTCGAAGCCGAACTGCAGGCGGTTCAGGACGCCATAGCCGCGCATCCTGCAGTCGCGCAAGCGATCAACGATGGTTGGATCGAAGTGAAGCATCGCAGCAGCGGCGGCATTGCGTTCAGCGTTAACAGCCACAAGATCCCGGTGGGAATGCCCGCGGAAGCGGCCGAAAAAATCGCCGACGCGCTCGGCAAGTATGTGAAAGGAGCAACAAAAATGGACCATCTAACTAAAACGATTGCCCCCGGTGTGACCTTCGCGCACGCCATTGCTGCCGGCGTACCTCCAAGGCGCGAAGCTGTGGTCGATGACGACGCTGGTGCTTTTCATGGCCTCGAGGAAGAACGTCCGCGCAAAACCTTGGTTCTCTGCGAAGGGCCGATGTCGAAGGCCGAACTCGACGAACGCATCGCGCTCGCCAAACATTACGGCGCCGGCGAGCAAGCCGTGTTGAACCTCTGCAACGAATTCCGCCGGCGCAACACTGCGGTCAAACTGGCGGAAGAGCCGGTCGGGATTGGTTTCTAGTTTCGAATTCTCTCCAAAGGAGTTTCATCAATGGCGACGACAGCACTAATAATTAGCGACAAACAGATCGAAAACGATCTGGCGCAAGCACGTAAAGAACTCTCGCACGTCCAGGAACGGCTTCGCGGCGAGGAAGCCAGACTCGCGGCCGCGAAACGCGAGCGTGGTGATCTCGTCGATGGTGTCGCACGCGGACGCACCGAACCTTCGAGCGTCCTCAAGCTGGACGGCACGATTAGCGAAATCGAAATCCGGCTCGAAGGCTTGCGAAAAATTCCTCCGCCGATCGAGGCGCGCATCACCGAATTGACGAAGGAGACGAGCCGGCGCCAAGTTGCTGCCGCGCGCGCCGCGCGTGAGAAGGAACGAGACGCGCGAGCTGAAAAGCTCAAAGCTCGTTTCTTACAGATCCGCGAAACCCTCGCCCTCTTGTGCACCGGGGAATTGTTCACGGCGGAACAGGAGCGCGCCATGATCGCGTCCGAATATGGCGACATTGGCGGTGTGGAAATCGCCAAGGCATTAAGCGAAATTCTCTTCGCACCGTCGCATCCCAGCCAAGCATTGCGCAATCCCGAAGTGCATCTCGCACACCTTGACGCGGCTGGCTTGGTGCCATTCGGATTCAAGGTCGTTAGCGAATTACGGCCCAGCGTCGTGCAAGGCGCACGAGGCGAATACGTGTCCAGGCTTCGACCTGCTTCACCACTTTGCTTCACAGTTTTGGCGATGGGCCCGCGAGCAAGTTAACGCCAGGAGGCAGCCATGGCAGACTCGCAACTCAGCGTCCAAGTCGTTGTGGACGCGTCGCAAATTAACGGCGTGCTCGAACCCGCAGCCGCGGCGGCGAAAGATGCGTTCAGCGACCTGGCTGCAGCGCAGATTCGCGTCAAGTCTGCCAGCTATGAGCTCAACTCCACACTGAACACGCTCGCAAAATCGGGACTCGCGCCGACGGCTGAGCAAACCGAAGAAGTCGCCGCCGCGATGTTTCAAGCCGAGCAGGCCGCTCATTCCTTCGCCGCGGCTGAGGAGATGGCCTACGGCTCAACCCAAAAGGTCGCCAGCGCCGCAAACAACGCGCGCGTCGCGTTTACTGGGTTGACGCAAGACATCGGCATTCGCGGTTCGCGCGCGCTCGGTAGCTTCATCGCACAATCAGAAACGCTCGGGCCCATGCTCAACGCCGCCTTTGGGGGAGTGGCGTTAATCGCCGGTGTCGAGCTGCTCTCCAGACTTCCAGGCATCATCATCGAGATCACCGATTCCTTTATGGGATGGGATGCGGCGGCGAAGAAAACCTATGCCGATATCGTCTCCGGCAACACGCAGTTGCTGCTCGAAACAGCGCGGACGAAGATCCAGGTCCAGGAGCTTAACGAATCCAGCGCGAAAGGTTCCGAAAAATATCGTCTTGCGGTCGAGGACAACATCCGTGCGCTGAAGATATGGGGAAGTACTTCTGCCGAGCTGCTGAAAATGCAGCATGACATCGAAGCGGAGCTCGACACACTGAAAGCTAAAGGCGTCGGATGGGCCCAGGCGTTTGGCGGACAGGCGATCGCCAACATGGTCACTGGCGCGAGCGGAAAGATAAAGCAGCTAGAGGCCGACCTTAGCGAAGTAAACAGCGCACTGAAGTCCGTGACGCAGACCGAACAAGAACTTGGCCAGGTTGCTGGTCCAAAGGCCGCGGCCGAGGAGACACTTCATCTCCGCGAAGAAACGAAAAAGGCCGCTGAGGAGGCCATGAATGCCGGCATTGCGTTTGCTAAAGCGATGGAACGAATCAAGCTCTCGCAACAATCGCTCGCGGACAGTCAGGCGAAGCTAGCCGACGAGGAAGCGGAATTCGGAGCGCAAGCGGCTGGAAAACAGGCCGAGGCCGAACTCTCATCGCTCGCTATGCGGAGCGCCGCCGAGCAGAAATTTCGCGAGGACCGCATTCGAGATGCGGAACAGGAAGCCGTTGCTGCGGTTGGTGTGAAACAAAAACAGGTCGAAGAGGGGTTGCGCCTCGGGCAAATCACCAATTCGCAAGCGCTCGCGCAACTCAAAGCGCTGGCAGGCGAGAAGCTGGCGATCGAGGAAAAGTATCTCAACGATCGCTCTGCCGAAATTAAGGCTCGATTGGCGACCGACGACGCGGCTGATTATGCGAAGGATCTGGCCGCATGGTCGAAGCTGCTCTCGGACAAACTGAAAGCAGAGACGAACTACCAGACTGAGATTCAAAACGTCACCGACAAGGCCAACCTCGCTATCCAGAAATCAACGGCCACGATGATTAACTCTATTGGCAACGACTTCACGCATGGGTTTGTGTCTTGGATGAATGGCCAAGAGACTTTTGGTCGAGCGATGCAAAAGGTTTGGACTCAGTTCGCGGACACGGTTGTCAGCTCGCTACTCAAAGCTGGTTTCCAAATGGTCGCGAATATCGCCCTACAAAAAACGCTGACCGACAGCACAAAACTTAGCGATGCGGCTGCAGCGGCGCGGCATACGTGGGCCGCAGTCTCCGCTATTCCCATCGTCGGCCCGTTCCTTGCACCGGAAGCTGCCGCAGCGGCGTTCGCTGGCGTGATGGCCTTCGAGAGTGGCGGCATGGTTCCTGGCTATGGTCCAGTTCCGGCAATCGTCCACGGCGGCGAAATGATTCTCAATCAGGACCAGCAACGCGCGCTTGGAGGCGGCGGCGGCAATCACAGCTTCACTTTCAACCACTACGGCGGCGGGTCGAGTGAGCAGATTCGAACGTCGAGCCGCGAGTTCTTCAAGATGGCGAAACGGGAAATGCGAAGGCTGAACCGATGACTCTCGAACAACAGAAGGTGTACGTCGAATATCTCACCGACCTCATGGTCATACACTTCAACCAGATTAACAGTCTGCAACTCTCAATTGGCAAGGCGTTGGCGGAAGTAGGCGAAGCCTACGGTCCAGCCGCGACCGTTCCTTTGCTCGATGACGCGATGAAGAAACTAAAAGCTGCCACGCTGCACGCGTTGCCCGTCGATTTTCTGTTCAAGATGTGAAACCTGTAGCGTGTGCAAAATTTTCCCTGTAGCGTCCTCAACGTACCAATGAGCAAGCTCTCAGAGACCGACTCCGTCAAAATTGTTTCGCTGTATTCCATCGACGAAGTCCCGATTTCACAAATCGCGAAGCGCTTCGACGTCTCCCCTCAAGCCATCCATGAAGTCCTTCGGAGACACAACGCTCTGAAAAGGCCAGCGGGCCGGTACTCGCTTGCGTATCGAGATCGCCGACGCGAAAGGAAGATCGTCAAGTGTGGGACAAGCGCCTCACCAGCCTAAGTGACACCGATCGCGAACGCGTGTGGCTGCTCTTCGATAGCGGCGTGAACATGAGCGACCTGGCTCGCCGTTTCAACTGCTCGCCGGCGACGATCTCGCGCGAACTGCAGAATCGTCGACGGCGCAACGTCACGGCGCCCCGACGAGAAAAGTCAGCGGCTCAATCCGCATAAATCGGCACTGTCCGGACGCGCCAATCGTGATAGCCTCGCCCCACGCCTTTCCTCAAAGCGAGGCGCAAACATGGTCATCCCAATACCGCACGAATGGGACGAAGGATTCGTCTGGGGTTTCCTCGCAGGCGCCCTGTTCTCTCTGTGTTTCGTGATCGTCGTGGTGGTGAAACGTCTGCACGATGTGCGCGAGGAGAAATTTGATTCATGGGTTCGTCGAGTGGTCGCTTACAGGCGCCGACGACATCGGAAATGATGGCGGCAAAAGAGAAGGCGGTGCCCTTGCGTTTAAGGCTTCCATCGAAGAAACGAGAACTAAGTCTTGTTCGGGCAGTGTTTTGTGTCTATGGCCAAGATGGAGTCCCGCGCAGAAATAGCATGGGTAAATGCTGAAAAAATCACTTGGGTGAAGGAAACGCAAGTAAGCGGCGTGATGCAGGGCAGTCAAATAATTTTCATGCCGTAGCTTTCCGCAACAGTGAGAAGCGTAAAACTTTCTGCGCTGCCGAGGGCTCATCGCTCACCTCCTCGATTCAGTTCGTCCCTCAGCCCAATTGCTCATCTATGGACACACCGAACGCCTTCGCTACCTTCACGAAGTAGCGGTACGGGCTACCACAGTTTCCTCCGCCAAAACGCTGAATCTTGCCAGCCGTAAACAATTCCAGTAGCGCTTTCTTGCCGGTGGAGATCGAAGCAATCGCTGCAACGTCGAACAGTGCGGAAGCCTGCAGTGCGCTGCTTTTCCTTATAGGCATGTGTTCCATGAGCGCGTTTTTCACGGCGTTCAAAGTGATCGCCGCGCTCTCTGGTGGAACGCCGAGCTCGGCAAGGACTCGGCGCGTCGCCTTTTCGCGCGACCTCGCAAGCGAGGCGAGTGTTCCAGGTTGCCGGCCGTGTTTACTTTCGGGCGTGTGGTCCTGGTACAGATAATCGACGGTTCCGGGAGTTTCATCCTTTGGCGTGTGCCGGTTGCGTGCGGCTGCGAGATGTACATCGCAAAAGCGCACAGAGTGATTGGCGAGCGGCTTCGGGCAAAGGGAGCACAGTCCCTTTGCGATGTTGCGTTCCTGGTAGCGCAGCGCCGCGGCGAGATGTGCGGCGCCGGCGGGCAGAGACGGCATCGGCACAAGATCATCGCCGTTTCGCCGCTCGTCGCGAATCCGCTCTCGCGCCCAAAGCAAAATATCGTCCGGCGATTCGATCGCGCGCTTTAACGTTGGGATGTCAACTGTTCTGAACCATGCCGCCACGGCGGCCATGCTCATCTGGTCGATGAGACGGTCGAGGACGATGTGCAATTCAGTTCGAAGATTTGCGACTTCACCGAGTCGCGCGAGTTCGAAGCTGCCAAGGGCGCTTTCGCTACAACCGAGCAGAAAGCTGAGCGGGATGCCGGTTTTCGCGAGACCTTTGTTTCTGAGGGCGCTCATGGCCTATTCACCTGAACGGCGTTAGCGCAATCCCACGCGCCGGCGTCCTTCGAGAACGGAACGCGGACAAGAACGTTCCTCCGTTTGAGTAACACGCCTCGTTTTTTGTAGGTCAAAATGCTGGTGCCCGCCTTGGCGAAACGAATCTGCCAGCCTTGGCCCTGTGCTTCTGTGATTGTCTTAAATGCGATCTTCATCGTCTGCCTTCCTCTCCGAGTTTGTAGAGCTGTTCGAGCTCACGTGCTTCGCGCTTTTCGCGAAGTCGATCATTCCACTTCGTATAGCCGAGGCGCTCTTGCGGAGTCGGGAAAGGATGGCAATCCTCCATCATCTCGACGTCTGGACCGCGGCCGTGACTGTGGGCCCAGACAGCCCACCTCAAGGCAGCGTCGATCATGTTGTGAAAAGAACGGTTACAACCGTCCTGGGCCATGAGTTCAATCCCATCGCAGAGCTCGACGTCAAGCGTCAGTTGAATTGTGCGCCTCGGTGGCTGAGGTTTCTTGGTGTAGCGCCGATCTTGCGGGCGAGATTCGTTACCGTTCATGCGGCCTCCTGCATCGCGAATGCTTCGACCAACGGCGATTGCGGGGAATGAGGCTGGCGGACGGCTACGGCTGGCTCTGGCGGCTCCGCGGTGCAGCCACAGATCGAGTGCATGCCGGCGCCGTCGTTCACGACGAAGACCAGCTCACGACAGTGCGAGCAGGTTTCGAAATCTTCGGGGAAAGAGATTGCTACGTCGGGTAGGATACTTGAAGTTGCCATGGAGCTTAACCCTCCTTTGGTGATCAGGGGCCGTTCGGCGTTGAAGCGCCGGGCGGTCCCGCTCTTCTACTACTTCTTCTTCAGATATGCGTCAATCGCGCGTCGAATCAGCTCGGCTGCCGGCGCTCCGCTCTTCTTTGAAGCCGCTTCGAGCTGTTTGAGTTGATCCTCGCGAAGATAGACGTTTGTACGCTTCATGGACACAGTATACGCTAACGTGTGTATATGTCAATACAGGCTCGACGTAGCAGTGGGACGCTTTCAGGCCGGTGGCCTTTGTGAATCAAGCTCTATGCGAATTTTGACAGTCTTCCCGGTTAGGTCTTCTACAACCCAAAAGACCGGCATCGCCAACTCGCCAGAAAGGTTTGCGTAGTCGCTCTCAATCTTCTCGTGCTGAATCGCATCCGGACGCAGCTCAAACTTCAGCAGCACGTACTTCGCCACGTTTTTGCCGTCGGAATCTACCAAGCGAACTGTGACAGGGCATTCCATGCCCCGACGCTTCGCGAGATCGCCCATGCGCTCCAGAGAATCCTGAAGTGTCTCCTCCAACGTGGATCCATCCAGAAACGCCGCTGGCATAACAATCACATCATCGATGTCGTCTCGTTTGCGCATTTGGCCCCCGGTCTACCTGTAGTGAGAACTGTAGCTACACGCTGCTTCCCGGCAACTCCCGGCGATACTACCACCGGCACCTAAACATAAGAAATGGGAAGTAGTTAGGTTATGCGGGAAATGGCGGGAGTGTGCCTATATCCGCCTTTTAAGCCGAAGGTCGTGGGTTCGATCCCCACCGCCCCTACCAACATCTCCTTTATGAATAATGAGTTGTGGCTTTTCAAGGGGCCACAGGGGGCCATTAACGTCAGGCAACTTGCGCTGGGAGCACTAGCCGAACAACTTTACTGTTCGCTTCTCGAAGCGCCGTTGGAACTGCTTGCGTGTAGATGTTCATGGTCGTTCGAATATCTGCATGCCGCAAGAGTTCCTGCTGCACCTTGAGATCGACTCCAAGCGCATGAAGTAACGTTGAATGGCTGTGCCGAAACGTGTGCCAGCCGATCCGGCCTAATCCTGCCTTCCGTGCTGCAGGGACCAGCCAGTTTTCTTGAATTCGGCCTGGCCAATACGGTCGTCCTGTTTCTGGATTCGCGAAAACCCACGCCTCACAATCAGCGAACAAAGCGAACTTCTTTTTGTGTCCCCGAAGCTTCTCCGCCAGCAATCGGTCGAGAGGCAACCATCGTTGGGAGGCCTGTGTTTTGAGCTCGCCCTCTTGGCCGTAGACATAGGCTTGCCGTACTTCCAATCGCAATCCTTCCCAATCAATGTCTTTCCACTTCAATCCGAGGATTTCGCTGATCCGCAGTCCCAAACACATCGCCACAATGCACATGGTCCGAAAAGGCTCTGGAACGTGTTCAAGCAGCTTCCGAAATTCTTCGATGGAAAGTGCCTTCGGTTGCCGTTGTCTTTTCGAACTGTCTTTTACGCGAACCAGGCTCATAGGATTGAGTTGATACGGAATCAGCTCCCATCGCATGGCCGCATTAAAAAGCACGCGCATCAGGTTTTTGAGGTGAGACTTGCTTTTCGGTGCCAAGTCGAGCTTCTTGAGCCAGTCCTCAACGAGCAACGGTTTGATTTGCTCAATGGGATAGTCTCGCCACTTCGGCTCAACATGGTTCTTCAGCCAGCAACGATATCGCGAAGCGGTAGATACCCTTTCAGGAATCTCCTCCGCCAGATACCGACGCATGACCGCACCGAATGAAACAGGCGTTCCGCTACATGTTTCTGCGTTCATCGAGAAAAGCCAAGACAGAGCTGCCTTGCGCGCTTGGGACTCGTTCGGGAATTCCTGAACGGTGCCAATGATCGCGCTCCGCCTTGTCGTGACTCCGTTTGACAGATTCTCGCGGTACCGCAGAACCCACACGTCTGGTCCTTTCTTTCTTGCTTTCAAACAGACCCAACCAAACTGAACCCGTTTTTAGTTCAGTTCGGGTCTCATCGCGGCCTCCAAGGAAGTCATATTGGAGGTCATATTGTTTATATCTATAACGTTTCGGCCGGCGAACATAAGTTCGCCCGCGCTTACGTTTGGGAGGACGGCGATGAGGAGATGGGACCGCTTACTGGACTCGTATATCGAAGAGTACCGCGCGAGAGGTGTCAGTCCGCAGTCGGTGGCCTACACCGAAGCGCGTCTGATTCGGTGGGGGCGGTGGCTCAAAGGGCGTCGTCCGCGCGTTTCGATCGAGCGCATTGATCCCGAGATGATCACGCGCTACATCGCGAACTGTTCGAGTTTTCGCGCCAAGGCCACCGTGTACGCGACGCTGAGTTCGATGCGCGGGTTCGGTGACTACCTGGTGCGCCAGGGTCTGTGGAAGATCAACCCGTTGCGCTGGATGAAAGGCCCAAAGGTCACGCCGTACAGCCGTCTGCCGAAACGGATCGATCGCGCGCACATGGAAGCGCTGTGGCGCGAAGCGGCGAGTCGCCACGGTGAATACAGTTCCCATTTATGGGTAACTGTGCTGGCGATGCTCTACGGCACCGGTCTTCGCCGCGGCGAACTCGAGCGGCTGAACATCGAGGCCTTTGATCGCACCGAAGGAACGTTGCGCATCGATGGCCGCAAGACGGGGCACGAGCGCTGTGTGCCGCTGCCGGAGATGGTGCTGCGGTGTCTCGAAGTGTATTTGCCACTTCGCCACAACCAACTGGAAGAAGCAGGATTCTGTGGCGAGTGCGCTTTGTTGGTAAGTCGCAGCGGCAAGCGCCTCACCGGCGGTGCGATCAGCAACGGGATCCACGCGATCTCGCGCCGTGCGCAAGTGCCCATCCACACTCTGCATCAGTTTCGGCATAGCTGTGCTTCCGATCTGCTGGAGTCGGGCGTGCACCTGGCCCAGGTGCAACGCGTCCTGGGACATTGCGGCATCGCAACCACCGTGCGTTATGTGCATATCGCCGATCCGCAGCGCCGCGCCGCGATGACCCTCCACCCCATCAACGATTGGTTGTCGCAACAGCAGGTGAGCGCATGAATAAATCGAACACACTCACGATGGATCCGTTGATCGAGGGCTACCTCCTTTACCTCGATAAAGTGGGACGAAAAACGCCGCGCACGATTGTGGACGTGCGTTGCACGCTGCGCCGTGCCATTGCCCAGTTGGAACAAGTGCGTCCCGGTGTCGAGCTGTGGCACCTCAAGCTGGAAGATTATTTGCATTGGTTGGAGGCCGAGCGGAAGTGCGGTTGCACTGAAAACAGCCTGGCGAAATATCTCAGCCACGTGCGTGGGCTACTGGAATACGCCTGGCGTAGTGGCCGCGCCACGCACAACGTGCTCGATGGATTTAGTTTGCAGCATACGCAGCGACGCACGGTGCCGAAGTTCCTCAACTTCGATGAAGCCGAGCGGCTGGTGCAAGCCACAACCGCGCCCGGGCCCACATCGCGGCGTGATCGCCTGATCATTTTGCTGCTCTATGGTTGTGGGCTGCGTACCAACGAGTTGTGCGCGCTGGACGTCGCACATGTCAACCGTGAGCGCCGTGAGTTGGTGGTCCTAAAGGCGAAAGGCGATCGACCACGCGCGATTCCGATCCCGGAAGCACTCTACACAGAGTTGCTCGCTTATCTGCTGGAGCACGGAGAACGCGGGCCGTTGTTTCGAACCAGCACTCGTAAACGGCGGCTGCGAGTTAACGACGTATGCGAGATCGTGACCGTAGCTGCGACGCGCGCTGGTCTGCGAGCCGGCGTCACGCCCCGCACACTGCGGCACAGTTTCGCGACGCACTTGATGGATCGCGGCGTCGATCTCGCCATTATTGCCTCGTTGATGGGACATCGCAGTCCGCAGGAGACCGGTGTCTACCTGCATGTCTTACCCGAGCGGCCGCAAGCCGCCGTTCGTACCTTGCCGATCGGAGAACGCTCATGAAATGGTCATTTTGGATCGAACTCTACATTCGCACCCACTGCGTTGCGCGTGGGTTGCGCCCGCTCACACTCGTCGCCTATGAAGACGCACTGAAACAGTTCCAGGGGTGGGTTCGCGTCACGCGGGCGGATATCCCACCCGATCAGGTAACTGCCCGCGATGTGCTCGCCTATCTGCAGCATTTGCGCGATGTGCGCGGTAACGGAGCTTCTTCCGTGAACCGCGCCGTTGTTGTTCTGCGGCGGTTTTATTGTGCGATGGTTGCTATGGGATATCTCGATCACACTGCTAACCCACTTATCGGATTCCCGTCGATCAAAGCAGTGCCGCGCAAGCTGCCTGTCGCGCTCTCTTCCGAACAGGTCAGTCGATTGTTGGCTGAGCCAGAGGCCGACACGGTGATCGGTCTGCGCGATCGGGCACTGCTTGCATTGCTCTACGGCACTGGCATCCGCGCTTCCGAATGCGCCTCACTTCGCAGCGGTCAAGTCGATTTGGCGCAACTGGCGATCACCGTTCAGGGCAAAGGCGGCCACGAGCGTGTCATTCCATTGAACCCACAACTCGCTGAGGTGCTGCGCATCTACGCGCAAGCCCGTGGTCCCGCGCTCCCCACCGCACCATTTTTCCGATCGCGCTTCGGGCGCCTGTTGTCACGCGGCAGCGTCTACGAACGCGTACGCACCTGGGGCCAGCGCAGCCGTGTCGGTTTTCCGCTGTCACCACATCGCATGCGGCATACATTTGCAACCCACTTGGTACGCGCCGGAGTTGGCCTCGTGACCATCCGCGATCTTCTCGGTCATCGGCTGATCACCAGCACGCAGATTTATTTGCATGTCACCGCAGACGATCTTCGCGCGGCGGCTGCACGTCATCCAATCAGTTCACTGCTCAACACCGTCAAACATCTACTGACGGACGGACCGCTACCATTCCAGAAAACGCACGCGATTTATGCGAGCGGATAGCAGCTGGCGGCCAACCCAACCCCCAAAAGCCCTTTCAGGTAAAACTAGGAAGCCCGGTGAATGATTTGCTGTGCCCAGAAAGGGATCGAAATACGTGCAACTGCTTATAACTTGGCACTCGAACACACTAAATGTAATATCAGACCGATGTCAGCACTCGCTCTCAGTTCTGAGGGAGACTGTCGCACTCGGACAACGAGCGAGAACTGTACCGCGCGTGAGCCTCAGACTCGAACTAAATACACGTACGATTCGATCTATGAGTTAACGGGCGTGACCCAAGGGAGCACTACCACAGAGAGCTACACATTCGACCCGGTGGGTAACCGGCTGTCGTCGCTAGGCGTGTCGCCGTACGACGTAAACGTGTCGAACGAACTGACCTCGACGCCCAGCACAACGTATAGCTACGACAACAACGGCAACACGACAACGGAAGTGGCTTCCTCCGCCACGACTACGTTTGCATGGGACTACGAAAACCGCCTGACGAGCGTGACGCTGCCGGGAAGCGGGGGCTCAGTCACCTTCAAATACGATCCCTTCGGAAGAAGAATCTACAAGTCGTCGTCCTCCGCCACCAGCGTGTACGCTTATGACGGAGATAATCTCATCGAGGAGACTAATTCCAGTGGCACCGTCGTCGCTCGCTACTCGCAGGGCCTGAATATCGATGAACCTCTGGCAATGCTCAGGAGCTCCACGACCAGCTACTACCAAGCGGATGGCTTAGGGTCCATCACATCGTTGAGCAACGGGGCAGGTGCCCTGGCTCAGACCTACACATTCGATTCCTTCGGCAAGCAAACCGCTTCGTCTGGTTCGCTGACGAACCCGTTCCAGTACACCGCGAGGGAATCGGACCCGGAAACCGGCCTGTATTACTACCGCGCCAGATACTATGATCCGTCCATCGGGCGCTTGCTCAGCGAAGACCCTTTGGGCTTTGACGGCGGATCCAACTTCTATTCCTACACGGGCAATAGTCCTGTAAATTTCGACGATCCCTTCGGGTTGTATACGCTGAAGCCGAAGCGGCATCCTGTTCCTCCCCCGTCGCCCCAACTGGATACGTTCCTAAACTGCCTTGAGGGATGTGTTGGAAAACTAGCGGGCGGAGCTGGTCTTCCTATTGTCGTTACCTCGACAACCGACGAAGTTCACGCTGACAAAGGGCACTACTTGGGAACTAGCGTGGATATCAGACCGCCAACAGGTATTCCAGCTAACGATGTTTTCTGTTGTGGGGGCCAGTGCGGAGCCGCTCGGGGACTGAATGAGTCGCCAGCAAACGGAGGACAAACTGTGCCTACTACTCAGGGCTCTAACTATCACTTCTCATTGTTGCAGCTAGTTAAGCATCCTAAGTACCCGAGCCAGATACCGCCGGGTTGCAAGCCGGGTAGCAGTTGCTCCCAAACCAAATAGAATAGATGAACATGGAGGGTGACTGATGCGACTGAAAGCGACAGCGACTATGGGGGCAATATTGTACCTATCCTTGTTCGCGCATGTCGCGGCTGCCCGGACGCCCGAGGATGCCTGCACTCTGCCAGGAGACTTACAGCGTGAAATCTCAAGCAAGTATCCGGCGCGCACGCTCGTAAGCCTGTCGGATCTCAGTGATGATGACAGAGGATTTTTTCAGAAAGGGCACGGTGACGACTGCCCCGGCCTAGTGAAGGTCGATTTCTATGGTGACGGTAAGCCGACATTCGCGTTGGTTCTGATTACAAAGAGAGTGGCCAAAGGAAAGAACGAGCTGGTGTTGGCACATCAAGTGGGGACGATCTGGAAGACAACCACGCTGCAAACAACAGAAGGAGATGCGCCTGTCGCCTGGAGTCAAAAACCCGGGGAATACAAGGATGTTTACGGGGAGAAGAAAATTCACGCGACCAGTCCGGTCATCATTCTTTGTAGGTATGAAGCATCGACGATTCTTTTTGCTTGGACGGATAACAGAATCGCAAAAATCTGGCTCCAGGACTAGACACACCTGTCGTCTCCGAGGGGAGTTGACGGCTGGCGTTGCAGAGCGCCGGAAGAGCGGTGCTTACGGCACCGGGTGGGGGGATAGACACATCACCCGGGTAGGGTGCTGCAAGGGACCAAAACGCAGGAGAATTGTGTAGCGGTGTATAATGTATATATGGCTAAAAATGTGATTCGCATCTCAGAGGCGGAAGCCGCGAACGACTTCCCTATGCTTCTAGCACGAGTACGGGCGGGCGCGGAAATTGTCATCGAGAATGACAATCACCCCGTCGCTGTGCTTCACGCCGCCGAGCCTCTCCGTCGCAGTATCTCTGAGTGCATCGCCCTTGCGAAGTCGCACGAAGACGAATCCGGCAAAGCCCCGGTCCTCGACCCGGACTTCGCAGCTGACGTAGAAGAAGTTCTCAGCCATCGCAAGCCGTGGAATCCCCCGTCGTGGGAATAATTCTCGACTCCAGCGTTATCATCGCGGCCGAGCGCAGAGGACATACTGTTCTGGAAATCCTTGATCAGGTTCGATCCAGCCAGGGCGAAATCGACATCGGTGTGTCAGTGGTGAGTATCGCCGAACTAGTCCATGGAGCTTATCGCGCCAAGACAGAGGGACAGCTGCAACGTCGGCTGGAATTTATCGAGCGGCTGTCGAATGACGTGCCGGTATATCCTGTGACTCTGGATATCGCGCGGCTGGCTGGACGCATAGAAGGCCAGCAACAAGCCAAAGGCATTCAACTTGCGTTTGAAGATCTCTTAATCGGAGTGACGGCTCTACATCTGGGCTACGCGGTAGCCACTTTGAACCTGCGCGACTTCAAACAACTACCTGGGCTGTCGGTCGTACAATTATAGCCACAGCAAATCCCGCAATAGTCCGTTCGTTACGCATTTAGTCGTAAAATCATCTGGTCAATGCCACAAACGAGTCAGGAACACCTGGGAGCTGACGGTGCGGGCTTCCGAAGGAATATGTACGCGCCTGCCGAGCCGGGGTCTGACTGTGTGAGGCGAAAAAAATCCACTCGATCGTACTACCGCGCCAGATACTACGATCCTCTTTCAGGCCGATTCTGGTCAGAAGACCCTTTGCGGTTCTTTTCTGGGGAGACGAATTTCTATCCATACGTGGAAGGAAATCCTGTCAATCTTGCTGATCCCCGGGGCCTCAC
>Ga0074044_10000403_pt1 | contig 43131 bp, 33 predicted proteins | sample BogForMeECP23OM1_FD_94443 | JGI IMG/M metagenome (GOLD analysis project Ga0074044, IMG submission 94443) | Bog forest soil microbial communities from Calvert Island, British Columbia, Canada - Bog Forest MetaG ECP23OM1 | ecosystem: Environmental > Terrestrial > Soil > Wetlands ...
CATCACTGCGGTGCTAACCTTCTTCATTGCCGGTCTCCTTTTTATCTGTGCCTTGAGCACGTCGATAACTTGGGAGCGTACACCGCATCCCGTCCGGAGACCGGCCTTCTCATCCCATCTGTTCGCGACAGTTACCAAGTGCCGATGCGGAGGACGGCGCTGGTGAAAATGCGAAGGCCATTCTGGGGATGAATCATATCGACATCGGACATCCAGGTGCGGCTGTAGTCAAAGGCGATCACGCGCCACGCGAACGGGCGCGTGACTACGGCATCGAAGCCGATGCCGGCCACGATGCTGGGGCCGTTGTTGGAAACCTCTACCGACCAGTCACTCCGTTTGGGATAGTGGCCGAGGGTTCCGTTGCCATCGTTCCAGGCGTTCAGTAGCTCGGTGCGCAAAGCGAGATCATCGGTTTCATGGGTTGTTTTGTTTCCGCCGAACAGGAATTCAGCATAGGGCGAGATGCGGTGAGCAGCGCGCGGAGTCCAGCGTGCTCCGCCGCCATAAAAGAGCGAGTCGCCGCTCTGATTACTTTGTGGCATGTGCATGATCAAGCAACCGCTTACCTCGGCAACCACCTGCCAGGACGGGTTTACACGTGCCGCCCCCGAACCTCCGCCTCCTACGCAACTGCCGCCTCCCAGAAGGGTCTCGTAATAGGGGAATGCAGTGAGCTCAATCGGGGCCTCTAAAGGGTAGGTACGGGGGGATTTGGTAGAAGTCTTAAGAGCCGTGCGTTTACGGTGCTGGCAGTTTGGGCTTTTCAGCGACTGATGGGCGTGAACGCTCAACGATGGAAGGAGCAGCCCAGCGCCGCGCGGTCGAGTGACGTTAGCGCTGTATCGGAAGCGAACGGCACGACGGTTCCGGTTAGCCTCGACCTCGGGAGTTCGCTTTCGATACAGCCGTCAGAAGGAAGCCGCTCGCGGGTGCGGCGGACGCGGTGATTATGCAAATTGAATGGAGCGGGAGAGCGTTGTTGAGGAGTGCCTGAGCGGCGTGCCTGAATAAGGACGAGGATGGTGGGAGCGTGAGAGCGGGGAAAAGGACAGAACGGTGGTGCAAGGGGAGGCGGGAGCGGGGGGGAGGGGCTGAGTTGGTGGATAAGGCACACGAGGACTGTGCGTGGTCAAGCACGTAAGTTTTTCGGGATGGAGAATGCGCGGTCATGCGGCAGCGGTGACCGGGATCGGTGGGGAGCGGAGAAGGATCTGGGCGGCCGTAAATCTCTCGACGACGATCATGGGCGCGCCACACCTGGGACAAAGCCAAAGCGGGCACGGTTGCTTGGCGGCGGAGACGGCAGGTTCGATCTGCGGTTGCGGCACCACGCCTAGTAATTGCCGGCAAAGCGGCAGCAGAGTGGAGCGTCGCCGGTTGGCGAGGAAACCGAAGTTGCGGATGCGAACGAAACCTTTGGGGAGCAGGTGCAGCAGGAAACGGGACAAGAACTCATCCAGCGATAAGGTCATCAGTTTGTGTTCATTGTTGTCAGCCGAGTCGCGCCAGCGAAAGGTAACTTTCTGGTCGGCCGAGGAGACAAGTCGATGGTTGGAGATGGCGACGCGATGGGTGTATCGGCCCAGGTATTGCAGCACATACTCAGGACCACCGAAAGGTGGTTTGGAGTAGACCACCCAGTCCTTACGGAACAGGGGTCGCAGCCAGGCAGCGAAGATCTTAGGCTGAGCGAGTAAAGACAGATTGTCTGAGAAGTAGAGTTGGCCGTGCTGGAAAGCGCTCCGCAGACTGGCGACGAACTTGCCGCGAAAGACACGACGGAGCACATGGATGGGGAGAAAGAAGTGAGAGCGGGATGGGATCCAGCGGGTGTGATCGAGGGAGAGCCCACCAGCGGCGACGACACAGTGGACGTGGGGATGGAGCCCGAGCTTCTGGTTCCAGGTGTGGAGCACACTGAAGAAGCCGATCTCAGCTCCGAGATGTTTGGGATCGCGGGCGACTTGGAGAAGAGTTTCTGCACTGGCACGGAGCAGCAAATCGTAGATGACCTTTTTATTCTGCAGAGTCACGGAGGCGAGTTGAGGAGGCAGAGTGAACACGACATGAACGTAACGCGAGGGGAGAAGTTCGCGACGACGTGCTGCGAGCCACCGTTCCCGAGCGCCCGTCTGACACTTTGGACAATGGCGATTGCGACAACTGTTGCAGGAGATGGTGGCACGCTGTCCACAGCGGGAGCACTCATCGATATGGCCGCCCAGTGTGGCGGTGCGACAGCGGGCAATAGCTAGCAGAACTTTGATGTGCGGCCAGCGAATCCACTGACGGTTGCGCTCGATGAAAGCAGTTCCTGCCGTGCGGATCAGGTCGGCCAGCTCCAAGAGCGGCCGACTCATCTACTCCTCCTGGGATGACCGCTCTTTCAGCGACAGCGAGTCCAGAGGACTGGCGGTGGCATGCAGGTGACGTTGCGAGAGGTGGAGGTAGATGGCAGTTTCTTTTAGATCGTGATGGCCTAACAGGATCTGAATGGTGTGTAGGTCGGCGCCGGCTTCCAGCAGGTGAGTGGCGAAGCAATGGCGGAGCACGTGGGGATAACGTGAAGAGGACGGCCTAGAAGAACCAGATGGGCAAGGACGGGTAAGACACTCGCCCTGTACAGTCACTTTGGGAAGTGTCAATGCCCTAGAACAGCCGCGCCTGACTCTCCGTCAGTTCACGGGTGCGCTGCAGCACTCTGCGCCATCAACGGCAGCACGGTCTACATGACTTTAGGTTCTCTGACTGCTGGTAGGCTTCCGATGCTCCGGAGTCTAAATGATTCGCCCTCAGTCGTTCGTCACCGATGGCGATTGAAGGCATCGAGCACGAGTTCGGTAAACCGGGTTATGGCGTCGGAAGCATCCAGATCGACCTGGTTGATGATATGGATCAAGTCACGACGCAGCGGTGCGGAAAAAGCCCGCAGCACCGAACCTGGATCGCCTGGCTGCACGTCGATGACAACACCACCCGACCCCAGGATATTCCCAAACTCCGTGATCTTCGTAAATATCCATGGGGGAAGGGGCCGGATAAAAAAGAGCAATCCGTCAGCCGTTACGGTCGTATCAACCGCAAACGAAGCCTGCAGATCGAGCCAGTACATGAAAATGGCTGGCCCAATGCCAGGAAATACGTCTGCGGGATTCTGAAACGTGACGCTGAATTGGAAAATGTACGTGCTGGGGACGCCCTGCTCGGCCGAGTTTGGCTGCATCGCCGCCGCAGGCACATTCGGATCGCTACTGATCCCCGTGCAGTTGAAGATGATATCGCTGTGACCGACAGCAACTACCGATGGGATCCGGGTGATGCAATTGGTCGGCGGATTTGAATTAAGTATCGGAACAGACTGCAGCTTTCCGGGGTAAAGTGCACTGGGGTTGGGGCCGGGAATGCCGGCGTTGGGATCGACAAATTCCTGCGGCTCAAATCCGGTGACTGCAACAGACAGGGCGTTTTGAAACGTTAGTACGCTTTCTGACGAGACGATCTCTGCGCGGGTGTAGGTCTGCACGTCTATAATCGCGCACGCCTGCAGAACCGGGGGCCAAACAGGCGGGTTCGGCGGCTTGGGAAACAGCGACGGATCCGTCGAATAGGTTTGACTTAACGGTGCAATGCCCGTCAAGTTTGTTGGTGCACCGGTCTTCGGCGGCGCCTTGGCCCGGTCCCACGCGTTATTTCTCCAGATGAGTGCTGTCGCCTGTGTGGGAAACCCGGAAGCCCAAATTGCACTATTCGAAGGCAGAACGGCGTTTAGACCGCTGGCTGCAAAGTTGTCGATCACAGTGTGCAGGTTCGCAAACTGGCTTCGTCTCCAACCCAGGTTGCCGGAACCGATCGTCGATGAGTTGGGCTGATTGGGTGGAAGGTGGCTGCACGTCACTCCGGTCACCGTTTCCATGCATTGGAGGATCGAGGTGAGATCCATCAGGTCGCTATTGATCCCGCCCTGGTAAGTCCAGGGACTGACAATGATTGCGGGGACGCGCATGCCTGCCCCGATCGGAGCAGCGCCAACAAAGGGCGTATCATTGGTTCCACCTTCATCGTTCGCCCAAGGCTCGAAGGGGTCGCCCGGCGCCACTTGCGATGGATCCGGCGAAAGGGGCGGAACGACGTGATCGAAGTGCGTACCAGTCTCATCATAGACAATAATGAGGACAGTGCTTTCCCAATCCGGTGAATTGATGACCGCATCCACAATCCGCGAAATATAGTAAGAACCATCAGGCAGGGTATACGGCGGCCATTGACTGAGAAGATATGGAGGATGAATCCAAGCCAAAGTTGGGAGCCCCGCTTGCGCATCGATTTCAAACTGCAATAATCCCGCGATAGGGCCGTTCGGCGTTTCTTTATAGTTGGGATCTGCCTTATAAGTGTTCCCGAAAGAGGTTCCGGCAAGATCACTGGGTTGTATGCCGCCCACGCCAAGGCTGTCGTTGTAAGCCCAAAAAGTATTCAAAGTTGCATCCATCGCTGAAGGCGATCCCTGAGCCTGGTCAATGCTGTCGCAGTCACTGATTTCCTCGGGAAGCCATTGCCAATCGTCGTAAACCTTGTACGTAGAGTCTGGTGGCAGTTCCCCTTTGTTGATCGCCTTCATCAGATCGCTCAGGTAACTGCCCCATGGAACTTGGCTTTCCGGGATCACGGGTGCCAGGCCAGATCCGCGTTGGATATTCCCAAGGATTGGAGGATCGTTCTCGTTGGTGATGGTGTATGCATTGATTGTTGAGACTGGATTTGCATCGATTGTTCCGCCGGTCAGGTAGAGGCGATTGGGGCCCGTGCCGGTCAGAGAGGAGCAGAAAAAATTGTCGCAAAGGACAAAGTTTTGAGCCAACGCCCAGAGATAGGGCACATCATCGGCGGCATAATATCCCATGATTGCCTGGTAAGGCTGGGCGCCGAAACCGCAGTTATCCACCGGATTGGCCGCATCGGGAGGAACCCAGTTATAGTCACCCGCTGCATCCAGCTGATTCTCCTTGATCGCGTTGACGCTGCTGGAAATGGCGATATGCATGGAATTCCAATCGTGGCCGAAATGGGGCGATAGCAGCGCGGTGCTGGTGAACGTACTCATCCGATAGGGATAGACCTCTTGCACGGGTCCGTTCGGTTGCGTGAAGGGCTGGGGAATCGCGGGCGAAGTGTCATTGATCCCCCGCACGCCGGGGAACATCCCAAACAGTTCGTCGAACGACCGGTTCTCCATCATGAGTACAACAACGTGCTTGATATTTGCCATTCTGCCGCCCTCGTGGAAGCAACCCTTTGCCACTAACCGGTGCCCACGCTATTGAGGTCACCCGGCAAACACTCCCACTGAATCAACGGGAGAGCTTGACGCATGCCGTTACGCGTGTCAATTCAATATTTGGGGGCTGGGATTGTCGAAGCCTTCTCACGCGATCTCGATCTGGAGTTCCGACCTGCGCGCGTTGATCTGCCCGTACCGCCCGACGTCGACCGGAAGGCCGTTGTGCTCGTAGTGCGCCGCGGGCCGCGTGTACGCTCCGCGCCACAGCGCCTGCTCGAAGCCGAGCCCCGGCCCCGATCGTCCCAAACCCGGTGGGGGGGGCGACAATTTTTCCCGAAGTGTACTACCCCCTCATTGCTTTGACCCTTCTTTCTTGCGCCTGTAAGATCAAATTTGCGGGTTGCAGGCGAGAAAATCCGGCATTTGTCGCTGGGTTGGTGTAGAAGTTCAGAGCCGCGAGAACAACTGAGACAGGGAGACCGTCAGGCCCTTCGCCATCAAGTCCAGATTGAGATTGAGACATTCCTCTTCCCTCGCTCCACACCCGCGAGGAAACTCCGGTCCAACGCCAGAAGTCAACGACCGTCTACGGAGTCACTTCGAACACAACGCCCGACTCGCGAATTTCCCCGCAATATGCCGATCCGCCATACTCCGCGGTGCCATAGAGGTTGCCTGCGCTGTCCGGGAAACAGGTGTCTGACAGGGAGGAAGCGACATGCTACGCATGGTCAGTGATGAAGGGCAAGGATCAGAACGAGGTGGTGGCCGCTGATTCGCTCACGGGCGAAATAACGCGGCGATACTCGCCCAGCGAATCGGAGAAGTTCGCCCAAATCTTCCGTGATCCGAAGGGAAATTGACAGATCTCCAGATCCGCTGTATACAATGAAACCCGGCGCTGGGCGGCCCTTCTACACCAAGTGCTATCGGTCGCCAGACGTGGTGGCCCTCCGTGGAAAAACTGCCCAGCACCCTCATTTCAGAAACAGGAAATCGGTAGTGGCTGAATTTGGATCGGTCCCGCTTGACAAGTGGTTATAGAATTGCCTTCGTGACTGCTCAACATCTGTTCCGAGTTGATTTCAAAGAAATCAGAGACTTCCGCGTCACTTGCTCTAACTGCCGCGCTGAGATCGTAATCCCGATTGAGAGAGAGCTGGCGCGGTCGTTAGACTGTCCAGGTTGCAACAAGCGGCTGTGGGATGACGGGCGACAGGATCAGCTATTCAAGGCGGCGAGTCACATTCGGGCCGCGATCCATCATTGGCAAGAGATGGATTATAAGGAATTCTCTTTGAGCTTTTCGCTGCCCGCCGCTTAGTTCTCTAACTCATTCGCGATGTCGGAATCGGACTCACGTTGCTCGCGATCTCCAATGGCTTCCTCTAGGCGACTCCCGATCTTCGCGAGGGTGTGCTGGATGCCGATGATACGATCCATAATGAGAACGAGGAAAATGAACAGTAAAATCTCAGCCCAAACCGACATAAGGTTCTCCGTTTGACAGGCATGATACAACGACAATAGAAAAGCCCGCCTGCCAGCGGGCCTCTCTAGAAACTATCGGTCAGGGACGACCTGTAATCCGAACCTTACAGGTGATTGTTATGGCGCGTCAAGATCGTTCTGCGGGTTCGAATAGACACAAGCTCGAACCGTCATCAAACTCAAAGCACAGAGCGGATACAAAGACCGGCACTTCCCCCGGTGTGAACATTGATCGATTGTCCCCGTATGTGCGCCTCACAGCCAGGCGCGGATCAAAAAGAACTGCCGATGGTATTGGTCGCTCGTCACCCGTCACGGCAAGAGTTTCATCCGGCGCAAGCTTAATACTGCCGAAGACAGAGGATCGTACTCCTGAGCGGGTACCCACATTTGCAACTACCTTCGTGGATTCAGTCATCAGCTTATGCAGAAGATCGATTGCTTCCTGCAATGTAATGTCAGAACCAGTTCCGCGAGAAGACATGTTCTTATTCCTCGTTCCACTCTGCGGTATCGCAGAGGCGAAGTATTGGGCCGAAACAATGGGGGTTGAGTACAAAAAATCTCACACCCTCATATCTGCACTCCTATACGGATCACGCGACCAATTCTCTCAACTCCCAGACGCGAGAAGTAATGTTAGCGGCCATAGCGGGGGTCACGCGCAGGGATGAATGAATCCGACAGAAATTATAGTGCGCGAAATGTAAAGCGCAAGCCGCTTTCAGGTGCGCCAGTTTCTTGGAGAAAGCGTTAGTCAGGCGCGTAAAACGGCGCATCTGCATCCTCATGGTTAGGTTCTGCCGTTCCACGAATGATGTTGAAATGTGATCTTCGTTCGGGCGTCCATCAATGATCTTGGATATAACCTCGCTGATCCGTGGTGGGGAGTACCTCGCGTCGGGGCTGTCATGCTGCCCGTAATCTCCAAACAATTTCACAAGCTGAGCGAAGTCAGCCTGCCCTGCGAAAATGCCCTGAATCGAGCGGTAGAAGTGATAGCCGTCTGTGGTGATCTGGAAACGTTCTTCGCTCAAACACTTTTTCAGGCCGTGAAGAAACTGGATCGTGTTGTCTCTGGTGCGCTTGCTGACTTGAAAGAACGGCACCAGCTTCGTTTCTTCGTCCAGAGCCACGAAAACCCACTGGTCGCCAAACTCGGGAGAATCATCCTTCCGAACATGGCGGTTTTTCTTCTGCACGTACGTCCAAATTTCATCGCACTGCAAGTATTCGCAGCGCACGGCCCGCATGTTGCTTTCCATGATTGCAGCGCAGCGTTCGCCAGTTCGCAGTAGCAGGGACGCGATGGTATTGCGGTCAACCCCGGTCATGCGGCTGATTGAGCGGATGGAATTGCCTTCGACTAGAGCGGCGATTACAGCGACTTTCTTGTCAGCAGAGAGGGTATTCATTTTGTCCTTGCCTTTCGGGTGAAGGCAAGCCAAAATGACGATTGAGAGGTCAGCATTTCGGCTTGCCGGATTGTTGGTCTTAAGGGCCGTCTGAGATTCGCGTCTCAGCGGCTCTTGCTATTTGCGGATGTCATTTGGTGGAGGCGGCATCGTTCTCCCTTCCTGTTATCGCTTCAGCGAAACAAACCGTTCGCGTCCTCTCGTCCTCGCCTGAAATTGCTTGGGGTGTGTTTTTATTGCCGACTCAATCGCGCCGCGAGTAACTCTCTTCCCGAATTGATCTAGGACGTGTTGAAGATCGAAAAGCTGAACCTCGCCCGTATGCTCCAAGACGGCAAGCATGGCTTCCCATAGGGTCAGGTCTACGGCTTTGACTACATACGAATCGAATTCGTCGGCATGGTCATCTTGCCGTATGTTCTGAAGATGGTCGGGTACTAGCGAAGCTGTGCGCCGTAGGCGATCAGCTTTGGCTTTCTTCTCGTCATCCAAGTCAAGGAATCGAAGATGTTCTGCTCTTATCTTCGTTTGGTCAGAGTCGATTTGCCTCAGCCGGTCAAAATCAGCCTTCGCTTGCTGCGATAGAGCCTTTGCCACTTGCGCCGCCTTAATCATGGATTGATTAGAGCAGATCGACGATAGATTGTCAATAGATATTCTAGTGTCACTCTTGCGTGCTTCGGTCTGCATTGTTTTCTCCTTTGTGTTTGTGTTGGGTTTACCTCTGTGGAAAACTACTTGGTTTCAAATTCAGCCACTACCCAGGAAATCTTTTTTACTTCAGGTTCACAAGCGTTGGCTAAAGTGGTTAGCGATTTCGCAGCTTTGATGCAACGGTCTCCCCATGACCATGCACGGATTCGCGGAGATATTCGCCGGTGTTGCGGTGCTACTCTGGTGTGGTCAATTCTTGTTCGATCTCCTGCGTGACCGCAAACAGAATAGACATTCTAAATGAGCGCCCGGAGGAGCCTTTGCTGGCGAACATGCCGAAGCGCAATCTCAGGGTCGTGAAATGGCTCAGTTCGACACCGGCCATCGGTGAATGCACCTGTTGCAGCAAGGAATTCAAAGTTCCCATGACATCGCTTGGCAAGACCATAGACGCACAGACTAATCTCCAGGAGCAGTTTGACCGACACAAATGCCCCGAGGACGCCAACGAAAGCTAAACCTCGCCGTGCCTAGAATCCTCCTGCGGTCGGCACTCTTCAAGCTTTCTTCAGCAAGCGGCTAATCCACACCAAGATCACTGCTCCAACAAATGCCACAATGATGCCTCCGATAACGCCACCGCCCGGCCAGATTCCCAGAAGTCCAAAGACCCAGCCGCCTACAATGCCACCGAGGATTCCCAGAATAATGTCCACAAGCACGCCGTAGCCGCCACCCTTCATTACTTGGCCAGCAAGCCAGCCAGCAATCAGCCCAACCACAATCCAAGTGATGAATCCCATAGCAGCCTCCAGTCAGACCCGGAATATACACTCCGTCCCGTCAACCTGCAATCATCCAGAACGCGTGCTACCGTTTCTGCGTAAAATGAACCGGGGGAAAGCTATGAATCTGGAGCCCATTACCAAGCAAATAGAAAAACAGATTGCAGAGCTGAGTCGTGTTTTGCGGGTGCTGAAAGGTATTAAGCAGACGAAGCAAGCAGGGCCACGGAGAAAAATATCAGCGGCTGGCCGGAAGAGGATCGCAGCGGCCCAAAGAGCGCGGTGGAAGAAGATCCGGGCAGGGAGCAAATAGACATGTGATAGAAGAGCAGGATTGCTAAATCCCCTTCATCAACTCTGAGATGCTAATCCCAAACCCCTAACGATTCTAGCTAAGGCGGCTGCAAAGCACCGCATCATTCGGTTGAACCGAATCTACAAGACGGTTCAGTCGAACTCGACCCAGCTCAGAGACAAGAATTCAACGTCATCAGCCCAGTCCCACAGGCCGATCTTAGTCTCCAGGTGGGTCCTGGCTGTTTCGAAGGCAGTGGCTGGAGCGAGAGTCAGTTGAGGATCGCTTAAGTCCGTTCCCTCTGCAGTCAAGGCGGGTGTGAGGGCATCGTCGTTCACGTGGTTATGCACTCAGGCGGGTCGGCGGCCTTCGCGGTCTGAACCAGATTACCGAACAGTCGCGGCCGTTCTTGTTCAAGGATTTCTGTGAGGCGTACAGACTGGTGCCGATCGCAGATGCCATGGCCCCACAGCTCGGCGCCAAGTTTCCGATCGCGGATGGGCAGAGTGTGTGCTGCGCACTCGAGTCACCGCCACGGTGGGGGGATGAACCCCCTACCGTTGACCGACGAGAAACGACAAATTGCGAGGTTTAAACGATGTCCCAAAAGTGCTTGGCAAACAATAGAAACGGCAAACGGTGTGGCGCGTGGCCCGTCACAGGAGGAACCAAGTGTGCTCTGCATTCAGATCCCGAACGGGCCGCGAAAATGGGATCCAAGCACGGGCGGAGAGCTGCACTTCCGCCGCAACCGGACGCGGCGCAGATGGAGCCGCCAAGAACTGCCGGTGACGTTCGCGACGCCCTCGCTAAGACGATGGCTAAGGTTGATGCGCGTTCCATCGACACGCGAACCGCGAACACTCTCGCATACGTCGCAACCGGCCTACTCAGGGCCATCGAGGTCGCCGACTTAGAGGCCCAGCTAAGAGACCTTCGGAGCATGGTTGATGCTCAGCGGGAACCAGGCAAATGACAACTCTCAAGAGCCGCGTCGCAGAATTGGACAGAGATTTGAAGCTTCGAGCCTGGCTGGAATCTTCACGACACCTTGAAAGCTTCACCGATGAGCAACTTGAGGAGCTCGTGATTTATGGGCGCTTTCCAGATCCGTTGCCGGAGCCTCCGCCACCTGGGATGAGTAGCTTCGATACGCTCGACCGGAGCACCCTTTTGCGACTCTGGCGGCAGGGTGAGCGTGACGAGGCTAGATTCATTCGCGAGATCAAGGGTCGAGACGAAAAGCAGCTTAGGTTCGAACTAGAGCACGGGCACTGGCCGGAAGAGGCGTGCCATGAGGGGCGTTGCCTGAAACCAAAGGTGCATGGAGGTACGGAGTGAAGATAACCGCTGACGAAATCATGACCAAACTTTGGGCCCCCGCGAATGTGAGCCCGAGCAAAGCTAAATGGAAAACGAGCCAGAAGAGCGCGTTCAAAGTATAGGAAAATCAAAATCTCGCGTTCCACGTGAACGCAGTATTGTGGCGGTCGAGTCGGGGTCGGCAGTGGGAAAGAGCTATCCAGATCGTTCGATCTTTTCCACAACAGGGAAATTGTGGCGGTGTGGGGTTGGGCGAGGGACAGCACACGGAGGCCGATATCTGTGATCGCACGAGATTACGGCGCGGAGTAATGCAATTCTCGGCTAGGATCTGATTAACGAGAGGACCTCGGCGCTAATCGACGTGTCCATTTCATCCTTTTGCCCGTGCGATCAAGAAGCGGATCATGTCCGAAATTTCGCTTTATGGAATGCGCCCAAGGGCGAGCTTTGGGGCGTGGCCTTCGCTCCTGTCTGAGAATTGTGAAGATGGTAGCGGAGCTTTGGCTAAGCGCGCGCGGAGCAAACAACCCAAAGTTCCGAACAGCGTGCTGATAAGGTTCCGGAATGTGTTGGGCCCAACGGTCAATGAACTCTTCCATTGAGCATTCCACTTCAACCCTGCGACGCAGCTTTTTGTCTTGGTACCAAAACCTGACGGTTCTTTCCCCGATCCAGGTGATACGACGCTGCGCGATGGGAGGCCGCCTTACATAGCGACCGGCGTATCGCAGGAAATGAAGTTTGTCCTCAAACGATTGAATCTTGATGCTCCACCAGCATTTTTCCAGATGAGTGAGCAGGTTTTCCATCTGGTCGGCAGTTAACTCCGTCCGGAGCGCACCCGCTCGCAGGGCTGCGCGGAGAAGCGCGATCACGGCCTTCCGCCAAGACTTCATCAACGGGTCGCGAACGTAGTAGACGCCAGATATCCAGATGTCGGAGGACCCGTGCAGCCCTCCCGCAGTGACCATTGTGTGCACATGGGAGTTGAACTCCAATTTGCCGTTGAAGGTGTGGAGAATGGCAATGACGCCAACGCGCAGACCATGCCTCACACCCACCTGCGCCTGTATGACCTCCGCTGCCAGGGCTGACAAAGCCCGAGCCAAGGGCGGGTTGTCGCGGAAAAAGGGCCAAAGTAGATCCGGCATTGTGAATGTAATCCCCTTATAAAGAATATCTGGCAGAGCGGCCCAGCGCTCGCGCAACCACTGTACGTTGGCTCGATGGCCACAACTCGGGCAGGCTCGTGATTTGCAGGTGTGATAGAGGAACAGTTCCTGATTCTCCGAAGCGTAAACCTCGGCGCCCAACTCCGGAGTGCGGCACTGCAATGCTTTGCTAAAGGCATGGCGAACTGCGGTACGAGTCTCATCCCGGTCCCAATATGGACGGGTCTGCGAGCGAATCTGGTTGAGCGGATGATGGTATTTCATGTCAGTTTCGACTCCTTTTGAGAACACGGTCCGGCGGACAGATCTTGACCGATAAGAATAACCGTGCGTTTATGGCGACCTTTCCGTACCGCAACCGATCCAGGCTGTCGCGCCTCCTGGTGCTGTAAGGCGTCGAGTATTGAGAAAACGTCCGGGCTGAACTTTTCCTCTTTGGACCGAGCGATAGACTCACGGATCACCTTGTTCGTTGCGCGTTCCTCGCTGTAGTGGATGAACTGCTCCAACTGCTCGGCCCGGGGCAACTTGCAGAATTGGATCGCGCGGTTGATGGTTAGCGTGCCGTCTCGCAAGGCCTCTAGCAGCCTCGGGTGCGCGAGCTTGATAATCGTTTCAACGTTGCTGACGTAACGAGGGCAAACCGCCGCGATGCGGGCAATCTCTTGGCGCACCTCAATGTGCTCAGCCTCCGGCAAAATTACCCACCCCTTGTGCTTGGCTCCGGCGCGCATGTTGTCGCGTGCTCTCTGCTGAAGACCAGGCTTCAGCGTCAGCGCCAAACAGATGCGGACAAACTTATTCCACCCGAACCGGGGTTGATGGCGACTGATGATGAACCGTAGGGCTTCGTCCTCACTGAGTGAATACTCGAGGCAGTTGAGTGCGCGCGTGCCATTGAAAACCGCTGACCGCCAGCGCCCAAAGCCCGCGAGAATGGTCCCGTTTGTCGTGATCAGAATCGGCTCGGTTAGGGGTGAGTTCGTGAGCCGGACGGCCTCGTTGAGGTCGTCTACTACACCAGTCCAACCGAGTTCCTCCTGTGCGCGATGCAGCCGCAATTGTTTTGGGGAACAAACAACCGGACGCCCCTCTAACCGACTCCTCGCGGTCGGATTTAGAGGCTGCGGCTGGACTGCAGAGATAACCTCTACGGCGCTTGAACTGCGATTCGACGTGAAGTCCTGCCCCGCGGTCATCGCAGGCGCTCCTTCGGCCTCGCCTCTAGTCTCGCGACTTGGCCGACCCTTATCAAAACGTGGCGCATCCAAACTGTGCGGGTAATGTTTTGGGCACCCGCTGGGATTGCCAGCGCGTTCACTTAGCACCGCCGCGCTGTTTCGTCCCGACGCGGCCAGGCGTGATTTCCAACCTCCTTAGCCAGTCAACTACTGCGGCGCGTCTATATAGAGTCCTGCGTCCTATGCGAACACACGGCGGGCCGTCGCCAGTCAAGGCCCAGCGGTCCACGCTGCGGATGCTGCGGTGCAGTTGGGCGGCAAGTTCTGCTTTCGTTAGATATTCGCTGAGAATGCTATTTTCCGTTCCGGTCTCCATTTTGTTGGCTCCAATTGAAAAGGCCGCGGGCGCCATTGGCGCTCACACGGCCGGTGTTTTAGCTGGTTATTGTTTTGAGATCTACGTCTAAGACAGCGAAATCGCCGTGCGGCGGTTTCGTGTGAAAACAGTGCGCTCCAAGCTGGTTAACTCGGTTGTTTTGGCTGACTCTGAGTTGTGGTTACTGTTACCTGTTTACCTTCGCTGCAACGGGTTTAGCATCTCGAAGGGCTCGAATCAGCCGATTGCGAATCTCGATTTCCGAGGATGCTTCCAGCAGCATGTCGCGCAGAGATTCCTCGCACACGCGCATGCACGCGACAAACTGTCTCTTTTTGGCTAGTGACAGATGGAGACGCGCTAAAGTCCTGCCTCCAAAAGCAAAAGGCACGCGGTTGGCATGCCTTTGAAGATTCATCTCTCACTTATCTATACAAAGACAAGTCGATTTTGGGGACATTTTTCTGAAAATAATCTTTTCCCGTTGTTTCCAGATCGTTATCGCCGCGTGTGCTGGACCGCTAGCCGCGTTCGCTAGTCCTCGTCCTCAAAATCGTGTTGCGCTGCCGGGTCCTCGTAAGGAACAGCATCCCAACTGGCTTCGTCCCGCGCGTCTTCCCAAGCGCGGTTCTCGAACCCAGGTCGCATGATCATGAGGGCACCACTGGCTCCGCGAAGCGCCTGGCGCAACTCGGAGGGGATACCGTGCCTGTTTAGCCGTTTCCATGCTGCTGCCCGTCTGCGCCGCTCTAAATCGCTCACACCGGATAGATACTGGGCTCGTGTCAGCCCCGAAGCGCGTGCGCAAAGCACGCCTCTTTCCCCTTCGTCCTGAACTATGCTCAGGATCTGACTTGCTGCCTCGATGTCATCGGAGGTGACAAGCGCACTCCGCTCTTGAATGCGAGCCCAAAATCTAAGGGACGCGCGGTCTTCCCGTGTCGGTACCGTGGAAAAAATTTGCGCGCTACGAAGGCGGCCATCCTCGCTAAATGGATCTTTCCACTCTTCACTGCGTCGCTCCACATTTATGCGCACAAACGTCAGAGGAGCAGTCGATTTTTGCCATTTTTTCTCCTGGACTACGGCGACGAGTGTTTCCAACGCCACCGCGTCAACCTTTAGCTCTTGCGCCAAGTCGAACCATTCGGGCTCGTGACCCTCCAATGGAAGCTTTAGGAATGTCTCTAGGCGCTGGCGGAGAGCAGTGTTCCTCGATTCATTGCATATCCGCTTTGCACGACTTTTTTCATTGCGGAAGCCACTGCAGGAAGCGCAGGTATAGCGGGCTCCTTTGGAAACGGGCGCCGATGTCGTCATGCTATGACCACAGCCACAGCGCAACACAAAAGATCCGGTTTGATTGTCTAGATCGTTTGCCAATTGTTTGGCTTCCGCGCGGAGCGCCCATGGGGCACAAACACGACAATTCTGAGTTGTTCAGCGTTCTTGATCGCGCTGTGCTCTCCGCTCTCCCAACTTCCCTTCAGCGTTCAATTCTGAATCTTTGGCCGTGAGCGCGCACGGACTATGGCTCCTGTGTGTTTCGCTGACCGCGGCATCGCGCGGAGGAATGCCGGGCTTGTTCCCGCGCAACTTTGGGAGATTTATGATCTCAAAAGGTTGTTGTCCTGCATCAATCATGGCTTGGAAGCGATTTAGATGGGCGTCAATCAACTTAATGCAGGCGGCGTTGATCCAAACCTTGCACTGTTGATCCCCTAATTTCTCACACCAGCGAACTCGCCCCGCGACCTCCACAATGAAGCCTATGAGCTGTTGTTGGGCATCGTAAACGTGAGCCAAAATCCGATCCGCAAATCGTGCTTCGCCGAAATGTTCATATGCCCGTCGCCTAGAAATGTGCTGATGATTGCGGCAGTCGGGCACAACGCGATTTGCGCCCCAATCCTCCCACTCCCAAGGGCTCAGCAGACAAATCATACCCTTCTTGTTTTTGGACATACCTACGGCGTGCGCCCACCGCACTTGTATTGCGCTGGGGGTGCCTAAAGCGGCAACGGATTAGATTTCCGGCCTTATCCGATGGCTGGCGGCATCCTTCAAAAAGCCCTGTGTGGCTTTCTGGGGCCGCAGATTTTTCCACATGAGGCAGTGCATCTACAGCGACCATCTACATGTGGGATAGTGTCCAGTGCAACCACAATATATCGTCAGTCCTGCGCAACGTCAAGCCAATTTTCGACAGATACATGCCATAGTGGCACGTTAACTCCTCATGGGCGGTTGCACGTTGGCAGGCAGCTACGACAGACGGTCGCACAGAGCCGAATCCTGCTCTGATACGGACATGGTACGGACACGGACTTAAAGAGAGGCTCTTAGGCAGTGGTACGTATTGCTGTCTAAGCAGCTTGTTATCGGGTCATTGAAGTGGTGAGCGCGGAAGGAATCGAACCTTCAACCTACTGATTAAGAGTCAGTTGCTCTGCCAATTGAGCTACGCGCCCTTGCCGCTGGTAAACTGTTGGTATAACGAGACTTAATTCACGCTGCTTGCTTTGTCCTTCGCGGGCACTTCTCGAGCAACTCTCACTATGCCGCTTCGCCGGTTGAGCTTTGCGATCAAGTCTGGCAGAAGCATCCGCGAGGTCGCTCTCATCAACGATATTGTACCTGTCAAACGCCGGTGTTGTCTTCCATCCGCCGACCTTCATGATCGTCTTCTCTTGAACACCCACGGGCCGCAGGTTCCCTGAACGTGGGCCGGAGCTCGTACGTTTCAGATAGCCGCTAGGTGATCTCAGGCAACCGCGCGATGCGGTCGAGAGTCGCAGCAATGCCAACTCGCTTACTCTCGGGTTCCTCGACCCTCACTACTGAGGCTTCGCAGAGGGTCCATCCTCCGGGTCCCAATCCAAGGCCTGGAGGCAGCATGATTACCAGTTCGAGCTTCGAGCCGGCTTTGATTCCGGGCTCGGAATAAAGAAAAATTCCTGACGAACTCAGATCGCGAGTCAGGCCCTGGCACTCGGCACCCTGGTGACGCACCTTGACCGGGACACGGACGGGTACGCGCTGGCGCGCGCGCCGGTCGGCAGATGCGGATCTGGGGGCGGGTGAGTTTTTCACGGTCATCTATGGTGTGGAAGTGTACTCCAGTTTGCTCGGAACTGGGACCGGAAGCATTTACAAAGAAGCTCCTCTCGCCGTTTGGCGAGAGGAGCCGGGGAAAACGCGCAGTTACAAAGCTAGAAGGTGAACTTGACGGCCAGCTGGATGCCGCGCGGCCCTCCGCCGCCAAGGAACGGGTTGCCGATGCCGACATCGCCGGTGGCGGTGAGGGGATAGGGTCCGCCGCCGACTTCGCGGCCTGCACCATTGAGCGCGTAACCCCCTACGCCGGCGTCTGCGAAGAATGCTGGCAAAAACGGATTGGAGAAGTTGGGGTGATTGGGGAGGTTGAAGAAGTCGGCGCGGAATTGCATGTTGAACCGCTCCGTAATCACAGTGTCCTTAAAGATGGCGAAGTTGAATTCTTTGAACGAGGGACCACGCAGCGAGTTGCGGCCTTCGTTGCCATAATGGCGCGTGCCCGGAACGCAGTCCTGATCGCTACCTGTAGGTCCAGTGTAGCCCGGCGTCAAGGGGTTGGTCACAAACTGCGTGGGAGTACACGGAATCGCAAACGAGCTTAGCTGGAGGTAGTTGGCGGGATTCTTGCTGTCGTATCGGATGGGCCCGACCACATCGGGGCGGTCGAAACCTTCGCCGCCGCCACTATAGTCCCCCTCGTAAAAGTAGTTGAGCTGAAAGGGCTGTCCGTCCTGCAAGGTCAGGACGCTGTTGATGCCCCAGCCGTTCTTTGCGCGCTGCCAGCTGCCGCCCATTTTTGGGAGCTGATAGGCGAAGTTCCAGCTAAAGCGGTGCGGAATATTGAAGTTTGACGGGCCGTACTCGAGTTTTGGATTGTTGCTGTCGTTGGGCTGGGCGGCGTTCGGCTCGAAGTCTTCGCCGTCGCTGGAGTTGTCCATGGAGCGCGACCAAACGTAATTCGCGATCGACGTAATGCCGTGCCATCCGTTGATACGCAGGCTCAGTTGCAGCGCGTTGTAGTTGGACTGGCCGGAGGAATTCTCCTGGAGGAGGTAGGTCGTGCCGTAAGCATTGCCTGGGATGTAGTTGCGCGTTACGCCGAAGGATGGGATGCAACCGGGACCGCCACCGGGGTAACACGACGTGGTCGTTCCGGTTATATCGTTAGCCTGCGCAAACGCGATGTCATAGGCCTTAACGGTCGCATTGCTGGGCTGGCTGAGGTCGAAGAAGCGCCACAGGCGATGGCCCTGCGATCCGACGTAGCCCGCCTGGATCACGGCCTTGCTCGTGATCTGCTGCTGGATGTTGAGGTTGTAGTTTTCCATGTAAGGCGTCTTGATGTTGCGGTCGAAGCCGAACGTGTCGCACTCGAGATTGCAAGTGGTAGTGGGCACAAATAACGGAGTCAAAGTACCGCCGGGGTTGATCGGTCCACCAACCGCGACCGTCGAAAGAAGTGGGGCAGGGCCAATGTTGTTATAGGCTGGGCCGGGAATGTCGTTGCCCACATAGGGAAAATGCCCCAGGACCATGTCCTGCGAGAAAGCATCGTAGAACATGCCAAAGCCGGCGCGGACCACGGTTTTGCCTTTTCCGAGAACATCCCAGGCGGCGCTGACGCGCGGAGCAAAGTCCTTTTTGTCCGGATTGTAGAGGCTGCCGAGGCCGGGTTGGCCTACTTGCGTGAGGGTGAAAGGATCACTTGGCGAGGAGGGGAGGGTGAAGTTGCTGAGGAGATTGTTCTTTTCTTGCACCACTCCGAAATAGTCCCAGCGGAGGCCATAATTCAAAGTCAACTGGGAGGTGAGACGAAAATTGTCCTGGGCATAGAAACCAAAGTTGTTCTCGAAGGTGTGCCGGGTTGTGTCTCCGAAGTATTGAAACCCACCATCGACACTGCCAGCAAGGAAATCGGTCAGGCTTGAGAATTCCAACTTTCCGCGGGCGAACCTGTCCAAAAACTGATTAATGCTGGTGCGATGGAAATCGACGCCAAACTTCACGGCGTGTTTGTTAAGCTTCCAGGAAAAATTGTCGAGGATCTGATCGTTGCTATCGATACGATGACGGGGGTCGCCGCTGTTGGCGCCGATGCTGGCCACGCCGCTCACAGAGATATTCGGCAGACCGTTGTCATTGATCCCACCACTGCAAGTGGAGAAAGTGGTGGCGTCGCAAAGGCCAATCGAACTGGGGTGGAAGTTCTGGTCGTCGGGGAAAAACCCTTCGGCAAAACGATTCCAGCCGAAGCGGAGTTCGTTAATCTTGGCCGAACCAATCGTGCGCGTGTAAGAGATAGAGACTAATTGCACGCGGGTCGGTGTGAACGTGTTAAAGCCCGGCAACTGGCCACCGCTGGCGGTAAGGGCGAGCGGGAACGATTGGATGCTGTCACCGAAGAAATAGCGCCCAGTGAGGGTATTGTTCGCATTGATACTGTGATCGATCTTGGCGATGAGGCTGGTCAGGTCGTTGTAGGAAGGAGAGATGACGGAAGCGACGCCACCGATGCCGACCGCCCCGGGGTTCGGGTTGACCAAGTTCGGTGCCGGCCACGGGTTTCGCGCCAGCAGTTTCTGAATTACGCCCGACGGGTCAGTGGCATCGCTCGGTTGCAGCGCTCCGCCGGGACCGGTACCCGTGGGCACGGAAGCAATGGTCACCACACCCACCGGTTCCCGCTGGCCTTCATAGTCGACGTAAAAGAACGTCCGGTCCTTGATGATCGGGCCACCCAAGGAAGCGCCGTACTGATTATTGTGGAACTGCGCTTTGGGCGTGCCTACAGGGTCGAAATAGTTACGCGCATCCAGGGCGTCGTTGCGGAAGTATTCTCCGGCGGTGCCGTGGATTTTATTGCTGCCGCTCTTAGTAACAATATTTACGACCGCGCCGGCGTTGCGGCCATACTCGGGCTCGAAGTTGGAAAGCACGTTCACTTCGGCCACGGCGTCGATGGGAAGTATCGTTGAAGGAGTACCGAATACGCCGGCCTGGTTGATGGCTGGATCGTTGCGGTAGCCGTCGTTCATGTCGGTGCCGTCAAGCAGATAGTTGTTGGAGCGACCGCGAGCGCCATTCATGGAGAACTCGCCGAAAGACCCGGGGGAATCGGAAATCTGGTCGGGAGAGCCGGCGACGCCGGGATTGAGGTAGATCAGCTTAGTGTAATCGCGGCCGTTAACCGGCATGTCCGCGACGGTCTCGGAGGTGATGACGCCACCGAGGTCGTTGGTGGTGGTCTCGACCATGGGGAGATCTTCGGCGTTGACTTCGACTCGAGTGGAGACCTGTCCGGTCTTGAGGGCGGCATCGACGCGGCGTTCGGTGGCCACGTCGACGGCGACTCCGGTTGCCACAAAAGTCTGGAAGCCGGTCTCGGTAACGGTGACGGAATACTTGCCGATGGGCAACTCCGGCACGGAGTAACTGCCATCCGAACTGGTGGTGGTGGTGCGTTCGAGCCCAGTGGCTTCGTTGCGCACTTTGACCGTGGCTCCGGCGATGAAAGCGCCGGAGGGGTCGGTTACCGAGCCGAGAATCGTCCCACGAAAAGTTTGGCCCGTGAGCATGGCCGCCGACAGCAGAACAAAAAGTACCAATAATCGCAATTTCATTTCCGGTTCTCCTTAACCGCATCGAGCACTGGACCAACACTGGAAAAGCCCAACGCTTCGGGCACAGCAAATACGGTTTCCTTAAGATCGCGGGATTATATACGACAGAAGGACCAAAGAGCAGTGTCGAAGCACACAGGAAAAATTGATCGGAGGTATAAGCGAGAGGACTCGGACCCGCACAGAAGGGGATCTAGAAGCTGAAGGCCACGCCGCCGCGCGCCGAGCGCGCCGATTGCACCAGATAAAGGGTGTGTCCGTCCTGTCCCATAACCGGCACGTAGCCCTGCGCGAGCAGATTGCGGACGTCCAGGATGAAATCCATGTGCCCGGCAAACATGCGGCCAGGAATGGGCTGGCGGATGCAGAGGTTCAAGTAGGGGTCGGCCTGGCCGGCCGAAGTATTGAACAAGTCGACTGGCGTCAAGGTGCGGTTGGCGGAGTAGCGATAGGATGCGGTCCAGCGCGTTTTTGTCTTCGGCAGCGTGCCGCTGAATTTTGCAGCCACGGCTTGCCGCCGCTCGGCGTGAATCCACTGCCGCGCGTCCTGCAGTTGGACATCGGGACGCGACAAGTCGAGGGTGCCGCCGTAGGCGTAATCTAGAGTTGCGGTCAGATCGGAAAGCAGTTTCCGCTCTAGTACTACCCTCAGCCCGCGCGTCGAATAATCGGTCCCCTGATAACTGAAGGTTCCCGAGTAAATATCGGGCAGCACGTTACCGGATTCGGCGGAGACTTCGCCAGGCATCATTCCACCGACCCCGGTAAGCACCGGATCGGCAATGCCGTCCTCGTAGAACGCGACCTGCATATTATTCTTGCCGATGCGGTGGGAGATCGAGACTTCCTGGTGATGGGCTTTTTCAATCGCCGGGGAAAATCCGGTGATGCTCATACGCGGCGCGGTTTCACTCAGATCCGACGAAGTCGAATCCAGACCATTGTCGCCGCCGCCGTTGGCCAAGTGAGCCTCCAGCGCGCTACGCGGGACTGAGCTCGCGTATTGATATTCGACGACGGTGTCAGGGCTGAGGTGCAGATCGGCCGACCCGAAGGGCTTGAAGGCGTTGACCCGCCCCATGAACTCGATGGTCTGCAGTTCACTGCCGAAGTTCAGCTCCAGCAGGTTGCCGATTACGACCCGATCGGAACTCTTCACTGAAAGCGCCTGCAGCGTGCCTGCCGGCATCATGTTCAGGTCGGGCGAATTCAATCGCAGCGCCGTGATCGCTACCGTTGGCTCAAACATCCCGTTGAAGCTGCCAGTGTAGCTGGTTCGCACCACGGCGGCCGGATTGGCCTCGCCGTCGGTTCCATAACCAACGTTGCCGTTCAGTCTGAGGGTTCCATTCGATGGCAGCGAACGCTGCACCGCAAAATCAGCCGTCATATCGGAGGGACTGCCGAAACCCTCAGCAGGCGATCCCGCCAGCAGGGTCACACTGCCTTTTACGTCGCGGTTACCGGCGGCCTCAACCACGGTAGTGCCATCGGGAAGCACTCGCAGGATGGGCCGATTCGCGACCGAGCGCAGCGTCCATTTCCAGTCATCGTCGTCCGCCGCACCGCGCAGGGGAACCAGTTGAATGGCTTCGAAAAGCGTGGTCAGCGTGATATTGACGAGTTGCCTGGCGCCCGCACGGACGCCAATTTTCTCGCGCAGAGAGGGCAGGAAAGAAGGGGCGCTGACTTTTATGCTGTAGGTTCCCGGGAGCAGATTTCGCACCGAGTAGAAGCCATGATCGTCAGTGAAAACCTTCAGGGTCTGGGCGGCTGAGCTGAGTATTTCGACTGCTGCGCCCATTTGCGGTGCGCCGCTGGCATCGCGAACGTAACCCGAGATCGTCCCCGGCGTGGCTCCGCGCGCGGTTCCCGGCCATGCCGGCAAGGCCATGCTGGTGACCATGACGGCGACGAATTCGAGGAACCTGAGCTTTCGGAACATTCGCCCACCACTTCCAGGGAACCAGGCAAACAGTTTACTCTTCGTTACTCCACGGCGAAAGTCGCCGTGGGATCCACGGTCTGCTTAGACAGCTTGTCGTTCACTTTGATCTCGATCTTGTACAAGCCGGGCGGCAGATTCGCGGCGGACAGCGTCTTCTGCAGCGTGACTTGATCCCCAACATTGCCCATCGTGTCGGTCGACTCGACGGTATGGATGACGGCCTTGTTATTCGCGTCGGTCACATTGTACTCGAAAGTGGCCGAGGGTTTGTGCGTTTTCTCGTCCACGCTGAGGTTGTAAACCTGCATCCAGAAATTCAGCTTCTGATTGCGCTTGAACGAAATGGGCTTGCCGTCGGAGCCCGCCACGCGCGGCCGCACTTTCATGGCCCCGATTACAAAGCTGCCCGTGCCCACGTTCTTAGTGGCTACCGGCTCCATCACATCGGCGATGATCAGCGTCGAACTGCTCAACTTGTCTTCGCTGAAGTCCGGAATCACGATGGCATGGCTCCAACTGCCAGTGCGATCTCCGTTCACGTCTTTGACGACGATGTCCAGACGGTACCGATTCTGGCTGATGCGCAGCGGGATCGCCTTCCAGTAGACAGCGGAATTTTCGGCGGTCTTCGGCAGCAGTTCCACCGGCACATCGATCTGCACCGGCTCTTCAAAGGTCTGTACGATTTTGCCCGTGAGCGTGGTCACGCGCATAAAGATGTTGACGGTGCCGCGTTCTATTCCGTCCTTGTTCTGGAAGGTCACGTCGCGGTTCTTGATCTGAATGGTGATCGGAACCAGTACCGTGTCGCCAGTCACCTTGACGAAGTCGGCGCGAACATCAAACGGCATCAGGTTGACGCTGATCTTGTGGCTGACGATCTCTTCCAGATCCTTGAACTTGACCGGAGGCGCCGACTGCAGTTTGGCAAACTGTTCCAGGCGGTCGAATTGCTTGGTCGCCTGCATGGCGCTTTGCGGGCCGGGACCCAGTTGCTCAAGCCCGCCGCCGCTGAACCGTTGCGCCTTGCTCGCCATGCCCATCGACTCATACATCGTCTGGCCGGCATTCGGGGTGTACTTCAAGGCGTCTTTTTCCGAGCGGTCCATCGTCATGTGATAGTCGCCGCACATGCAGCTATCGACAAACTCGATAATCACTTCCTGCCCGATACCTTCAATGTAGCGATAGCGCCACGTTTCAAACGGGAAGGTCGAGGTCTCACCGCCGCCTTCTTCAATGGGGCGCTCATAGGTGCCGCCGGAGGGATGAGCGTCAATCTCATCCGCCGGCCCAAACACGATGTACATCCGGCCGCGATCGGTCTTCCAGCCGGGAATGCCCGCGGCGTAGTGCTCGTTGGCATACGCGATGCGGCGGTAGTGCTCTTCTTTAAACTCGTTCTCTTCGGTGTCGGGGGTGGGGTCGCGGCGTTGCCAGAAGGCCTCGATGAACTGGTCGCGCTCTTCGTCGTTGGAGAGCTGCATGAAGGCGCTTCGTTCGTCGTCGGTAATAATCCAGCGCACATCCTCGTCCAGCCACTTCCGGTAGGTTTTGCTCAACTCGATTTTGAGGGCCTTGGCGTTGGCTTTTTTCTGTTTTTCCGGGATCGGACGGGTTAGCGGATCGACCTGGTTTCCTTGGGGAGCCGCCCCTTGAGTATCAGAGCCCTTCGCGTCTTTGTCCTGGGCCTGAGAAAAGGCGCCAACACCCAACGCCAGCACGCCAGCCAGCAGGCCAACCGAACAACGATATCGAAAGCTAACGCAGAACATAGATAGGGCCTACCTTACGGGAAACTCCAGTTGCCTAATTCTATGTTTATTGGATACAACAAGGCAAGGAGAAGTGGCCTGGGGGAAGGAAAGATTTGCTGGTCTGGGTGCCGCTCCTAAATCCCTTAGGAATCCTCACCTTGCGGCCGAACTGGAATGGCTACTGGGGCCTGACTGAGGGGACGTTGGGCGCGGTATAATGCAATGTGCCGCAGGTTTCCCTCGGTTAGCTCACTGGAGCCGCTCAGGGAAGGACCTGTTTCGCGGGAACTCGGGAACTTTCCCCCTCGTCTGAACGTAACTATACATGCGCAACCACGGTGCTGGTTCGCCGTTTCGTCACCGCAGCTGGGGTATGCCACAAGTAAGGCTATGAAGATCCGGCTATGAAAACCTGGAAGAAAGTCTTGATCGGAGTGGGCGCAGCGCTGGTGCTCGCCATAATCGTCGGGGCGACTGTCTACCAGAGCAGGAAGAACCTGGTGACGGTGTAGACGGGGAAAGTGCAAAAGCAGAATCTGGCCTCGGTCGTCAGCGCGTCGGGTGAAATCAAGCCCAAAACCTACGCCAACATCGGAGCCAATGCCTTCGGCAGGATCGTCAAGTTGCACGTCAAGGAAGGCGACCGCGTGCAAAGAGGTCAGTTACTGGCGCAACTGGAGAACGTGCAGTCGTTGGCCGACGTGAATGCCACTCGTGCATCGGTGCAGGCGGCGGAAACTGATGCGGTGGCCGCCGAGGCCAATCTCAAGACTTCGCTCGCCGATCTCAATCGCGCCAAATCCGACGCCACCCACGCCAAGCTTGACTGGGACCGCGCCCAGGGTTTGTACAACGCCGCCCTTATTGCCAAGCAGGATTACGACGTGAAGAAGGCGGCATGGGAGTCGGCCGAGGCGGGACTTGCGCAAGCCGAGGCGCGCGTGGCCCAGGCGAAAGCGCAGAAAGATTCGGCGGACCAGCACATCTCGCAGAATCGCGCCAACCTGACTCGGGTTGCCGACGTGCTCCAAAAAACCACCTACGAAGCGCCGTTCGACGGCGTTATCACCAATCTTCCAGTGCGCGAAGGCGAGACCGTGGTGATGGGAATTCAGAATTCGCCCGGCAGCACGCTGATGACGATTGCCGACATGTCCGTGATCACGGCCGAGGTAAGAGTGGACGAGACTGACATCGTCAACGTGCATCTCGGGCAGCCCGCCGAAGTGACCATCGACGCCATCCCGCACAAGATTTTTCACGGCGTCGTTAGCGAAATTGGGGATAACGCAATTGTGCGCTCCACGGGTGTTGCGACCTCTCAGTCGACTGCAACCAGCGAGGAAGCGAAAGACTTCAATGTGGTCGTGACGCTTACGGATCCGCCGTCGGATCTGCGCCCAGGGCTTTCTTCGACCGCCAAGATCACGACCGCAAACCGCAGCAATGTGCTGAGCATTCCGATTCAGGCGCTCACCGTGCGTACGCGGGGAGATCTCGTTCCCAGGGATGCATCGAAAGACAAGAATAAAGTGGAAGCCGCCACCAGCGCTCCGACCGACGCATCGAAGCAGAAGGAAAAGGAAGAACTGCAGGGCGTGTTTGTCATTCGCAATAAAAAAGCGGAATTTGTACAGGTGGACACCGGCATCAGCGGCACCACCGATATTGAAGTCACCAAGGGCTTGCAAGACGGTGACGAAGTGATTACCGGCAGCTACAAGGTTTTGCGTACCCTGAAACCGGGAACCAGCGTCAAAATCGATAATTCGGCCCCAAAGAAAGAAGAGGAAAGTTCGTAGAGACGGGGCTTGCCCCGTCTTACTCTGCGGAAGGAGACGCGCAAGCCGCGCCTCTGCAGCAGAACCGTCTAACCTCTCTGAGTTTAGAACGTCCAAGATAGAACAGCTAGGAGCGTGCGTGCCCGAGCCCGATCCGCAGAAGGAGAGCAAGATGGCGACTGCCGAAGTATTACCAATCGATAAGCCCGCGAATTGGGGTGCGCCCAACTCCTACATGATCACGACCGAGGATCTGTGGAAAAGCTACGATATGGGCGCGGAGCAAGTGCACGCGCTGCGCGGCATCAACCTGCTCATCCAGCGCAACGAATACGTTGCCATCATGGGACCGTCCGGGTCGGGCAAGTCGACACTGATGAACCTGATTGGCTGTCTCGACTCGCCCTCCAAAGGCCAGTACTGGCTCAACGGACAACTGGTCAGCGAACTGGACGACGACGAACTGGCGCGGATTCGTAATAAGGAAATCGGATTCGTCTTTCAGACCTTCAATCTTCTGGCGCGTGCCACCTCGCTGCACAACGTGGAACTGCCGCTAATCTACGCCGGAATCCCCTCGGATGAGCGCATCGAGCGCGCCAGAGCCGCGCTGAAGTCGGTCGGCATGGAAGACCGCATGGGCCACAAGCCCAATGAACTCTCGGGCGGACAGCGCCAGCGCGTGGCTATTGCGCGGGCACTGGTCAATAAGCCGGCCATCATCCTCGCTGACGAACCAACCGGCAATCTTGACTCGCAAACCGGCAACGAGATCATGGCGTTGTTCGATCGGCTGCACTCGGAAGGAAATACGATCGTGCTGGTGACCCATGAGCACGACATCGCCGAGTACGCCCACCGCATCGTTTACATCAAAGACGGCGTCGTTGCTAAGGATGAAGTGAAGGAGTAAGCAGCCGAGCCGCACTACTTTCCCGCGAGCAGCGATTCGACTTCTTTCTGTGCTTCTTGCAGATTTGGGGAAAAACGCGCCACGCGCTCAGAGATCGCGTTGGCCTCGTCGATGCTTCCCTGCTGCTGCAACGCGTGGGCGAGCAAAAGGAACCCTACGTCGGTCGGCTGCACCTTCATGGCATTGGAGTACTGCCGCACGGCCTCGGGCAGGTCGCCACTTTTTTCTGCGATCAGTCCAAGTCCGATCATCGCCATGGGCATGGGCCGATCCGGCGCCAGCCGCAGCGCCGTTTCGAAACACTGCTTCGCCTTTATTGAGTCTCCCATGAGGCGATAGACGGACCCCAGATTGCCATAAGCCGCGGCGCGAAGATTCACATCGCCGGCGTGAATGGCCACAATCCGATAGCGTTCGATTGCGGCTGACAGATTGCCGTGGCTTTGCTCATAGCCGCCGATATTCAGGTTGGCGGGCAGATCCTCTGGCCAAATGGCCAACGCAGCGCGGTAGTGGACGAAGGCCTCTTCGTCCCTGCCCTGGCTGCTCAGAAATCCTGCCAGGGTATCGTGCGCAAACCAGTTGTTCTCCGTCAGGGCCAGCGTGCGGAGCCAGAATGATTCCGTGTCGTGCCAGTAACGAACCTGATGATAGGTCAGCGTTCCCAGTACCAGCAGACAGGAGACTGCTGGAATGGCCAGCCACGCGACAGAAACTTTCCCGGAGCTCGACCAGTCGGCCACCAGCCATGTTGCCATGACAAACAAACCGATGAACGGAATGTAAGCGTATCGGTCCGCCATGGCCTGAGCGCCCACCTGCACCAACCCAATCATCGGCACCAGGCTCCCTAGAAACCAAAACCATCCGACAGCGAGATAGCGTCGATCGCGCGCGCGAAGTACCCAGGCGCTGATCGCCAGCAATAGAACCACGGCCGCGATTACTTGCCACGCAGGGTAAAGCTGAGTGGGATGCGGATACAACGCTACCAACCTCGACGGCCAAAGTGCTTTCCCCAAGTAGCGCACATAGGAAATCACGGCAGTCTCCAGCCGCAATGACAGGCTGTACTGGGAAAAAGACTGGACGGCACCTCCGGCCTTTTGCGCCTTCATCGTGACCACCGCGCTCGCGGCAGAAAGCAGCAGGAGCGGAACTTTTTCCCATACCAGCCCTGCGCTTGACCGTTTGGACGCGCCCTCGTCCTGCACCGCGAACCCGGCCGCAGCCGAAGCGCCGATTCGTCGCAGCGGCCAGTAGTCCAACAACAAAAGCAAAAATGGAAAGGTGATGACTTGGGACTTGCTCATGAATCCAAACACAAGCAGCAGCACCATCGCCGCGTAGCGGAGAAGCGCGGGTTTCCGCGTATACCAGAAATAGGCATGCAGCGCGAGCAGGAAAAACAGCATGCTCAACACGTTCTTCCGCTCGGCCGCCCATGCCACCGACTCAACGTTAATGGGATGAAGCGCAAACAGCGCCGCTACCATCAGACTGCGCCAACGCAACCCCGTGGCCCTCTGCAGCAGTAGAAACAGCAGCACAGCGTTGGCCGCGTGCAACAGAACATTCTCGTAGTGAGGTCCGGCAGGATTGAGGCCGAAAAGTTGGCAGTCAAGTGCATGCGAAAGCCAGGTCAGCGGATGCCAATTCGCCTGATCGTAAGTAGTAAAGGCCCACTTGACGGTCGTCCACGTCAGGCCCGTGCGTACATGAGCGTTCTCGGTGATATACGCATAATCATCATGATTTAGAAAGCCATTGCGGATCACGGGGCTATAACTGACGAGCACAACGACGATCAGCAGCAGACACAGCAGCAAAGTGCGTTCGCCGGACGATTGAAACAGCTGCGATGAAGATGAAAAGGATTCGGTGGGAACCGAATCTTCGGATGGTTCGAGGCGTTTCGCGACCGCGGCGGGAGAAAACGAACTCATGGATGCCCCATCGTAACCCAGCTATGAGCGGTTCAGGACAAAGAACCGCGAAGCGTGAGTTTCTTTGGTCATTAGGTCAGGTGTAAGTGGAGCGCCGGGCGTCCTCGCCCAGCCACGATGCTTGCCGAGGCCGTTATTGCAGAGTGCCGCTGGCTTCTAGCAGATCCGGAGCAGGAATTGTTCCCGCAGTCCCTGCCACGAAAAAGTTGTGGTCGTAGAGATTGCGGTACATGCGGCCGGCAATCTCCGCCGCCTTCGGTCCAAAGGTGGAACGCCCGCCCTGCAAAAAGACGACGGTGACAATGCGTCCGATATCGGTGTTGGCGTATGAGGCGAACCATCCAAAGCGGGTGCCGGCATGCGAACACGTGCCGGTCTTGCCCAAAATAGATTCTTCGTTAAAGTTCAAACGCACGCTGCGGGCGGTGCCGTAGTTGACCGCTCCAGCCATGCCATCGGAGAGTTCGGGAATCACGGGCTCGATATCGAGATGGCGCTTGACGCGAGGCTGGAAGTTGGCGACTGCCTCCGGGCCGGTCGGATGTTGCAGGTAATAAAGCGTGCCGCCATTGGAGATGGCCGTGACCAGCGCTCCCAGTTGCAGCGGAGTCATCGAAATGCCTTCGCCAAACGAGCACATCTTGCTCACGCCGCCAAGTTTCGCGGGGATCTCTGTTTCCGGATAAGTGCCCAACTGCTCGCCCGGAATGTGAAAACCGGCGAGTTCGCCGAGTCCGAACTGGTGCGCGTAGTACTGCACTTTTTCGAATCCGAGTTTGCGTCCGACTGCTTCGAAGTAGGCATTGTTGGAGTGCGCCAGCGCTTCGGTAAGATTCATCCGGCTGCGGCCTCCGAGCGCCACTTCGGTCTGTTCGTCGATCACACCTTCGCTCAGCGCAGCCAGAGCTACGGAAAGTTTGATGGTCGAGCAAGGCTGCGCGCCGCTCGAGAGCGCTAGCTTCTGATTGACCATGGCCAGGATGCGTCCGCTGGTCGGTTCGATTGCGACCACCGTGCCGTTCATATTGCCCAGGGCATCGATCGCAGCTTGGCGGACCACGGGGTCTTCGCCCGCGGTCACGTCGCCTTCGGTGATATCGGAAGCAAATGAACTGGTGTGAAAGCGCTCGTAATAATGATGGCGCCCAGTAGCAGAATAAATGGAGGAATGTGTGCTGGAATGCGTGGATGCGTACGACGAACGAGGCGCGCGGCCCCGCGCCAGGGTTCTCATGCGCCTTTTCGCGTGCTGATTTTCGGTAATGCTGTGCGTTTTCTTATGTGGTGGTAGCGTGCTCGGATTGAGGCTGGCCGCGATGCCACTGGCGTTCAGCAACATCACGAATCCGAAACAAAATGTAAGACGAAGAAACCAGGCACTCAACTTCACGTCGCCATCCCCGGAGCTACTCAGCCAATTCCGTGACTTCTTCTATCGGCCTGCTGGATTAGATGCAAGAGTCTCGCCAAAACCCCACACCGATGGCATTCTCGTGCAACTGTCCGATAGTAGGCGATTTGCGGGCTCCGGCGCAATGCTAAAGTGGGATGAGCCCCCCGGCAGAATCCACAGGATAACTAGCTGATTAAATTGCCCTTAATCTCATTTCGGGAGAAGGTCAGGCACCTTGGTAACCTGATTTGCCGGTTACTAGCTTCTGCAACCGTTTGCACACCGCCTGACAATGTACCAAGCCGCCGTTGGCTCCGATTTAAGCGATGACCAGATTTGGTTCTTGCTTGTGGGTGGCGCAGCGGTTCACCGCTGCGATAAGAGGTTTGTCTTGATCACGGCTTTAGCCACCGAGGGGCGGCAATTTTCAAACTGCACCACTACCAACGCTTTAACAAAATGAGCCACTGCCCATTTTTCTGTTATTTTCAAACGGCGCACTTTCTGCCTCACGGGGGTCTGCCTTTTGCGAACGTCGCTCACAATATTTTTCCTGACTTTGACTGTAATCGTCCCACTCATCGCCCACGCCGCCGAACAAACCGTGGAAGCCCGCCGCGCCGAACTCCATCGTCTGCTGGCTGAGGAGTGGGAGTACACGCTGCGCACGCAGCCCGAACTCGCCACCCAGGTTGGCGACGACCGTTACAACGATCGGCTCAGCGATTTGTCGGACAAGGCAATTGCCGACGACCTCGAACACACTCGTCAGTCGCTGGCCCGCTTTGAGGCCATCGATGTAACCGGATTTCCCGAACAAGAGAAAGTCAACCGCGCGCTCATGCTGCGCAGTCTGCACGAAGCGCTCGACGCCGCGTCCTTCAAAGACTGGGAAATGCCCGCCACGCAATTTGGCGGCATTCATCTGCAATACGCATCGCTGCCTTTCGATTCGCCATTCCGCAACGTGAAAGATTACGAAGATTACGTATCGCGGCTGCACCAGATTCCGCGCGTGCTGGAGCAGGCGATGGCGCACATGCGCGACGGACTGCGCAACCATCTCATGCCGCCGAAGTATCTGCTCGAAAAGGTTTCCACGCAGGCGCAGGAAATTGCCGACGATTCGCTCGACCAAAGTCCGTTCACCGAGCCGCTGCGCAAGTTTCCCGATTCCATCTCCGGGGCGGACCGCAATCGACTGCGTGCGGAGATGGAAAACGCGGCGAAGAACGAAGTCGCGCCCGCTTACGCAAAATTCGCGAAGTTCGTGCGCGAAGACTACGCGCCTCACGGACGGCTTAATCCCGGCGTGTGGGCCTTGCCCGACGGCGATGCCCGCTATCGCTTCGCGATACGTCACCAGACGACCACCGATTTCACCGCCGAACAAATTCACCAGCTCGGCCTCAAGAGCGTGGCGGAAATTGAAACCCAGATGCTCGCTCTCGCCAAGGCGCAAGGCTTCAGCGATCTCAAGTCATTCAACGAGCACATCCGCCACGATCCGAAACTGCACGCGAAGTCCGGCCAGCAATTGTTCGACCTGTACGCCCACTATCGCGACCAGATGTACGCGAAGCTGCCGGAACTATTCGGGCGCCTGCCTAAAAACAAGTTGGACGTTGTCGCGATGGAATCATTCCGCAGTGCGTCGAGCCCTCCTGCCGATTATTCGCTAGGCGCAGGAGATGGCTCGCGCCCGGGACGCATCAACGTGAACGAATATGCGCCCGAGAAACGTCTCCTGCTCAATGTGGAAGCTATTGCGTACCACGAAGGCGTTCCGGGGCATCATCTGCAGTTTTCGATCGCGCAGGAACTCACCGGCTTGCCGCCGTTCCGCAAATATAACCTCGATCTCAATGCCTATACCGAGGGCTGGGCGTTCTACTCCGAGCGTCTGGGAAAAGAAGCGGGTTTTTATCAGGATCCCTACAGCGAATATGGCCGCCTGCAGAACGAAATGTGGCGCGCCGTGCGCTGGGTAGTCGACACCGGAGTGCATTCTCAGCACTGGACCCGCCAGCAGATGATCGACTACTTTCACGAACACACCGCAATGGACGACGAGAACATCAGCACAGAGGTTGATCGCTACATCGCCTGGCCGGCGCAAGCGCTGTCCTACAAGATGGGGCAGATGAAGATTCTCGAACTGCGAGCCCGCGCGCAGCGGGAACTCGGAGCAAAATTCGATATTCGCGCCTTTCACGATGCTGTGTTAGACCAAGGCCCCCTGCCGCTTGACCTGCTGGAAACAAAGATTAACGACTGGATCGCCTCCAGCCATTAACCCACTCGGTAGTGGCTCACCTTGATGCCACGCCCTCAAAAACCCCGCGCCACGGGCCAATTGGAAATGAGCAACTGGATGGATCATCAGTAGACTCGAGATGTGCCAGGCGCATCCAGCTAAGTCGTTGTTTTATAAATACCTTACTGTAACTCCTGATTTCAGACCCACCATGCATTCCAATAAGCCTTTTTTTTTCAAATAGATAGATATAAGTCATTGATTTATAAATACTTTATCTATAAGTCCCTTAGAATCAAAGACACAAGCAAAAAATCCCGCTAAGTCTTTGACTTCAAAAGACCGAGACTAGGGGGTTCTGACATGCTCCGCAGAAGCAGCAAGCTCAGAGCCAGAAGAAGCCAGATCTGATGCGGCATGACGATACCAGTCCAATACCAAGACTCGACCACAGCTTGCGGAACCTTGCCGCTAGCTTGGAACTGCTCCAATGCTGACCCACCAGGCACAAGAAAAGGAAGCATCAGCAGAAACGCGCCACGCGCAAACCTGTTTCGCGGGCCAGAGAATTCCCGAAGACTCCAGCACAGCGGCAAGATCAGCAGGAATGCGTCGTAAAAGCGGTGGTAAACAGGAAACAGGCTGAGAATCGCAAGTGTGCTCAGCGGCAACAGGAAATCATTGTTCTTAGACCCGTTCCGCAGCATCAACAAAAGCCAGATAACAAACAGAGTGCCCGAAATGGCGAATGCCAGAACATTGGCAGCAGCGGCGTGTTGCAAGAGTGCATAGAAGAGCACCTGAAGATTGATCAGGCTGAAGCGGATCGGATTTCGTTCCGTGAAGTCGCTCAGGATTCCCGTAGCCAGCAGAACCTTATTGTCGATGCGATAGTTCTGCAGCCAGGGTGTGCTACTGATCGCCAGCCGGGCGAGCGCCAGAATTGCAGTGATGAAGACAACTCCAGCCGCCATCCCGCAGAGTCGCCAACGCCGCCACAACAGGTAGCAAGCGAAAAACGGCAGTCCGATTTGAGGTTTCAAACAAATGGCAATGCCGATGAGGATTCCGGCAATGGTTTCGCTCCCGCTCTGCCCTCGCGACACCGCAATTCCGCAAAGAGCGACCGTGGCAATGACGATGCTGCCCGCCGCAAATCCAGTGTGCAAAGGCGCAAGGGCCAGCGCGAAAGCTACAAATACATAGCTGCGCCAGTCGTTTTTAATAAACCCAACCCCAGCCCCAATCAGCGACAGTAGCGACCAGATCGCCGCAAGAGTTAGGCACGCGGTAATGACCAACCAGGAGAGATGAGCGACCGGCCATGGTAAAACCGCCAGCGGAATGAGGAGGAACAGACAGGTCAGGGGATAAGCGGTCGGGATCCCGCGCTTCATGATCAAGGATCCATCTGCCAGGTCTTTGGCAAGAAATTCCGGCCGGCGCGCGCCCTCGACTGGCCAGAGTTTCGCCAGAACTTCTGGGCTATAGGGATCCATTCCCATGACCAAAGCGCGGGATTGAATATAGGGTGAGATGAAGTCGTTGAAATCCGCCGCCCGCAGAAAACGCATCGGGCCGCGCACGAGGAATTCGGAAGCGGCCAGCAGCACCAGCAATAGGAGTAGAGATTTCGAGCTTGTGGATAGATGTAGCATTCGTCCGAAACTATCGCGACCAGCGCGGCGCAATCGCGTAATAGAGTTGCACCGCAACGATGAAGGCGATGCTCCAGTGCGTGTTGATGATACAGAGGAGGGCTCCGAATGCATACAACCCCTGCGCAACCACAATGCGGCGGCATACGGCCGCGGGCACTTCGGGCGCAATGTCGTCCTTGACTAACCCTAATCGCGTGGCGCATCCCCAGCTCAGGTACAGCGCGAAACCCAGACAAAAGATGTTCAGCCAGTAGGAGAGCAGGGCGATGCGATACGTTGGGAATTCGGCGAGCAGCGCGGTGGAGAAAGGCGTGACAGTAACGAAAAACAGGAAGGCGATGTGAATCCAAGAAAGACTGCGGTCGGAACGCGCAAGATGATTGAGTTGCGTTTGCTGGCCAACCCAGAAAATTCCCAGTGTCAGGAAGCTCATCATGTACATGAGGAGCCGCGGAGAGAGTGCGGTCAGGCCATGCCAGAGATCGTGCTCGTTGTGCACGGCTTCCATCGCGGGCACGCGCAGGTCGAGCACAAGCAACGTCATGGCGAATGCAAAAATCCCATCGCTCAGAGCCGCAAGGCGCTCCACACTTTGTCCGGCAATGCGGTTGTACGCGGTGGTCATGAAGAAGCCAGGTTTCAAGGTTTCAAGGTTTCAGGGTTTCAAGGTTACAAAGTGAACCTTCGACGACGCGGGATTTTTCTTTGAAACCTTGAAACCCTGAGACTTGGAATTCTCCTACATCACTTCATTGCGTTTCCGCAGGAAGGCGGGAATGTCGAGATCCTCTACCTGGTAGCTAGGAGGAGCCGAGCGCATCGCGTCCAGTGAAGTTACCTCGGCATGCGCCGGCGCGCTCATGGGTGCCGATTCCTGAAAAGCCGCTGGCGCAGATTCTGGCTCGAAGGTGGGTTCTGGCTCGAAGATGGGCTCGGGTTCGAGCGCAGGTTCTGGCTCGCGGAAGTGATCACTCGGCTGCGCAACGTGGCGCGAAACCTCCCGCGAAACGTCTCTGGACAATATGACTGGATCAAAATTTTCAAAATGGCGGGGACGCCGCACACCGGCCTCTTTGAAACCGGTTGCGATCACCGTGATCTTGACCGAGTCCTTCATCTTCTCGTCGAGCACGGCGCCAAAAATGATGTTGGCATCTTCGTGAGCCGCACCCTGAATGATGGTGCAAGCCTGCTGCACCTCGGCCAGTTTCAGCGAACTCGAGCCGGTGATATTGATAAGAATGCCGCGCGCTCCATCGATCGCACCCGCTTCTAGCAGCGGCGAGGCGATGGCACGCTGGGCGGCTTCGACGGTGCGATGATCGCCGGACGCGGTCGCCGTGCCCATCACCGCATAACCCATGCCCGCCATGATCGCCTTCACGTCGGCAAAGTCGCGGTTGATGATGCCGGGGATGGTGATGATGTCGGAAATGCCCTGCACTCCTTGACGAAGAATATCGTCGGCGATGCGGAAGGATTCGAAGAAGCCGGCGTTCTCGGCGACGGCCAGCAGCTTTTCGTTAGGGATTACGATGGTGGTGTCGACCGACTCCATGAGTTCGGAGATGCCGCGCTCGGCCTGCTGCATGCGGCGTTTGCCTTCAAAGGCAAACGGCTTGGTGACGACGGCGACGGTGAGCGCGCCCATTTCGCTGGCCAGCGATGCGATGATCGGCGCCGCGCCGGTGCCGGTGCCGCCGCCGAGTCCGGCGGTGACGAAGATCATGTCCGCACCTTCGAGCACTTCAATGATTTTGTCCGAATCCTCGAGCGCGGCTTTGCGGCCGATCTCGGGGTTGGCGCCAGCACCGAGTCCATTCGTCAGCTTCACCCCGAGCTGAATTTTGGTGGCGGCGCGCGACATGCGCAGAGCCTGCAAATCGGTGTTGGCCACGATGAATTCGATGTGTTCCATGCCCGAGTCAATCATGCGATTGACCGCGTTGTTGCCACCGCCGCCGACACCGATGACCTTGATGCGTGCGTCGTTGCGCGCTTCTTCGTTGAAACAGATGCGGAGTCCGTTGTCTTCAGTCATACATCACCTCGTAAGTCCAGTTGTAGAGACGGGGCTTGCCCCGTCTACGCTGTGGGCGAAGACGCGGCAAGCCGCGTCTCTACGGAAAATCACGCCCCTTTTCCAGCGAACAGCGCTTTCATGCGTGAACCGAAGCCCGGTTCCTGCAAACCGCGGGCCAGGCGGGCGCGGTGCCCGTAATATGCCATACCCAATACAGTTGCGAACTCCGGTTCGGCCAGAAACGACGGCATCTTAGCCATGGGCGTTGGCCACGCCAGGCGCGCGGCTTTGCGCAGCACCGATTCCGCCACGTCTAGAATTCCGGGAAGGCGCGAGGCTCCGCCGCTCAGCACGAATCCGGCGATGCAGTGCTCGAGAACGCCAGCGTGGCGCAGGTTTTCGCGCAGCAACTCGAAAAGTTCATAAGCGCGCGGCCCCAGAATTTCGCCCGCCATGCGCTGCGGCATCATGCGTGAGGGACGGTCTCCTACCGACGGGACCTCGACTTCGTTGCCCTCTGGGATTAGCGTTGGGACGGCGTTGCCAAAATTTTTCTTGAGCGTTTCCGCGTCTGCCAGCCCGGTGCACATGCCCACGGAAAGATCGCTGGTAAAGTGGTCGCCGCCGATCGGAATGACGGCCGTGTGTGCGACCGCACCCTGTTGAAAAACGATCAGATCGCAGGAGCCGGCGCCGAGGTCGAGCAGGCAGACTCCGAGTTCGCGTTCGTCCGATCGCAACACGGAATCCGCGGCTGCGAGCGGCTCAAAAATTGTGTCGTCCACGTGAACGCCGGCTCTGTTCACCGCGGTTACCAGGTTCTGCGTGGCTCCCGAAGATGCCGTCACAATGTGCACACGCACTTCGAGACGCGTGGCCATCATGCCCGTGGGGTCCTGTACGCCGGGCTGGTCGTCGAGGATGAACTCCTGCGGCAACAGGTGGAGGATTTCGCGATCGGCGGGCAACGGCACGGTGCGGGCCTTATCCACGGCCTGGCGAATTTCCTCGCGCCCGATTTCGCGCGAGCGCGCGCCGAAAGTAACGCCGCCGTGACTGTTCATGCCGCGAATGTGCGCACCCGCAATCCCGATCAGCGCGTGCTCAATGGGAATGCCGGCCACGTCTTCGGCATGCTCCACCGCTTTTTGAATACTGCCGACAGCCTTGTCGAGTTCGGTAATCACGCCCTTGCGCAAACCTCGCGATTCGCTGATGCCATGGCCGCGATAACGCAATCCGTTCTCGCTGAGTTCGGCCACCAGCACGGAAGTCTTGGCGCTGCCTACGTCAATGGCGGTGATGAAATTGGGCTCACGATTCTGCATAAATGAAGCTCGGCATGATGACCGCTAGTTTTGTGGAGTCTCCTTTGGTATGGCGGCGCTCGGTTTCTGTTGTCCGGTGACAACCGGAGGCGACGGTGATGCAATGGGATGCGGCGGTGCCGTATTTTTCACGGGCGCGGCGGGCGCGGTGTCGATCGCCGGCTTCAGCGCGGCTTGATTGGCCGGAGCTTGCGTCACTGGAACTTTTTTGACCGGAACTGGTTTGGCTGCCGCTTGCTTCGCGCGGACCGGTTTCGCCATGGCTGATTTCGCCGAAAGATGATGAACGGCGGTTTTCGCCGTGGGCTTTGGGGTGAACTTCGCTTCCTTCTTGATCGGAGCCGGCGGCGCAGGATGGGTGACGTATTTTTCGTAATTCACGATGGCCGCGGTTTTTACTCCCGCCGCCACGGCCGCCTTGGCTGCTGCCGGCGTTAAGGCCGGCTGGCGAGCCATCCCTGCCAGATCGGGATTCACGATGATCTGTCCGTCATAGCGCAAGTCCACTGATTCGAGCTTGTCGAACTGCTGCCGCCACTGCTGGACGTGGGTAACGTAAGTTTTGTAGCGCGGCAGGTAATTGCCGGATCCAAGATGCACGAGCACCTCGCCGTTCGAATCGGCCGCCAGCACTTTGACGTCTTCGGGATCGCTGACATCCACTTCACTCAGTTCCTGGGAATAATGGGCGCCGCTCGAATCGAGTTCACGCACCAGCGCGTTGTAGTCCTTCATCCGCGCCGCGCGCGTGGAGAGCGGTTCGCCGGCATTCATGCCCGCAATCACCGCGAAGGAATACTTGCGCTTGCCGCCGGGAGTAAGCTCCATGAAGGTGCCGCCGGCGTCGATCAGCGAAATATGCGAGCCGATGCGGGCAAAGGCAACCGGCGTGCGTTCATGAATCTCGATGCGCAGGCGATTGGGCACGAAGCGCATCACGCTCGCCGATTCCACCCAGGGAATCTGCTCGATTTGCTGTTTGCGCTGCGCCAGCGGAACGAAAAAAATGTTGCGGCCAATATCTCCGCCCATCACTTCCATGATTTGGGCGTGCGGGACGTGCTCGGCGCCAGTGACTTCAATCTGATCGCTGGAATCGATGCGAAAACGCCACGAGTGTTTGCCGTAACGGTAGAGGCCGAGACCGGCAGCTCCAACAATCGCCAAAACAACGAGCGCCGCGCCCGTCCATAGCAACCGGTTGGCAGTCTTCTTCGGAAGGGATCCGCGGCGAACGGAGACGCGCTTTTGCCCGCGCAGAAATGGGGATTCCTGCTCCGCTTCAAGATCGACGAGCCGTGCGTCATCGAAGGGCTCGCGCTCGGGAGCCTCGTACCGAGAAACGCCGGCAGGCGGGTACAGTTCTTCCTGAACCGCGGTGGAAGTTGATTTCCGCGCCACTCGTTCGAGTCAGTTGTCGACAGAAAACCGCTGAGCAAAAATACTATAACTGGTTTTCGCGAATTGAGACAGTGCCAAGTTGGTTCAAGCGCTTGTGGAAATACGCACGTGGGTCAGCCGGGGCGGTTTCAGACGCTTGCGGGGCTAGAAGTTTTCCTTGAGATCAACGTCTGCGGAAGCATCGGCGGAATTCACGCCTGCGTTCACGGAAATCCGCGTGCCAGTTTTCGGACAGACCACCAGCATCCGTCGATCGGCGGTGCGGATTAACTTGAATTCCGAGCGAGCGCGGGAGCGAGCTTGCTCGACCTCGGCGCGCTGAATTTCAGCTTGGGCGCGCATGACATCGGCTTGGGCGCGAAGAGAGTTCCACATGCTTCTCCTAACGTTGTCCCTGACGTTCTCCCTAACTTGGCCCCGAACTCTTTCCCGCAGAAGCTCGGCCTCATCATTGGCCTGGTCGCGGAGAAACTCAGTCTGAGCTCGTGCCATTTCCGTTTCTTCCTTGGGGGCGAACAGGTTGTGCGCCGCGGATCGGCCGCGGTTGGGCAGAGTTGCCGCGGCCTCCAGCGTTTGCTCGGCACGGGCCGCAATCCGGCAAAACGCGGAATCAGCGCGTTCGGCAACGCGGTGCAAGGGTGCAAGATTTCCATGCCGGTATTCGCTGTTCAGGCCCAGCGCCAATACTCCAAGAATGATCCAGTAAGCGGCTTTGTTCGTGTTCATGAGATCCCCACCGTATGTCCGTTGGACGAGCGATGAGAAAAAAGGTCAACCTGAAAAAGCTGGGCTTTGGCTACTGATTGGGACTCGATCCAGTCTCCAGCTTTTCCAAAATCATCGGACCCAGCTGCGAAACGCTGCCTGCGCCCAGCGTAAGCACCATATCGCCGGGTTGGGCGACGGCGGCAATGGAAGCAACCGCATCAGAAAAGGAGGACGCATATGCGGCGCTCGCCCTTTTTGCCGCGGCAATGCGATCCACGAGGATCTCTGCCGTGATGCCGGCGATCGGCTTTTCGCTTGCCGGATAAATGTCGAGCACGCAGAGTGTGTCAGCGTCGGAAAAGGAGGTTGCGAACTCCTCCATCAAGTCACGAGTGCGCGTGTAGCGGTGCGGCTGAAAGATCACATGAAGGCGGCGAAATCCGCACTGGCGAGCCGCGGCCAGCGTGGCCCGGATCTCCGTAGGATGGTGGCCGTAATCGTCATTACCGTGATGCCCGCAGCCGTCCCCTTCAACTGAAAACGGCGATCCACGCCGCGAAAACTCTCGAGCGCGGAGCGGATCTGCGCGGTGGGAATGTCAAGGGCGGTGCCCACGGCAATGGCCGCGGTTGCGTTCAGCACGTTGTGCGCGCCCGGAACGTGCAGGGTGAACTCTCCGAGATCCTTCTCTTTGTAAGTCACTTGAAAGTGGACCAGCGGGCCATGCGTTCGAGCGCGTGGAAGCGACCGGGCCTGCGATGACGATGTGCGAATCAGGAAATCCGAGCCCGCGCTCGTTCCATACGTAGTTACGCGGCGATGGACGCGCGGCAGCAGGCGCCGGAGTGCTGGGTCGTCGTTGCAGCCAACGACCATGCCGTAGAACGGGACGCGCTCCATGAATTCGAGGAACGTTCGGCGGACGTCGCGCATGTCGCGGTAGCAGTCCATGTGCTCGCGGTCGATGTTCGTGACTACCGAAAGGATCGGCGAAAGCTTCAGGAATGAGCGGTCGCTTTCGTCGGCCTCGGCGACCAGGTATTGCGACTTGCCGAGACGCGCGTTCGAACCCATCGCATCCACGCGGCCTCCGACGACGACCGTCGGATCGAGGCCGCCCGCGGCGAGCACAGCCGCGACCATTGAGGTGGTAGTGGTTTTACCATGCATGCCGGCAATCGCGATACCGTATTTCAGCCGCATCAGCTCGGCCAGCATCTCGGCGCGCTGAATCACCGGGACGTGCAAGCGGCGAGCCTCGGCAACTTCAGGATTGTCGACCGAGATGGCAGAACTTGTGACCACTACATCCGCGCCGGAGGTATTGGCGGCGGCGTGGCCTTCAAGAATTGTCGCGCCTAACGCGGCTAGCCGCTGGGTGACCGCCGAATGCTTGAGGTCGGAGCCGGAAATCTGGTAGCCGAGATTCAGCAGTACCTCGGCAATCCCGCTCATGCCGATGCCACCAATGCCTACGAAATGAATGCGCTGAATTTTGGCAAACATGAGAAATTAGACACTGAACGAACGCTGATGATAGACCATTCACCGCCGAGACGCCGAGTGCGCTGGCTTAATCCCTTGCCTCTCCGCGACCTCTGTGGTTAAGCCTTTCTCAGCGGACTCCGCGTTCAATGATTTGCCGCAGCCAACCGCTCGACCATCTCCGCAATTTCTTCGACGGCTTTCGGATGAGCCAGCGACTTTGCCGCTTCGGACATGCCTTGTAACCGTCTCGCATCGCCGATCAAAGCTGCAATCGTGTCCACCAGATACGCAGCTTCCAGATTATTTTCTTCTACTACCACGGCGGCGCCTGCGCGTTCCAGCGCCCGCGCGTTTACGTTCTGATGGTCGTCGGCGGCGGCGGGGAAGGGCACGAAAATCGCCGACTTTCCTGCCGCTGTAATCTCGCCGACGGTGCTCGCGCCGGAACGGCAGACGAGCAGATCGGCGCGGCTGAACGTCGCTGGCATGTCGTCGATAAACTTGTGGACTTCGCCTGAGATTCCCGGCTGCTGGTAGGCGGCGAGCACCTGGTCATAGTCGCGATGGCCGGTTTGATGAATGATGTGGATGCCGGGAATCTTCGCACGCAGACCGGGGAGGGATGCAATCATTGCCTGATTGATGGCGCGCGCACCCTGGCTGCCTCCGAAAACGAGCAGGGTAGGCGGACCGCTGGTTTTGGCCGCGATCGAAAAGAACGCCGCTCGCACCGGAACGCCCGTCACTTTGCAGTGGGGAAAATACTGGCAGGTTTCTTCAAAGTGCACGGCGGCGGCGGAAACCCAGCGCGCGATCATTCTATTGGCAAATCCCGGCACAACGTTTGGCTCAAAGGCGAGCGTCGGAAGACGGCGGCGAATCGCGGCGACCATTGCCGGTCCGGAGGCGTACCCGCCGACTCCTATTACTACTTCGGGATCGAATTCGGAGAGCATGCGGGAAGACGTGACGATCGCGCGCGGGAGGTCGAACATTGTTTTCAGGCGCGTCATCAGGCTTACATTTTTCAGCGCGCCTACTTGAATCAGTTCGAGCGGGAAGCCGGCTTGCGGCACTAGACGCGTCTCGATGCCGCGCGCGGTCCCGATGAAAAGAACTTCGGCTCCGAACTGCTTCTTGAGTTGTTGGGCGATGGCTAGGGCGGGGATTACGTGGCCTCCGGTTCCGCCGCCTGCGATGATGATGCGCATGAAGTTCTTTTGCGCCTTTTATGGGCGGTTGGAAAACCGAGCCACGGATTTAATTTGGGTGAATCTTTCAGGGCGGGTCGTTGCTCGCGTGATTCGCGGGCGCATGATTTGGGATAGTGGTTGTGGTTTGGGGGTACCCCCCCCTCCCCCCCCTTTTTTGGTCAAAGTATTCATTTTAAATGACTTGCTCTCAAAATCTTGATTCTAAATAAGTTACGGGAAGCTGGCTTATGCGTATCACTTTAGAATCAATGGTTTACGCGCGATCACTTTGGCAAAATATAGATTCCAAACGACTTACCGAAAATAGTCCGTATTGCATTGAAAAGAAAGGGCGACTTTACCCTAACGATGCCTCGGCGCAGGGCTTGAATCTCGCCGGCGCGCCTTGCACCATTCTCATGATGACCTTAACTTCATTATAGGCCTTGGTGTCAACTTAGGGTTTCTGATTCCGGGTTCAAAGCGGCGCTGGATGCGGCTTTTGGAACGTTTTTCTACTGGCGGCGAACAGGGCAGTTCGCTCGCGGGGTTCTGAGCGTAAACGCCTTCCATGAGAAGGCCGGTCGGAGTCAAGTAGACTCTGATCTCATTTCGTTCTCCAGGTTTTTCTTTTAGCCGCCGCCACTACTGTCGCCATGCTTCCATCCGCACTCTCGAGGA
>Ga0074044_10000404_pt1 | contig 43050 bp, 39 predicted proteins | sample BogForMeECP23OM1_FD_94443 | JGI IMG/M metagenome (GOLD analysis project Ga0074044, IMG submission 94443) | Bog forest soil microbial communities from Calvert Island, British Columbia, Canada - Bog Forest MetaG ECP23OM1 | ecosystem: Environmental > Terrestrial > Soil > Wetlands ...
CACCAGTTTTCTGGGCGCAGGCGCTTACTTCCATTACCGGCCGGTGGTCATTGATGCGCTGGTGCAACGCGGCGAATTTCTGACCTCCTACACACCCTACCAGGCGGAGTTTGCGCAGGGCACTCTGCAAGCCATCTTCGAGTTCCAGACGATGATCTCGGAACTCACCGGCATGGACCTGGCGAATGCCTCAATGTACGACGGCTCGACGGGCGCGGCTGAGGCGGTGATGATGGCGGTTCGCATCACGGGGCGGCGTTCGGCGGTGATCGCGCGCAGCCTGCATCCCGAATATCGGGAGGTGCTCAACACCTACGCGACCCACCAGGCGATTCCGCTGAAGACACTCTCGTTCACAGGCTCGGGAACGATTGATCTCGAGGAACTCGAAAAGGCAGTGGGCGACGATACGGCGTGCGTCCTGATTCAGTCCCCGAATTTCTTCGGGACGATTGAAGACGTCGACTCGATTGCCGAGATCGCACACAAACGCGGAGCGCTGTTGATTGTGTCCATCGCCGAAGCGGCCTCGCTCGGAATTGTGGAGCCGCCGCGTACCGCCGACATCGTGGCCATGGAAGCGCAGTCGTTCGGAGTGCCGCTCGGATTCGGTGGTCCCTATTGCGGCGTGCTCGCCACGAAAGACAAATTCGTCCGGCAAATGCCCGGCCGTTTGGCGGGTCAGACCGTCGACAAGAACGGCAAGCGTGGCTTCGTGCTGACGCTGGCAACGCGCGAGCAACATATCCGGCGCGAGAAAGCGACTTCGAATATTTGCACCAACCAGGCGCTGGTCGCGCTCATGGTGAACATCTTCATGACCGTGTACGGCAAGATCGGCTTGCGGGAACTGGCGAAGCAGAACCTGGCGAAGACAGCGTACGCAGCCGGCCAGTTCAGCAAACATGCCAAAGTGTTGTTCGCGGGCGCGCCGCGGTTCAACGAGTTCGTGGTCCAGACCAGCGAAGATCCTTACGCCATCAACTCGCGCCTGCTGGAACACAAAATCGTCGGTGGATTTCCGCTGAAGAAGTTCTATCCGGAATTTGGCAACGCGGCTCTTTGGTGCTGCACCGAATTGACGACAAGGCCCATGATCGACACAGCGGCCGGCCTCGTCGCCGAGAGCGAACGCTCGGTTCGAAGTATGAAGGAAGTCGAGGAGGTGACGCGATGAAGCACATAACTCGCAAAGCCACCCGTCACATCAGTCAGAACGAAGGATTGATTTTCGAGAAGTCGTCGCCCGGCAAAGCCGCATGGAAGTTGCCGCCGCTCGATGTTCCGGAAGTGGATACGGCGAAGTTGCTGGGCAAGGCGGAGCGCAAGGATCTAGGCAATATGCCGGAGGTCAGCGAGATCGAAATCATCCGCCACTTTACCCGCCTCTCGACGTGGAATTACGCCATCGATCTCGGCATGTATCCGCTGGGCTCTTGCACCATGAAGTACAACCCGCGCGTCAACGAGTTTGTCTCGCGCCTCGAAGGTCTCGCCAACGGGCATCCGTATCAGGCGGAGCGGATTTCGCAGGGCGCTTTGCAAATCATGAAGACGTTGAGCGACTGCCTGCTCGAGATCACCGGCATGGACGCGATCACGCTGCAACCGGCCGCGGGAGCGCACGGCGAACTGACCGGATTGCTCCTGGTGCGGGCGTATCACCAATCCAAAGGAAACGCGCGCAAGAAGATTCTCATTCCGGACTCGGCGCATGGGACAAATCCGGCGACGGCGGCAACAGCGGGCTACGCAGTCGAAAATTTGAAATCGAACGCCAGCGGCATGGTCGACGTGGCGGCGCTGGCGGCGCAGATGAATGAAGACGTCGCCGCGCTGATGGTGACCAACCCGAATACGCTGGGCGTTTTCGAGCAGGAGATTCACAAGGTCGCCGAACTCATGCACGCCAAGGGCGGCCTGCTCTACATGGACGGCGCCAATATGAACGCGCTGGTCGCGAAGGCGCGGCCCGGGGATTTCGGCGTCGATGTCATGCACATGAATCTGCACAAGACGTTTTCGACGCCGCATGGCGGAGGCGGTCCGGGGTCGGGGCCGGTGGCGGTGAAGAAAATTCTCGAGCCGTTCCTGCCGACGCCGGTCGTCATCACCAAGCCGGATGGCACGCTGGGCTTCGAATACAACCGCCCCCAGTCGGTGGGGCGCGTGCGCGCGTTCTACGGAAATTTCGGCATGTTCATCCGCGCGCTCGCCTACATTTTCGCCAACGGCCCGGACGGCCTGCGCCAGACGACCGAAGACGCGGTGCTCAACGCCAATTACATTCGCAAGGGACTCGAAGGCGTTTACGACCTGCCGTACTCGACGCCCTCGATGCATGAAGTGGTGTTCAGCGACAAGGTGCAGGCGAAGAAGGGCGTGAAGACCATCGACCTGGCCAAACGCCTGATCGATTACGGATTCCATCCCTACACGACGGCGTTCCCGCTGATCGTACACGGCGCGCTGATGATCGAGCCAACCGAGAGCGAGCCGAAAGAAGAACTGGATCTGTTCATCGAGGCGATGAAGTCGATCGCGGAAGAGGTGGAAGAAGATCCGCAGTTCGTGCTCGACGCTCCCCACAACGCGCGCATTTCCCGTCTGGACGACACCTTGGCCGCGCGCAAGCCGGTGCTGCGCTGGAAGCCGGAGAACGCCAGCTGACGTCTCCTCAATCGCCGAATCTTTCCGCTGCGCGAGCCTTCGCCTTGGCGGCCTCTTCTTCGCGATTCTTGGGCGGAGCATTTGTGTCGAGCGAGCGGAGAAGACGAGCGGAAATCGCTGCGATTTCATCGATCGCGTCCATGAATGCGGCTTCGTTCGCCTTTGAAGGTTTGTTGAACCCTGTGATTTTTCTCACAAACTGGAGCGAAGCGGCCCGAACTTCTTCGTCAGTGACGGGCGGATCGAAGTTGAACAGGGTTTTGATATTGCGGCACATGCGATCAGACCTCCCGGTACGACAAAGCCGGTGATATTGTCTCAAAATCAGCTATTACCTGGCTCTCCGCCTCTCGTGGATTGTCATCGATCTCCATTTTGCCGCGAGCTGCAGATCCCTCACTCCGTTCGGGATGACAAAATCTGAAATTTGAGGGGGCGCACGTGCCTGCTTGCGTCTTGCTAGAATCACCTGAGCCTACCCCTATGCCCGACGATCCGGCCAGCTCCGCCAGCGCCCGCCAACTGGCCGAACAGCACTACTACGCCGCGCTCGACTTTGTTCTCGCAGGCCACCACGAGCAGGCGGTCGAAGAGTACCGGCAGGCGGTCGAGGCCGATCCCAGGTTCACCGATGCGCTGCATGGACTGAGCCGGGCGCTGCAGGACCTCAACCGCTTCGACGAAGCGATCGCAGTCTCCAGGCAAATTTCAGAAATCGATCCCGACGACATTCTGGCGCACACCAGCCTCTCGATCCTGTATCAGAAGAAAGGAATGGTTCCCGAGGCCGAGGCGGAAGGGAACAAGGCGCGGGTGCTGGGGTGGAAGCAGCAGTTGAAGAAGGGAATATAGCTCTAGACACGACATCCCAGAACTGGGATAATAACTATGGTCCGAGCGCAGAGCGTTCCCGGCGAAAAGCCGTTGTTTTGGGTGGGCTCATCGAAGGGCGACCTCATGGAGTTTCCCGAGGCCGTGAAAGACGAAATCGGAACCGCTCTGAGCGTGGCGCAGTTTGGCGGCAAGCACCCGAGCGCGAAGCCGTGGAAGGGCGAGGGGCCGGGCGTTCTGGAAATCGTCGCGGACCACCGCGGCGATACTTACCGGGCCGTGTACACGGTAAAGTTCGAGCATGCGATTTATGTGTTGCACGCGTTCCAGAAGAAGTCGCCGAAGGGCAGAAAGACGCCTCAGAGCGATGTGGATCTGATTTCGCGACGGCTCAGAATGGCCAGCGAGGACTACGAGGCACGATATGGCAAACGGGCGAAATAGCGAATCTATAGTGCGAAGTTCGGGGAACGTGTTTGCCGACCTCGGGCTGCGCGATGCCGGCGAGAAGCAGACGAAGGTGCGTCTTGCAGCTGCGATTCAACAGATTATTCAGGCGCGTCGCCTGTCGCAAACCGCAGCGGCGCGGCTGTTAGACATCAACCAGCCGAAGATTTCCGCGCTGGTCAACTACCATCTGGACGGTTTTTCCGTCGAGCGCCTGCTGCATTTTCTCAATGCGCTGGATCGAGATGTCGAGATCGTGATCCGCAAGAAACCGCGATCGCGCAAGACTGCGCGGATCGTGGTGACGGAAGCTCAGCTGTCTGCGGTGTAGCAGCTGCCGAGCTGCGCTCGGCTTGGACGGGCGAGGGCGCCCGTCTCCACACTAACCCCGTCCCCACACGCGCCCTCTGCGAGGTAAAATTGTCCTATGCGAGAAGTCGTGGTAGTTTCTTCCGTCCGCACTCCGGTGGGCCGCGCGTTCAAGGGTACTTTGCGGGCTACGCGTCCTGATGAACTGGCTGCCGTTGCGATCAAGGGCGCGCTCGATCGCGTGCCCCAGCTTGATCCCAAGGAAATTGAAGACGTCATCCTGGGCTGCGCCATGCCCGAGGCCGAGCAGGGGATGAACGTGGCCCGCATTGCTTCGCTGCGCGCGGGGCTGCCGGTTGAGGTGTCGGCGGTGACCATCAATCGCTTCTGCTCGTCCGGCTTGCAGGCGATTGCCATGGCCGCCGAGCGCATCCTGAGCGGCGGCGCCGAGGTGATGGTGGCGGGCGGAACCGAATCAATGTCGATGATCCCCATGGGCGGGCACAAGATTTCTCCGAACCCCTGGCTGGTGGATCATTATCCGGATGCGTATCTTTCGATGGGCCTGACGGCGGAGCGGGTGGCGCATCGTTTCGGCATCACACGCGAACAGTGCGACCAGTTTTCATTGCGCAGCCATCAGAAGGCGCTGGCGGCAATCGCGGCGGGCAAGTTCGAGGATGAGATTGTGGCCGTGCCGGTGAGCTTTACTACGCCGAATGGATCGAAGCCGAAGAAGCACCACATTTCTTTCAAAGTGGACGAGGGCCCGCGCGCCGATACCTCAATCGAGGCTCTGGGAGCGCTTAAGGCCGCGTTTCACGTGAAAGGCGTGACCACGGCGGGGAACTCTTCGCAGATGTCGGATGGCGCCGCGGCGGCTGTGGTGATGTCGGCTGAGCGGGCGAAGGCTCTGGGCATCGCTCCGCTGGCGCGCTACGTCGCGTTCGCCACCGCCGGATACAAGCCGGAAGAGATGGGGTTGGGGCCGGTGTTTGCGATTCCCAAAGCGCTGAAGCTGGCGGGGTTGAAGCTCTCGGACATTGACGTGATCGAACTGAACGAGGCGTTTGCGACGCAATCGCTGGCGGTGATCCGGGAAGCCGGACTGGATCCGGAGCGCGTGAATCCTAACGGAGGAGCAATTGCGCTGGGCCATCCGCTGGGATGCACGGGAGCGAAGCTGACGGCCAGCATTATTCGCGAACTGAAGCGTCGCAAGGGACGCTACGGCATGGTAACCATGTGCGTCGGCGGCGGCATGGGTGCAGCGGGGATTTTTGAATGCCTGCCGTGACACTTTTGTACCCAACCATTATGTTCTTTGACGCTAGCGAGTCTGCACTTGCGACGCTCCCCGCGTTAGAATAGCTGTTGTCACTTGTCATGTGTCCACTCAGCGGTCTTCATTTAGCAGTCTAACGTTAGAGGTCAGAATTTCGAGGTCTAAGAATGGCCACCATATCGGCAATACCTAAAACCAAGATTTCCGGCGGCAGCTTTTTGCTTGAAGAGCGGCAGACTGCCGATGTCTTCACCCCAGAAGATTTTTCCGAGCAGCAACAGATGATCGGGCAGACGACCGAAGAGTTTGTCATCAACGAGATTCTGCCCCAAGCCGAGAAGATCGAACACAAGGATTTCTCGATTTCGCGCGCTCTGCTGAAAAAAGCCGGCGACCTCGGCCTCAGCGGGGTTGAGATTCCCGAGGACTACGGCGGCCTCGATATGGATAAGGTCACCGCCGCCATCATCGCCGAGCGCATGGCCGCGTACGGCGGCTTTGCTACCACTTGGGGCGCGCACAGCGGCATCGGCCTGTTGCCGATCGTTTATTTCGGCACCGAAGAGCAGAAGAAAAAATATCTGCCGCGCCTGGCCGCGGGAGTAATTGTCGGCGCTTATGCCTTGTCGGAAGCGACTTCCGGCTCCGACGCCCTCAATTGCCGCGCCCGTGCCGTGCTTTCGCCCGACGGCAAGCACTACATCCTGAACGGCGAGAAGATGTGGATCAGCAATGCGGGCTTCGCCGACCTGTTTACGGTGTTCGCGAAAATTGGCGGCGAGAAGTTTTCCGCGTTCCTGGTGGAAAGAACTTTTCCGGGATTTTCCGTCGGCGCCGAAGAACACAAAATGGGCATTCGCGGATCTTCAACTTGCCCCATCATTCTGAATGACTGCCAGGTGCCGGTCGAGAATCTGCTGGGCGAGATTGGCAGGGGGCATGTCATCGCCTTCAATATTCTGAACGTTGGACGCTTCAAACTGGGCGCGATGTGCGTGGGCGGAGCCCGGGTTTCAATCGAGAGTGCTGTGTCCTACGCCAAGCAGCGCAAGGCGTTCGGAAAGACGATCAGCGAATTCGGCCTGGTGCGCGAAAAGATCGCGAACATGGCGACGCTGATCTATGTCGGCGAATCGCTTGTCTATCGCACCGTCGGAATGATGGACGCGTTGCTCTCGGAAATCGATTCCGCCAGCCCCGACGCCATCAAAGAACGGCGCAAGGCGATCGAGGAATACGCGGTCGAGTGCTCGATCCTCAAAGTCTGGGGCTCGGAGATGGTCGGCTACGTGGTCGACGAGACGCTGCAGATCTATGGCGGCTACGGCTTCGTGGAAGAGTATCCGGCGGAGCGCGCCTATCGCGACGCTCGCATCAACCGTATTTTCGAAGGCACGAACGAGATCAACCGGCTGATCATCACCGGATTCCTGCTGAAACGGGCGATGAGCGGTCAGTTGCCGCTGCTGCCCGCGATCAAGAAGTTGATGGACGAAGTGCTCAGCGGCCCGTCTGCCGGCGAGGAGATCGAGGGTCCGCTGGCGGAAGAGCGCAAACTGGTCGCGCAGGCGAAGAAGCTCGGCCTCTTCGTCTCCGGTTCGGCCACGCAGAAATACATGCAGGCAATTCAGGACCAGCAAGAGGTGATGGGCGCGATGGCCGATATGACCATCGAGATTTACGCCATGGAGTCGGCCGTTCTGCGCGCGCAGAAGATAGTCGAGCAGAAAGGCGAAGCCTCGGCTGCGCTGCCGATTGCGATGACGCGAGTGTATTTGACGCAGGCGCTGGAAAAAGTCGAGGCGGCGGCAAGGAAAGTCATTGCCGACGTGGCCGAAGGCGACATGCTGCGGACGCAGTTGGCGATCGTGCGGCGGTTGTCCAAGCACGAGCCCTTCAACACGATTGCGCTGCGCCGGCAGATTGCACAGAAGACGATCGAGGCAGGGAAGTACCAGTTGGCGTAGACGGGAACGCTGTGCGTTAAACGGTGGAGGGACGGGCTTCTCGCCCGTCCAGCCGGGCGGGGACGCCCGGCTCTCCACCAGCAGTCTTGGACCTGGTTAGCCTGCGGAGGATCCTACTCCTTCGGAAAGTTCGGGTCCGCTTTCACTTCTTCGATCTGCTTGGTGTGGCGCTCGGAGTGCGCCGAAATCAGCAAAATCCACTGATACGCATCGAGCGATCCCAGCAACGGGTGCGGGCCAAAATGGTCGCGTAGGTCGTCGTTCGTGGTTCGGACGTAATCCATCGTCGCTTTGCGGCTCTCCTCGAAGGCCTTGGTCAGCTCCGCCTGCGTTGCCCAGCGATTGGTTGGCTTAAGAAACTCCGGCGCCTGCGCCTTGTGGCTGCGGTCGGGGACCATCTTCAGGACCGTCTCGTCTTTTCCAGCAACCTCGGCACGCTTTTCGGGCGCAGCGGGCGATGTCATTACCTTGCTCTGAACCATGCCAAAGATCGCGGACTCGGAGACAGCAATGTGCTCCGACACCTCGGCCACCGACCAGCGGTCCGGGGCGGGCTTGAATCTCCATTGCTTATCCGACAATCCGGCGATGGATTGCAGGAATGCATCGTGAGTGGCCTGCAGACTTCGCAGCGCAGCTTCACGCTCTTCGGCCGTCAGAGTCGTTGATGCCGGAGCCGCGGTGGTTTGAGCGACGCTCGCCAGGGCAAGCGTGAGGACGAGACACAGCACTGCTGAGAACTTCGATTGGATTTTCATTCATTACCCCTGTGAGATTGGAAATGCGGTAGAGCAATTATAATGACGGTCCGCAAAAGCGCAAATCGGCTACGCGGCAGGTTGCAGGAAAGGCCTTCTGATCATTCGAACCAGCCGCTGCGGTAAGCCACCCACCACGAGATGAAGACGATGGGAATGGTCGCGCCCAGGGCCCACCAGAGCGGCAGAACGAAATCGGCGGCGAGCCCGAGCACGGTGAACGAGATCCAGAAGATCTTGCGCTCCATATTCTGGATTGTAAGTCTTTCCCGCCATGTACGATCCCAGTTGGTAGGCTGCGGAAAAACTTCAGTTTCGGATCAGGGCATCGCATTAACGATGCCGCAATCTCGTCCTCCAGTAGAGACGAGGCTTGCCTCGTCTCAGTCGCGGCAAGCCGCGTTTCTACCATCAGGCTTTGGGCGTGAGTTCTTCCATCACACTTTGGATCAACTCTTTGGCGTCGGTGAGATTTTTCATGATCAGCTGCACATCCATGACCGGCTTGCCGGGCCAGCGCTGGCTCTGGCAATAGACGCCATGCTGCCCGACCAGGGCCATGGCGTCGGTGACCAGGTCCATGGTGACGGCGAGGCGTCCGCGGGGCACGCCCATGCGGATTTCGTAGTGCTCGATTTCTTCCCGCTTTTCGTTGAAGACAGCCATGAACAGATTGTAACGGGGATGTGAGTATAATTCTTGAGGTCGGCCTTTAGCTCTTAGCCTTTAGCTCTTAGCGAACAGCGAACAGCGAACAGCCAAAAGCCAATCGCGAAGCGCTATTCCCGGAGGAAACAAGTCATGAAGAAATTTGCTTTAATCGCAGCGTCACTCTTTGCGGTCGCCACTCTCGCCTCGGCGCAAATGCCGCAGGACAAATCCAAGCGGCCCAGTCCGCCGGCCAGTGCGGAGTGCAAATTTTCCGATGGCAAAACCATCAAGGTGGACTATTCCAGTCCGCGTGCGAAAGGGCGAAAGATTTTCGGCGAGGCCAGCGAGAAGGCGCTGGTGCCGTACGGGGAAATCTGGCGCACCGGCGCGAATGAAGCGACCACATTCGTCAGCGATGCGAATGTGACGGTGGGCGGCAAGTCCTTGCCCGCAGGCAGCTACACCATCTTCACCATCCCTAAGGCTGACAAGTGGACCCTCATTATCAATAAGAAGACCGCCGAGTGGGGCATTCCGTACAAGTACGAAGCCGACGAGTTAGGCCGGGTTGACATGCAGGTTTCGAAAACGCCGGCGCCGGTCGAGAACTTCACCATCGCGTTCGACCCGGCAGGCAGCAAATGCACACTGCGCATGGAGTGGGAAAACACCCGCGCCAGCGTCGAGATTACGAAGTAGAGACGGGGCTCGCCCCGTCTCGCCGGCGCTATACTGGAACCCGATGCGGCCGATGCTGCGCTTTCTTTGGAACTCCACCCGTGGCCACCGGATTGCCCCCTGGCGCAGTCCCTATCTTCTGTGGCGCATCGAGACCTACACCGGCGTCAAAATGACCCAAATCGGATTCCTGGAATTCTGGGAATTCTTGTGGACAGAGCGAAGCAACCTGTGGCGCTTCCTCAAGTGGACGGCGGAGATGGATGGCTACGTCCATCCCGGGGCGAAAAACTCGTAGCTACGATCGATGTGGGCTCGGCTCATAACAATCAGGGAAGTGATGTGCTATTGCTGATGTACTGCTTCTAGTGCAATGAATACGCGGAGACGGTTTAGCGGGTTGTCTTTCGGGATGGTCGCACTCTTCGCGGCCTGCTCCACTTTCTTGGCAGTCGGCTGTCTTGCCCAATCAGAACGTCAGCTGAGTTCAAAAGGTGACTCGCTAAAGAGGTTTCTTCAGAATTACGCGGGAGTTCCAGGTTCGGACGAAGGAAAAACGACGCGATATTCTTCCGCGTTCGTTGACCTTAACGATGATGGAACACAGGAGGTGGTTGTTTACCTCACATCTGACGGTTGGTGCGGGAGCGGCGGCTGTACCACGTTGATACTGGCTCCCGAAGGCTCCTCGTACAAGGTTGTTACGAAAATCACAATCACGCGGCCTCCAATCCGCATCTTGGCCACCAAATCGAATGGCTGGCACGACATATCCGTCCGGGTGCAGGGAGGAGGCATTATCCATGCCTACGAGGCGAAACTTTCGTTCGATGGCAAGACTTATCCAGGTAATCCTTCCGTTCCTCCGGCACAGCGATTAACTGAAAAAGTCGCAGGACAAGTGGTGGTGCCCATAACGGCCTTAACCGAGGGAGGGACACCTCTATATTGATCAAAGCCTCATCAACCTTCCATCACCACGTTGACTTCGCTGCCTTTGCCCGCGCCCAGCATTTGGTAGGCTGAACCGCGGTTGGTTGCGACTTCCAGAAAACCCATGCTGCCCAGGATTCCGAAGACTTCGCCGGGGCCGCCTTCGGCGTAGCTTGTGTACATGCGCGTTGCCTGTGCCTTCGTTCCAATCGCGATCTTGAAGGCGGGCGGCGTGGCACTGAAAAGTTGCGGCGCATCCTGCGGAGTGATGTTGGTGATGAGATTGCCAAAACGATCGACCTTCAGGACTACTCCTTGCAGCGTCCGTTCATCCACCGGCTTGGGACGGGGCGCGCTAAAGCGAACATAGTCGGTGATCTCGTCGCCAAAGCGATCGGGCTCGACCCCCTTGGCGAGATAAGCGGCGACTGGGGAAAAGATATCGCGCGCGTGGAAGGTGTTGCTGCGGGGCTGCAGGAAATAATGCTCGGCGGTGACATGGCGCACGGAGATTCGCTCTTCGCGGTCGTAGATCAAAGAAAGCACGCCGTTGTCGGGAGCGACAAACAGATGGCGCTCGCCGGCCATAATCACGGGCCTCCGCGCCGTCCCCACTCCGGGATCGACGATCACCATGTGCACGGTGCCGGAAGGGAAGTAGGAGTAGGCCTGAGAAATGGTCAGTGCGCCATCCAGAATGTCGAACGGCTGCACCGCATGGCTGATGTCGACGATCTGCGCCTCGGGGGCAATCTCGAGGATGACCCCCTTCATGGCGCCCACGAAATGATCGTTGAGTCCGAAATCAGTAGTGAGAGTGATGATCGCGGTGCCTGCCAATTCGTTACCTCGTTGAGCCTGAAAGTTTTCAGGAACCCACGAAGTATCAGCCGTCGCACCGCGGCACGTCAAGGCAGGAGAGCATTCAGCCGTCAGCCATCAGCCGTCAGCATTCAGCCAATTCAGGTTTTGGGAAGGGCACGGCTCAGCTGTGCCGCGCGGAGCCATAATGACGCGAGCTTTAGCAAAGGGATAGCTTCAGCGTTCAATGTGAGAACAGGTTTGGCTGACGGCTGACGGCTGATGGCTGACGGCTGTTCTATTCGACCTGCACGTCGCCGGAACCGGTGTGCACGGAAACCATGGGACCACCGCCCCGTACTTTGCCCACCACACTCTTCCTCGACTCGCGAACGCGGCCCTCGATGGTGGTGGTCACCGGATGGCCCAGCGTGACGTTTCCGGAATTCGAGGAGATGTCGACGTCAAAGGCGGCGTCGGAGGGCACATACAGGGTCACGTTGCCCGAGCCGGTGCGAACGCTCCACATGTTCTTGGGCGAGCCCTTGCCGTGAATGTCGCCGCTGCCCGCCTCGGCACGAAATCCACCATTGATGCCGTTTACGGTAATGTTGCCCGAGCCGGTGCGGATGTCCACGTCGCCCGCGCCCATTTCCTCGATTTCGATGTCGCCGCTGCCCGCTTTGACCTTCGCCGGACCGGAAAGTTCGTGCCCGCGCACGTTTCCCGAGCCCGTCTGGAAACGCATTTCACCGGTGAGGCGCGCCAGTTTCAAGTCGCCCGACCCACTCTCAAGATCGACATTGCCCTTCAGGCCTTCGACGGTTTGATCGCCGCTGCCGGTATGGGTACGAATCGCGGTGTTCTCTGGGACGGTGATTTCGTAGTCGACTGAAATGTTGCTGAAGTGGACGTAGTCGATGCGGATGCTGTTGCCGTTCTGGCGAATCGGAGGATTGTTCTGCAGTTCCTGCACCTCCGCTTTGTGGTCGCCGCCGAGCCAGGAAGTGCCCGAGTGAATCTTGGCATGAATCGAGACCGTGCCCGCAGCACCGTTCCGCACGGTGATGTCGCCGGAGCGAGTCAGCACTTCCAAGTCGACAGGGCCGTTAACCTGGAACGAACGGTCAAAGGTTCCGATGACGGAGGCGAAGCCGGTCAGCGACGAGGCCATAATAAAGACCAGCGTTCTAACGGCTCGATGTCGAATCAAGAAAGTGTTAGTCATCACGGTCCAACTCCATAAGTAATTTCTAGAGTGTCAGGTCAGCGCATTTTTCCCAAGAGCCAAGAGCCAAGAGCCAAGAGCCAGAAGCTAACAGCTAAGAGCCGCTCTCTCACTGCAGCACGACCTGGTCGTCTTCCTTCAGCCCTTGCAGCAACTCGGTCTTCGCGCCATTTGAGATGCCGATGTTGACGGCGATCTTCTTCTTGCCCTCCTTGGCTTTAGGGTCGGGTATCTCGACCGACGCCTTCTTATCCTTGTCGTAAATGATCGAGCCTTCCGGGATCTGGAGCACATTCTTGTGCTCTTCGAGAATGATCTCGGCGTTGGCCGTCATCATCGCTTTGAGGACGCCCTCGGGGTTGTTGATCGAGACGCGCACCTCGAACGTAGTGACGTTGTCTTTTTCGACGCCCATGGGAGAAATCTTCGTCACTTTGCCGGTGAACGTCTTGTCCTTGAACGACTCAACCTTAATCCGGGCAGGCTGCCCCAGATAAACCTTGCCGATATCGCTCTCGTCCACTTTGCCTTTGACGTAAACCTCGCTCGTGTCGCCGAGCGTCATCACGAGCGTGGCCGTTGAGCCCAAGACCAGGATGGAGCTGACCGCGTCGCCGATTTCCACGTCCCGCGAAAGCACGATTCCGTCAATCGGCGACTCAATCGTGGTGTAACCCAACTGTTCTTCCAGTTGTTTCAGGTTGGCGCGGTCCTGCGACAGCTGTCCCTGGGCCTGGCCAATCTTGGCCTGCAAAACCTGCAACTGCGCCTTGGAGACATTTTGCTTGTTCAGCGCCATCTCGTAATTTTTCTCCGCGTCGTCGAGCGCGGAAGCGGAAACCACGCCGTCCTTCGCCATGCCCTGGGCGCGCTCATACGCGCGTTTCAGCAGCGGCACGTCGGGACCCTCGGCGTCGACCTTGGCGCGCTCCAGGTCGGCACGTGTGCCGTTCAAGCTGGCACTCGAGCCCTCCAATTGCGCGCGGGCCTGGTCGACACGGGCCTGAATCTCTTCCCTGTCGAGTTCGGCGAGCACCTGCCCCTTCTTCACCTTGTCGCCGTAATCGACGTAGAGCTTCTTCACGATTCCGCTGGCCTTGGACTTGATCTCAACTTTGGTGATGGGCTCGATCTTACCCGTCGCCACCACGCTTTTCGCCAGGTCTCCCTTCTCGACCTTGGCGAGCTTCGAGGCGTCGATCTTGGTGCCACCGCTCGTGGCTGCGATCAGCGCGCCGGCAACTACCAGAACCAGAACGACCGCTATCGCGCCCCAGATGATTCGCCGGCGCCGCTTTTTCTTGGCGTTGCCATTGCCGTTGCCTTCCACGACCGCCTCCTGCCTGGTTTCAAATCTTAAGAACTGGCATTCACCTGTTGTTACGGGAGAGACATCGGAATAGTTCCTCGTAAATCGTCGCGCTTCTGTACCCACTTAGACCGGTTAGCGAGGAAAAAGAAAGCGATCAATTGGCGCTGGATCACAGTTTGCATTGTGATGGTAGCGTCAGTTCGTTCCCAAAGCCGGTGATCGTCTCCACCAATTCTGAACTGCCGAACGATTATCCCTTTGGAATGTTAGAATTAGAGTTCCATGATTGCATACGTGCTGCTGCGGGTGTTTGTCATCCTGCTCCTGGTGGCGGCCAATGCCTTCTTCGCCGCAGCCGAGTTCGCGCTGGTCAGCGTGCGCGAAACCCGCATCCAGCAGTTGATCGAAGCCCACCGCGTCGGCGCCCGCACCGTCCTCAAACTTCACCAGCAACTCAGCCGCGTCGTGAACGGCGTGCAACTGGGAATCACCGTCGCCAGCCTGACCCTCGGCTGGCTCGGCGAGCCCGTTCTGGCGCGGCTATTCGAGACCTGGATCGGAAGCATCCCGCATGCGGTGATCTATTCTCATACCATCGCCGTCGCGGTGGCGTTTGTGCTGATCACCAGCCTGCACGTGATCCTGGGCGAACTGGTTCCCAAGTCGCTCGCCTTGCAACGAGCCGAGACGGTCGCACTGGCGGTCGCGGCGCCCATGGACGTTTTCCTGACCGTCACCGCACCCCTGACGATTGGCATGAGCCGCGCCGCTGGTTTTGTCCTGCGCGCCTTCGGGACGCGCGAAATCCGCCACGGCTCGGTTCACTCGCCCGACGAACTCAAGCTGATCGTAACCGCCGCCCACCACTCGGGAGAGCTCTCCCCCGCCCAGGAAGAGATGCTGCTGAATGCGCTCGAACTGGACAGCATCACCGCGCGTCAAGTGATGGTGCCGCGGACCAGAATTTTTTCCTTGCCCTCCGACCTCACCATGGACGAAGCCCTGTCGCGCATCGTTGACGACCAACACTCGCGCGTCCCGGTGTATGATCCGCAGCGCGGGCCCGAACATATTATCGGCGTGCTTTACGCCAAGGACTTGATGCGTTGGACGCGGTTGCGCTTAGGCCACGTCGCCGCAACTCCTGCCCCGGCCGCTGCCATGCGCATTGCCCAGATGAAGATCGGCCAGATCATGCACGATGTGCTGGTGGTGCCCGAAACCAAGTCATTGCTCGACCTGCTCGGTGAATTCCAACTGCGCAAGCGGCACTTGGCGGTGGTGGTCGATGAATTCGGCTCCACCGCGGGAGTCATCAGCGTGGAAGACGTGCTCGAACAACTGGTCGGCGAACTGGAAGACGAATTCGACGTCGCTTCCACGCAGCCCGTGGTTATCGATGCCAATGCGCCCCTCGTGCTCGACGGATCGGTCAACATTCGCGACCTCGAAACCCAATACGAGCTGAAACTTCCGCAGGACGAAGGCTTCGAGACCCTCGCCGGCTTCCTGCTCTCCCGCTTGCAGAAGATGCCCGCAGGTGGCGAGGCGTTCGATTATGAAGGGCGGCGTTTTGTAGTAGAAAAAATGGACGGCCATCGCATCGCCACCGTCCGGATCGAGCCCGTGCCCGCGCCCCCGGCGTCGGCGGTGTCGGCGGCAACCTCGGTGCAGCGGGCCGGGGACTAAGATCAGTTACATAAGCCGGGGACTAAAGATCAGTTACATAAATTGGCAATATGAAATGAATTGTCATCCTGAGCGAAGCGAAGGACCTATGGATTCGATAGCGCCGACGAAATTCATAGGTCCTTCGCTTCGCTCATGACAGCATGGTTCTGATTCCCGATGCCGCGCTACATCATTTCCCGCGTCCTCTACACCCTGCCGGTCATCTGGCTCGTCGTCTCCGCCGTCTTCCTGCTGATCCACTTCGTCCCCGGAGATCCCATTCAGCAAATGTTAGGAGAAGGCGCCGCCGCCGGAGACCTCCAGGCCGCAAGACATGCCTACGGTCTCGATGTTCCGTTAGGCCAGCAATATCTGAATTACTGGCGAGGCGTTCTCCACGGAGATCTAGGTAAGTCGCTGCGCTTCAACCAGGGAGTTACAAGCCTGATAGCACAGCGCTATCCTTTCACCTTGCAACTAACCCTGGCGAGTTTGTTCGTAGCCATTGTCCTGGCCATTCCGGCAGGAGTGCGCTCGGCCCAGCGCCGCAATCAATGGGATGATCGCACCCTAAGCGTGGTAAGCCTCTTCGGTCTGTCGTTCCCAAACTTCGCGCTGGGGCCAGTCTTGATCCTGTTCTTCGCCGTCACACTAGGATGGCTCCCCGTCTCCGGTTCCGGCAGCATAGCCCATCTAGTGCTTCCCGCAATCACCATGGGCGGAGCGCTAGCCGCAATCCTGACCCGCATGGTGCGAACCTCGATGTTAGAAGAGTTAGGCCAAGACTACATTCGCACCGCCCGCGCCAAAGGTCTGCCGGAGCGCACCGTAGTCTATCGTCACGCCCTGCGCAACGCCATGATTCCAATCCTGACCGTACTAGGATTACAATTCGGCGCGCTGCTAGCCGGAGCAATCGTAACCGAAACCATCTTCTCCTGGCCCGGAATCGGACGCCTCACAATTCAAGCCATAGCCAACCGCGATTACTACCTGGTGCAGGGATGCATTCTGGCGATCGGGTTGACCTACGTAGCCGTGAACGTTCTAACTGACTTACTGTACTCGGCGGTGAACCCGAGGATAAGACAATAATCCGATGTGTGTGGGGCGGACACTCCTGTCCGCCGCCTTTGACTTTGCTGTTGTTCTTGTTTTGGCCGGGTGCCGGGTGCCCCATCCTTGCGCGTTCTGTGCGCAAGGGTGGGATTCAAGGGAAGCGTCGCGCATGGGATTTGTGTTGCACGTGATTTTGGGTGGCGCAGCGCCGGGTGCCCCACGTCTCGCGGTTTTCGAGACGTGGGATGCCGCGAGCGTCTCCCTTCTGGAATCCGACGCTCGACCTTTTTTCATCACAAACAACCTGTGTACCCCATCACAGACTCCCAACCCGAACTGCGCGACAATGAGTCTCATTAGGAGCAGCGAAGAGCTGTGCCCATAGGTTTGGCAGTTACTCTTGTGATAACTAAATGACCGATTCTTGAAGCGGTCAACGAGCCCTCAAAAAACCGCCGAAACTATGATTTTTAAGAGAATTCAGGGAGAAATCGAGCTAACCCCTTATTCCGGAATATTTTGAAAATAAATCCTTAGCGCTCTAGATTTTGGCGGGAAGAATCCCCCTAACCCCATGATTTCACTACCAGGGGGGTAGGGGGGTGGTAGTAAACCCGGATTAATATCTTTCTGGTAACTGGCAGAGGTTAGGGAACAACCGACTAGCGCCACATTGCTCCGCCCGAGCATTTTCTATATAAGGGAAGCCAAGTCGCTCATGTCCACGCTAGCCATCTCGCTCCCGCGCGTAGCCCGCCACAATCCGTTGGCCGCCGTCGGAGTCGTGTTGGTTACAATCTTCGCCTTCTCCGCGATTTTCGCGCCCTGGATTGCTCCGCAAGATCCCGCGCACATCGATTTGCCGAACCGCCTGCAGACGCCCTCAACGCAGCATTGGTGCGGAACCGACGAACTCGGACGCGACATTCTTTCCCGCCTGATCTGGGGAGCGCGAATTTCACTGTTCGTTGGCAGCAGCGTGGTGGCGTGTTCGCTTCTGCTCGGCCTCATCATCGGCAGCCTTGCCGGATACTACGGCGGAGGCATCGACCGCTTCGTCAACATCCTGTTGATGAACGCGTTTCTTTCGTTTCCCGGCATTCTCATCGCGATCGCCTTCGTGGCCTTTCGCGGCCCCGGCATTTTCAACCTCGTTCTTGCCCTCTCGTTGGGAGGATGGGTGGGCTACGCTCGCCTGGTGCGGGCGCAGGTGCTGGCCGTGCGCGAACGCGAATTTGTCGAAGCGGCGCGGGCGCTCGGCGCCGGAGATCTCCACATCGTCGTCAGGCACATTCTGCCCAACATTATTCAGCCGGTGATCGTGCAGGCGGCCATCGGCATGGCGGGTGCGGTCCTGGCCGAGGCGACCATGAGTTTCCTCGGTCTCGGTGTGCCGCCGCCCACCGCGAGTTGGGGATCGATGCTGAACGACGCCCGCTCGCACCTCTTCGATGCTCCTCATCTGGTGCTCTTCCCGGCGGTGACGGTGATGTTCGCGATTCTGGCCTTCAACTTTATCGGCGACGCATGGCGCGACCTTCTGGATCCAAGATCCAGGATTGAGGCGGGGTTGTAATTTTAAGAATTGTTTACAAATTCGTAACAATCAAAAATCTGTTATCCGTTAAAGTGGTCTTCAGTTGATGACCTTTCCCGTTTTTCCACGTCCAATTCAAGGACAACAGATTGGGGAACTTTTTCCAGGGCTGGTTCGTACCAATAGACATCAAGGCGGGTTCGTATGAACAGACATATGGAACTGAACTTTCAAGTCGAATACTTGCAGGATTTGGCGGTCGTGAGGTGCTCGGGGCGCATGGTGCGTGGGGCAGCGCTCGACCAGTTCCGGCGCCGGATCGAGCAACTCGAACGCGTCCGCGTGCTGGTGCTGGATGTTTCGGAAGTCGAACAACTGGATGCGGGAGGTTTGGGAACCTTGCTGCAGGTGCGCCGTTGGGCGACACAGAGGTCGGCGAAGATGAAGCTGGTGAACCCGCCGCTTTTCTTCCGCCGACTGCTGGAGGCGACGCATCTCACATCGATGTTTGAGATCTCTTCCCTCAAGGAAGCAATCTGCATCTTGCGCTCGCAGGAATGCCCGCCGCGCTTCGCGGTCGCCTGAGCAAGCCAGCCACAAGGGTGCGATGCGATATAATTCGCGCCCATAAACCAAAGATGAGTCCGCCCTCCCACACACGCAGGGACAGCCGCCCTCGGCTGTCCAGCCGAGCGCAACTCGGCAGGCTCTAGCCGCTCCCGATGACACAACTAGCCCGCAAATTGCGCGTCACCGATTACTTCTCCCTCGGCTGGGGGACGATGGTGGGCGTGGGCTGGCTCGTCGTCATGGACGATTGGTTGCTGCGCGGCGGCCCGCTGGGCGGCATTCTTGGTTTCGCCATTGGCGGCATTCTTCTGCTGCCCATCGGCTATGTGTACGGCAAGCTGGTGATGGCTATGCCCGACGCAGCGAGCGAGGTGGCTTACACCGCGAAGGTTTTCCCGCGACCGGTCAGTTTCTATACCGGATGGATGATGATGCTGGCATATTTCATCGTCTGCCCGTGGGAAGCCGTGGCCGTGGGCCGCATCGCCGGCTACATTTTTCCCGCGCTCGATGCCATCGAGTTGTACCGCGTGGCGGGAAAGCCGGTTTACCTGCCGCACTTGGCCATCGGGCTGGCGCTCACGGCACTGGTCACGGTGGTGAACTATCGGGGCATCCGGCTGAGCGCCACGTTTCAAAACGGGACCACGTTCGGCACGCTGGCGCTTTTCGTGGTTTTCGTCGCCATTGGCGTCGCGCGCGGATCGCCCGCCAATTTCCCCCCTTTGTTCACGCACACTTCGTTTGTGTCTATTTTGCTGGTGCTGCAGATCGTCCCTTATTACATGACGGGATATGAATCGGTGACTAAGGCTGCGGAGGAAGCTAATCCCGAATTTCGCTCGCGCGGATTCTCTCGCGCCATCTTTGCGGCGATCATCGTCGGCGCGGTGTTCTACATCATCGTGATTGCGGCGGTTGCCTTCGTGGCGCCGTGGCGTCGGCTGACCGGCGAACCATTCATGACTGCCGTCGCTTTCCAGCATGCCGTCGGCTCGCGCTGGATCGTGAGCATCATTCTGAGTGCCGCGCTGCTTTCGCTGTTCAAAGTATTCAACGGAAATTTCATCGCCGCCAGCCGCTTATTGTTTGCCATGGGGCGCCGTGGATTGGTGGATGCACGACTGGCCAGCGTGCATCCACGAAATCAGACACCTAGCGTCGCTGTCGTCTGGGTTGGCATCGCCACGGCTCTGTGCATGTTTCTTGGCAGTGCGATTCTGGTTCCGATCTCTGAGGTCGGATCGGTTGCTTCCGCCACCGGATGGTTCGCGGTGTGCGCCGCCTATCTCTGGATGAGGCCCCGAATCGCCGACCGCTTGATCGCTCTGCTGGGGGCGTTGGTCGGCTTGGCGATGGTGTTGATGAAGTTTGTGCCTTTTGTACCGGGCCACTTTTCCGGTTGGGAATGGCTCGTGCTCGTACTCTGGATTATCCTGGGCACGTTGATTGGGCACCCGCGGATTGGCCGCGCGCGCGGTGGACAGCGTGCCAGCGGCTGCGTGCCGTAGGTCCCAGCCGCTGGGGTGTACCTTGCCACGATGCAGCCGGAGCAGAGCTGAGAGCTGACAGCTGACAAATGCCCTACGGCTTGACGGTCTTTGCGTTTGCGTTTGCGTCCGTACGCTTGGCTACCGTTCGACTGCCCGGCGCGATGTGCGGATTGGCGAGCGTCCCGGTGAGGGTCCACGATTGCTCGTCACCACGCGTCAAAACAAAGTCGAAATCGCTGCCCGGGGAAGCGGTCCCGCTTACCTGATAAATGCCGTCGCGCGATTCCAGTCTGCCGGCGGAGAGCTCCCAAATACCTTTCTTCAGATGGAGCGCTCCCGTAAACCGGTGAACCGGTAGGGGCACGGGCGAGCCCGGAATTTCAATATGCGGCAGGCTCCCGTTCCTCATTTCGAACTGCAGCTTGCCGTGGGACTGCGCCAGTAGCTCACGAAAGCTGTCTCCGGATCCTTCGACATCGAAGTTCCCGTCGACCGTTCCGGCAATCCAGGCATCGTTCATCAATGTGCCGACCCGCGCCAGCGCAATGTCGTTCAACGTGCCGGCGCCGTGGTAACGCGGGCTCGGGGTGGACGCGTCGTCGGTGGATGCATCCTGAGTCGAGACTTCATGGTTCGACAGATCAATGGTCCAGTTCCCATGATGCGTGCCCTGCAGCAGTTGCGCGCGCAGAGCGGTTAGTGTGATCTTGCCTCGATCCAGGTCCACTTGTGTAGCAATTTGGGTAACGGAGACCTTCTTCAGTCCGAACTGGCCAACATGCAGGTTTCCGTGCGCCTGAATTGCGAGCAGTGGCGAAGGGCCCAGCGGCTGGTTGGAATTGGAATTCAAGATGCGGTACCAGGGACGTTTGGCGGGATGCGGCGTAAACCATGCGGCGAGATCTCCAATCGCAAGCTGGTCGGCCGTGAGGTCGAACTGAAACACACAGTTCAGAGCGGCGCCTGGGACGAAGCCTGGAACTGCGCCTGGCGGGGTGCAATGCCGGGGCGCCGTAACCCCGCCGCTCCAATGCGTGCTTCCGGTGCGTGCGGAAATTTTCTGCATCCATACCGCGTCCGGAGCGAGAATCATGGCCGCTGAGCTAATCTCAATCGGCGTATTCAAACCGCGCATTGCAGCGCGCACGTTGCGCAACTGAGCGGTCCCCAGGATGCCGGGAGCGGCAAATCCCTGCCAGGGCCCGGAGACGCTCACATCTAACTTGGCCGAACCTTCTGCCGCTGGACGCTTCACCGGCAAGGCCAGCACGTTCTCCAGGCGGAACAGGTCTTTCAGTTCCATGTCGCCAAGCAGAAAAAAACGATAACCGGCAGCGGACACCCAGCCGCCGGCGTTCACCGGCGCGGAGGTGTTCATCGAAAGTGTGACCGGCCCAATCCGCAAGTGAGTTGCAGCGGGCTCCTGGTCTTTTTCTTCCTTTATCTTCGGGGAGAAAGGGTTGCCCCGCGACAAATCGCCGGCCACCAGTGCCAGTGGAATCGTGCCGATGGCCACCTCATCCTCTTCGTCCCCCGCATTCCCTGCGTGCGATGACAGGCGCACGTTGGTGGCCGAGCCGGTACCAGTCCATTGCCGCGATAAGCCGCGCCGCGCGTCTTCAGAAGCGTTGGAAGCGTTGCGCGTAGCGCGGAACTCCGCATTCAGCAATCCACTCGCAGTGAGATCGCTGGAGATTTGCTTCTTTGCCTGGCGCAGCAATCGAACCATGGAGGCGAGCGGCACCTGCTCGACCTCGAGCGTCAGATCATAGGTGGGTGGTGGTTCGACCAGGGCAAGGGAAAAAGTTCCGCGCAGGCGGAGCATCCCGTCGCTTACTGGCGATTCGCACAGCAGATCGGCAAGGGTGCTGGTAACCGCGTTGTACTGTCCCGAGCAACCGGTTGCCAGGCGCACGTTCTCGCTGCCAACAATGTCGTAGCGGTGGAAACCTTCGATCGCGGTCTTGCTCTCGATCCGCAGAGCCTCCGGAGTGCCCGATACCTTCGCCGTGAAACTTACTCCGCCGCGCCATCCCCGGTCTTTTCCGCTCAGCAACTTCGTGATCTGTCCGAGTTGCCCCTTCTGCCATTGCACGGTGATCTGCAACGGGGTCGACCGCAAGCTTTGAGCGCGCTGCCACGTGGCATCGATCTGGAACAGCCCGGTATCGGTGAGATTAAAGTCCGTGCGCACGGGCTCAGCCTTTATGCGCGCGCTCCAGGAATTCTCTGAATCCTGCCATAGCGCCACGTCGGCATCCATCAGCGCGTAAGATTTCTTCGTCTGTCCAATCTTGAAATTGATGCGAGCATGACCGGCTTCGAGATAGGGGAAAGCCGGGCGCCGCTCGGAAGCGGGCTTTCCGGTCGGAGCTGCGGGAATTTGCGCGTTGCGCTCGAGCAGGCTCGCCAGGTTCCAACGGCCTTGGTTGTTGCGCACCAGGTTGATGCTGGGCTCGTTGGCGCTTAGGGTGGCGATCTCGAGTCGCCCGCGGAGCAGGGAACGAAACCGGATGGCGGCGGAAACTTCCTGCGCGCGGATCATCGGCTCCGCGCTAAACGCGGGATCGTCGTAGATGACGAGTCCCTCAAGATCAAAGCCCGGCCGCGGCAGAAGACGCAAGCGGACGCTGTCGAGTGCGACCCTGCGGCCCAGGGCGCTGCCGATGGAACCGGCAATCCGGTTTCGCAAGTGGTACACGCCGGGTCGGAACAGAAACAGGATCAGCACGAGAGCCGCGACCGCAGCCACCCCGCGCCTGGAACGCAGAAATTTCACCGCACGATCCTGAGAGTTCGCGGCCAGCGCGTTTCATCAAAGAAGTGAATGATGATATGCGCCAGGAACCCCAGCCGGTCGCCCGCGCTGCGCATCTGGTACTGGTCGGGTGGAGTTACAAACGACCAGTAGATGAACATGGGACGGCCGATCACGTTTTTCCGCGGAATAAAGCCCCAGTAACGGCTGTCATAACTCACGTCGCGGTTGTCGCCCATGGCAAAGTAGCTGTCCGGGGGCACGACGATGTCGCCGCCTTCCAGATGCGAAGGCATTTCCTGCGTCCATTTTTCGTTTCGTACCCCGTACATTTCCGACGGCGGCACGGCAGGGAAATTATCCCGGTAGGGGTTGTAGTCCGCCAGTTTGTGCTGGACGTACGGCTCAACAAGTTTCTCGCCGTTGCGGTACACAACGCCATCGCGCAAGTGGATATGGTCGCCGGGGACGCCCATGATCCGCTTCACCACGAACAGGCCTTGTTCCTCCGGTGACAGGAACACGACGATGTCATTGCGGCGGACATCGCGATAGGGCATCAGTGGCCCCATCCAACGCGTCGGCGGCGCGAACTGCTCCCGGTTCACGAATACGTGGTCGCCGATCAGTAGCGTGTCCTCCATCGAACTGGAGGGAATCTCAAACGCCTGCAGAACAAACGTGATGATGAACAGGCCCGTGACCAGCACTCCCGCCAGCGAGGCGAGGAACTCCACTGTCGTCTCGCGCGGCTTTTCGTCCACAATGATTTCTTCTTCTTTTTTAGGCACGTTTGGCATCCGTTTCAGAGGATTTCTTCTCAGCGCACCTTCATCAGCGTACTCTCTCAGCGAACCAGCCTGAAAGTCCGTTCCCAGCGCGTTATCTGGAACAGATGAGTTACCGCGTAGGCAAGGTGATAAAGTCTATCACCCACGGTTGGCGATCCGGGAAGATCATTGTTCAAATTGCCCGACGACCAGTAAATCAAAAGCGGACGTCCGACGATATTTTCGCGCGGCACGAATCCCCAGTACCGGCTGTCCTGGCTGTCGTCGCGATTGTCACCCAGTACAAAATAGTGGCCCTCGGGGATGATCAACTGGTGGTCTTCCACCAGCTTCGGCATTTCTTTCCACCATTTCGCGTCCACTCCGTAGTCGGGAGAATCGGTACGCGGAAAGTCGTCGCGATAAACATTTCGCAGCGTGGTGATGTACTGCACGTAGGGCTCCTGCAGCGGAGCGCCGTTGACGTAAACGCGCTTGTTGATGAGCCGCAGGCGATCTCCGGGCAGGGCCACCACTTGCTTCACGAAGTCCTGGGCAGGATTTACCGGGTAATGGAAGACTATGATGTCACCGCGCCGGACGTTGCGGTACGGCAGCAGACGATTCCACCCGATGCTGCCGCCGTAGCAAAATTTATCCACCAGCAGGTAGTCGCCGATCAAGAGCGTTTGCTCCATGGATTCCGAAGGAATGGTGAACGCCTGCACTAGAAAGGTAACCACAAAAACTGCGATCACGACCGTCCCCGCAACCGACTGAATGGTCGCGGGCCAATCCCCGGCGGCAATCTTCTCGCTCCACGACATAACAATTGGCATTCCAACGCCGAACGCCTAAAGGGGCGGCTGGCTCCGAAGAGCCTTCGGCATCGCTAAAGCGATACCCTGATACGAAGCTAGGTTCTTCCGCAGTCCGTTAAGGCAGGACTAAGACGCGCCGCCGTCTTTCGCGGCATTTGGACGCCCTGCGCCGGGCAATGTGGCCAGATGCTCCAGCACCTGGCGCGCCGCTTCCTGTTCGGCGCGCTTCTTGGTCGCGCCCTGGGCGCGCCCCACGAATTGTCCCATTGCAGGCTCCGGCAGTCTCACCTCGACCGTAAAGGTCTTCTTGTGTTCCGGGCCTTCCTCCTTTACGAGCGCGTAAACCGGCTGCGGTCCTCCTCTGGCCTGCAGCGCTTCCTGCAACGCGGACTTGAAATCCATCACCGGGATGGCGCTGGTCTCCAGTTTCATGTGGGCCAGTTCGGGTTCCACTATCACGCGCACGATGAAGTCTCGCGCCGCCGGAAACCCGCCGTCGAGATAGAGCGCCGCCAGGATCGCTTCCAGCGCGTCCACCAGCAGGCTTGCCTTGTTGCGGCCGCCGCTTTTTTCTTCGCCGCGGCCCAGGCGCATGTAATGACCGATCTCAAGCTGTTCGGCCACGCGCAGCAGATGCCGTTGCCCTACCAGATGAGCGCGCAGCTTGGAAAGGTGCCCTTCCTGGAATTCGGGAAAGCGATGAAACAGCGCCTCGGTGGTGACCAGCCCCAGCACGGCGTCTCCGAGAAACTCGAGATTTTCGTTATCACCGCCAGACGATCCGCTGCGAGACGAACCGCTGCGAGACGAACCGCTGCGAGGCGAACCGCTGCCCGCGCCCAGCGCCTCAACCTCGCGCGCTTGCGAGCTGTGGGTAAGCGCCTGCTCAAGCAGTTCGCGGCGCTGGAAGTGGTGACCCAGGCTTTCTTCCAGCGCCATGATTTCGCGTGACTTCATCACAAAGCGGGGCCAATGATCGATGATCCTGCGGCCCGAATTCCGGTCGAGATGCGGCTTGCCGCGTCCGAGCCGAGGCAAGCCTGGTCTCTACGGGAGTGGCGGTTAGTTCTTTGGCGGGCTCTGCGGTTGGGACGGGGCCGCGCCTCCGGTGAGCTGTTGCAAGCGGTCGCGTTCACGACGCGCCGGGGTTCCAATTACGGTGTTGTCCTGCGTCATTTCTACGGCGCGGTTGGCCTCCTTGAGCGCCTCCGGATATTTACCCTGCTTATCGAGCGCCAGGGCCAGACGCAGAACCACCACCGGATCCGGCTGGCTCGGGAACACGTCGATGGACTTCTGCAGATTCTCCTGCGCTCCCGGGTAATTCTCTCTCTTGAACTCAATGGTGCCGAGAATCGAATACGCGTTCGAGCGCAGCATCGCCTTGTAGGCGTCGATCTTCTCCTGCGGAGTGCCACGGGGCACTTGGATGTCGGTGTCCACGGTCTGCGTCGCCTTCTTCGCCATCGCGATCGCTTCGCCGTAGCGCTGATCCTTGTCGATATCGGAGTCGTGCGTTCTCTCGGCAACCACCTCGGCGACGATTACCAGAGCCTCGGGATCGTCCCCGTCAAAGCTGAGCACTTTGCGGCCCATGACGTCGGTTTTTTCGGCGTTGTTGGCGGCCTGGTAGAGTCGCATCGCGCTCTTGTAGAGCAGCACGCGAAGTTCACTGTCCGGAAACTTGGTAGCAAAATCGTCAGCCGCCTTCTCCAGCGCGGCAGGCTCGGTATTTTTCGCCGCCGCGTTCCAGGCGTCGTACTCCGGTTGGCTTTTGGCTTGCGGTGGACTCTTTGCCGGTGGTACCGTCGCGCCCTGCGCTGGCGCCGCCTGACCCGCTGCCGGTGGGTTCTGCTGTGCCGGTTGTCCGCTGCTCCGGGCCTCGGCCCAAATCGCGATGCTCAGTATTCCTAGAATGACTGCTGCTCGCTTCATGCTGTCTCCTGTAACGCAAAGTTTCAAACCTAAGATCTGCTCACGCCGGTAGAGACGGGGCCTGTCCCGTCTCCGGAGACGCGGCAAGCTGCGTCTCCACAAAGAAATTTACTCCGGCTGCTTCGCCGCCGGAGGCTCATAGGGCTGTTCCAAACCCCGCTGCGCCGCCAGCTTCGCTTCCGGAAGCGCTCCTCCAGCCGCGCCCAGCGCCGCCCGATACTGGTCCAAGGCGGCGTCCCGATTCTCCTTCAAATCAAAAATGCGGCCAAGATAAATATGAGACCACGCGATCACCTTGGGTTCATGGGCCGTCTGCAGTGCCCGTTCAAAGTAGGTGCGCGCCCCTTCCATGTCCCGATTCGCGGTGGCAACTTCCGCCAAAATGAATAGCGCGCGTCCCGAATCTTCTTTCTGCTCATCGAGCGCCTTTTGCGCCAGTTTCTTCGCCGTTTCCGTATCGCCCGCCGCCAGCCGCCGCTCGGCGTTCAGCAGGAGGTTTTCGTTCTGGGGACGCGCCAGGTGCAAAAGTTCAGGCGCCGCGTTGCTCGCGAACTGGATCCGGGACGCCCGCTTCATTTCTTTGCCGACTTCGATCGAGCGGAGCAGGTCAGCATAAGCGTTGCGCAAGCCCTCGGGATCTTGTTCGAACCTGCCCAACGTGTCATAGAAATAGCGCGTCAGGACGTACCCTTCCCTGCCGGCTTGGTCGACGCCCTGGGCCCGCTCCGCCTCGGGAATCTTGCTCAAGCGCACTTCAATCGCTCGGATCAGGCATTCGTTCACCAGCAGCGAAATGTTGCTCTTGAACGCCTCATCCATCGGAGCATCCTGCACGGCGCCGAGTAACGGTTCCAGACGCTCGAAGGCGCCGCCGTATTTCAACGCCAGGGGATCCAGAAGATAATGCAAATACGTGTGCCGAATCTGCTGCAGCTTGATCGCCGTCCCCGAGGTCGGTGAAATCACGACGTAGTAATCCGAACCATAGTTGCGCGCATTGGTCTGCCCCGGCGCGCCCATCGCGTCCAAATACACGGTGAACTGGCGTCCCAAGTAACCCGCCGATGGCATCTTCAGATAGATCTCGGTATCGAACGTCATCTTCGCCAGCGGATCGTGATAGATCTCGGTCAATTCCCTGTAGCGCTCGCGGTGCCGCTCCCAGATGGCGTGCAACCCAATCTTTTGGTAGAAGGCTTGCATCAGCGGCACCATGTCCGCCACCACATCCGCATCGGGCGGCAGCTCCGTCTGCGGCACTTTCAATGCGAAAGCCGGCGGCTCCTCCAGATAAAGCGCCAGCGATACATAATGGGACAGGTCGTGAGCGGGCTCCGCCGCCTGGTGCTGCCGGTAGAATAAGCACATCGGGCCGACCACGTCCTGAGCTCCGGCGGCATTTTCCACTGCCTTGCCAACCTCCGACCGGATCTGCGCCCGCAGCGGGTCGGAAACATTCAACTCCTGGTCATAGCCGCACGTGTTGATGACGGTCAGTACCGTGAACAGCGTCTCGCTGGTCTCCAAAGTCACCTGCGGCCGCTTCTGCGCAAAGCCGGACGCCACGACCAGCACGACCGCCATGCTCAGAGCGAGCGTCAGTCGCACGGGTTGTCGGAGGAAGTTCCTTCGGATATCAGGCATAGACGGATGCGCTAGAAGTAGTGTACGAACTGGTCAATTTGCGGTCAAACCGACAGGGATGGAAATGCCCAATTGCTGTAACTCCAGGCTGCTGCCGAGCTTCGCTCGGACTGGACGGGCGAGGGTGCCCGTCCCTACACGAGCGTTTTACCGCCGCAGAAGGTTCTTGGCGATGAACAGCACATTCGCTGGGCGCTCGGCCAGCCTCCGCATGAAGTAGGGATACCACTCGGTGCCGAAGGGGATGTAGACGCGCACGCCCCAGCCATCTTTGACCAGGCTCTGCTGCAGGTCGCGCCGGATGCCGTGCAGCATTTGAAATTCAAAAGCGTTGCGCGGAATGTTCTCCCGGGTGGCAAAGGCCTTGGCTTCCTTAATAATGGCCTCGTCATGGGTCGCTAGCCCATGATAGACGCCGCTCTTCATCAGGATCTTCATGAGCTTCACGTAGCTGGCGTCCACCTCGGATTTCTTCTGGAAGGCGACTTCCTCGGGCTCTTTGTATGCGCCTTTGCAGAGCCGTATGCGGATGCGCTCGGAGAGCAACTTCTCGATGTCGGCCTCGGCTCGCCGCATGTACGACTGGATCACCGCCCCCACGCTGTCCTCGTTCCCCGGAACCCGGTGAAGCTCGTGAACGAAGTCGAGCGTGCGCTGCGTGTGTGCCGATCCTTCCATATCGACGCGAATAAAATTCCTGGGCGACATGTGGGCCGCCTTGGTGACCAACCCGCGGACAATGTCGTAAGCCAGGTTCTCGTTCACATCCAGGCCCATGTGGGTCAGTTTCACGCTGACATTCGCGTTCAGCTTGGCGGCGGCGATTTCGTCGAGCAGATGGTGATAAAGCTGGGCGCTGGCGCGGGCTTCCTCAGCGTTGGTGACATTCTCGCCCAGATTGTCGATGGAGACGCTGGCGCCAAATTGATTAACGGCGGCGGCGACGCGAATTGCGTCCGCAACCTCTTTGCCGGCGACGAAGCGGGTGGAAATGCGCTGACCAAATCGGGAGTGTTCGGCAACGGCGCGCAGCGACCGGCTTTCCGACAGCGCAATGAACACTGCCTTCAGCATGGAAATTTCAGACTGGCCCGTTCTGGCATTGGCGTGCCGCTTCTAGCGGGGATACCTCCCGGTAATGTAGCCCTCCAACTCCTGAATAGTTTGCGCCTGACCCGAGATGATCCACTTCACCAGATCGCCAAGCGACACCACACCCACTACAGTGTCCTCCTCCACCACCGGCAGATGACGAAAATGGTGCTTGGTCATGATGGCCATGCACTCGTCCACTGTGTTCCGCCGAACCACGAAGACTACCGGGCTAGTCATGATCTCCCGGACTAGGGTCTCTTTCGAGGATCGGCCTTTGAGGGTGACTTTGCGGGCATAGTCACGCTCCGACAGGATGCCAACCAGTTTGTTGTTGGATATCACCAGCAACGCACCTATACCCTCCTCAGCCATTTTCTCGATGGCTTCATAGACAGACTGGTCGGGCGTTACTGACAGGACTCTCTTGTCGCTCTTCTGCCTTAACAGCGATTCAATTGTGTCAGTAAGTTGCATGAGGACCCTCGCGCGGGAGAACCATGAGCAACGGGCTCTCGGTTGCCTAAGGCTTTGTTGCGATAACGCCGTCTGCTCGGGCGTTTCTTAGCGCGTAAACTGAGTCGCGCCCACCCGTAATGCGCCTGGCAGTGAATGCCAAAATCACAATCATAGTACACCCATCTCGTCTGTTCGCGACATCGTGAAACGATTTTTGTCTGGAGCCCTCGCTCGGTCTTGGCAAGGCATTGCGGGTCACCTTCGAGAGTATGTTTTACACTGTTGCACCAGATGAAGGGTCTTTGGACGATTACGTCAACCGTTAAGTTCTCCGAGACTCATGCTCCGACGATCTCTCGCACGGCGCGATAGCCCTGATCGATGGCGGTATTGGTGTAGGCATGACCGTCAGCGTCCGAGTTCGCGATCTTGATTCTACCGAAGGGCTGTCGGCCAATCACACACGGACGTTCGGACGCCGGCCGGTCGAGAGGCTCGAACAATGCGTTGTACTCGTATGCATATCCGTGCGGCCAGCGGTTGACCGTAATTGCCTGAATGTCGCGGGCGGGATCGAAACCGCCGGATGCGAGTGCGCGACCAAGTTGATCTCGTACCTGACGCTCGAAGGTTTCGAATTTCGTGTTGACCAGTTCCCACCGTCCTGCTCGGTACTGGTCCTTGCAACTCAGGCCAGGCTCGCATGGAGTGCGAAGAAGGTGAAGCAGGCAGGATTCATCCGGCGAACTGGGAAAGTGGTAGTCGCCCATGGAAACCGGGAAATCCAATGTAACGTTGCTGAAGTATGCTCCCGGAGCGTAGATCGCGCTAATGCCGAGTTTCTGGAATGCTTTCCAGTTGCTGATTTGCACGTTCGTGTAGACAAGAGGGATCTTCACACAGTAAGCGAGAGCTTCCTTTTGTTTGCCTGACATCTCCGGACACAAATAAGGAATGACCATGTTGTAGCACGCGAGTACACAATTCGTGGCGCGGATCCGGTGGGCCTGTCGGCCGCGAACGTAGGTTACCGCGACTTCCTTCGCGGTCTTTGGATTTGGATCTCCGATGTGTCGGGCTCTCACCACGGTGCTGTTCAGGCGAATGCGAACTGTGGAGGAGGCATCATCCAGGCGCGCATAGTTTGCCCGGGCAGTGACGATGTCTTCCATGGTGTGGCCGGGAAGGGCCCCGGGCACCAGGGATCGCACCAGCATTCGGGCAATGGAAGCGTTGCCGTCCGGAAAATGGAAGATGTAAGGCTCATCCTGTTCGGGATTCTGCTCACCGCTCTTGGGGAGACTCATTCCCTTGAAACCTGGAAATCCTTCACCCGCGCAGTCATACGCCGAAACGGCGTCAATTCCGACGGCATATACATCGTGGGTTGAGCTTTGGAACACTTTGACCACATCAGGGTGGACTTTGACGTATTGCAGCAAGAAATCTTTGTAGCTAGTCTGGATCAGCTTGGATCTTTTCTTCTCCGGTGTAAGTTCCGGCATGTAATCGACGCTTGCGTGCTGCAAACGGAGCAGATCCTTGCGGGCGGCTTCTGCGATTGGCATCTGAGAGACATTCTCCAGTGTGAAATCGACGCCGAAATAGTGGAGGCCCTTCTGGGGTACCAGGCGGTCTGTGCCAAATGTTTCTTTATCGAAGAAGACGGCTTCTTTCAGATGCATCGAGTCAAACAATTTTTGGTCGTAGTACTTGAAGAAGCGCCGCACGTCGATGCCCAGTTCTTGCAAAAGCCCAATCGCTTCCTTGCTGTAATTGCCCGGCGCCTCGATGGACTGGGTCCCACCGTATCCGAGCAGCAATCGTTTTCCTGCCTGGAATTCATTGCGCGTGGCGTGCCCGCCGAAATCATCGTGATTGTCGAGGACTAGAATCTTGGCTTGTTTCCCAACAAACTTGCGGTAGAAGTAGGCCGCGGCCAGACCGCTGATGCCAGCGCCGACAACGACCAGATCGTACGACTCGCCCTCATCCACGGACTCAGCCCAGTCCTTGTCCTTGCCATCGCGCAAGTCATGCGCAACTTCCCAAGAACCATCGTGACTGCCGCGAAGGCCAGTCTTAGCAGGCGGGTAATAAACGGGATCCTTTTCCGGAGCGAACGCGGTTTGTGGCACGCCGAAGGCTTCCAGCCAGGTGAAATTTGCGGCAACGAGGGACGTTCCAACGGCGATGCTTATCCCATTCAGGAAATCGCGACGGGTGATCTCGTGCCCCATACCCAATTCACGATCTCGATCTTTGCCGTTCATTCGCATCCATCCCCCAAATTCAGCGCCTAGCGATTAGCACACCCACTTTCCGCCAGCCATTGTGCGCTCACTGGGTAACGGATGTCGATATAAGGTCGAGGGCTCTGACCCATGGCGAACTGTCATCGCGCGTTTTGAGATTCGGCGGGGTCCTGGCGCTCCTCGTTCGAGACGTCGCTGATGTCCCGGAACAAGCGCCGCGCCATTGCGCCAGCCGGGGCGCAAGCTGACGGTGCTGGCACCGGTGAATACCTGATCGTGGGCTCTTTCATCGGCTACATGATCAGCGGGTGTGCAAAAGTGAACATTTTTCGCGATCACGATTCTGCCAGAATACTGCTGGCTGGAGCTCTCGAAGATGAACACAGCACAACGCTGGGGGAGCGCTAGGGAGAAAACACATGGCGCACAACCACGGTAGTGAATATCAGGTAAGAATTGTCCGAGGGGACGGAACCGAGGAACTGACCGTGTGGCTGAACAGCGCGGAGCAGGTTGCCCAGGCAATTGCTCGGAGCCACAGGCCACAAGCCAAAGCTTACTGGCTTCTGGAACGAAACATTCTCTGTGCCAACTGCCTGGATAGGGGACAGAGAGTCATGGAATATCCGCTTGCGGACATTCCGTCTCCACGATGCCGCCCGCACGACTCCCGTTATCTGGTGGAAGTAGGGTCGAAGAGCCGGTACGAGCTTGCGGTAGTCACCTGGAACAGACATCAAGCTGTTTGAGATAGTCATCACGTCGCCGTGCCCGCAGGAAATACTCTGCCATACGGATACTATCTGGAGTCTTCTTCTGACACGCTTATGCTGTTTCGCTGGGCCTCGAATGTCCGCAGGGAGAGAATAATGGACGTGCCGACCACAGATATTTCTGCACGGCATGAAGAACGCCATGAACACGGGCGATCAGCCACCGCCGCCCGTCTATGTAGCAACGTTCGCTTTCGCCCCTCCCGTGCTGTGCGCTTGGGCCCGCTCATACTGCTCGCGATCGGGGCATATTTTTGTTCTAGCTTGGCGCTTTGGGCGCAAACATCCGATTCCCAAACAGACCACGCGAACAAGTCCTGGACAGCCACAACCGACTCGCACAGCGAAAATGCTGATCCCATACGCACCGTCGAAAGCCACACCCAGAGCGGCAATCGCACCCTGGACAAGCAATCGGTCCAGCGCCGCGGGTCCGACGGACTTTTCGAACCTTACCAGGACATCGAAAAGGAAACGGTGCAAGTGGACGATGCCACCGTCCGAACCATCACGCGCACGTTCGGTCGCGATGCCGATGGAGTGAAAACACTCGTGCAGGTAATAGAAGAGGAAAAGCACATTCTGGCCGGAGGTGACTCCAACGGAGTACGTTCGACTTCGAGTCCCGATGTCAACGGCAATCTTCAGGTGGTTCAGCGCCAAATTGAGGAGACAAAAAGACAGGTCCGAATGTGGAGAAGACCAAAACTACCGTGATGCTCCCGAGCGTCAACGGTGGTCTGGTTCCAGCTGTGAAGGTGCAAGAGCGCCGCGAACAAGGCGCGAACGGCACGGTTGAATCTCAAAAAACTACGCTGCTCCCCGATGGCGCCGGCAATTGGCAAGTGGGCGAAATACGGCGAACTACCACTAGGCAAGAAGGTGAGAACCGCAGCACCGAGGACCAAGTATCCCTCCCCGACTCTGAAGGCAAGCTAGGCGAAGTGTCTCGTACCGTGAGCAAGGCGGAGATTGCTGCTGCAGAAACGCGCAACACAGTGGAAACCTATTCCATCAGTGTCCCAGGGGCGGTTGGGGACGGCAGCCTGCACCTGGTTGAGCGCGCAACCACCGCCCAGCAGACGAGTTCGAGTGGTCAGCAAGTCACCGAACAGCAAGTGGAGCAAGCTAACCCCGGCGACCCCGGCTCCGGTCTGCGAGTGACCACCGTCACCATCGATACCGTGCACCCAGGCGCTTCCGGAGCGCAGGCCACGCGTACCATTCAAGCGCGCGACGCGAACGGCAGTTTTGGAGTAATCTCGGTGGACACCACAAAGTCCGACAACATTCACGCCATTCAGATTCAGATCGCGTCTTCCGATCCGCCGAGAAAAGAGCCGAAATAAGGTTCTGGTAAGCGTCGGACAAGGTTACGGGTGTAGTTGTCGGCAAACGGGAAGCTGGCCGATGACTTCAGCATTGCTCGTCATTCGTCCCCAACCGGCAACCTCTAGATGGACCTTCGAACTTCTTACAACGAGACTCCAGGGAGTCAGACTTTCGCTTGCCGATTAGTGCATCAACTGCTCACTTAGCGAGTCTTCCAGCGACGGGACTCCTCGCTAGATCAACCCGCGAAAATTCACCATCGCGGGCGATCATGCTGGCGCGCTGCAGGTTCGACTGTCATACTCTTGTCTCCCGACAGGAGACATGCGCTTGCCTGACGAATCCGGCCCCGGGCCCACCAAGGAATTGCAAAACGAGCAAGCACCCGCCGATGGCTCGAATCGGCTGAACGCGACACGCACAGGGCAATCTCAGTCCCGGGGACGCAGCGATCGTATCCGCCTGCTCATCTGGGTGGGAATCGGATTCCTTCTTCCGGCGGCTCTCGTATTCGCGCTGCATCTCCCGACCGGCTGGGGTGGTTCCGTCTTCACCGTCCAGAGCGAATTGCCGACCAAAGCCATCATGGCATTTTTTGTCTTTCTGGCGACTTGGATCGCGTCCCGCATGGAGAAACGCCCCCTGGACGATTACGGCATTCCTCCCCGCCAGGCATTCGGACGAAGATTTTGGGAAGGTTCTGCCTGGGGCTTCGCGATGCTTTCCGCTATCCTGCTGGTCCTGCGTGTTTCGGGCCACTTTCGAATTGACTCTGTGGCGCTCACCAGAGCCGCGTTTTTTCGGTGGGCTCTTGCCTGGGGTGCTACATTTCTTGCCGTGTCGTTGTGCGAAGAGTTTGCTTTTCGCGGCTATTGGCTCTTCTCTTTGTCCCGGCGCTTGCGCTTCTGGCCGGCGGCGCTGTTTCTCTCAGTCGTGTTCGGCGCTGCCCATCTAGCCAATCACGGAGAAAACGCGCTTGGCATTCTGCAGGTGGTTGCGACCGGCTTACTTTTTTGCTTGACCATTCGACGCACGGGTAATCTCTGGTTCGCCGTCGGATTTCATGCAGCCTGGGACTGGGCAGAGACTTTTTTCTATGGCACGCCCGACAGTGGCCTGCTCGGCGTCGGCCGATTCCTGAACACCTCTGTTCGCGGGCCGAAATGGCTCACGGGAGGTTCGGCAGGACCTGAAGGCAGCATCCTTGCAATTTTTGTTCTCCTTTTTTGTGCGCTGCTAATCCATTTTCGCTTTCCGAAAGCGATCTACCCGGATCGTCCCGTTTAAAGCGATCCAGCCGCAATCCGGCGCGACGAGTTCATTGTCGAAGCCGAAATGGAAGGAGTTAGCGCCAGGGAGTCGAATCGCGCGTTTCTTCCCGCCCGGAGAAAAGTGGAGAACCCAGCCCGTAGCCCCACAGTGGCAAATCAATTCTTGATCGCCTTCTTCGGGACATAGTCGAAAAACCTTTCGCTGGTGCCGTCGTCGGAAGCCCATTCCGCGCGGAGTGTCGTTCTCTATGGGGAGGTGGTGGAGGAACTCGATTCCAAGCTGCCGAAGTTGTAGCAAGTCTGCCCGGGGGACACCGACGGAGCGAGCTCTCTCTTTTTTGTTCGGGTAATTGTCGAGACCCGTGGCTGGTCGAAAACTCCTTCCCGCGAAATCCGCAGAAACAAAATCGGGTCCGGACGACCCATATCCCCCAGTCTTGGCTGTTCCTAAAGGAAAGCGAATTTTTCACCGGCCAACCCTTTTTACATGAATAAGTTATGCGCAGTTATCAATTTGCGCTCAACACCCGCAAAAAGGTGGATAATAAATATAGAGGGATGGGGATCCTTCACAAAACTCCCAGTTGAAAACCTAAGTACCGTGTCTCGTTAGGCGCGGGGGAAGGAGGGAGCGATGTTCATTCGCAAAGTCTTTTCACTCGTTGTTCTCTTCGTTTGTCTTGCCGCATTTGGTGAATCTCCGCAAAGAGAGATCAAGTATGCGCCGGTGAAGCCGACATCGCCCGCGTCGGGCCAAGAGATGTACACCGCATATTGCGCCGTCTGTCACGGCAACGATGGCAAGGGAAACGGTCCGGCTGCTGAGGCGCTAAAAGTCCCACCACCGGATCTCACGATTCTTGCCAGAAAGAACGACAACAGTTATCCATCCGATCGCGTTAGAAGTGCGATAGCGGGTGATGTACGCTTGCCGGCACACGGTTCGAAGGACATGCCGGTTTGGGGCGAGCTGTTCTGGCATATGAGCCAGGGACACTCCTCCGAAGTACAGTTGCGCATCAACAACTTGAATAAGCACATCGAATCGATGCAGCGAAATAACTGAAACCTGTTTTGGGCGGCTCTGATTCTGGCGGGCCGCTCACAGCCTCCGGAAAGGCGCTGGAAACTGCTCCAGGGGGTCACGGCCGTCGTTCCGGCTGTGCTTGCGAAGTGCCGTCCTGTACATTGCCCGCCACTCGTGCGGGCAATCCGCGTCTCGATCGCCAGACGGATCCCGGACTCACCGGCGCCCACGGCTTGATCGCGACAATTCTCGAACCAAATGCTGAAAATCGGGGGGCAGTTTGCAGTCAATCGAGACGCTCTCTGACGAGCGCGGATGGACAAACCGAAGATGCGCGGCATGGAGAGCAACGCGATCAATGAGTTGCTCCGACGATTCCGCCCGGTGGTATTTTCTATCGCCGATAACCGGGTGGCCCATCGCCGAAAATTGCGCCCGGATCTGATTCTGCAATCCTGTAACCAACTCGACCCGGACTAGCGAAGCATCCGCGAACACGCGTTCGACGGAATATCGAAGTTCGGCACGAGCCGCCTGCGGGTCTCTCGCCGTGCGCAACTGTTGAAACATTCCTTCCCGTCGAAAATAGTGCACGAGCGTCCCTGCCTCAACGCCGAGACGGCCGCGCAGTACCGCGAGATACTGCCTTGCGGGAGTATGTTCGAGAAACTGCCGCACCAGTGCATTTCGATCCGGACCGGTTTTCGCAAACAGCAGAGCCCCGGAGGCAAACCGATCGATGCGATGCACGATCAACGCTCGCTGTCTCTTTAGCTTGAGTCTTGCGTCAAGCAGAGACAAAGCGGAGGGAGTATCGGAGCCCTTAATCGGCACTGCCAGAAGTCCGGCCGGTTTGTCGATGACGACCACGGCATCGTCCTCATAAAGCACGGAAAGCTCCCGGGAGAAACGAGGCCGGCGCCGGTCTTCCTGGGCCGCCATCCGGTGGGCTGAAACCCGATCCGGCTTTCCCGCACGGCTGCGGGCCTTTCGCGGAAGCTTCTTCATTGGCTAGGTGCCTGACGGTCAGGCCATTATCAAACCATTCCGCTGACATCGCAAACCCGAAGATCGCGTCCGAGCGGCTGGGCACAGCATCCCGAATTCGGCTTGACACGAACCCATAGTTCTGCAAGTATCGAAATATGTCAATCGCTTCAAGCAAGAAGACTGGAGAGAATGTCGCCAAGTACGCCGACATGCTTTCTGCGATGGGCACTGAACCGCGCCTTCGAATTATGCGATTGCTGCTATCCGCGCATCCCGACGGATTGGTCGTGGGCGATATCCAGTCCGAACTGGACATTCCTAACTCCACGCTTTCACACCACCTGGAAAAACTAAAGAACGAGGAACTTGTGAACGTGCGCCGCGAAAGCACCTTTTTGCGGTACACAGCCAACACGGAAGCGCTCCAAGAGCTGTTGCAATTCCTCTACGCCGAATGCTGCACTAGAAATAAGGCAGTCAAACCCCGAGATATCGTCCAGCTTTGTAAATAGGAGAACGCATCATGAGCACCACCGACATCAAGGAAGTAGTTAAAGAAAAGTATGGCCAAGCGGCTTTGCGCGTGAAAAGTGGCGGCAGTTCCTGCTGCGGGGCCACTGCAGCCAGCGCTTTGGGTTGCGACCCGATAACCTCCAATCTGTACGACTCCTCCCAGGCGGGGCAAGTTCCTGAGGAGGCGATGCTCGCTTCGTTAGGGTGCGGGAATCCAACTGCATTGGCGAAATTGAATCCAGGAGAAGTAGTTCTCGATCTCGGCTCGGGCGGCGGGGTCGATGTCCTGCTTTCAGCTCGGCGGGTTGGCCCCACCGGCAAGGCGTACGGGCTCGACATGACGAACGAGATGCTCGCGCTCGCCAATGAGAACAAGCGCAAAGCGGGCGCAGAGAATGTCGAGTTCTTGAAGGGCGAGATCGAGCACATCCCTCTGCCGGACAACTCGGTCGACGTGATTATTTCGAATTGTGTGATCAACCTTTCTGCTGACAAAGATCGTGTGTTGCGAGAAGCCTTTCGCGTGCTGAAGCCGGGCGGCCGCTTCGCGGTCTCCGATGTTGTGACCCGAGGCGAAATTGCACCAGAAATCCGCCAAAGCGTGCTTCTGTGGGTCGGCTGTGTGGCGGGGGCGCTCGGAGACAACGAATATCGCAGCAAACTCTCCGCGGCAGGTTTCGAACGAATTGAGATCGAACCGACACGGGTCTATCGCGTTGAAGATGCACGTGAGTTTCTTTCGGCGGCAGGCGTCGATGTCGACGCGATTGCAGCACAGGTGGAGGGCAAGTTCATGAGTGCCTTCGTTCGGGCCGTCAAGCCCGCGTGTTAGGCCGACCACGGCTAGTTGTGTCCAGGGCAATCGACGCATACGCCAGAGTTCCACGAAAAGGAGAGTCACCATGAAGCCATCGTTGTCCTGCTGCGGTGTTTCTTGTTGCAGTAACGCGAGCCATCTGTTCGAGGACACACTTGACGCAAGAGTTTCCCAAGAAGAAATCGGCAATGTCTATGACAAACTGGCACCCTTATATGACATTTGGGGAAAGCTGACGGAGTCACGTGCCCGAGACCGGGCAATCGATCTCGCAGCAATAGAAGGTGGCCAAAGTATTCTGGAAGTGGCTGTCGGTACGGGCCTCGCGTTTTACGAAATCGTAAAAAGGAATCCCAACGGGTGCAACGTCGGGATCGACCTCTCTAGTGGGATGCTGGAAAAGGCGAAAAGGCGATTGCGAGAACTATCCGGAGCGAATTACTCCCTCAATATCGGCACTGCATTTGACCTTCCGTCACAAACGGAATCGGTCGATGTATTGGTCAATAACTACATGTTCGATCTCATCCCCTATGAGGATATGGACAAAGTTCTGGCCGAGTTCAGGAGGGCACTGAAAATAGGCGGCAGGCTGATACTGGTCAACATGACAGAGGGCGTAACGTTGGGTAGCAGGCTGTACGACTTCATATACAAGCTATGGCCTAGGGCTATGGGCGGATGTCGCGGGGTACGACTGGCGGATAGGCTGGAACAGCACGGGTTCACGGTTAAGGTTAGGGAATACTACCAGCAAATGCTTGTCCCTTCTGAGGTGATCTTGGCGCAGAAAGATTCCTAATAGTCGCATCAAGGGACTGCCAACAAAGCGTCCATTCGCTGACGGCATTGGACACCGCGAACAGCGGCGCCCGGAGATGATGAATATCGAAGCATTTTAGGAGAGAACAAGTATGCAAGGACGCTACAACGTTTTGTTCCTGTGCACCGGCAATTCGGCGCGCTCCATCATGGCCGAGGCAGTTCTAAACTTCAAAGGCAGGCCTAATTTCACGGGCCACAGCGCCGGAAGTCACCCGTCGGGAAAAGTTCGACCGGAAGCCTTGAGACAGCTCGAAATGGCGCATATACCGACCCATCGTCTGCGCAGCAAGGCTTGGGATGAATTCTCTCTGCCCGGCTCTCCCAAGCTCGACTTCGTCTTCACGGTTTGCGACAACGCGGCGAAAGAGGTCTGCCCAATCTGGCCCGGACAGCCGATGACCGCCCAGTGGGGTGTTCCAGACCCAGCGGCGGTTCACGGGAGCGAAGCAGAGGTGGAACGGGCGTTTCGCGAGGCGTTTTTTATCCTGGATCGCAGAATCAGTCTATTTCTCTGCCTCCCACTGAAGACTCTCGACAGCCTTGGACTCAAGAGGGAACTCGACAGCATCGGCCAGACGATGACACCCGTCAACCACGAATAGCGCGTTACTTCGACAGAAAGACTGCACTCACCTTACCGCAGCCCAGGGATCACAAATGAAGGCAACCAGTCGCCTCAGTTTTCTGGACCGCTATCTGACCGCGTGGATCTTCGCCGCCATGGTCGCGGGCGTTGTGCTGGGCTGGCTTGTGCCGGGAGTCGTACCGTTCCTGAACCGCTTCAACATCGGTACAACCTCCATCCCGATTGCAGCGGGATTGATTTTGATGATGTATCCACCTTTCACCAAGGTGCGATATGAGGAACTGCATGAGGTCTTTCGCAACAAGCGGGTGCTCGGCCTTTCACTCGTGCAGAACTGGGTTGTAGGGCCCATTCTGATGTTTGTTCTAGCCATCGTATTCCTGCGCGGATATCCGGAATACATGGCTGGGCTGATCATGATCGGCCTCGCACGCTGTATCGCCATGGTCATCGTTTGGAATGAACTGGCCCGAGGAGATACGGAATATGCGGCTGGCTTGGTGGCCTTCAATTCTCTTTTCCAGGTCTTTTTCTACTCGCTCTACGCCTGGGTCTTCATTACCGTCCTTCCCGCCAAGCTCGGCCTTCGCAGTGCCATCGTCAACGTGTCTATCGCAGAGATTGCAAAGAGCGTCGTTATTTATCTGGGGATTCCGTTTCTCGCCGGATTTCTGACTCGCACTGCATTGGTTCGTGCCAAAGGGCACGATTGGTACAACCGGAACTTCGTTCCGCGCGTAAGCCCGCTGACCCTGATTGCCCTGCTGTTCACGATTGTGGTGATGTTCTCCCTTAAAGGTGGGTACATAGTTCGCCTCCCCTTGGACGTCCTGCGCATCGCCGTGCCGCTACTGATTTACTTCGTGTTGATGTTTTTGGTGTCCTTTTACATGGGCAAGAAGTTGGGCGCGGACTATTCCAAGACCACAACCCTGGCATTTACGGCCGCTTCCAATAATTTTGAACTGGCGATCGCAGTCGCGGTGTCGGTATTTGGCATCAATTCCGGAGCCGCATTCGCGGCGGTCATCGGGCCCTTGGTAGAAGTACCTGTGATGGTCGCGCTGGTTAATGTGTCCCTCTACTTTCAACGTCATTTTTTCCCCGACCCGCAATCGATAACTATCGAGCCGGTTTGCCCGCCCACTAATGAGTAGGATCGCCGTTGCTGCAAATGCTAACAAGCTCTGCGGTTGACCATGCCCGAAATTAATGCCTTAGGCAAACGGCAAAATGACGGTCAAACCTAGCAGGCAGGTTGTTATGGTATTTAGGATCAATACTTTGCAAGCGGTGGTGCCGGGAGGGGGAGTCGAACCCCCAAGGGCCGAAGCCCGGCGGATTTTGAGTCCGCTGCGTCTGCCAGTTCCGCCATCCCGGCTCAGGTCGTAAGTCTTTGAGAAATCCAGCTTAATTGATGATTTGAGGCTTTGCAACTTGCCCATCATCGCGTCACCGTGACCAGAAACGTGTCTGTTTTTCGGTCACATGCTCATGCTCGCGCGCTTGCAACTTGCGCATCGCGTCCGCAATGTCCGCGCGCAGAACGATGCGTAGCGCTCGAACACGCTTCGTGAGCTAGACGATTGGCTGCCAGCAGAGTCGGGTGACTCAACCGGAGGCGAAGGCAGTCGCCGCAGAGAACCAAGCGCTTGATTTCGTCACATTTTCTTAGTTCAATTCTCACAGACAGCCGCAAGCGATCTTCAATACGATCTTCTCGTTTAATGGTAGGACGGTTTCACATCGCGACCGAGCTGTACCTGACCCGGCACGCATCAACCGCGCGTGGCAGGATAAATACTGCAGGCTTCGTCTCGCTCGCAAACGGTTCTGACAGAGACTTTCTCATTGCGGAGATCTCGAGGTCCTGCAACAAAAGCTCGGTTCGAGCGGTGGTGGAAAGAGGATGAATCACGAAGAGATAAACGGATTACCAGCAGCACAATTGGGAGCTGACTTGACTAGTACCTCTACTCGCAGCCTGACGTTAAATGTGTACTATGCAGCTCTCTTTCTTTTTATTTTTAGGAAGTGTGCAATATTGATCAGTCGCGGCATTGTGAATCGCAGTAGCCTGATCCGTTTTTCGAACAGATGTCCACTGACAGCTGCTGAACTCGAACTGGCGGCTACGAGTGCCATAACGCTAAGCACCAGCACTACCATGAGAGCGCTTCTCTATCACGATCTGGGGAACGTGGCCGGGAGGATATAGCGCACCCTACCGTCCAGGGTCCGGGCGATGCGGAATGGCGGGCCTCGCCGATGAGAGATGAAAGAGGACTGGTTGATGAGATGAAACCGGGCGACTGCAAACTTGTGAGCCACAAGATTCCTTGGTCACACATTCATGACAAACCGCCGGTGTCGAAGGAGGGCCTGCTAATGCCAATGCCAGCAAATTCCAGGTTTGCTCGAGTTCTTCTGTTCTCGGTCTTACTGATCTTAGGCCTGTCCAGCTGGGCGCTGGCGACCAACAAAGCCAATGAGCAGGACAAGGCACCCGCCAAGGGTGCGGAAGCTGCTCAATTTGTCGGGGAGGCAACCTGCGCCGGCTGTCACGACGGAGTCGCCAAGGGATTTGAGGAAAACCCGCATGCCAAGATGACGCTGATGCATGGCAACGCCGCTGGCGTTACCTGTGAAAACTGCCACGGCGCTGGCCAGGCGCATGTGGACGGCGGCGGCGACACGAGCAAGATATTCAATCCCGCGAAGCACTCGGCCAAAGAGGTTGACGCCAAGTGCCTGACCTGTCACGCGGGAGCGCACCCGAACTTTGACCGCTCGCCCCACGCCAAGGCGAACGTCAGCTGTATCAGCTGCCACAGCGTTCATCAGAGCAAGGAAGAAAAGCTGCTGAAGGCTGCGCAGCCTAAGCTCTGCTTCCAGTGCCACTCCGACACTAAGCCGGCGTTCAATATGCCGTTCCACCACAAGGTGAACGAAGGCTTGATCAAGTGCAGCGATTGCCACGAC
>Ga0074044_10000406_pt1 | contig 42900 bp, 34 predicted proteins | sample BogForMeECP23OM1_FD_94443 | JGI IMG/M metagenome (GOLD analysis project Ga0074044, IMG submission 94443) | Bog forest soil microbial communities from Calvert Island, British Columbia, Canada - Bog Forest MetaG ECP23OM1 | ecosystem: Environmental > Terrestrial > Soil > Wetlands ...
AGTTGGTCGCAAACTTCGCGGGTTTTGCCTTTTGCCGAAGACGCCGCCTCTTCCAGCAACGGTGTCACCCACGCGATGAAACGTAATTCCAATTGATAAGCATCCAACTTCTCGTGGTCGAACATGGCCGCCAACGTCTTTGGCGCCGCGCCTTTTTCTGTTTGATATGAGTTCATTCGATTACGAGGACGAGAACGAGGACGAGGACGATTTTTACAATTTCACTCCGTCTTCGCCAAAGTTTTCCATCGCTTTCACGAGATCCACCATAAACCGCGCCGCCGCGCCGCCGTCAATCACCCGATGATCGTACGACAATCCCAGCGGTGTCATCAGGCGGACTTCAACCTTGCCGTCGCGCGCCACCGGTTTCATCGCGCCCCGTCCGAGACCGAGGATGGCCACCTCCGGTTTGTTGATGATGGGCGTGAAATGCGCGCCGCCGATGGCGCCCTGATTGGTGATGGTGAACGTGCCGCCTTTCAGCTCTTCCGCCGTCACCTTGCGCTCGCGCGCCTTCTGCGCGAGCTGCTCCAGTTCCTTCGCCAAATCGAGCACGCTCTTTTTGTCCACGTCGCGGATGACCGGCACAATCAGGCCCTGTTCCGTGTCCACCGCGATGCCGATGTGGAAATATTCCTTGATGACAACTTCCTGCGTGACCTCGTCGAGGCTCGAATTGAAAATCGGATGTTTCTTCAACGTCTCGACCAATGCCTTGAGCACCAGTGGTGTGAGTGTGAGTTTCGCGCCCTTTTTCTCATAAGCCGGCGCGTATTTCTTCCGCAACTCGTTGAGCCGCGTGAAATCGGCATCGTCAAACTGGGTGACATGTGGAATGGCGTTCCAGTTCTCCCACATCCGCCGCGCAATCACCTGGCGCAGTTGCGTCAGCGGCTTCTTCGTCACCGGCCCCCATTTGGAAAAATCAATTGATTCGGCGACCGGTCTGGCCGGCGTGCCGGCAGCAACCTTGGGTTTGTCCGCCGCTTTCTGCAAGCGCGCGAGGTGGGCGCGAATGTCGCCCATGACGATGCGCCCGCCCGGTTCACTGCCCCGCACCTTGGACAAATCAATGCCCAGCTCGCGCGCGAGCCGGCGGACCGACGGCGCGGCCACCGGCGCGGCCACCGGCTTCGGAATCTCCTTCCCGGCCTCGGCTGCCGGTTCTTCAACAAGCGTTTCGGGCTCCGGCTCCGGCGCGGCCCGCTTCGCGGCGGGCGCGGCGGCGGCCACCGGTTGATCACCACCACTCAATGAGAGAAGGCGCTGGCCAACGCTGATTTTGTCGCCCGATTTGACGTAAATTTTTGTGACGACACCGGCGGCCGTGGACGGGATGGAAGCCACGGCCTTTTCATTTTCCAATTCGAGGATGGCCTGATCCCTGGCGACCTGGTCGCCTTCCTTTACGAAGACATTGACCACGACGCCTGAATCAGCGCCCTCTCCAAGTTTAGGAAGTTTAACATCCATAATTAACCGGGAGACAGATTGGCGGAAAACTCCGCATTTTTCCAGTAATAATTTTCTGCCGTGAAATTAAAATGGAATCGTGGACTTTAGTTTGCATTCCGGTGAGACGATGGAATCGGCAAGAGATGTCTGGCCCGCCCTCACCTTAATCCTCTCCCCCAGGAGAGGAGATAGCAGAAGTCCGCCTTGGATTACTCAAATGATGGTACAGCAAACTCAGACATTGGTCATGTTGTGAGACTGCGAAAGATTCTCCCTCTCCTTGGGGAGAGAGCCGGGGTGAGGGAGAGTGTTTTTCCCAATCCTGCACCCGGCCAGGAACAATCCTGAACAGCGGATGCGGCGTGGAAACTTTTTGCCAACAGTGGTTGACAGAATCACCCCCAAAAACTACAAAGCCGCCGGCCCAATCTTAACCGGGTCACACCATGCGCCACGCGAATCCAATCCGGAGCGGTCCGAACCGCGGTGAGCCGCTTGCGGCCATGCACCGGCAATGAGCAGCCATTATGGCACGTAATCCTTGCTGTCAATCACCCGCCGCGCGCGCAGAAGCTTTGCCGGAACCGCTGGCCTGGTTTGCCGGCATGATGGACCACTGCTACGATTACGCCGAAGCCGCCAAGGCTGAAGGCCGGCCGATCGTGGGCATCCTGTGCGAGTTCACGCCACGCGAAATCATCCTCGCCGCCGGCGCCGTGCCGGTCTGCCTGTGCGGCGGCTCCGCGGCCACGATTCCGGAGGCGGAACAATATCTGCCGGCCAATCTGTGCCCCCTGATCAAGTCCACCTTCGGGTATCACGTCAAAGGCTCAAATCCATTTTTGAACTGGTCGGACCTGGTGGTCGCCGAGACGACTTGCGATGGGAAGAAGAAGATGTTCGAGCTGATGGGCGCCACGAAGCCGATGTATGTGCTCGAACTGCCCCAGAAAGCCGATGACCCCGACGCGCGCGAACGCTGGACACACGAGGTGCGGAAACTCAAGGAACACCTGGAGCAGCGCTTCCACACGAACATCACCGATGAGAAGCTTCGCGAAGCGATCCGGCTGATGAATCGTGAACGCGGATTGCGGCGGCAACTGGCCGCCCTGATGATGCGTGACCCGCCGCCGCTTACGGGGCGGCAATTGATCGAGTTCAAGAGCATCATTTCCGGCATCGAGGCGGACCTTGAGCAGTATGAACACGCGTTGGAAATCTTCGGCGGCGCAGATCAAAAACCACCGCCGACGAACCCGCAGAATAAACCACCTGTCCGCGTCATGCTGACCGGCGTGCCCATTGTTCACGGGGCGGAACGTGTTTTGGAAATCATTGAAAACGCCGGCGCGGTCGTCGTCGGCATGGAAAATTGCACCGGCCTCAAGCCCATTCTCGACGATGTGGATTTGGACGAGCCGGATCCCCTCTGCGCCATCGCCCGGAAATATTACCACCTCCCCTGCTCCGTCATGACGCTGAACACCCGGCGATTCGAAATCCTCCGCTCGCTGGCCGCGAAACTCCGTCCGCAGTGCGTCATCGAACTGGTCTGGCAGGCGTGCCTCACCTACGACATCGAATCGTTCCACGTCCGCAAGCTGGTCGAGGAGGAACTCCATCTGCCTTACCTGAAAATCACGACGGACTATTCGCCGTCGGACTCGGCGCGCATCACCGCCCGCGTCGAAGCGCTGCTGGAAACCGTCCGCTTGAAATCCTCCAATGGTTAGCCGGATCTCTTCTGGAATAAAGAACAGCTTTGATGCGAATGGGCTTCCCAAGCCTGCCACAAGTTAGATGCCCCAAGTGGAGATGTCCGCTGTCGCGGATTGTGATGCGCCAATCAGCGCAAATTTGTGAAATTCGTGTAAAAGACTTTTGCGTCTTTTGTGCTTTTTTTGCAAATTCCTTTTCGTGTACTTCGTGTGTTTCATGGTTAAAATTCTCTCCGTCTTTCGTGGTTGAACTGTTCGCCGCGCAGTTTCATTGGACAAATCTCCGCAGCGAGTGTAAACCGGCGGCCATTTATGAAATCGCTGCCGCAAATCCATCTGTCCGACGTGCAATCCGTTTATTCCGGCCCGGAAGGACGGCTCTGGGAACTGCTCATGGGCGAACAGATTCACATTGGCGGGTTTCAATCCTCAATGGATTTGGCGGAACGCGCCGGCATCGCGGAAGGCTGGTCGGGCGTTGACCTCTGCTGCGCCCTCGGCGCCGGGATGCGCTTTCTGGTGCGGTTCCGCAAGGTGGCGCGCATGACCGGCGTGGACGCCACCCGCGCGATGGTGGATTTGGGGCGCAAACGCTGCGCCGAGGAAGGCCTGGCGGAAAAAATTTCCTTTGTCGAAGGAAACGCCGGTGCGACCAAGCTGCCGTCCGGCCAGTTCGATTTCGTCTGGGGCGAGGACGCCTGGTGTTACGTCGAGGACAAGACGCAGTTGATCGCCGAAGCCGCGCGGGTCATCAAACCCAAGGGGCTGATTGCCTTCACGGACTGGATGGAAGGGCCGGCCGGACTCACGGATGAGGAAGCCAAACGGTATCTCGGCTTTATGAAATTCCCCAACGTGCTCAGTTTGAACGAATACACCTCGCTGCTTCAGTCAAACGGCTGCAAGGTGCGCATCGCCCAGGACACCGGCCGGTTCGCGAAACACGTGCCGCTCTATCTCGACATGATCGAAAAACAACTGACCTACGACGCGCTCAAAATCATCGGCTTCGACATGGCGCTCGCGCAAATGCTGATTGGTGAAATGCGCTTCATGTTATCCCTGGCGGAAAAAGGGAAAATCATCCAGGGTTTGACGGTGGCGCAAAAAGGCGCGTAGGAAACGCCCGGTTCGCGCCATTGCCAACCCGCGCCGCCATGAAAGTTTTTTACAGCAGCCCGTGGGTCCCGGTGGAGTGGATTGAAGCCCACGGCCTGCAACCGCGCGGCGTCTGGTTCGCGGAAGATTTTGGCTGTGGCGCCTTGTCGCTTTCCGCCGGAGTCTGCGCTTTTTCAGAGGCGGTGCTCCGCTTCGCCGAAATGCATCACGACTCGGCGGTGATCTTCACCACCGCCTGCGATCAAATGCGCCGGAGCTTTGACGCATTCGCCGGTTCGCAGCCGGACCGGGCTTTCCTGTTCAACCTCCCCGCCACCTGGCAGTCCCCGGTTGCCTTGCGGATCTTCCGCACCGAGGTCGAACGTCTGGGCCGCTTTCTTCAGGCGCACGGCGGTCGGGCGCCGGCCACAGAAGACCTGGCGCAAATTATCGAACGACGCAGCCAGGCCCGGAAACAACTGCTGGAATTGGCGCCGCGCTGTTCCTCCCGGCAATATGCCGAAACCATTGCCCGATTTCATTGGGACGGTTCAGTCCGCGTGCCCGACCATCCGCCGGCGCCGGCTTCCCGCGCCATCCCGCTCGCTATTGTCGGCGGGCCGTTGACGGCATCGCAGTGGGGTTTGCTGGACTTGATCGAAGCCGCCGGCGCGCGGATTGTGCTGAATGCCACCGAGTCCGGCGAACGGAGTTTGTTGCCGGCATTCCGGCTTGAAAATGTCAGTGACGATCCCCTCGGCGCGGTGGCGCGCGGGTATTGCGAGAACTGCGTGGACGTTTTCCAACGGCCCAACACACGGCTTTATTCCTGGCTGGGCGAACGTCTGACCGCCCGGGGCGTCCGCGGGATTGTGCTCTGGGTCCACACCGGCTGCGATCTCTGGCGCGCGGAAGCACAGACCGTGCGCGAGACCTTCCGGCTGCCGGTCCTGCTGCTGGAAGCGGACGCGGTGCCGGGTGGCTCTCCGCGCGAGACGGGCCGCCTTCAGGCTTTTGTGGAGACTTTCAAATGAACATCGCGCCGCGCAAACTCAGTCTGGCCGAATGGGACGATCGTTACGCTCAACTGACCCGTGCCGGGTTGAAAGAACCGGCTTACGGCGGACCACTGCGCCGGCACATCGCCCGGGAAAGCGATCTCCGGTTGCAACACCTCCATTTTGACAACTCGCCGGCCGCGCTCCGGCTCTGGAATTTCCTGCTGACCGAGAACGAACGCCTGCACCAGGCCCGCGCCGGCGGTGACAAGATTGTCGGCACGATGAAAGATCTCGGCACAGTCCCGGTCATGGCCTATTCCCTGCCCGGCGTGCGGGCGTTTTATCCCGATGGCGCGTGGTGGACGCCCTGTCTCATGGAATGCAGCGACCATTTGTTGCAACAGGCGGAGGCTTTGGGCATTGACGCTTCGTTCTGCCCGGTGCGCGCGATGCTGCCCGCGTTTCTGAACGGCGAACATTTCCCCCGGCCTGATTTGCTGATATGCAGCACCGGCGCGGTTTGTGACGATTTCTCCGCCATCGCCCAACGCCTGGAAACCCTGGGCCATTCGATTCTGTGGTGGGAAATGCCGCGCCGCCGTCAACCCGATCCCGGAGAGGTTTCCTGCGCGTTGCCGGGAAACCTGTTTGCGCCGCAGGTCCAGGTGGACTGGGTGCGGGAGGAATTGCAGCGGGTCGCCCAATCGCTGGGCGAACTGGCCGGACAACCCTTGGATGACCAGATGCTGGCGGATGGGATTCAAAAAGCGAACGAAGTCCGCCGCCGGCTCCAGGCGCTGCGGACGACCGTCTATTCCGCCCCCGGCGCCCCGTTGCCCGCGCTGGAAATGCTGGTCGCGGAAATGCTGGCCATTCATTTCTGTTCCGATCGCGGGGAAACCGTTGCCGTGCTCGGCGAACTGCTCGCGGAAGCCGAAAAGCGCGTTCAGCAAAAACAATTCATCATCGGCGCGGACGCGGTGCGGATTTTCTGGGTGAATCCCGTGGCGGATTTGCGGGCCATGAACCTGCTGGAAGACTGGGGCGGACGCGTCTGCGGCTCGGACTATATGTTCACCCATGCGCTGGATTTGATTCCGGAAAGCCTGCCGCCGCTCGAAGCGCTGGCGCGAACCGCGCTGGCGGACCCGATGGTTGGCTCCACGACGGAACGCGCCGCGCGAATAGTGCGGGAATGCCGCGACTTTCGTGCCGAAGCAGTGGTCGTGTCACGCATACCCGGCGCCAGCCACTGCGCGCGGGAGGGAGCCATCATCCGTGAAGCCGTGCAAAAAGCGCTGGGCCTTCCAACAATCGAGCTTGAAATCCCGCCGGTATGTGATGCCATGCTGCTGACACTGGGTTCGCGGGTGCAGGCGCTGATTGAAACCGCGCGCGCCAGGAGAAAATCATGATTTGTGCCGGAATTGATGCGGGATCACGTTCGATCAAAGTCGTGCTGTTCGACACCGAACCGGCGTGCATCCTTTCCACCCGCATGGGCGACCAGGGAGTGGACCAGGAGCGTCTGGCCGGGAAGCTTTTCGAGCAGGCGCTGAACGATGCCGGCATCGAACGCTCGCGCGTTTCGACCGTGGTGGCCACGGGCTATGGCCGCAACACCGTCCGTTTCGCCGGCACCACCATCACCGAGATTACGTGCCATGCGCGCGGCGTGCATCACGTGGCTCCCGACGCGCGCACGATCATCGAGATTGGCGGTCAGGACAGTAAAATCATCCATCTCGAGGACGGCGGACGGGTCCGGGATTTCGCCATGAACGATCGCTGCGCGGCCGGCACGGGCCGGTTTCTGGAAATGGTCGCCTCCCGGCTCGGTGTGGACTGGGAGAAACTCGCGGAACTGGGTCGCGACAGCAAAAAACCGGCCATCATCAGCAACATGTGCGTGGTGTTTGCCGAAACGGAGATCATCGGGCTGCTGGCCGAAGGCACACCCGTGCCCGATGTCGTTGCCGGCGTGCAAAACGCGATTGCCACGCGCGTCGTGGCCTTGGTCGGGCGTTCGGTCATTCCGCCGGTGTATTTTACGGGTGGCGTGGCCCTGCAACCGGGAATGACGCGCGCCTTGGCTGAAGTCCTGTCCTGTCCGCTACGCGTCGCTCCCCATCCGCAATACACCGGGGCGCTCGGGGCGGCCATTCTCGCCGGACAATCCCGATGACGGGGAGGACCTTGAGCGCTCAACTCACTTCGGCATCGTAGCTGATTTTCATGGCTCACGCGTGCGCGAGTTCACGCGTATGCGCGAGGTCGCGGCGATTGAAGGGCCGGACGTGTGAAGATTCCAGCGTGATGATGGCGACAGTTTCGCCGGTCAACACTGAGGCCGGAGGGTTATTATGTCGGTCCCAAGTGAAAGAGGGCCTTGAGTCGCTCACGGAACAATGCGTTGACCCAGGAAAGGACCAGGAACGGCAGCAAGGTGGCGAACATGACCGCCACCATAAACGGCCCGATCCAGATGAATAAGTCGTAATTCATCACGTTGCCGGGCGAGGCAATCCGGCACAAAGCACGGAGCAGCGCCGACACCGCAACCCAGACCGCCGGCAGGGACAGGAAAAGCCACAGGCAGAGCCACCACGGGCCCTGTCGCCACCGGCAGGCCAGCCCGCACAAAGCCATGGCGGCGGCGACCACCAGGGCCAGCAGCACCGGCAGAACGAGAAACGGCAACGCAAACTCCCCCGCAACGGCGGTGGCTGAACAGTGTCGCGGGTCTAAAAGGCCGGCGATTGGCTCCACGCCCAGGTCCCAGCCGGCGGTGGCCGCAAAGCTGAAAACGGTGAAAACCACCAGTACGGCCAACATGCCCAGGAACGTGCCAAAGCGATGGCGGCGGCCAAGGTGGGAGGCCAGCAACCAGAGCGCGGCCAACCCAAACGCCAGAGCAATGGGAACGTCCAAAACAACCTCAAGCATCTCCTTGGGCAGATCGGTATTTGAGCTTGGCAATGCCAGTTCCAGCCAATGCCACCCGGCCGCCAGACCCGCCAGGGGCAGCCAAATCCACCACGCGGACCAGCCGTGATTGGGTTTGAGCGCCAGCAAAACCAGGATGGCCAGCCACGGTAACAATGGCGACATCAGGCCCGCGGCCGTCCAATTATATGTGATCGGCGTACCTTCCGTGGCGCCCAAGCTGCCCAAGCCGCGCGAAGCAGTGATTTGGAGGTTGCCGGCCGTCGTCGAGGGTACTCGCCATGAGTACGAGCAGAAGCCGTCTCAGCCAAATTCAAACTGGCCCGACCCGATCTGTTTCCCCGACCTGCTGACGGTAAATTGGGGCGGCTTCCCGTCGCCCCCCTTCACCAGCCAGTATTTTCCACCGCCGTTGCCGATCAATTGGTAGCTGAGCAGCAGGTTCCGCCCGCGACGCGTGGCGGAAACGCAATTGGTCAACGGTCCGCCCACGGCCAGCACGGCCGGTCGCTGTTCATCCACTACGACTGCCTGCTCCGGCAGCGGCGGGCTCACCACCGGCAGTTGCGCCCCGGTCATTGCTTGCACCACATTCGCTTTCCCGGTTTGCGGCAGGCCGAAATTAAAGTAGGCCTCCGCCTCACCCTGCTTGAGCCAGATGCGATAGGGCTGGTATCGGCCGGGCGGGATCTTCACGCTGGCCGGCGGCTGGGCCAGGACGACCACATACGGCCCGCCCGTCAGGACAAGACGCTGAATGAAGCTGCCGGTGATGCGCAATTCTCCCAGCGGGGTTTGCTGTTCGGTCAACCGCAACGCAAGTTTCTCCTCACGGTTCCGCGGCTCGGCGCTCCAATCCAATTGCCAGGCGTGTCCCTCAAAAAAGACCTTGGGTGAAAAAGCGAAGGCGTCCGATGCCCTCACCACCCAATTCTTTCCTTCCCAGCCAATCCCCCAGGTGTCCTCCGGTTTTTCGCTGGCGGCTCTGAACCGTTTGTCCCGCTCTTCCCAGGGACGCAACAGCAATTGCCCGCGCTCGAAGGAGCCCGGCCGGTCCGACAGGTTTTGCGCCAACCCCACCTGCCAATCATGTCCGTCCCGGGTCACCTTGCCCTGCCAGAAAGAACGCACCATCGCGCAGACCAGCGGCTGCCCGGACTCGCCGTATTGAAAGAAATCGAAGTCCACCAGCATCGGGGCGCCGGCTGACGTGGCCGGAAAAGCGAGGTGAATGTTCGTAAACATCTGTTGGATGTAACCCGGGGCCGCCCACAGTACCTGCGCCGAAAACGCCCCGGCCGGATCGCCGGTCAAATCCTGGTTGCGATTCAGATCGAGGTAGAGTTTTTTCGCGCCGGGTTGCCAGACGAAAGGAATGGCATTGCTCGGGTTGTCGCCGAACTTCAACACCCCGCGCACGACCTGGCCGGGAGCCGGCACCGGCTCTTTGGGGAATGGATCCTTCCGGCCTTCGACGGGAATGTTCCGGAACAGAAATTGGTAACGCGTCTCCTGATACTCCAGCGGAACCGTCGTCACCGTTCCGGATGGGGCACCGGGCCGGGCAGAATCTTCGCTGCCCGAAACGTTGCGCGGGCAAGTCACCGCAACGACGGCTGCCGCCAGCAATTCGGCCCCTGGCCACGTCCAGCTTTTCCACGGCAGCCAGAGCATCCTTCGCTTTTTCATGACGGCCGGCATTTCTGATATCGGAGATTCAATGTCCGGTTAGACCGTACGGTCGGGGAAACGTCACGCGTCACTTTCAATCGGCCATGATCACAATTCTCCTTTGAAGGCGCTGTCGGGGATGGGACAGATTTCGACTTCAATGGCCGCGTAAAAGACTGCGTCTCACGCGGTGGCGGCAACATCGAACATCGAACGCCGAACATCGAATTAGTGGGGGCGGTCGGGGTGAGGTTTTACAGAAGGAAACGAAGGGAACAAAGACTGGAAACAGCCTGGGGCTGCTTCGTTCGCTTCGTTGGTTTCTGTTTACGCCGCCGGCGGTGTGAGGCAAAAGCTTTTTTACGCTGCTGCCGCGAAAATATCGGATGGAACTGACGAATCAAAATAACCGTACAATTCGTGAAATAGCTATTACATAAATTGTGCTATTGGGGAGGATCCACCAAGGGGTCACCATCCAAGGGATCAGTCCTGGAATTATGACATTTCTCCCCGGCGCGACAATAGAATGGACGACCGCATCCGTTTTTGTCGCGACAATAAAAAGCACGATCGTATTTTACATTGTCGCGTCGCCGTCAGTCCGTGTAAAGCGGCATAGCCGCCACGCGGTGGGCCGCGTAAATGGTTTCCTTCTGCAAGCAAGATTGACCTCGACAGATGGGACGGCCATCCTGTCCAGGTTGCGCTCACAGGAAACAAGCGCCGCGCCAGGCAATATTATGTCGGACCCAAAACAGGAGTTGCTCCGGAATCTCCCCTCCGTCACCGAATTGCTGAAGAACGAGACCGTCGCCGGCTGGCTCCGGCAACAACCCCTGTCGCTGGTGACCGAGTGCCTCCGCCGTGCCCTCACCGGTCTGCGACAGCAAATCCTCGATGACGCCGCCGGCCGGTGCGGCGCCCAAAACATCACCACCGACGCGGTGCTGGGCCGCGCCAACGAATTGCTGCAACAGGCCGTCGAGCCGCGCGTGCGCGAGGCCATCAACGCCACCGGCATCATTCTCCACACCGGTCTGGGGCGCGCGGTCTTTCCCGGCGTCGTCGTGGACTCGATGATTGCCGGATTGAAGGGTTACGTGAACCTGGCCGTGGATCGCGATTCTGGCGGGCGCGTCGAACGGGATGAACTGGTCGAACCCCTGTTCACCGAACTCACCGGCGCGGAAGCGGCCACAGTCGTCAACAACAATGCCGGCGCCACGCTGCTGGTCCTGGCCGCGCTCGCAGCGCGACGTGAAGTCGTCGTTTCGCGCGGCCAGCTCATCGAGATTGGCGGTTCGTTCCGGCTGCCCGACGTGATGGCGCAAAGCCGGGCGCGGCTGGTCGAAGTGGGCACCACCAACCGGACGCACCTCAAGGATTATCGCAACGCCATCACGGACAAGACCGCCGCGCTCATGCGCGTGCATCCGAGCAACTACCGCGTCGTCGGGTTCACCAGCGAAGTGCCGCTCGCCGAGCTGGCCGGACTGGCGCACAGCAAGAGCCTGCTGCTGATTGACGATCTCGGCGCGGGTGCGTTGCTGGATTTGCAACAGTTCGGGTTGCCGCACGAACCGACCGTCCGCGAGTCTATTGAGGCCGGCGCGGACGTGGTTTTGTTCAGCGCCGACAAGCTGATTGGCGCCAATCAGAGCGGAATCATTGTCGGGCGCAAGGAGGCGATTGCCAAAATCCGGAAGCATCCGTTGATGCGGGCGCTGCGCGTGGACAAGACCTGCATCATGGTTCTGGAACGCACCCTGCACCTGTTCCGTGATCCCGAACTGCTCCGCCGCGAGCATCCGACCTACCGCATGATGACCACGCCGCCCGATGTGCTGCAAACCCGCGCCGGGGTGCTGGCCCAGGCCATTCAGAAAACAGCGCCGCGCGCGAAGACGGACATTCGCGCGAGCCAGGCCTATCTGGGCAGCGGTTCATTGCCGGAAGAAGCCATTCCCAGCTTCGTGGTGAGTGTCAGCCTGCCCGGCAGGAAAGCCGCAGACCTGGCGCGGGCGCTCCGGCTGGACCGGGCATGCGTCTTTGGACGCATCGAACACGAGCAGGTTCTGTTGGATGTGCGGACCATCACCGACGAACAGGTGAAGGCCATTGCCGGGGCGCTGGGGAGAATTGCGGGATGAAGACTCGGATTGAAAATGGGAGTAGCGCAGGTTTCCAAACCTGCCGTATCGCCGACTTCCAAGTCGGCGAGGTGTTGGGAATTACACAATTTGCGGGTTTGGAAACCCGCGATACAGCAGACTTGGAAGTCTGCGCTACGGTGGCAGTGTACGGATGCGCCCTCCTCACGTCGGCTCCTACGATTCTGAATCCATGAATGCCGCGCGTAGAAACATCATGCTCGGCACCGCCGGGCACGTGGATCACGGCAAGACCGCGCTGGTGAAGATGCTCACCGGCTGCGAGACCGACACGCTGGCCGAGGAAAAACAACGCGGCCTCACCATTGACCTCGGCTTCGCACCCTGCCAGTTGTCGGATAAACGCGTCGTCGGCGTCGTGGACGTGCCGGGCCACGTGGATTTCATCCGCAACATGGCCGCCGGTGCGCACGGCATTGACGTCGTCATCTTCGTCGTGGCAGCGGACGACGGCATCATGCCACAGACGCATGAGCATCTTCACATTCTCACGCTCATGGGACTGTGTCACGGATTGGTGGCGCTTACCAAGGTAGATCTCGTTGACCCGGCCCGGCGCAACTTCGTGATTCAGGACCTGCGGCGGTTGCTCTCGAACACGTTTCTCGCAGAGGCGCCGATTTGCCCGCTTTCCAACGTCACCGGCGAAGGCTTCGACGGATTTTTCGACGCGCTGAACGAGGTGGTCGCCAAATGTAAAAACCGCCCCTGCTCCGGCTGGTTTCGCATGTGGGTGGAGGACGTGTTTACGATTCGCGGCTCCGGCACGGTGATCACCGGCATTCCCACCCGGGGACGCGTGCGACCGGGCGACCGCCTGCATTTGCTGCCCGCCGGCTTGTCCGGACACGTCCGCCGCATGCAGGTCTATGGCGGAGATGCGACGGAAGGACGGGCCGGGGAATGCGTCGCGCTGAACCTTCCCGAGATTGATCATGAAGTGGTGCGGCGCGGCATGGTCTTGTGCGAATCGAATGCCGTGGCTCCGGTGACCATGGCCGAAGCTGAATTGCGAATTCTCGATTCCGTCAAGGGCAAGGTCGAAGACTATCTCGAAGTGCATTTGCATGTCGGGACGGCGTCGGTGTCAGCCCATCTGGCGATGCTCGAAAACACCGAAATGACCGGCGGCCAAAAACAGATGATCCAGCTCCGGCTGGCGGAACCGCTCGCGCTGGCACCCGGCGAACGATTTGTCGTCCGCGCCAACGTCGCCGGTCTGACCACGATTGGCGGCGGACAGATTCTTGGCATCAGCAACGTCCGGCTGCGCCGGAAAAAGCAATGGACGCTTGACCTGCTGGCGGCCCGGCGGGAAGCCATCGCCGATCCGGCGCGCTGGTGCGAACTGATGTTGCGGGAGGGCGCGCTGCCGGCGACCGCCACTGATTTGCAATTGAAATGCCTGATGCGCGCCGAGGAGATGACAGCAATGCTTGATACCCTGCACACCGGGGGTCGCGCGGTCCAGGCGCCCGGCGGAGGGTGGTTGCACCGCGATGTCATTCAGAAGACCGCGACCGACATTCTCGCGGCCATCCAGGCCTTTCATTCCACCAACCCGCAACGGGAGGTCATCGGCCAGGAGGAACTGCTCGCCAGCCTCAAGACCAGCAGCGAACTTCTGGATCTGGGCGTGGCGTCGCTGATCGGGACAAAGCAGATTGAGCACAACGGAAATGTGCTGGCGCAGGCGGGCTGGAGCGCGCGGGTGGTGGATTGCGACCAGCGTTTGTGCGACCAGATTGCCGCGAAGTTGCAGCAGGCCGGCTGGACACCGCCCAGCACGGAGGAACTGGCCGCGGCGCTCGGCGAACCGTTGCCGCGCGTCAGCGCGATGACGCGGCTGCTGGGCGAACGCGGGATTTTGGTGCGGCTGGACGACCGCGTCTGGATGCATCGTAACGCCGTGGAGGCCGGCAAACAAACCGCCTTGAAACTTTTCGCCCGCGCGCCGATGTTCTCCACCATGGATTTTCGCGATGCGCTCGGCGTGAGCCGCAAATACGCCGTGCCGCTGGTGGATTATTTGGACAAGGTTCGCTTCACCGTCCGTTTCGGAAACAACCGGACGCCGGGAGCGGAGGCAAAGAAACTTTTGAAGTCGTAGGAGCCGACATGAGGAGGCTCACTCTTAAATATCCGAAATAAGTCAGAGCCTCCTCATGTCGGCTCCTACGAGGGAAAAGAATTAAAATGAAAATTGATTTGGCCAGGCGCCGCCGCGTGATGGAACGGTCGCAACTGCTGGGACACTGCATCTGCGACGTGCGCCGTCCGTGCCCGTGCGATGTTTTTCGCGACGACGGGATTTGTCCGTGCGCCGGCGAGCGGCCGGATCCGGTGGATATGTCGCAGGTGAAACTGATGGAGCTGGTCCGCAACGCCGGCTGCGCGTCCAAGATCGCCCCCGCCGAGCTCGACGCCGTGCTGGGCCGGCTGCCCGCCGTGAACGATCCCGCCGTGATTTCCGGGCTGGCGGCGGGTGACGACGCGGCGATTTACCGGATTTCCGACGACCTTTGCCTGGTGCAAACCGTGGACGTGTTCACGCCGTGCGTGGATGACCCGCATCTTTTCGGACGAATCTGCGCCGTGAACTGCCTGTCGGATATTTACGCGATGGGCGGCGAGCCGCGCACGGCGTTGAGCATCCTGGCGTTTCCCACCGAAAAATTGCCAGGCGATGTGATGTTTCAGTTACTGGCCGGCGCGATGGACATTTTTGAAGAAGCCGGCGTCGCGCTCGTCGGCGGCCACAGCATCAAGGACGACGAAATCAAACTCGGCTTTGCCATCACCGGCCTGATCAATCCCAAGGTCGCCGCCGCGCTGGAAAAGCCGAAGGCCGGCGACGCGCTGATATTGACCAAGCCGCTGGGCACCGGCGTGCTGACGTTTTGCCAGCAAATCGGGCGCGGGCATCCGCAAGGCATGGCCGCCGCCAAAACTTCGATGGCCAGGTTGAACAAGGCGGCGGCGGAAGCGATGAAGGAAGCCGGCGCCTCGGCCTGCACGGACGTGACGGGTTTCGGCCTGTTCGCACATCTCCATCGCATGCTGCGCCCGGGCAAACTGGGCGCGGAAATTTTCGCCGATGCGTTGCCGGCGTTTGACGGCGCAATTGAAGCCCTCCGGCAGGGCGTGATTCCGGGCGCCGTTGAGCGAAACCGCGAGTATGTCGGCGAGGCCATTCGCGTGGCGCCGAACGTGGACGAAGCGCTGGTCAACCTGGGCTTCGACGCACAAACCTCCGGCGGCCTGCTGATTGCCGTCCCGCGCGAACGACTGGAAATCTTGCGCCAATCCCTGTCCCGGCGCGGCGTTAGTGGGTTTGTTATTGGCCGGATTGTCGGCTCATCCGACACACAAATTCTTGTCACCCATTCTGCCACCGAATCTGGTAGGGACGCGCTGCCGCGCGTCCAGGCCGACCGGCAGGTCGGCCCTACCGGCTCCAAAGAAAACCCCGAGAGAGAAATCCATGCTCAAAAATCTGAAAGCAAATCCATGAAATCATCAACTTCAGATTCCATCGCTCAAGAATCTTCCCTCACCCGCCCTTCCGCCTTCGCTGAAGCTACGGCGGACAAGCCGGGCACCCTCTCCCATCCGATGGGCGAGGGACACGGTTGCTGCGCGGAAATGTTCAAAGGCGAAGGCGCGGCGAGTTCCGTTGGCGAAACGCAAAAGGCTTTCGGCGCCATGATCCGCTCGGTGCAGGCGGCCGGCGTCCTGAGCGAGAAGGCCAAGGAACTCATCCTGTTCAGCCTGGTCGTGCACAGCCGGTGCCATCCGTGTTTCGACGCGCACTTTCGCAAGGCGCGCGAAATGGGCATCACGCAGGCGGAACTGGACGAGGCGGCGTGGTGCGCCATCGCCATGGGCGGCGCGCCGGTGAAGATGTTTTACCAGGAGAGCCTCGCCAGGGTTCAGCCGGGCAAAACGGACAAAGTGTGACGTTGAATGCGAGTGTCGCCAATTGAAAATCGAGGAGGAGGACGAGGACGAAAAGGGAAAGCGGCACTTCGGAATTTTCCCGCAATCCATCAAGTTGTCGCCTTGTCTGGCGGCATGTTTTGCGGCAGGGCGAAGCAGGGTTCAATCGCGCCGCAGGTGGTACATTCGAGGCAGCGGATGCAGCCGGACACGTTCACTTTCTGGTCCACCTTCACCCCCATCGAACACCGGCTGCGGCAGAGGTTGCATTCCACACATTCCTTGGGATTGAACCGGAGGTGAAACAGGCTGAACCGGTTGAAGAGCGAGAGGAAACCGCCGAGCGGACAAAAGATGCGGCACCACGGGCGATGAATGAACAAAGCGGCGGCGAGGAAGGAAAGCAGAATGCCCGTTTTGAACCAGCTCATGACCCAACCTTTGCCGGCCAAAACACTTTGGACCGAATAAGGCACGCCAGCCTCCAGCGCGCCCGCCGGGCAAAGCCGACAGATGGAGACGACCTGGTTTTCGTAAGGAATGCCCTTGAATCCGAGAATCATCGGCAGCAGCAGCACCAATCCCGCCAGCACGACGTAACGCGTGTAACCCACCCAGCCCGGCAACGCCATTTTTCTACGGGTGATTTTCCCGAGGAGATCCTGCAGGAAACCGAACGGGCATGCCCAGCCGCAGACGAGCGAGCCGCTCACCGCACCGACGACCAGCAGCAAGCCGATGAGCAGGTAGGGCACTTCGAATGCGGCGGGCAGGAGCGCAGCGTAGTTCGCCGCCACGCCCACGGGGCAGGCGAACGAAGACAGCGGGCAGGAATAACAGTGGAAAACACAGCCGGGGATGCCGTGCAGCCACCGGCCCACCGGTGCCAGCCAGATGCCGAGAAAGCCCGTCTGCAACCAGGGACGAAGGCGTGACAACTTCCGTCCGAGCGCCGTCGGTTCACGCTCCTGACAATTGGGCACGGGACAGTCCATGTTAAAATCCGAAATCCGAATGCCGAAATCCGAATGCCGAAAAAAGGCCGGATTCCGAAGCGATCAACTCCAGATATGCATTCACATTCGGATTTCGGGCTTCGGTTTTCTTTCGGATTTCGGTTTTCGACATTCGGATTTGATTTGGCCACGCCGTGTGACCGGAAATTATTTTATTCAGGTGGGACAAGGCGTCTTCGCGTCCGTGTCAACCCGGACCTTCCATTGGGGAGGCGTCGCATTGGCCTGCTGTTTGGCCCAGCGGTCGAGCGCCTCGGCTTCCGCGGCGGGGTCCTCGAGCTTGGGCGGCGGCGGGGGAACAATTTGACTCGCGTATTGCACGCCGCCGGAGGAGAACGCCTTGACCAGTTGGATTTCCGAGGCGGTGCTTCCGCCGACCGTGTCCACGCCGGTCAGATGCCGCGCGCCGCCAAAAGCAAGGACGCCGCCGATCAGGACGGCGATGAAGCCGGGCCAGAAATCGTGGTGTTCCACGTCGCGCAAGGCGGGATCCACCTTTGGTTGTGGCACTCGTTTAAACATCCGGGTCAAGTGCAGCGTAAGTCATGCCCGCCGGTTTCGCAAACATGGCGGAGGCGGATGGGAATCGAACCCACCTGGGACTTTGTTGAGCCCCACAGCGGTTTTGAAGACCGTGAGCGCCACCAGGTCGCCTTACACCTCCGGGACAGGGCCCTGCGCCGCCGGCAGCATGCAACGGACGGTTCAGGTTGCCATTTCCAAACGACCGCATAACAACCGCATTGGGACAGATTCCGGGGACGATTTCAATCGGAATCAGGATGATACGGGCGCACTTGGACACTGTGACAAACAAAGTTGTATCGTTTCGGAAGGAACGCCGGATTTATCCGGCAGGGCATTTCATCACGCGGACCCGCTGCCGCATGAATGCGGCGTTCCCGTCGCAGTGCCAGCGATAGGACAAGCAAAAACATCGCTTCGCTCGTTTTTGCGGAAGTTTGGGCGGCGCGGCACGCCCTACCTTGGGGCAGCCCGGATGCGTCCATCAATGGCGCGATTACTCCGCCAAGGCCTTGAGCTGCGCGTCCAATTCATCGAGCGCGAAACCTTCCGCGATCACGCGATGATTGGCGTCGGCCAGAATCAGCCACGGCAATGCTGGAACTGCCGAGGCCCATTTTGATTTTTCGGATTTCTCCGTCACGCGCCCGACCGGGAATGAAACCGGACTGGTGCTTTTCCATTCATTGAATGTTTCATCGCCGGTGACTGCGGCTTGAACGCCCAGCACCGTGACGCCCTGCTGCCGTAGTGCGGCGGCCTGTTCATCCAACTGGTGGACCATGTGCCGCGACGGGCGCTGGCTCGCGTCGAACAGGCACAGCAACACCGCCTTGCCGGCGGGCGCGGTGTCGCTGGCGAGATTCACCGTGGCCAAATCGGGCAGTGGACCGCCTTTGAGCGAAGCGCGATACGATGGCTGACGGATGTTCCCCGACTGGGAACTCAAGGTCATCACGACATTGGTGTCGCCTGCCTCGACCGTAGCCTGCGCGTTGCCACCGCCGTTTTGCGAATAGGCAAACAGGCGGATTTGTCCCTCGCAAACCTGGAAATGAAAATGACCCTGACTGTCGGTGGTCATGTTACCATCCGGCTGGTCTTCGCCGCTTAATTGCACGTTCACGCCGGATGCCGGTTTGTCGTCATCTTTCAACACCTGTCCGGCGATGACCCGGTCGGCGAGCTTGAGGACGAACGGCGACAGTTCCACGCGGTTCGATTCGTATTCCGGCTGAAGCTGCCGCTGGCCCTTGCCGTAACCTTTGGCCGACGTATAAACGAGGTATTGCGCGTCCGGCGGGAGGCACTTGACTTCAAAGCGGCCTTCAGCATCGACGGGGCTGGTCGTCTGCTCATTTAGCTGTTCGTAGCTGTTGCCCGCCTTGAGCCACAAACCGACTTGGGCCGTGGTCAACGGAGCGCCGTCGGCATTTTTCACCTGCCCGGAAAATGCCAGCGCGGGTTTCAATTTCACATCGAGGTTCGTGGTTTCCTCCGGCAACTCCTCCGTGCCGGCCAGGTTGCGCGCCGGGTCGCGGAATACAAGCATCGCGCCTCCGTTTTGCAACTGCCACGACTGGAGCGACCAGGTAAGGTTGAACGCGCCGTTGGTCGCGGTCCTGGTCCAGCGCAGACCATTGCCATTGGACGGGAACACCGCCACCTGCACGCCGGCGGCAGGTTTGCCATCAGCATCCGTCACCGTGCCTTTCAGCTTGTGCGCCATGGAACCGGGGGCGCTGTTGTAGGTTTGACCGAGCCGGAGGACGACGTTCGTGTCGCCGCCTTCCGCCGAGATGTTGCCAAAGACATTCCTGCCGTTGGCGGAGATCTGGGCCGGGCCTTCGCAGACATGCTCGAAGCGGAATCGTCCCTCGCGGTCCGTCCGCACGTGAGCATTAGGCTGGTCCTCGCCGTAGAGATTCACATAACAGTCGGCGACCGGCTTATCGTCCGCGTCAAGCACCTGGCCGGCGAGTTTGAGGTTTGCCAGCTTGAGTTCCACGGTGTCGAGTTCCTGACGGATGGCGTCGGCGAAGATGTCGAGATTTTGCAACTGCCGCTGCCCGTAACCCGGCGCGGAAACAATGACGCCATATTTTCTGCCGGGTGGCAGCGCGGGAATTTCATACTGCCCCGGCGTGTTGGTGCGGGCCAACCCTTGCAGCCACATGCCGCTGCGGCCGGCCCAGAAAACGAGCGAGGCGGTCGCATTGATAACCGGTTTACCGTCGGATTCCACCCGGCCGGCCAGTGTAAGTCCCGGCGCGAGTTTCAAATCGAGCGGGCCGGTGTCTTCGTCAATGTCCTGCGCCACGGCTAGATTGTGTTCCACATCGCGGACGAGAATGCACACGGTCGAGTCGTTTTGTCCGAATGGGCGCTGATTCCATTCCAACTCAAATTTGCCGCCGGCATCGGTCTTGACCTCGCCCGCATTGGCGCCAAAACCACCCACAATTCTCACCAGCAATCCCGCCGCCGGCTGGCCGTCCGGCTGGCGAACGATGCCGGTGATTTGCTTTGGCGCGGCAATTTCGATCTCCACGCGATTCGTCTTGCCGGGTTCCACGCTGGCGGAGGTCTGGCTCGCGGGCATGGATTCACGGAGCGCCATCACCTGATAATCACCCGGCAGCAGCCGCAAAAAGGCGATGCCGTTGCTGTCGGAAGTGCCGGCGGTTTGAAAATTTTCCCGGTAGGCATTGACCATGACCTGTGCCAGCGGCTTGCGATCACCTTGTCCCAGTACAGCCACTTCCAGCAAACCACCGCGCGCCGCAATCACCTGCACGCCGTGGGTGGTTTGTCCGGACTCAACGGAAACCGGAACCGCGTCCGCGACCCATTCCGGGATGGCGTTGGTGCCGAAGACGGCCTGAATCCGGTAGGAACCGGCGGACACGTCGCTGATGTGGAACGCGCCGTCCGTGCCGGATTGCGCCGGCTCGCGCTCGCCGAAACTGAAAAAGCCCGGCCCGTCGGGCCGCAACATCAACCGCGCAACGGGCGGCGGTTGGTTGCTTCCCTCGGCGATGATTTTGCCTTCGATGCTGCCGGCCGGCTCCATGACCAATTTGATGTCTTCCTGTCCCGCGCGCCACGGCAGCGAGTCCAAGCCAGCGGAATCCTGCGACGATGGGCGCAACGTTTTCCCCGGTGCCTGAACCTCCAGGATGGCCGTGGCGTTGGTTGGAAAATTTTCAATGCGGAAACGGCCGGCCGCATCCGTGCAGTCGGTAAAACAATCGTGCGCGGGTTTGCCGGTGATGTAATTGAAAGTCCGCACACCGCCTTCCTGTGACATTTCGCTGATGGCCGTGGCCACGGAAACCTCGGCGTTGGCGACCGGTTTGTCCGCTTCGTCCACCACCACGCCCGACAGCGCCGCCGGCGGAGTCAGCACCAAACGTTCTTCCGTCTCGCCGGCGGGATTAAATGGCTGACCCAATTGTTTCCAGGCCGGCGCCAGTCCCGGCTTTCGCGCCAGCAAAAATCCCATGGCCCGCGACGCCGGAAATTCAAAAGCGCCATCCGCGCCCGTGGTAACGTGTTTATTTAATTCCAGAGGACTTGCCAGGAATGGATTTCTCTCGTAACGCCAATACTCCACCGTCGCGCCGGCCAGGGGCTTGCCGGAGGTGTCCGTGACCGTTCCGGTACAATTGGTTTTTTGCGGGCTGGTGTTGGCGCCGGTGGCCGGCGCTCTTTGAATGATGGGCTGCAGCCGTTCCTGTACCTGGGCGCGCGTGCCAAAGCCCAAGAGCACCGAAGCGGCAGAAACCAGAAGGAATTGCCGTGTCATTTTCATGGGATGTTTGATTATTTTTTTGCTTCAAGCGTCAACGGACTCGTCAGCACCTGGAACGGGCTGAAAATTTTGACGCCGCCAACCAACGGACGCTGAACATTTTTAGGCTCCCGCCATGAGAGCGAACAAACGCCACCTCACCCAAACTCGAACGTGTTCGTATAACACAACGTCCCGTCGGCATTGGCCAGCATCAGTTTGGGGCCGCGCGGGCGCTGGCCGTCGCGCAGCATCTCGATGGACTCCTTCTGTCGTCCCACGAAACTGAGGCTGAAGGCGACCTGGCGGTTGGTGTTCTCGGTCGCCTTGAGCACGGCTTGCACCGGCTCGCCGATTTCCAGCACGGCGGTTTTGTCGGCGGCGACCTCGAAGCTGGCGGTTTTGGGGAAATTATAGCCTGACAGCGTCCACGCCACGCCTTTTTCATCCTTGCGATTGATCGTCCAGTGGAAGATCCGGTAATTGCCTGCCGGCAAGGTGAATTCGCCGTTCACCGGTTTGCGCACGAAATGGCCGTTCCCGCCGAACGCGACGAATTCGGAAATGTTTTCCGGCACCCGCACTGGGCCGAGCGTGACGTTCTCCGCCTTTTGCACCTTGACGAACGCGCCGTCGCGGGCGGCTTCGATCCGGAAAAACTTTCCGTCCACTTCCAGCATCCTGCCCAAAAAACGTTCGCCGGTCTTGTCGCCCCCGACCTGGACGCGGTCGCTGTCATACGGATCCGGCGCGACGTCGTTGAACGTGCCGTTGACGTTGCCGTCAATCAGTTGGATGCGCTTTTTCGTGCCGTCGAAATTCACCACGCCTTCATACCAGCCGGCAGACGACGCCAGCAATTGTGCGGGATTCTTTTCGTATTGATAGAACCGGAACACGAGATGATAGGTAATCGGCCCGTCCTCGCCCTTGAAAACAACCGGCACCGGCGGAAAATAGGCGTTGTAGGAATCCAGCCGCGCCTGGATGGGAGTTTCGTCGTCCAGCCGGCCATTGCCGTTGCTGTCAATGAACAGGCGGTCATAAGGGCCGGACTTGCGCGTGCGGTCGAGACAAAGCCAGCGGCCGCCGGCGGGGTCCATCGGCGTAAGCCAGCGCGCGAAATAGGGCGGCGCGTTCAGCTTGGGCAGGGCGACGCCGGGCGGCGGGTTGGTGGTCAGTTCCACCTGGTGGTAGGCGCGGCCCTCGGCGCTGGTGTGGTATTCCAGCCATTGCTCGGGCTGCGCCAGCGCCGTGGTCGCCAGAACCAATCCGGCGAAGGCGGCCCATTTTCCCAATCCTTTGACAGGTTTTAAGGAATCCATTTTTCGCATAACACATTTTTCAAACTCTTTGGCCATTATCAAACACTTTTTCCCGGTCTGGCGGCGGGCAACGGCGCCATCTCCGGCGGCAAAACCGGTGGCGGAGTTTCGCGTCCCAAATGCAACAGCAAGTTGAGCCGTTCGCGGAAAAGTGAGTTGGCGGAAGACAGAACCAGGAACGGGAACAGCGTGACGAACCCGGCTGCCGTCAGAACCAAAACCACGACGAAGAATTCCTGCCCCGGCAACTGACCACCCGAAACAATCATTGCGAAGGCAAAGAACGGTGTGAGAATCACCAGCCAAAGCGCCAGCAGTGACAGGAAGATCCAGAGGTAGAGTTCCAAGGGACGATAACGGCCCCGGCAGGCCAACCCGGCCAAAAAGATGGCCAGCGCAACCACAAGAACGCTGAGGGCCAGCGGAACCAGCATCACCAACACCAGGGAGGCCCCGTCCCCGGTCCAATCCTGCCTGACCAAAAAACTGAAAAGGCTGAAGACCCCCAGGGTGGGCGCAAGGCACAGGAAAGTGACGAAGCGATGGCGGCGCGCCAGTTGGGGTGCCAGCAGCCAGACGGCGGCAACGCCAAAGGCCAGCGAACCCGCCATCTCCAGAAACATGTCTGCCGTGCCCGATGGCAGAAATTCAAAGGCTGACTGCGACAATTGTTCCATGGCCGCCACACATCCGAGTGGCAGCCAGATCCACCATGCCCGGCCGCAACGGTTTGGCTTCGCCAATAACAGCAGCAAAACCGCCAGCCACGGCAGAAATGAAGGGATGAGACTGGGGGGTGTCCACCGGTAGCTGACTGGAGCGCCTTCCTTCGCGCCGAGGCCTCCGAGATCGGAAATGGCCACAATCTTCAGTTCGCCGGCGGTCGTGGAAGGTACTCGCCATGAGTACGAGCAGGTGCTGCCTCAGCCAAATTCGAATTTGCCCGACGCGATTTTCCGGTCGCCTTTGTACACCGCGAACTCAGGCGGCTGGGAGCGGTCCACCCGCGCCAGTTGATAGACCTCGCCGCCCGCGCCCAGCAACTGGTAATTGAAACGCAGGGATTTCCCGTGACGGCTGAGGGACACCGAGTTCGTCAGCGGACCACCCGCCGCCAACACCCCCGGCTTGTTCCCGTCAATGGTAATCCCCTGGTCCGGCCGCACCGAATAGGTGGAGTAATAGGCCACGGTGTCGCCCTGCTTCAGCCAGACTTCCGGCCGGTTGTATTTGCCCACCGGAACCTTCACGACCGTTTCCGGCTGGTCCAGCACCACCAGATACGGCCCGCCTTGCAGGATGGCACGCTCAATAAAATGGCCGTTGATTTTCAGTTCCCCCAGCAACGGCTGTTGCCCGGTGAACTGCAGCTTGAGCTTTGAACTGACTCCTCGCGATTCGTTGGTGCAATCCAACTGCCAGGCCTGGTTTTGAACGAACAGCTTCCGGGAGAAGGGAAAGGCAGCTGACGAATCCGGGTCCGTGTTAAACGGTTCGTTCCGTTCCGCCCAGGGACGCAGCAGCATATAATCGCCATCGCGCGGGTCAGATTTGTCAAAAGAAGTCTCCACGATGCCCACCTGCCAGTCCGCGCCCTGTAAAATCACCTTGCCCTGCCAAAACGAACGCACGGCAGCGGTGCAGTTGGGCCGGGACCCGTAATTATACAGGTTGAGGTCCGCGAGCAATTCGCGATCACCTGACAATGTTTTGAAAGGCAGGTGGACGTTGGTAAATGTCTGGTAGTATCTGGAATGATTCTTCTCCCGGCACCCAAACACCCCGGCGGGGTCATCGGTCAAATCCAGGTTGCGATTCAGATCGAGGTAAAGTTTTCCGGCGGCACTGTCCCAGGCAAAAGCGATCGAATTGCTGGCGCTGCCACTGGGCTGGAAGGTGCCGCGCACAACTTTGCTCCCGGCAAACACCGGTTCTTTTGTGAACGGCGTGGATCGAGTGACCAGGGGGAGCCCCCAGTTAATGAAGCTATACCCGACCTCGCCGTACTCAAGATAGACGGTTTGAACCTGGCCGGATTGAGGATTTGCGGCAGCCGTCGCTTCGAGGCCGGAGGCGGCATTGACCATGAAGCCTGCTCCGAAGAGAAGCACCACCCACAAAACCGCGCCGTACCGGGCGGCTTTTGTCAGTCCTGAACTCATGAACATCCTTCTTGCCACCGTGATGGGCATTACAACGGGTTGTGGGCTGTTAATCAAGAAGATTCCCTCACGCGACCGCAGAAGTTTCGGTCCGGAAGCAGAGGGGACGGAGTTTGGTTGCCCCGCAGAAACCTAACAGCCCGTTGAAAATCTTTTTCTTTGTAGGAGACGAGGTGACGAGTCTCAAATTTCTTCGGCTTCTGAAGGACAAGTTAGAGACTCCTTACGTCGTCTCCTACTTTTTAATCGCCGGCTAAAGCACTCTTTCCCAATCGCGAACTTTGCCGGGAACAATCCGGAACAGCGGATGCGGCGCGGGAATCTTCACCGGCAAAAGATCGCGATATCTTTTTACGTCCCGCCTTTTCAATTTCCGTTTCAAATACCGCCACTCGTAAAGCAGTTGGCCGCGCGTCTCCTTCAATTTGCCGCGAATTCGTCGCGCGCCGATTTTGGACGCGCCAAATTTATAACCGCGCTGCACAGCTTCTTCACGCACCGCCGCCAGATAAGCCGCCAGCGCGGCGGGCGGATTGGCCAGTCCGGAAAAGCGGCGCAATTGCGGGTGATGCTTGTACCCGCGGGTTGCACCGCGGAGGACCTTTTGCGCCAGCAACGCCTCGCGCCAGAGCGCCACCAGCCCCCGGGCGTCCAGATATTTCGGATGCAACGTCCACAATCGCATGAGGAATTTTAGGCGGCCGCATTTCGGAAGTCGCGGTTGAAATGCCAAACTGCCCGAATTATTCGTCCTCGTCCTCCTTCTCGTCCTCGTCCTCGATTGCTCCGGGTTCGATTACGAGAACGAGGACGACGACAAGGGCGATGACGGTTTAGTCGGGCTCATGTTCACTGACAGGGAGTTCCAGTGTTTGGTGGTACTGCCCGAAATCACTTCAAACATTCCGTCAAATCTGGCATCTAATCCGTGTGCGACGCATCGGAACCATTCTGGCGGGTCTGTTTTGCCTCGCGGCCATCACCGCATCCGCCGCCCACACTCAGGTGGGGCTGATTTTGTCCGCCGACACCGCGCGTCCCGGCGACACCGTGCTGGCCGGTGTGGATTTGAAAATGGAGCCGGGCTGGCACACGTACTGGAAAAATCCGGGCGCCGCCGGCTACGCCACCAAAATCGTATGGCAGCTCCCGCCCGGCATCACCGCCGGAGACATTCAATGGCCGCTCCCTGAAAAATTGCCGCCCGCCGAAGTCACCACCTACGGGTACGACAATGAGGTTGTCCTGCTCGTACCGCTCAAGCTGGCCGCCGATTTGAAGCCCGGCCCGCTCGATTTGAAGGCGAAAGTTTCCTGGCTCGAATGCAAGGAAGCGTGCGTCCCCGGCAGCGGCGACGTCGAAGCTGCGCTCAATGTCGGCGGCGAAACCAAAACTTCCGCCGCTGACGCGCTCATCAAATTATGGCAGAAAAAAATACCAACAACGAAAACCAACGACCTAACCGCGTTAACCGCGCGTGCATGGTGGGAAGGGCCTGGCAACGGTGACACACGAACATTGGTCGTCGCATGGAGTTTGATCATCGATGGACAATTAGGAGATGCTACACGGGGCGCTGACTTTTTTCCAAATACCAGCGAGCAATTTGAAATTCAAGGAGCAACTGAAAATATTCCCACCCCTCCTGCAGGCGTTCGCTTACGCAAGCTCGTCAAAAAGTATTCCGGCGATTGGCCCAAGTCGATTTCAGGCGTGCTGGTAAATCAATGGGATTCTTCGCGAGAAGGCATCGAGGTCAATTTGGTCATTAGCGAAAAACTGGAGAGTGGGACAGGCGCGACACCTATCATACCTTCACAACCCCTCTGGCGAATGCTGCTCTACGCGTTCATTGGCGGGTTGATTCTGAACATCATGCCGTGCGTGCTGCCGGTCATCGCGCTGAAGATTCTCGGCTTCGTCGGCGAAGCCCGCAGCGACCCGCGTCATGTGCGCAAACTCGGTCTCGTCTATGCGCTCGGCGTATTGGTGTCGTTCCTCGCGCTGGCCGCCGTCGTCATCGGCGTCAAGGCTGCCGGACACCGGGCCGGCTGGGGCATGCAGTTTAGCAGCCCGGTTTTTGTGGTCTGCCTCACCACGCTGGTCTTGCTCGTCGCGTTGAATCTCTTCGGTGTGTTTGAGGTCACGCTCGGCGGACGCGCGCTGGACGCCGCCAGCAGACTGGCGTCCAAACACGGCGCCGCTGGCGCATTTTTCAACGGTTTGTTGACAACGGTGCTCGCCACATCCTGCACCGCACCTGTTCTCGGTACGGCGCTCGGCTTCGCATTCAAAGAAGGCGAGACGGTGATCTTTCTGATTTTTCTAACCGTTGGAATTGGTCTGGCTGTGCCGTATGTGGTGTTGAGTTGGAATCCGGCATTGCTGAAATTTTTGCCCAAACCCGGCGCGTGGATGGAAAGGTTTAAAATCGCCATGGGCTTCCCGATGCTGGCAACCACTGTGTGGCTGTTCCTGCTGGCAGCCGGGAATTTTGACAAAGGCCGCACACTTTGGTTTGGATTATTCCTCGTCGCCCTTGGCCTCGCGGCTTGGATTTGGGGTGAGTTCGTGCAGAGAGGAACAAAACACCGCGGCCTAGCCAGGGCTGTCAGTATTCTTCTTGCTGGCGGAATTGGAATTTATGCCTTTTGCCAGACGCCGGATCAAATTGAGTGGCAATCATGGAACCCCGCCGCCGTAGCCGGGGCGCAAGCTGCGGGCAGGCCTGTGCTTGTGGATTTTACCGCCGACTGGTGCGTCAACTGCCAGGTTAACAAAAAATTCGCCATCGAAGTCCCGTCTGTGCGCGCCAAGCTCAAATCCATGAACGCGGTCGCGCTGCTGGGCGATTACACGCATTTCACGAACACCATCACGGCGGAGCTGAACCGTTTCAACCGCGCCGGCGTGCCGCTGGTCCTCGTTTATCCCAAGGACGCCGCCGCGCCGCCCATTGTCCTGCCGGAGGTTTTGACCCCGGGCATCATGCTGAATGCGCTGGGCCGCGCGGCAAAAGAATGACGTAGCGGCGGTCGGCAGACCGCCGCATCTTTCATGTAAATCGAATAATGCGGCTCTCTTCCGAGGAGCCGCTACGCCAGTAACGCGCCCGTTGACATTTTGAACGGAATGACTACATTGGTGTCTCTTAACCGAATAATTAAAAATTCTGAACATATGAAAAGAGCATTTGTATTATTGACGGCGGTGGCACTGGCTGCGAACGCGCTGGCGGTGGAAATCGGCAAACCCGCGCCGGATTTTTCGGCCACGGACATCAACGGTAAAACAGTCAAGCTCAGCGATTACAAGAGCAAGATTGTCGTATTGGAATCCTACAACTCCGATTGTCCATTCTGTAACAATCATTACAAGACCGGCGCGATGCAGGAGTTGGAAAAAGACTTGGCTGCCAAGGGCGTCGTGTGGCTCATCGTCAATTCCGTCAACCCCAACAATCCTAGCCATCGCACGCCCGAACAGGCCCGGCAGGAAATCGCCGACAAGAAAATTGTTGCCACGGCCTGGATTGACGACAGCTCCGGCGCGGTCGGCCATCTTTACGGCATGAAAACCACGCCGGACATGTATGTGATTGATAAGAACGGCGTGCTCGCCTATCACGGCGCGATTGACAACAAACCCGATCCGCAACACGACCCCAAAACCGCGCGCAATTATGTCCGCGAAGCCGTGGACGCCCTGCTCGCCGGTAAACCGGTGGAAGTCAGCCAGACCAAGCCCTACGGTTGCAGCGTCAAATACGCGGATTGATTCACTCCATAAAACCCTCGTAGCCGCGGACGTCAGTCCGCGCACTTTGAATTCAATGAAAGTCAGCGCCGACTCACGTCGGCGGCTACGGTATTGCATTGGTACCATGCGATGACTTCATCGGGCCACAGGCCCGACACTACACGTCCGTCACTGCTTGTTGCTTCCGGACGTGCTCGAAGAATTCCTCGGCCACGATGTAACCGGCACAATTCGCCGTGCCGCAGCGGCAGGGATGCTCCCGGTAATCCTCGAGGTCGTAGCCGTAGTTGAACGTGATTTCCTCCCCGGCCCGGATGCCGCGTCGCGCCACAATCCAGATGCGCCCGCCGTCCAGTTCCGCCTCGCAGTTCGGATCGCAACTGTGATTCAGGAAACGCGCCGGGTTCCACGGCACGTTGCCGTCAAGGTCGTGCGTGTCGTCCAGCGAGAAAATGTATTCGTTGTTCAACTCGCACCGGCGCAGCGATTCGGCCTTGGTGATCTTTTCAACGATGTACTCGATGACGTGTGTGCCGGCGGCGATGTCCGTTTTGGCAAACCCGCCGGTGCCGTGAATGACCGATTCGTGAAACCAAACCAGCGCCGTTTCCGCAATGGCTGAATTGGTCAACGAAGGCTGCATGATCTTAAACCTGTAGCGGCGGTCTATGACCGTCGATGACCCAATTTACTATTTGGCGGCGGTCGCAGACCGCCGCTACAGCCGTCTTGCAGGAAGTTCGGAATGTCGAAACCGAACTTGCGGCAGAACGTTTCCAAGGGCGCGCGAATCTCCACCCGCCGACGGGTGAACGGATCGACGTAAGCCAGCCGCACGGCGCGCAAACCCAATTCCAGCCTGGCGTCTTCGCGTCCGTAAAGCTCATCGCCAACAACGGGCAGTCCGGATTCCGCGAGGTGGACACGGATTTGATGCGTGCGACCGGTGACAGGCCGCGCTTCCACCAGTGAAAGTTTTCCGTGTTTTTCCAAAACCCGGAAACGTGTTTCGGCATTTTTGCCATGGCGCGAGTCCACTTTCATTTTTCTGAATCGCTTTTTGTCCGGCGCGAGTTTGAGTTCGCACGTCCATTCATTTTGCTTCGGCTCGCCCACCACGACGGCCAGATACGTCTTCTCCATTTTGCGGCCCTCGAACAAATCAAAAAACCTTTTGACCGCACCGGGGCTTTTAGCAAAGAGCAAAACGCCGCTCGTGTCCGCGTCGAGGCGATGGACATGGCGAAGAAATTTCAGTCCGCGCGACCGCGCCCAGAAATCTCGCGCAGCAATGGAAGATTCGATGGCCGCCTGCAAATTGCGCGACGTGTTCTGCCACGCCACCGGCGCGAGCATCCAGCCGCGCGGCTTGTCCATCGCGATGACCGCCCGGTCCTCGTACAAAATCGGGATCGGCTCGCAATCCGGCAGTTCGATGGAGTTGGGCTTGGCCATGCGGCATGGTAGCAGCCGACGTCAGTCGGCTCAAACTTTTCGGCAGTGGGAAAGGTTGCCTGATGCTTATTTGAAAAGTTGAACCTGTGTCAGGCCGGCAACGCGGGCCAGTTCCGCCTGGGCGGCGTCGCAAGTGATGAACACTTCCGCGCGGACGTGTTGGGCGGCGGCAACGTGGACAAAATCCCAAGTGCCGGCGGCGGAGTTTGGAGCGTGACGCGCGCTTAATTCATCGCCCCATTCCAAAAGATCGGACAAACGTTGGATGCCCAACTTCAGCCGTTGCGAGGTTTCGCTGGCACGGTAGGCCTGCCAGGCAATGGCGGCGTATTTACCGGAGAGACGGCGTAGATTGTGCCGCAATTCAATTCGCAGCAGCGGGTTCCAGCAAAATTCCAGCGCGCGTTCCCGGCACCAAGACGTCACCACTGGGGCAAATTCATCCGCCGGATTGAACCAGGCAATCAGCGCGGAAGTGTCGGCGTAAATTCTCATCGCCGGCGGCGCTGGCGTTCCTGGAGAACGGGATTCGGCAGGCGGTCGGCGGCCTTGACGCTTTTTTGCGCCCGCCACACCTCGCCCATGATGTCCGCCCAGCCGCGCGACTTGGGAACCGTCAAAGGCTCGATCCGCCCGATGGTGCGGCCATTGCGGGTGATGACCAGGGATTCGCCCTGCTCAAGCTGGTTCAAAACCGACTTGGTTTCCTGATGCAACTGCTTTGCCGTAATCGTGCTCACGGAGAAAAAGTAACACTTTAAAAGTGTCACCGCAAGACTTTAAAAACAAGGCCAGCCGAAGCCGGCAGTTCGATGGAATTAGGCTTGGCCATTCGCCCTACCGTAGCAGCCGACGTGAGTCGGCTCAAACTTTTCGGCAGCGCAGATAGAATTGACCAAATTTACAAAATTCCTTCTCGCCGTTCGTTTACGCTCATGCTAAACCAAATCCCGACACAAAACTGGACTGAATTATGCCATTCACACTTGAAGAACTACTCTCAACTGACCAGCGGCTGCGAACGGTGTATCTCCATGACTCGGTGCAACAGGCCATTAACTTGATGCACCAGCACAGCTACGATCAGTTGCCGGTTGTGGATAAGGATGGAAAGACCTCGCTAAAACAGGTGGTGACATTCGACACCATTCTTCAAGCCGTGCGATCATTCAACACCAAGCCGGAATCGCTGCACGTGAGGGATGTTGCGCGAGCCGTGCGGACCTATGCCGCAGACGCAGACCTGCTCGCCACGCTTGATGACATTCAGCGGGAAAATTTCGCTCTCATTGTGGACGAGAACGATGTCCTGACCGGCATTGTCACCACTGCGGATACCACGGTCTTTTTCCGTGAGTATGCACAGGACTTAATGCAGATCGAGGGCATTGAGTCGCGGATGAAAGAGGCCATCACTGCGCTCTATGCCGGAAATGACGCTGGCTTGGAGTCGGCGGTTGAGGCGGTGACAGACCGGGCGGCAGACATCCGCAAAAAGTTCCCGGTAGCAATCCGAGGTTATCTCGAAAAAGCTGGCCTGAAAGCGCCGGTCACGGGCAATGATGAAGCTCTTGCCGAGGCGGAGAAGCGGCTTGCCCTGCCCAAACCGGGCAAGGAGTTTGAGCGGTTATCGTTTGATGAATTTACCGAAGTTCTGCTTGGACATCCCAACGCGCCGAAGCTGACTCAATCCAGTGGTGTAAACGAACTGCGGGGCTTGTTACAACAGGTTCGGGATGCGCGCAACAAGCTCGCCCATTTTCGGGGCGAATTGTCAGCGGAAGAGCGTCGCACGATTCAATTCGCTTCTGAATGGCTGGAGCGAAATCTCCCTGTGCCGAATATCGTGCCGCCAGCTCCACCAGCGGTGATTGTCGCGCCACCACCAGGCTCACCTGCGCCGCAAGAGGATGAAGACGAAACTCCAAAGGGAAGCTACGCGCCGCTCGCGGCGCATTTAAAGGCACAAAAAGTTGCTGTGACCTCGCTGACATTTCAGCAAATTGAACGCATCCTTGGAAAGGGACTACCCAGTTCTGCCTTTGAATACCGCGCTTGGTGGGCGAATGATCCGGCAAAGCCGCAGTCGGCAGCATGGTTGGATGAGGGTTGGCGAACGGTTGCCGTTAATATGAATGAACGCCGGCTCACGTTCGTTCGCACTAACGACCGTGCGAACGCCTATGTAAATTTTTTCGAGAGCCTGAACGCACGATTAAGCGCTATATCAGGCTTCCCGTCGCGCCATATTCCGCCGCCCAAGGGAGCAGGTTGGCAGGTTCTTGCATTTCTAAACTGGATCGGGCGGGGTCAGGCGGCCAGCCTGTTTGCCACGTTCACTCGTAATAAAGAAATGCGGATTGAGCTTTATCTAGATTGCGGGAACAAGGAGCTAAACAAACAGCGATTCGATGAATTATTTGCCCGAAAGAGTGAGATTGAAACCATAGTCGGTGAACCGTTGATGTGGGAGCGGCGCGATGACAATCGTGCGTGCCGGATAGCCATCTACAAAAAGGCCCAAATTCAAACGGATGCCCAAAAACCAGAACTACTTGATTGGGCAACGCAGAAAGCAGTCGCCCTCTACAAAGCATTTGCACCAGAGTTTCTGCCCAAGAAATGACCATGAGCATCCCGACCTCCAACCGGACTTAATTTCAACGCTTCCGCCATTCCTTTTTCGGCGGCTCGGGCAGGCCCTGCGCCCGGAACGCCGTGCGGAAATGGACCTTGGCGATTTTCGGCAGATTTTCAGCACCCTGCTCCGCCACAAATTTCTTCGCCGCCTCGTCCACCGTACTCGACGCGCCTTTCGGCAGTTCCACGTTGAATTGTTTCTCCAGCTTCACCAGCCCTTTCACAAATCCGTCCCGCGCCAGGATAGAAGCCGCCGCCACCGCCAGATCTTCTTCGGCCCGGTGCTTCTGGACCAGTTCGATCTCCCGGCCCAGCGACATCAACGCCTTTGCCACGACTTCCTTGCTCGAAGCAAACTGGTCGCTGATGGCCTTGACCGGCGCCGGGTTCATCTGGTGTCGCAGCACCATCAGATTTTCAATCACGCGCGCGTGGCCCCACGCCAGGATGGCGTTTACGCTTTTCATTTTCGCGTAAAGCCGGTTGTAAGCCTCGTTGCCAATCGTCACGGTATTCACCACGCAACCGGACGTTTTGCGGATTTTTTCCGCCAGCCCGGAAATTTTCTTGTCGCTGGAAATGTTCTTGGAATCGCGGATGCCGGCACCCTGCCACGCCTTGACGACGTTTTCGTTGATGTAAACTCCAGCAATGCACAACGGCCCGAAGAAATCGCCCTTGCCGCTTTCGTCCACGCCGATGCGCGGCTGCAGTAAATCGGGATTCAGGACGGTTTCGTAACCCAGCCGCGCCTGTTTCAGGATTTCCGGTTCGAGCAGGAACTCGATGAAATCCTGCGTGCCTTTGCCCTGCACCACCAGTTTGCCGCTTTCGTAAAAGACCACGTTGGCCTTTTCCGATTCGAACGCAAACCGCGCATAAGGCACTTCGCGGAACTTCCAGTGACGCGCGCGCAAAACGGCGGCGAGCGCCTTCGCCTGCGCGTCCGTCAGCTTGCACGTATGGGAAGTCAGCGGTTGCACTGAAAAAGAATAACCACAAAGAACATAAAGAACACAAAGTTTTTTGCGCGATTGGTTTGGTGTCCCGCCTTCAGGCGGCATTGCCGATTTTCCGAAGAACCGCCTAAAGGCGGGACACCAAACGGGAAGACCTCCTGGCGCCGGCGGGACGAGCCGATAATCAAAAACCTTTGCCCGAAACGCGGCTCGTCGGTAGCCTCGCCCCACCAAATTACGCGTGAGTTCCAACTCTAAATTCAAAATTCAAAATTCAAAACTGCGAAAGCTTAACGGGCTTTTGCTCGCTTGGTTCTCCGCCAACGCGCGCGACCTGCCGTGGCGGCGCACGCGCGATCCCTACGCCATCTGGGTTTCCGAAATCATGCTCCAGCAGACACAGGTCAAAACGGTTGTGCCGTATTGGAAACGCTGGATGCGTGAATTGCCGACCATCGAGGCTGTGGCAAAAGCGCGTTTGGAAAAGATCCACAAGCTTTGGGAAGGCCTCGGCTACTACACCCGCGCCCGGAATTTACAGAAAGCTGCAAAACAAATCGTCGCACAACATGATGCCCATTCAAAGCCCCGTAGGAGACGAGGTAACGAGTCTCAAACAAAAAAGGAATTAGAGACTCCTTCCGCCTTCGCCCGGCTACGGCGAGACAAGCACGTCGTCTCCTACAAATTCCCGGATAATTTTGACGACGTGCTCGCGCTGCCGGGAATCGGCCGTTACACCGGCGGCGCGATTTGCAGCATCGCCTTCAACCAACCGGCACCGATTCTCGACGGCAATGTCATTCGCGTCCTGACGCGGGTTTTCGGCATCGGTCAAAACCCGCGAGAAAAGAAAACCAATGCATATCTGTGGCGACTGGCGGAAGAATTGGTTGTTCACGCTTCCGCCAACAATTCGAGGACGAGAACGAAGGACGAGGACGAGGAAAGGTCCGCGTGCTCGCACTTCAACCAGTCCCTCATGGAACTTGGCGCCTTGGTCTGTACGCCGCGAAATCCACAGTGCCCGGTTTGCCCGGTGAAAAAACTTTGCGTCGCTTTCCGGGAAAATCGTGCGGCTGAACTGCCAAACCTTGGCCGGCGCACCGCCACCACCACGCGTCGCTTCATTGCCTTCGTCATCGAGCGCAATGGAAAATTCCTTGTCCGGCAACGGCCCGCCGGGGTCGTCAACGCACACTTGTGGGAATTTCCAAATGTGGAAATTGGAACGCGGCTCTCCCGGCCGCAGGCTGCCGTTTCAGAATTCAGCGCGCTGCGGGTCACAGACCCGCGCTCCGAATCAGTTGCGGACGTTGCGGCACAATTGTTTGGTTCCAGTCCCACCAGCATCAACCACCTTTGCACCGTGAAACATTCGATTACGCGCTATCGCATTACGCTGGAAGCGTTTCGAGTTCAACTCGGAGGGCGGAGTTCCACGACGCCCAAAATTTTTGGGACTCGCAGAGTTCGCCCCTCCGAAACCGGCGTCTGGCAGTCGCCCGCGCAAATGAACCGGCTGGCCTTCACCAGCGCCCACAAAAAACTGGCCAGCGCGGCCACCGATTGTATCCTGTCCGGCCGATGATTTATTTCGATCACAACGCCACCGCGCCGGTGATGCGCGAGGCGCGTGAAGCCTGGCTCGATGCCACCGAGAAGATTACGGGCAATCCGTCCAGCCCGCATCAAATCGGGGGTCGCGCCGGCACCGCGCTCAGGGAAGCGCGCGAAAAGCTCGCGCATTTTCTCGGCTGCCAGCCGGCGGACATCATCTGGACGAGCGGGGCGACCGAGGCGAACAACATGGTCATGCACCATTTTGCGCGGACGCTCGATGCGAAGGGCGAGGCCTGGATTTCCGCCATTGAACATCCCTGTGTCCACGAATCCGCGAAACATTATTTTGGCAAACGCGCCAGATTGATTCCGGTCACCCACGACGGCGTGATTGATCTGGACTGGCTGACGGCCGAACTCGCCGATATGCGCCCCGGGCTCGTCGGCATCATGGCCGCGAACAACGAGACCGGCGTCATGCAGCCCTGGCGCGAGGCGCTGGCGATTTGCCGTCAATACAAGGTGCCTTTCTTCTCCGACGCCGTGCAATGGCTCGGCAAAATGCCGGCCAAGGGACTGGGCGAATGCGATTATCTGAGCGGCGCGGCGCACAAGTTTGGCGGGCCGCGCGGCGTTGGTTTTTTGAAAGTACCGCACAAAAGCCATGTCACTCCGCTGATTCTCGGCGGCAAGCAGGAACAAGGCCGCCGGGCCGGAACGGAAAATGTCCCGATTATTTTGTCCATGCTGGCCGCGCTCGAAATCCGCGAAAAACAAATCAGCCACAGCGAACACCTCCTGCGCGGCGTATGGCGCGAGAATTTTGAGCGGCAGCTTTTGCACAAACTGCCCGGCTCGATCGTCGTCGGCGCGGCGGCGCCGCGTTTATGGAACACCGTTTCCGCGCTCATGCCCGAGGGCGGACAGCAACGCTGGCTGACGAAACTCGACAAGGCCGGATTTGCGGTTTCGACCGGTTCCGCCTGCACGACCGGCAAGGAGGAGCCGTCGCACGTGCTGGCGGCGATGGGTTTCAAGCCGGCGGAAGCGTATCGCGTGCTGCGTTTCAGCAGCGGTTGGGAAACGACCGAAGCCGACTGGGACGCGCTGGCCAACGCCCTGGCGAAAGTCCATGCCGAAGTGCATCACGCCAAGGCCCACGCCGCCGCTTGAACTTTTTGTCCCGGTTGACTGTCAAATGTGGAAATCCCCAAACCCAGGAGACCAAATTATGATGACCCGACGTCAAGCCATTAAAACCACCGCGCTTGCCAGTGCTGCGTTCGTTACGTTGCCCGGCGCGGTCGCCCAACCGCTGCCGACTACGACTACGTTGCCCGGCGCGGTCGCCCAGCCGCTGATCACCACCGCGGGCAGCGGCCCGTTCACGTTGCCGCCGCTGCCTTACGCCTACGACGCGCTTGAACCGCACATTGACGCCCGCACGATGGAGATTCACCACGACAAGCACCACGCCGCCTACGTGACGAATTTAAACAAGGCGGTTGCCGACTGGCCGGAGATTCCCGACCTCAGTAAAAAATCCGTCGGGGTTTTGCTTCAAAATTTGAATTCTGTTCCTGAAAAAATCCGCACCGCCGTCCGCAACAACGGCGGCGGGCATTTCAACCATTCGCTGTTCTGGGAGATGATGAAGCCGGCCGGCGGTGGCGAACCGGCCGGTGAACTGGCCAAAGCCATTGATTCCGGCTTCGGCAGCTTCGCCGCGTTCAAAGACAACTTCACCAAGGTCGCGCTCGGACAATTCGGCAGCGGCTGGGCCTGGCTCGTCCTCGACGGCAGGCAATTGAAAATCGAATCCACACCCAATCAAGACACGCCGTTGAGTTCAGGCCGCACACCGCTCCTCGGCCTCGATGTCTGGGAGCACGCCTACTACCTGAAGCACCAAAACAAGCGGGCGGATTACATCGCCGCGTGGTGGAACGTCGTGAATTGGAACTTTGCGGCGGATGAATTTCACGCCGTCACCCATCAGCCGGCCTGATTTTCCGCGGCTTAATTGGCCGCGCCGCCGAGCATCCGCACTTCGCGTTGCGGGAAGGGAATTTCGATTTTGTTCGCGCGGAATTGCTCGACAATGGCCTGGTAAATTTCCGCCTGCGCCGGGCCGTAATCGCCCACCGCCGTCCACGGTTTGATGGCAACACTGATGGATGAATCCGCCAGCATCGTCACGCCAACGACGGGCGCGGGTTCCTTGAGCACACGGGCATTGCGGGTCAGCACACCCCGCACGATGACCAGCGCGCCGCTGATGTTTGTGTTGTAGGCGACACCCACCGACAAATCAAGCTGCCGGATGTGGCCATAGTTGTGCAAAATTTCACCGACAATTTTCCGGTTGGGAATGATTACTTGTGAGTGATCGGCATGCAGCAGCGTGGTCGTGAAAAGTTCGATGCTGGTCACCTGTCCCTGCACGCCGGCAATTTCAATGTATTCGCCGAAACGAAAGGGTTTGGTGAAAATAATCGTCAGTCCGGCCATGAGATTGCTGAGGATGCCTTGCATGGCCAGACCAATTCCCAAGCCGGCCACGCCGACACCAGCAATCAACGCCGTCACGTCCATGCCCGCTGTGCCCAGCGCAACGACCAAGGCCATGGCAAAGATAAGCAACCGCACAATGCGCACCAGTAATTTGCGCATCGGCGGTTCCATCGCCTTGCCCGTCAGCCAGCGGTCCATCAGGTTGCCGATCCAACGCGCGACAATGAAACCAATCACCACCACGACCAGCGCCGAAATGAGCGCGCCGCTGTGGCTGATGACGTATTCGATGAGTTTGTCCTGCCAGGCTGCTGTGCTTCCGGTTTTATTCATGGTCACCTCAAGTTGTTGGTCCGTCGCCATCATTCGTTAAAGGAATTCAATGCGCTTCGTCAATACTTGAATTGTTGACGCCAACCGCCTTTCTGCCACTCTGCCGCAACCGCATGACGAAAAAATCGGGCAACCGGCTCATTGTGCTCCTGCTTATTCCTGCTGCGGCAATTCTCGCCGTGACCGGCCTGTTGATTTTCGACGCCGCCCGGCCATTGCCACCCATCCAGCCCCTGCCCAATCCCAATGGCTACGATGATTTGGTGAAAGCCGGGAAAATGCTTGCAAGCAATGTCTCCGACTACGACAAAATGAATCACGAAGAATTGCGAATGCTCGTCACAAGTAATTCAAACGCGCTGCAAGCAGCTCGTTCAGGATTGCAACAGCAATGCCGTGTTTCACTTCGGTTTTCGGCAGATTATCCCGATCTTGATAAAATGTCTGGCCTTAAAAAATTGGCACAAGCATTCATAGCGGAAGGTATATTGGCTGAAATGGAAAATCGCCCAAACGACGCCGCTAAATCGTATTTGGACGCATTTCATTTGGGCAATGAATCAGCACACGGTGGACTTTTGATTGACCAATTAGTTGAAATAGCCATGGAAGCTGTTGGAACGAGTCACTTGCAAAAAATCGTTGACCGACTTGATGCAAAATCCTGCCGCGAAACTGTAGCGGCATTGGAAACCCTCGATGCTCAAAGACAATCCTGGAATGAAGTCATCCAACAGGAAGATGGATGGTCACGACGAACATTCACCAGCCTGTCATACAGGATTTACCGGCCGTTGTTGTCCAAAATGACCCGGGAAGTTTTTCAAAAAGCCGGACGGAAATCCAAAGAGCAACAATTAAAGACACGGCAATTGATGATTGACCTCGCCGCCCGCGCTTACGAACTGGACAAAGGCCACCACCCCGCGAGTCTCGCCGACCTGGTGCCGGATTATCTCAAAGCCATTCCGCAAGACCCGCTCACCGGCACGAACCTGGTTTATTCACCGCGATAAACGGCGCGCGCCATGCACGTCTCCGCCACGACGACTTCGGTGAGCAGCGGCAATTTCGGCTTCAGCTTTTTCCAGATCCACACCGCGATTTCTTCGCTCGTCGGATTTTCCAGGCCGGCAATGTCGTTCAGATAACGATGGTCGAGCTTCTCCCAAATCGGCTTGAACACTGCTGAAATGTCCGCGTAATCCATCAGCCAGCCGAGTTTCACGTCGCACTCGCCCGCAACCACGATGTCCACCTTGAAGCTGTGCCCGTGCAATCGCCGGCATTTGTGCGCCTTCGGCAAACGCGGCAGCAAATGCGCCGCTTCAAACTGAAATGTCTTTCGCAATTCCATTTTCATAAATTCACTGTTTAACGCAGAGGCGCGGAGAACGCAAAGAAGCGCAGAGTTTTTCTTTTTCTCTGCGCATCTCCGCGGCCTTTGCGTTCTCTGCGTTTAAAATTGTTGGCCATAATTTACATTTCCAGGTCAGTCCAAGTAATCAAATCTCCCAGCGCCGGCCGGCCATCGTGCCGCCACGTCAGCGGCGGGTTTTGCATCCGGCCAAGCGGGCACACCCGGGTCGCGCCCCAGCGCGCCAGTTGCGCCGCCAGTTTCTCCAGTTTGTGTTCCGGCACGCCGAGGCCGACCGTCGAGACCTGGCCGCGCACAATCTCCGCGTTTTGCAGCGCCTCCGCCAAATCCTTGACGCCCTTCACATAAATGAACCGGTTCAGGCACGACAACTGGAACCGCGCGTCCGCCTCGTGAACCACCGTCCACGCCGTTGAATTCTTGCTGTGCCACATCCGTGTCTCCGGCGAGTGCGCCGCGCGGACCTCGTAAATCCCGCGACGCGACGCGATGGCCGCCGCATGTTCCGCCGGCAATTCACCGCGCGGTTCGGTTTGTTCGCGCCGCTCCAGTTCGTCCGCGAGCCGTTCCGCGAATTGTTCCGGCGACACTTCGCCGCCGGACTCGACGTAAATCACATGCGGTGATAGACAGCCCAGTTGGTTCCAGGCAACCATGTCGTCCGCCGCACGGGTGATAATTTGCCGGGCAGTTGAACCATGCAAAACCCCGCCCGCCGCGAAACCAAAACTCACACGATGGCCGTAGCCGAGAAAACGGGTTTTGACCGGCAACCGCGCACGGATCGCCGCCAGCGTCTCGTCACTGCCGGTCGCGGTGACACAATCGGACTCGGCAAACAACGCCGCCTCCAGTTCAACGTTGCCGCCGCGCCATTCGGCGATTTCCAGGCAGGCGCCGAGTTTGGTCTCCGCGTCGTAAATTGAGTGCGCAAACAAGCGGGGCAGAAACGCCGCCGCGGGCGCGCATTTCACGAACTGCGCCGAACGGGTCAGCAGGCCGAGCACCATGCTCATCAGCGCCGGGCTCGGGAGATTGCCCGCCGCGATGTGCACCAGCAATTCCGGTCCGCGCCAAAAGTGACGGGTGACGGGCGACGAGTGACGCGGGGAAACCGCTTCGCTTGTCACGTGACACCCGTCACCTGTCACACTGACGGCGTCGCCCAATTCCTGCACCAGCAGCGCGTGAAAATTTTCCGGTGTGAACTGGTGGAAAAAATTGTCGAGGCCCTTTTGCAAGGTTGCCTGGGTAAACCCGGTTTTTTCCGGCCCGGATTCGAGCGCCAGCCGGCGAAAGGCGTTGTCCGGTTTCAACCAGGCCTCCGCCACGTCGCACAGCACCCTGACCAGGCTGTCCGTCGAACGCTGCGCCAGGTATTGCGCGCGATTGCGCTTCAGCGTCTGGCACGCCTCCGTGACCATTGCCGGTGACAGCACCGCCTCCGGCGGCAAATCGGCGAGAAAATAGTTTGGTAGATTCACAGAATTTGCGATGTTCGATTTACGATTTACGAGTTTCAGCCGCCATCAATGAACAGCCCCGGGGTTCGGCCAATGCCGCCCGGCCAATCAATTCAAAGCCCCGGCCATGATGAATTCCCAAATCTTCCGTCTGGATGGCCATGACGGAAAAGACATTCGCCAGATCAAAGACGCGAATCAAACCCGTTTCGCCATCAGCCACCTCGCGCCCGGTCTCCGGCGAAATAATCCGCACCCGCGCCCATGGAGGAAAATGGAAATAATGAGTTTTGACGGCGCGTTTCCCCTCACCCTGACCCTCTCCCTCGGGGAGAGGAAACAGCAAAGTTCGCTCTTTGGAATTTCCAAACACGACAGATTCGCCTGCCGACTGACGACAATTCCCCCTCTCCTTGGGGAGAGGGCCGGGGTGAGGGAGGTTCCAATCGTTTGCTTGAATTTTTCCATCATACGCTTGTGAACTCAACTCGCTCATGCCGTATTCGCAGATGATGTGGGATGACGGTATGCCAAGCCTTTCGGTGATGAGCTGGTGCAGTTCAGTCTTGGGCATCGAACGTGAACGGTTTTTGTAGCCGCCGGTTTCCATCCCCCGGGAACCGGCGGGCAAATCGAAATGCAGATTTCTCTCCGCCAGAAAATCCAGCAAATGGACGAATGAAAACGCTGTTCCGAGCAGGAGCAAGGGTCTGGCGTCTGGTCCCGCATTGCGGGAGCGTCTGGGGGACAGAAGGTCAGCGGCGGCGGCGAAATCCAAAGTCCAGGAACCATCCGCTGCAATGCTGCCAAGAAATTCCGCCCGGCTTCCGCCTTCGCCGCCCCAGCGGCTTCGTCGTGACGAAAGCGCGGGGACACCCGCCCCACCAAGTTTTTGCCGCACCGTTTCAAACATGTGGACGAGGGACGAATGCGGCGCTTGCGGTGGCGGTGGCGTGAGAATCAAAACCCCGAACTCCGAACTCCGAACTCCGAACTCCTGCACAACGTGCTGGGCAAACCAAGGCCACAACGACGCTTCATAAACCGCCAGCGATTCCGCATTGTGAAAATGCCGGCCGGGCTTTTGTTCCATCGTCCCGCTGGAATGAAAAACGGCGGTGCGTTCGTTTGGTGCCAGACAGGTCAATTCCAGTTCCTTGAACGCCGATGCCGGCACGGCCGGAATTTGCGTCCAATGTTCGACAACTTCCGGGGTGAGGCCACGCGCTGCGCAGATCTTCCGGTAGGCGGCGTTGTGTTTGAACTGGAGCGCGAAGAGTTCGAGCGCCAGCGCGTCAAACGCAGCCTCCTCTCGGAGGGATGAGCTCTGCGAGTCCCCATTATGGTTTCGGATTTCGGATTTCGGATTTCGGATTTCAAGATCAGGGCCTCGTGGAACTGGGCCCTCCGAAAGAATGATCTCGCGCAAACGCGCGGCAAAGTTTGAAAGTTCGGTGGTCATGCGGTTTTTGTTTGCCGGCTGGTTTTCCGCCACAGCCGGCAGGCATTATAACGCAAAATGACCTTGCGGCAAGTGTGAAGCGCTGTTCTTGCCGCAAAATCCTCCCCGTTCTCGTTCTCGTCCTCGTCCTCGAAACACCCAGCCTCCACTCGATTACGAGGACGACGACGAGGACGAAGCCATGTTGCGCAGGATTGCCAATGCCGCCTTTGTCCGCCACACTGTTCGTCCCGATGAACAAACGGTTTTACATCACCACCGCCATTGATTACGTCAACGGCCAGCCGCATCTCGGCCATGCCTACGAAAAAATCGTCGCCGACGTCATCGCGCGGTCGCGTCGCAGCCTGGGCCAGGAAACCTTTTTCCTGACCGGGCTGGACGAACACGGCCAGAAGGTCCAGCAGGCCGCGCAAGCCGAAGGCAAATCGCCGCAGGCCTACTGCGACGAACTGGCGGCGGATTGGAAGGCCTTCGCCAAAAAACTGGAATTGACCAACGACGATTTCGTCCGCACCACCGAGCCGCATCACAAGAAATTCGTC